>Ga0315298_1011190_pt1 | contig 10596 bp, 3 predicted proteins | sample WHS_1_MG_FD_203077 | JGI IMG/M metagenome (GOLD analysis project Ga0315298, IMG submission 203077) | Extremophilic microbial mat communities from Washburn Hot Springs, YNP, Wyoming, USA - WHS_1_MG | ecosystem: Environmental > Aquatic > Thermal springs > Hot (42-90C) | place: USA: Wyoming...
AGGGCTGACCGGCGCACGTCGGCTTCCACCGTACGGGCCAGCGCCGGGGACAAAAGCCGCTCGTCCGTCAAGAGGACCGCGTTGAAGCCGTGGAGGACAGCGCTTGCCAGGAGCGAGCAGGCCTCGCTGACGGCGGATGCGGCGGACGGGACGGGCTCGGCGGCTGGCGCCGGCCAAGAGACTCCGTGTCCCGCGGCGCTCGGCTGCCAGTAAACGACTTCGAGGGCGGGCCGCGCCCTCCAATCCGAGCTGACGACGGCCGTGCTCTTGATGTCCAGCCCGGTCAGGTCCCGGGCGAACCTGCGGGCGTCGGACGAGTCGGCGGCCGTGACGAGCACCCGCGGCCTGGAAGCCGCCCGCCCCAGTGCCAACCAGAGCCGGCGGAAGAGGTAGGCCGCGTGCTGGCGGGGAGCCAGGTCATAGAGGTGGATGTCCTCAAGGACCACCAGACCCACGTTCCTGAGCAGGCTTTCCCAGCGCCGTGCCTGCTGGAGGATGCGCAGGTGCAGGCACTCGGCCGAGACGACGGCGATGTCGGGTACGGGCCGGTTCTCGTCATCAAGGTATTCCTCGGCATCCTCGGGGCCTGCCAGGATCCTGACGTTGACCGCCCACTCCCATTCTTCGCGCCCCGCCGCCCGAGCGAAAGCCTCGCCGGTGCGGCTCGCCGCCTCACGGTCGGGACACACGCACAGAACGCTGCGCGCCGTCGTGAGCACGTAAGACGCGGCGTAAAGGGCGGCCAGGGTCGACTTGCCGCTTCCCAGCGGTGAGGCCATGAGGACACAAAGCCCGTCGTCCAGAAGCCGCCACGCGCGGGCCTGGTTGTCGTAAAGCCCGTGCGCGGGTCCCGTGACTCCGGGTTCCGGTGCCGCACCGGCGGCGGCCGACGAGAGGCGGCTCTCGCGGGCCGGGACCTGACGGCGCCAGACCAGCTGGCCCCGGTACCAATCGGAACGGGCAAGAGCGGCGAGGAAATCCGCGGCGCTGGAGCGGACTTCGGCCGGCCGTTCGGGCGCGGCCGGGGCGGGCTGCCACAGCGCCCCCGGCGGACCGGGGCTGCGGGTGCTCAAGACGGCGTAAAGGCAGGCGCAGGCCGCGAGCAGACCCCACAGGCCGGCAATCGTCGGAGCGTAGAGACGACCGCCGCGACCCCATAACGTCGCTCCGGCGAGAAGGAAGGCGGCGATGGCCAGAGCCGCCGCAGGCTCGCGGTTGCCGGCCAGGCCCGTCAGGAGCGCCGGCCGGAGGGCCGGCGGCACCGGCCGCGAGGCGGCCAGGGCGGCGCGACCGTCCTTGCGCCAGGGCTGGAGAAAGAGCAGGACTGCAACGGCCCACACGGCAAGGACAGCCAGCAGCGCGGCCAGGAAAACGCGCGAGCCGTAGGCCGGCCCGCCCGGCCCGCCCGCCCCGGCCGCCCCGGCCGCCGCTCCGAACCCCGTGACCGCCCTCGATAGCCGCCCGCCGCTGAGGCCGTCGTAGGCGACAGCCGCCAGGGCCAGGACCGACCACGGGGCCAGGACCCAGAGCAAGCCGTAGGACCACGGCCCAAGCCCCGTCCGGGGAGACTTACCGGGCGTCTCCTGGAGCTTCTCCTCCGTTTCAGGGCGCTCCGTTTCAGGGCGCGGCGGGGTCACTTTCACTTGGGGCACCTCCCAGGCCGAGCGACTTAAAGGGTATCCCGTACTTGAACCGGAGCAGGTAGATGCGGTTGGGAACGGGGAACACCGCCGCTACCGTTTCCTTGTCGACGAGGACGCCGCTTTCGGCCAGCTCGAAGAGGTAGCCCGGGTGGGCGAGGACCGCCTCGGCCGTCCCGGCGTGGGTCCGAGTCGCGTCGGCGCCGAGAGGCCTGAGGTAGACGGTCATCCGCCGGCCCGCGCTGGTCACTTCTTCCACCGTGCGCGACCAGTAGTTCTCCCGAAGGAAATCGCGGCGGACCATCGGCCTGAAGAACTCGGTCATCTTGCGCTCCGCGTACCGGAAGAAAGCCGGCGGGGTATCATTGACCAATCGGTCCACGGTTGCGGCCATGCAGTCGCCGCGCCCGGCCAGGCCGGCCTTCTCGGCCACGGCCAGGCCGCTCGGTATGTGCTCCCGGTAGATGTCCTCGTTGATCTGGGGGTCGGCGATGAACCGGGTGACGAGCGGCCCACCCGGCTCGGCCGGAAGCACCCCGAGAGCCAGGTCTTCATGCGGGAGCCGCCGGCCCACCCGTGTGAGATACCTCAAGTGCCTCTGGACGGCCCCCGCCGCCCGGTTCAGCAGCGCGTCCACCAGCCGGACCTGACGCCAGGACTCCCGAAGGAGGAGGGTGCGGAAGCCTCTTTCCCGGAGCTGGTCCAGACGAGCGCTCTCGTCGGACAGTCCGCGGTGAAGCCGCAACGCTTCGCGGTAAACGGCGCCGTGTTTGAAATGAAGCCACCCCCAGAAGAGGCCGCCGGCGCATAAGGGGACGGCGGCCGCCCGGGCAAGCAGGCCCCAGGGTCCGGAGGCCAGCCCCGGGAACCCGGCCGCCAGCCAGGAGACTCCGGCCAGGGCTGCCGTGACGCCGATGGGGACGGCCACGATGAACATGGTGAGCAGGCCCGGGCAGAGGGCCAAGAGTCTCGCTGCTTGCTCCGCCGCCTGTTTCACTTGCTGTTCGTAGTGGTCGGCCGGAGGCAACGCCGGGGGTCGCAGGTCGGCGCTGCGGGTAGTCTGGTCCTCCGCGGCCCGGGACCGGAGAGCGCGGAGCCGCCGCAGCGCGCGGGGCAGGCTGTAATCTTCCTGGCGGATTACCTCGCGGAGATGGGTCTCCGTGGCCGCCAGCAGCTCCGCCCGGCCCGTCGGCGTGGACCGCCATCGCTCGGCCTGGAGCTTAAGTTCTTTGAGGGTTGAGATTCGGGCCCTTACGAAGTACTCGCTCCAGGCCCCGAGCCAGCCGGCCAGCGAGACCCTGAGCCGGCTTGCCGGGGTTATCAGGCCCCACGGACGCCTCGGAGGGCGCGGTGTCCGGCCTCCGGTCGGGCCGACCAGGGCGTGCTGAAGCGCCAGGGGCAAGCGCTCGAGGAACCGGGCGTCGCGCGGGTCGAGCTCGAAGGTTCTCGCCCCGTCGCCCGGGTTGTCTTTGAGAAGGGTCAGGTTGATGAAGTCGCGCAACCCGCGGGCCGCCAGTGTTTCCACCACCCGGCGGGTGGGGAACGCGATGCACCGGACTCCCAGCGCGCACCAGACCGGATTGTTTTCCGCATCTTCGCAGGACACATCCTCGCCCGAAAGCAGCCGCGGCAAGGTCTCGGGCCGCCCCTGCACCGGCTCGCGGTAGATGCACCCGACCAGGGCCGCCTCCAGGAAGCGGGTCGCCGCCTCGGCCACCTGGTCCCAGCCCAGGGCGCCCGACCGCTCGGTGTAGGTGTCCAGGACGAAGACCCTCGAGTTGAGGGTGTCCCTGGCCTCGTGCAGGATGCGGTTAACGACCCGGAGCGGCGATTCCGCGGCCCGCGGGTCCGGGAAGGCGAGGACGGGCAGCAGGTGGCAGGAGCGGATAGTGCGGGCGGAGACCCGGGTCTTGAGTTCGGCGGCCAGGGCGGGAAGCAGGTGCAGGCACCAGCGGTTGTCTTCTTCCTCGCCCAACCCGGCCACCACGAACAGGCGGACCGGACGCCCCGGGTCGACGCCCTCCTCCCCCAGCAGGCGGTAGCCGGTCCCCTGCAATTCTCTGGAAGCCGCCCGCTCGGCCGCGGAGGCGATACGCGAGGCCCACTCCCGCCAGTCGGGCTCCGCCGGAGCGCCGGGCCCGCCCGGCCCGGCCGGTACCCGGGAGGGCCCGCCCCTCACGAGGCGGTAGGCTCCCAGGCGCAGCGGCTCCGGGTCCAATTCCTCGAGACTTTCTTCCAGGGCGTCGACCACACGGGAGCCGAACGTTCCGCAGCTCGCCACCACGGTGGGGGCGATAACTCTCAACGCTTCGGACACGGTTACACCCCAGCTGCCTCAGATGTGGTAAAGTTCGGCGGACAGGGCGGCCTTCACGGCGGCCAGGTCGTTATACAGCTCGCTAAGCTCGTCGTCTTGCCCGCCCGGGTAAGGCCTTTCGGCGGAGCGTCCGATCTCGCGCTCCACGCGCTCAATCTCTTGCTGGAGCGCTTTGGCCACCTCTTCAAGGCGGCGCCTCTGCTCCTCGAAATCCAGTCGCTTCCACGCGATGACCGTCGGCTGCCCGGGGGCCGTGCCGTTCATCCCGGGGCTATAAAAATGCCGGACGGCCTCCGCGCGCCGGGGAACCTTGTTCACTTCTCCGCCGACCCCGGTCCACACATAGTTGCCGGCGTCATCGCGTTTTATGGTGCCATCGAGATACAGGGCTACCAGGAACGCCAGGCGGGCCGGGTGAGCGGCGGCGAAACAGGGATCGGTAAGCAGATAACGGTCCTCGGTGACGAAACGGCGGTCGGTGAGGAGGGGAATCTGTTCGGTCTTGGAGACCGCCCGGTAGGCCCGACGGTACTCCGTGAGCGGGGCGAACAGGCCCAGCGGCGCTCCGTACTCGAGGTAGACGATGGTCGCCTCGTAATCGGCTTCGGGCCACGAAGCCTCCACCGGGGTGAAATCACCGATGACGGGGGCGACGAGTTCCACGAGGTCGGGAAGGCGGTAGTCCGCCTTGACGGCGTCATAGGCCGCCGGCGAGTGGGCCAGGATAGTCACCCGGTCGAGCGGGACCTCGTAAGCGCCACCGGTCAGATACCAGAGGGGCAGGGCCCGCTGGGCGAGGTCCCGGACCTTTTCGATGATGTGTTCTTTGATCTGGCTGGGGTTGTCCGCTCCCCGGTTTTGGGCCTCGACGATTAGAGCCCGCCAGAGGGTCATCTCGCCGATGTCTTTACGGACCTCCGCCGCCCTCTCGGCGAAGAACTTTTCTACAGTCTCGTCGAGACCCAGACGTCGGGCGCCCATGACGCGGTCGGGCGAGCCCCCTCGGTCGAACTCCCGGATGATTTCGTCGGCCTGCTCGACCAGCCAGCTCGCCATCTGCTTCGCGACCTCATCGGCCCGCCCGGATGCGGAGAGCTCGCCGAGCTTCTTGTCGAGCCACGCCCTGCCGGTCTGGTCGGACAGGACCTCCACCACGAGACCCTGTTCGCCGGACAGGCTGAACGTGTCTTTGGCAATTCGCTCCGCGGTTTTCCCCAGCCGCATCTCGACCTCTTCGAGGGCGAACTCAAGGGCGTCCGACCAGCGGGTGACCTGAACCTTGAGGTCGCCGTAGAGCCGAGACAGGTAATCGGCCGCGATGATGTCCGAGGCCGCCTGGTAGTAGTCGTCAACCAGCCGGGCCAGCTTCCGGGCCTCGGACGCGGCCCCGGAGCGGGTGCGGCGTGCCTGGGATAACGGACCGCTGACCTGGCTGCGGATTTCTTCGCGGCTCCGGACCTGCCGGTCCCTGCGGTTGGGGAAGCTGTTCTCCGAGGCCGGGTTCAGCCGGTCGGTTAGATCCTGTTCGAACCGCTTCAGGGCTTCCAGAGCAACAGCCAGGCGGCGGGGCTCGGACCCGGCCAAGAGGCCCCTGTCGCCGGAATGGACGAATTCTTCGAGGCGCGTGCGGAGTTGTGTGAGGACCTGCTCGTAGCCCCGGGATTCCAAAAGACGTTTGTCCCGCTCGAGCCCCTCATCAATCTTCTGGATGCGACTGACCGCTATTTGTCTGGCTCTCTCGGGCGAACGCTCTTGTTGGATGTTCTTTGTGCTCTGGGCGGGGGACATGTTCTGCTTCAGAAGCTGTTCCGCGGTCTCAGGCCCGACCTGGCTCCTAAGCCGGTTCACGGTGTCGGTTACTTCGACCCCAATCTCGCGGGCGTCGGGCCTCAGGCCACCGCGGGCGCTCGCGATGAGCCTGGCCGCCAGATAGCGGGAGAAGCGCCCGATTGGGAAGCGGAGGGTGGCCACGGCTCCGCTGCCGTAGGTCCGGGGCTTTCTCTCGCCGGTAAAGCGGTTGAGGTACGTCTCCTGCCCCTCATCGAACTGCAGGTTGTCGAGAGGCCCCTGGATGTCCTCGGACGCCTGGCTTACGGCCAGGTAGAAAATCATATCGGCCACCGCGTTGATGACCGTACGGTAGTCGTTGATCTTCTTGTTCTCGCGGTTGCCCACGTCAATCAGATGGACGAGGTCGAAGGGGCGCTCGTGGTCGCAGATGATATCGCGCCCCCCGACGCGCCATCGGTACGGGGCGTCGGCCCTCTGCTGGTTCTGCCAGAAGTCCAGCTCCGCGAGGGCCGCGTAGGCGTTGGCGGTGCGGCGCTCCCGCTGGAGGTCGTTGGCGTAGAGGTCGACCACCGCGGGAGTGAGGAGGAAGGCGTAGATTTTGGTCTTGTAGCCGGCCAGTCGGTCACGGAGGAGAAAGGCCAGGTCGATGAACATCCCGCTGCCGGTGCCGCCCGACAACGAGCTGCAAATGTAGACGGACACCGACGGGGACGGAACCGACATGGATTTGAGGATATCCGTGGCCTCATCACAGGCCCTCCGGATGGCCTCGTCGATCTTCGCGCCGCCGGCCATGTTGGCGAGGAGGCAGAGCCGTCCGTCGATGCGGCGGGCGCCGGCGCCCTTATCGTTTATCTTGGACCCGTAAGGGCGGCCGACCCCCGGCATCCACCACCACCAGCGGCGGAAGAACTCATCCTGGTGCCAGAGCGTCCTCACCCATTCCCGCCCGTCGAAGCCGCCGAACGTGCGGTAGCAGTTGCTCGGCAAGCCCGACTTCTGCTGGCCCCGCATCCGGGTGTCGACGGCCAGGAACTGGAATGTCCGGAGCACCTGTGAACGGTACTGGGCTTCCTCCGGCCTCCGCGGGTCGTCCGGGTCGTAGGTGTCCTTGAGCCGTTTGTAGACGGCTTCGACCACGGTGGTGCCGGCCCCGCCCAGGCCGACGAAGATGCTCGGGTAGAACCTGCCCTGTTCAACGCCGTGCGCTATAGGGTTTTGCCGGGTCATACCTGTCACCTCTCAGCTCTTACTCGCCCGCGTCCGCACTTGCCCGCGGCCTCATTCGGGTCTTCACTCGCCCGCGGCCTCATTCGGGTCCGCACTTGCCCGCGGCCTCATTTGGGTCTTCACTCGCCCGCGTCTTCGTCCGGTTTGAGGGAGAAGATAACCTGGGTGCCGCCGAAGCGCAGGGTGTCGCCGTGCTCGACGGGCACCGGCCCAGCCGAGGTGAGGGCCTCGCCGCGTAGAGTGAGACGCTGCGGAGTTGCGGCGAATTTCTCCAGGGTATACGGGTTCGGTTCAAGGACGGCCTTGCCGCCCCGGGCTGCTCTGAGGGAACCCAGGTCGTCTTCGATTCTTAGGTTGAGCTCGCTCGGGTGCGGAGCGAGCTGGACGCGGTCGGCCCTCCACGGGTCGCGCTGGGCGTACTCGTCGAGTTCGTACCGCACGGGCCGGCCGTCCGGGTAGGTCACAACGAGCTCCTGCCCCGGCCGGAACCTGGGCAAGGTCAACCGGTAGGCCAAGAGGGCCGCCGCGACGGCCGCGGCGGCGAGGGCGGCGGCGGCCGAAAGCCGGGCCCACCAGGGCCAGGGCGGCCGCGGGACGTGCGCCCGGAGCGGGAGCTCCAGGCGGGAGGAACCGGAGCCGGTTACGCCGCCCGGGCCGGTAGCGGGGCCGCTGGTGGCGCCTCCGCCGGTACCGGTGCCGCCGGTACCGCCGCCGGCCACTCCTCCCGGGCCGCCGGTATAGAAGACCGCCGCCGCTCCGGAGGCGGTGAAAACCAAGCGACCGGAGTAATCGCCGGTGGGGAGCTCCGGGTCGAGCTCCTTGGGCAGGGTGAGGGTCACCGTGAGGCTCTCGGCTGTGGGGTGCAAAGTCACCGGACCCGGCTGCGGCGATGCGGGTCCGCCCGGCTCCCAGCTGAAGCTGACGAGGGGCGGCAGGCGGTGCTCGGCGGCCAGGGCCTCCAGGTCGGCGGGGTTGCCGGCGGCCCATTCGAACTGGGCCCTAAGCGCGACGCCGGTTTGCGTGGCCTGTTGGTCGAAAGAAAGAAGGTAGGAGACCCTAGCAGAGGCGTCCGATGCGGTCGGCCGGCGCAGTCCCTGGAACACACCGACGTCGCGGGAAATCGGCCTGACCTCAATCCGGCCCACGGGCTCGTAGGAGAAGACGAGGGCGGTCTGCGCAGGCAGGAGGCTCACCTTGGGGTTGGCTCCACTCAGGGTGAGGGTGCCGCCAAAGGATGTGCTGCCCGAAGCGACCGCGGCGCCGTCAAGAGCCTCTTTGTCGACGACCTCCAACGATACCTCCATGACGACCTGGGTCGGATCGCCGTCCACGACGTCCGGGTTTAGACTTACTTCGAGCGCGCCGTCGGGCAGCCCCGGGAAAGTGTAGCTGAAGTCGATGCGGCTCGACGGGATGGGGCGCTGGGCGACGAGTTTCATGGTGGCCGTGGCTCTCCCGCCGGGGCCCAGGCCCCGGATGTTCCCGAAGTTCAGCGACCGGGGGAGGGGGATGACCTCCACGGAACGCGTGTCGAATCCGGTCTCGATGGGGATACCGCTCAAGCTGGGAAACTGCACCCCCGGCGCGGTCACGACCTTGACGAAAAGGTGGTCGGACCGGGCCGCTACCTCGTTTTCGAAGTCCTGCTTGCCCCATAACTTGGAGTGGTTGTCCAGACCGTCCGTGAAGATGACGAGCTTCTGGATGCGGTGGTCAGCGTAGGAGCTACCGGGGTGGAGGTTCTCCCAATCCGCCTTGAACCGGTCGAGCTCCTGGATGACCTCGCGCGCGCTGTCGTAGACCGCCGTCCACTCGGAGTAGCCGCCCGGCCGGCGGACAGTCTGGTCCAGCCCGCGGATGTAGTCCACGATGCGCTGCCGGGAGCCGGCGAGGTCGGCCGGGTCTACCTCGAACCGGCGCATGGCCTCGTAAGTCCCGCCGGGCCCGTCGACATCCTGCAGGCCGTCGCCGAAGGTGGCGATGGACAGCGTGCTTCCGGCCTTCGTCCGGTAGATTTCGGCCGAAAGCGCGTCGATTAGAGTTGGGAGAAGGTCACCCTGGGACTGGCCTAGCCCGATGATGGAGCCGGAGATGTCGATAAGGTAGACCACGTCCACGACAACCTCCGCCTTCTGAGGCGGGCTGGCGGCCAGGCAGGCGGAGGCGGGTCGGAGAAGACCGTCGTCGGACACCACCAATCCGGTGGCGGGCGGGCCGGCTTGATAGCCCGAGCGGCCCGGGCCGCGCCCGGACTCGGGTAAAGCGGTGACGCCGGTGATGACACCCGCGATTACGAGGGCTGAAGCGAGCAGACGGGCGGCCTTGGACATTTCCCGGTGCATTGCGGAAAGAACCTCCTCCGTCAAGCGTGCGCCCCGCCCGGGTGAGGTCGAGAGAGTAGAGCTAAGAGTGCAAGAGCGCAAGTTGAGAGTGCAAGAGCGCAAAAGGTGATAACGCGGCCGGGGAACGGGTTGACCCTGCCGGTTGGCCCTGCCTGGTGTCGAGAGGCGGCGGGTGGACGAGGGGCCTCGACCCAATTCCCCACATTTCGAGCTCACCACGTTTCCACCTTACCGGACCAGACCGTCATTAGCTGACGGTGAAGATACTGAGGAGGTACGCGGTGCGGCGGCGCGATGTGGGGGTCGCGGGCGGCAAGGCTGCCCGTCGTTGCGTACTGGTGTACGACGCCCCCTACCGTTTAGCCTAGAGCACGTCCCCAACCGTCTAGCTGCCCACGGATTACGATCAGGTAGGCACCCACTGCCGGGAAAAGCAGGCCGAGGAGCTGTCTAGCGGTTACCTTTGACCGGCTGAACACCGAACAACACCACAGCGTCGAGCGTCGAGGAGCAGTCCAACCAACACTTGGCCGGCGAAGGCGGCAATGACCCATCCGGAGAGCCGAGGATGCCCCCAACCCAAAGATGGTCCTTGGAACGCAGCCGAGCTGGCTGCCAGCATGACCGCTGCGAAACAGGCGAGACGTGTCACCGGGCGGCCGCCCTATACGAAGAGTGGAACAGCTTAGTCGAGCCCCCGCCCCGGCCCAGGGCGTTACGGCTTTGACCGCGGACTGCGCGCGGCGTATACTTTCCTCGCGGCGTACACGGCAGGAGGCCGGGGCCATGTACAGGAAGCTGACCCTTCGCAGTTCCCACTCTTCCCTAATCCGTCGGAAACTCGGGCGTGGCTGAGCCCGAACCTCGCTGACCTCCGGTTCGATGAGGTGTGTCGGATGAGCGGGCCATGAACGATCGCACGCCGCTCCTGGCGACCAAGCTCTTCATCCCGGCCCCGCGGACCCGCCGGGTCGTCCGGGACCGGTTGCTGAAGGCTTTGGAGGCCGGAAAGCACCGTCCCCTGACGCTGGTCTCGGCGCCAGCCGGCTACGGGAAGACCGCGCTGGTCAGCGAGTGGCTGGCCTGCCGGTCGCGGCCGGTCGCCTGGCTCTCCCTGGACCAGAACGACAGCCGCCCGGGGCTGTTCTGGCGGCACCTGCTGGCGGCCCTGCGTCGGATTTGGCCGGACTTCGGACAAGATGCGGCGGACCTCTTGGAGTCGCCCGGGCCGGCGCCCGCCCCGGCGGAGGTCGCCGGTCTCATCGTCAACGACCTG
>Ga0315298_1011192_pt1 | contig 10595 bp, 9 predicted proteins | sample WHS_1_MG_FD_203077 | JGI IMG/M metagenome (GOLD analysis project Ga0315298, IMG submission 203077) | Extremophilic microbial mat communities from Washburn Hot Springs, YNP, Wyoming, USA - WHS_1_MG | ecosystem: Environmental > Aquatic > Thermal springs > Hot (42-90C) | place: USA: Wyoming...
GCGCTTGGCACGCTCGATCACGAGATTCAGCACATTTTGGGTGACGGATAACTCATGCATTGTATTTTGCTCAACCTACTCCTGATTATAACGCCGCGTTCTGCTTTTGCCAACGCAGGGTCAGGACGAGCAGTCAGAGAGCCTTGGCCCGCGTGTGCAGTGCGTGGCGAGCAATATCCAGGTCTTCCGGGGTATTAATATTGAAGAAGGACAGGTGTTGGGGGTCAAAAAGATCAATCTCATCCTGATCCACATAACGAATACGCACGTAGGGGAAGAAACTAACCACCCGTCGTTCGCCACTCTCCAATGCCTTCATTATAGGAGGCAGACAGGCTTTACTGTAGACAGCGTGTAAAGGCTCTACATTGCCCTCGAGGCGCGGAATCACGACATCGAAATCCGCCGCGAGCAGAATCATATAGCGCAACAGTTCCAAGTTAAGCAGAGGCATGTCACAAGCCACGAATAGCCCCCGCTCATAGCGTATTGCTTGCAGGCCTGCATAGATACCGCCCAAGGGCCCTGAACCAGGGTAAATATCTGGGATCACACGGGCTGGCAGCTGCCCAAATTCTGGTTTTTTGTTCGCTATCACAAGGAGGTCATCGCTCAAGGTGGCCAATTGGAGCAGAATCCGCTCCAGGAGCCACTCGCCGTTGATTTTGAGCAAGGATTTATCCAAACCTAGGCGCTGGCTCTTGCCGCCTGCCAAAACCGCTGCACTGACTTTAGGCATCGCTGCCTCTCAAAAGATTGTTCCCTTGCAAATCCACGATTCGTTCTGGATGGGTGTAGACCGTAAACCGTTCTCCGCGCGCAAAGCCGATCAACGTCACATTCGACCGAGCGGCCAGGAGGATTCCGGCATCAGTTGCGGCTGCCTTAGAGATGATGATAGGGACGCCTGCGTTAGCCACTTTGACAATCATTCCGGACGGTTGTCTGCCCGTGCAACCGATGATGCATTGGGAAAGGTCAATGCCTTTCAGAACAGCGAAACCAACAATTTTGTCAATCGTGTTATGGCGGCCAATGTCACTGCTTCTCACCAGCAATTGCCCGTTTTGAAAAAGAACAGAACAGTGAACCCCGCCTGTTTTTCTCCAGACATCCGACTCGATTTGCCCAATGACGTGGAAAACATCCTCTTTTTGGATGGTCAACGCTGAGCTCACAACTTTGGGTAACCCCCTGACCCCGATGCAACCCGATGAGCGCAGTTCGTAGTCAATCTGGGCATTGGTCCTAGCATACACCCGTATCTCATGCTTAGAAACCTGTACATCCTCTACCTTCTCGGATAACCCTTCGCATACCACAAACCCTGCTCCCAACTCGTACAACTGGTCCGGACTAGCGACGATCTGAGCCAGCAAAGTATCGTTCAGGTATAAGCGGAAGGTGTCCTCGATACAGATGGGATCCTGCAGCTTGATGACCTGATTTCCCTTCACCTGGATGGCTGAATGCTCTTCATAGAGGTTCATCCATTTTTCTCCTCGTGCGTACCTCGATACGGCACTAGATTATAACATCAGCATGAATATAGGACAAGCCACTGTTTCCTTGTAATTTGTGGATAGGCGCCTTGAAGCGTATTATTGTGGTAACAAAGAAGCAATCAAAGAATTCTGGAAGGAGAATGGCCATGCACATCAACGTTCTAGAAGAATTGGTCATACAGGCTATCGGCTACTTGGTGCCTATCGTAGAGGCATGCGGTGCAGCGATCATTATGCTTGGCGTCATCCGCACCATCGTGCATCATATCCGTGACCGGCTTCGGCTGGACTTGGACTGCTTGCCAGGCCTGCGCACGCAACTGATAGAGAGCCTTATTATGGGGCTTGAATTCCAGTTAGCGGCCGATGTGCTCAAGACAGCGATCTCCCCAACACTGAATCAGATCTTGCTGTTGGCAGCGCTGATTGGCCTGCGTGCCGCGCTAAACTTCTTATTGGAGCGTGAGCTCCATACCGTCTGCGCGATGCCACCGAAAGGACAGCACTCGGAGCCTGAACGTGAGATAAAGGAAGTCTAGAACGGCTGCGCATCATGGAAAGAAAGCAGAACCAGGTGGCGAATTCTATCTGCCACCTGGTTCATGGTTATCAGGCAAGTTATCCAGCGGCAAAGCCGCTGCTGAGTTCATTCGTAGGCTTGGTTGATGCTACGTCTTTTTTGAACCTTGGAACTTGGCGGCTAGGTCCATCAAGCCACGGATGGCCATTACCGAACCGAAGGCGATGGTCCCCAATTTGCCACCAGTGCCACCGATGAATGGATTGGCAAACATGTAGACCAGAGCCGCGGACAATCCCACAAAGATCATCCATACGATGTTGGGGATGCGTTTCGTGTTGGACATTCCAGCAAAGGATGCACATATGGCCATGACTGCGAGTGTCTTTCCGACCTCGCCATGGACTGCCGGGAGCATCACGCCGGCGATCAAGCCAACGACGCTGGAGGCAAGCACTGCCCCTTGTTTGCGATTATTGTTCAGGTAGTACGTGAGCACGGCAGCGACAATAGAGTAAACCACCAGCCATACGCCTACATCCCATGTGGGAACCCCTGGGTGTGTAAACTCGGTCGAAAGACACAGACCGGTAAACACGCAGCCGCTCGCGGCGATGGCTCCCAGCTTGCCGCCGAATCCGCCGAATACCGCCAGGGTCAATATGTACACAATCCCCGCTACCACAGCAGCGAGGAACAGCGGCCCATAGCCTGGCAAAAGCTTGGTGCCAGCCATGCCAACGAATGACCCGCTATAAGCAGGCGCGGCATAGTCCGGGAACAGCACCGCCGCTGCCAGTCCTACTACCGCCGAGCCTACCACCAAGCCTTGCTTTAGGTCCACATTGATCCAATGCGAGAGAATGGCACCTACGACAACGGCGATAACGTTGAACAGGTTCTTTTGCGTGAAAAGCGCATCTGCTTTGGCTTTCGAAAGCTCCTTGCTCTCGTTGAATAATGTGAACAAAACCCCGATCAAACCCACAGTTAGCAAGACACCGATGGCTGGCTGCAGAGTCCAGGCATCATAAGCAGCGAAACCGTAGACCGAAAGGGCGAGAATGGTCAAGAACAGAAAGCCAATTACGGGAACAGTCTTATTCATGCATAGCCTCCTTTTTAATAATTGTTGGTAGATGCAATGAGTTGACACGCTACGTTTGCTCACGGATGACCAGTGCCAAAAATAACTGTGAACAGTTCAGTAGATGCCTCACCTCCTTTTGCTACCAATATATAGGCTACTATTTCCATAAACTGCGAAAAGGCACAGCGGGAGCAAAGCCTCGACGCTTTGCTCCCGCTGTGGTTATCTCACGCTTTCTCTACGCGCACCGCTGCCACTTTATATTCTGGGATCTTGGACACCGGATCCAGAGCGGCAATGGTCAGCAAGTTTGCTGCTGCTTCCTTAAAGTGGAAGGTCATAAAGACCACGCCTGGATCAGGCCTCTCCACTACTTCTGCCTTGGCGATCACCTCACCGCGGCGTGAAGTAACTCGCACCAGATCGCCATCAGCGATGCCTAGCTTGGCTGCGTCCTTGGGGTTGATCTCAACCACGCCTTCCGGGTAGAGTTGGTTGAGGCCGTCTATGCGGCGAGTTACCGTGCCGCTATGGAAGTGATACAACACACGGCCCGTGGTCAATACAAGTGGGTACTGCTCGTCTGGAACTTCCTTGGCAGGCTGCCATTCGACAGCATGGAACTTGCCCAGTCCACGGGTGAATTTACCCACATGGAGGATGGGAGTGCCAGGATGGTCGGTGCTGGGGCAAGGCCATTGCAGCCCGACTTTCTCAATGCGGTCATAAGTGATGCCAGCATAGCTCGGCGTAACCGCATTGATCTCTGCCATCACTTCTTTCGGGCTGGCATAGTCCCAGCTGGTAAATTTGCCCTTGGATCTATCTATGCCTAGGCGTGCTTCAACCCGCTTGGCTAAATCGCAGATGATCTGCCAATCAGGACGTGCATTGCCAATGGGCTCGATCACCTTACGCACACGCTGGACGCGTCGTTCCGTATTGGTAAAGGTGCCATCTTTCTCAGCGAAGGACACACCCGGCAGCACGACATCAGCCAGTTCAGCCGTCTCGCTCATAAAGATTTCCTGCACGACCAGAAATTCCAGATTCTCCAGGCACTGACGGACGTGATTGATGTCGGGGTCAGTCATCATTGGGTTTTCACCAAGGATGAAGAGAGCCTTGATGTCACCAGTTCCTGCCGCGTTGATCATCTCTACGACGGTGAGGCCAACGTTGGTGGACGCAGTGTTCCCCCAAGCCTCTCTAAATTTGGCTTGTGTGGCTTCATCTGCGATCCTCTGGTATCCGGGGTAGAAGTTGGGCAAAGCGCCCATGTCACAGGCACCCTGCACATTATTCTGCCCGCGCAAAGGATTCACGCCACCTCCAGGAACTCCCATATTACCCAGCAACATCTGCAGATTGGCGGTGGAGAGCACATTTTGGTGCCCCGTAGTATGTTGAGTGATGCCCATCGCGTAGATCAATGCGCCGGGCCTATTGGCAGCCAGGATGCGTGCGGCTTTGCGAATGTCCTCAGCCGGCACACCAGTGATGCTTTCGGCATACTCTGGTGTATACTTGGCAACGGTTGCCTTTAGCTCCTCGAAGCCCTCAGTACGGCTGGCGACAAAATCCTTGTCGTACAGGTCCTCCGCAATGAGCACGTTCATAATCCCGTTGAGCAAGGCAATGTCCGAGCCAGGCTTGTGCTTGAGATGCAGGATGGCGAAATCTGCCAGGCGGATATCACGTGGGTCGGCTAGGATCAACTTAGCCCCCCTCTTTGCCGCCTGTCGGAGGCGCATACCGATGACAGGGTGTTGCTCTGTGGTGTTGGAGCCAATCACCAGATAGGATTTGGCTTGAGTGGTAATGTCCTCGATGGAGTTTGTCATCGCTCCAGAACCGAATGCGGCGGCCAGACCGGTCACCGTGGAGCTATGTCAGAGGCGCGCACAGTGGTCAACGTTATTCGTCTCCAACACCGCCCGCGTGAACTTTTGCAGGAGGTAGTTCTCCTCATTGGTGCACTTGGCGGAAGTCAGGACGGCAATCGCGTCGCCACCATGCTTTTTCTTTATCTCCACGAGTTTGTCCGCTACTAGGTCCAAAGCCTCATCCCACGTGGCTGGGACGAACTGACCATCTTTTTTAATCAAAGGTTGTGTGAGCCGATCAGGGTGGTTCACAAATTCAAAGCCAAAGCGGCCTTTCACGCAGGTCGCGCCATGGTTGGGTGGGACATCCCAATAGGATGTGGCTTTGACAATGCGGTTGTCTCTGAACCAGTACTCGAGTTGACATCCCACACCGCAATAAGGGCAAGTGCTCCGGACCTTCTGCAATTGCCAGACACGCCCTTTGCCGAGGGCTTGCTTAGGCAATAGTGCACCTGTGGGACACAACTCTACGCACATACCGCAGAATTCGCAGGGACTGTCTTCCAGATTGCCATCGAATGCTGTGCCTGGTTTGGAACGGAAACCGCGCCAGACGATGCCAATGGCTTCCACGCCGTTAATCTCGGTACAGGCGCGCACACAGCGACGACACAGGATGCACTTGTTGTAATCGCGCAGAATAAAGGGGTTGGGGTCTTCAATCGGATACGCGTGCCGCTCGCCAGGGAAACGCGTCTCTTTCACCCCATATTCATACATCAAATCCTGTAATTCGCATGACCCAGTTGAATCGCATGTCATGCAATCTAGCGGGTGGTCGGAGAGCAGCAACTCCAGTACAAAGCGCCGTGCTTCTACAACGTTTGGGGAGTTCGTCTGCACCTCCATTCCTTCTGTAACAGGGAATGTACAGGCTGGCTGCAATGTACGCTGCCCTTTGATCTCGACCAAGCACATACGACAAGCCCCAATAGGAGCTAAGGCAGGATGATCGCACAACGTGGGGATTTTTAAGCCTGCCTGTTTTGCCGCTTGAAGCACAGTGCTACCTGCTGGCGCGCTGACTTGGCGGCCATCGATAATAAGGTTGACCATCGCCATTGTTCGCTTCGCCTCCTTTTGGTTTAGTGTCTCTTAGGAAATAATGACTAAGTGTATCCGATAACTCACCCTACTATACTGAATTGGGCGCATTGTGGCAAATCAGGTGGGCAGCGCAACCTTCCGCGTCCAACACCTGATTTGCCACCTCTCCTGCTTAAGCAGGTTCCGCTTCTGCGACTTCCTTAGCCTCGGCTGCTCGTATCGCTTCGTGTTCCAGGTCGCAACGCAGGCAGCGCTTTGCTTCCTCCCGCGCCACTCCTTCCGTAAATCCTAGTTCAATTTCGCCAAAGTTACGGATGCGCGCCTCAGGAGCCTGGGTAGGCATCTCAGGCCGTGTGGCCTGGGCGTATTCCTCAGGGTTCCATGCGGCTTCCAATGTACGGTAAGCAAGCCAAGCCTCTTTGGATTGTGGTTTGCCATTCTGTAAGTAGGCATCCACTGCCATAGCTACTTTATTGCCCTGTGCCACTGCCTCGATCACTGTAGATGGACCAAGCACCGCGTCACCTGCGGCAAAAATGCCTGGCCGTGAAGTCTCCAGTGCCCTTCCTACTTTGAATGTACCATCGCGGTTGGTAGCAGGGCTATCGCCGTTCAAGCAGGAAAGGTCAGGGGCTTGACCGATGGCGGGGATAATGACATCCACATCCATGACGTAGCCTGCGCCTTCGATGGGCACAGGACGCCTGCGACCACTCTTGTCAAACTCTCCCAGTTGCTGAGGTTGGAGTTCGACAGCGGTAACCTTGGTGTCGCCCAGGATGCGGATAGGGTTGGTGAGGAAGTGGAATTTCACGCCTTCTTCCTCGGCTTCGCGGACTTCGATGTCCTGGGCAGGCATTTCAGAACGCGTACGGCGGTAGACAATATGCACTTCGGCGGCACCGAGGCGCAAGGCGGTGCGTGCGGCGTCAATGGCGGAATTGCCACCACCTATTACCGCCACACGCTTGCCCTGCATCTTGGGCGGCTTGCCCAAGGCGACGTCTTTCAGGAAAGTAGTAGCGTGGATCACGCCATCCAAGTCTTCGCCTGGGATGCCGAGGCGGCGGCTGCTGTGGGCACCGATGGCGAGGACGACGGCCTGGTAGCCCATCTTGTCGAACAGTTCATCCAGGGTAAAGTCTTTGCCGAGCGCGGTGTTGAGCACGATATTGACCCCTGCACGGCGGATGTTATCAATCTCCGCATTCAGGATATCGCGCGGCAGGCGGTATTCGGGGATACCCAGTGCCATCCAGCCACCGGCGACTGGGGCAGCTTCGTAGACGGTTACCTTGTAGCCCCACTGTGCCAAGCGCAAGGCGGCCGTTAGCCCAGCTGGCCCAGCCCCGATGATCGCTACTTTCTGATTCTTGGGTTCTTCGAGCAGTTGCGGTGTCCAAGGGTTCTTCATTTCGTGGTCAGCCATGAAACGTTTCAGTTGCCGAATGGCAATGGGTTGATCCAGTTCGCCGCGGCGGCACTTGCGTTCGCAGAAGGCTGGGCAAATGCGTCCACAAACTAGAGCAAAGGGGTTGCGTTGGCGGTGTATCTCCAAGCCCTCAGCATACTTGCCCTGGCTGATCAGCGTAACATAACTTGGCACATCTACACCCGCCGGGCAGGCGTTGCTGCAGGGTGCTCGCACCAGATCTTTGCACACGCCTGCTGGGCAATGTTTGTCGAGGATGTGGGCTTCGAATTCGTCGCGGAAGTAGCGCAAAGCAGCTTTTACTGGCCCGGGCGTAAGTTGCCCCAACGCGCAGAGCGAGTTGGATTCCATGCCCATAGCGAGTTGGTTAATCGTGTCCAGGTCCTCCATGGTGCCTTTGCCCTTGGTGATACGTGTCAGCACCTCGAGAAGACGCCGTCCACCCACTCGGCAAGGCACGCATTTCCCACAGGATTCGGCGGTGGCGAATTCGAGGAAGAACTTGGCGAATTCGACCATGCAGGTATCCTCATCTACAACGATCATGCCGCCGGAACCCATCACGGCACCGATTTCCTTGAGCGAGTCAAAGTCCACCGGTGTGTTCAGCGCTTCCACGCCAAGGCATCCGCCCAATGGGCCACCGGTTTGCACAGCCTTGAACTTCTTGCCTTTCAGGATGCCGCCACCGATGTCAAAGATGATCTCACCCAGCGTGATGCCCATGGGCACTTCGACCAAGCCGGTGTTGTTCACCTTGCCTGTTAGGGCAAAGATGGCTGTGCCTGTGCTGCGGCGCGTGCCGATGCTGGCAAACCAATCTGCGCCTTTAAGGATGATCTGTGGTACATTAGCATAGGTTTTGACATTGTTGACATTACTGGGCTGCCCCCATAGGCCGGAAACAGCGGGGAACGGCGGCCTAGGTCGTGGTTCGCCGCGACGTCCTTCGATGGATGCCATCAGAGCGGTCTCTTCACCGCAGACAAAAGCGCCTGCTCCTTCTTTCAAGGTGAGATAGAAACTATGGCCACTGCCGAGGATGTTATCACCCAGCAGTCCGTATTCATGGCATTGTTGGATCGCTAGCTTGATGCGCTTGATCGCCAGAGGGTATTCTGCCCGGCAATAGATAAATCCTTGGTGAGACCCAATGGCATAGCTGGCGATAATCATGCCCTCAATGACGCTATGGGGGTCGCCCTCCAGGATGCTGCGATCCATAAAGGCGCCTGGGTCGCCCTCATCGGCGTTGCAGATTACGTACTTTGGTTCCCCTCGTGCCTTGCGGCAAAATTCCCACTTCAAGCCGGTGAGAAATCCTGCGCCGCCACGCCCGCGCAATCCAGAGCGTTTGACCTCTTCGATGACTTGCTCTGGGGTCATCTCCGAGAGCGCTTTGCTCAGAGCGGCGTAGCCATCGCGGGCGATGTATTCTTCGATATTCTCCGGGTTGATCAAGCCGCAGTTGCGCAGTGTGATGCGCACCTGTTTGCTATAGAAAGGCAAGTCCTTATAGAAGGGCACGGATTGATGGGAAAGGGGTTCTTGGTAGGTCAGGCGGGGCACGACTCTGCCCTTGACCAGCGTTTCTTCGACCAACTGCGGCACATCCGATGCCTTTACCTGACAATAGAAAATGCCCTCGGGGTAGATGATCATGACCGGGCCCATGGCACAAAAGCCACGGCAGCCAGTTTGTACCAATCGGACTTCATTCTCCAGCCCTCTGCGCTTAATCTCTTCGGCCAACGCTGCGAATACCTCGGGCGATTTCGAGGCAGTACAGCCCGTGCCTCCGCACACGAGGACGTTGGCCCTATATAATGGTTCTGCCATTCGATTCCTCCTCGATTATGATGTCTTCATAAGCAAAAAAGTGGGCGAACGCGAGGGTTCGTGCCTATTGTGAGGTAGGCAAACGGCCTACCACCCACTCTTCCACGACGTTGCCCTTGATGAGGTGCTCTTCAATGAGCCGAGGCACCATATCCGGTTTGACATTGCCGTATGTGATGCGCGGTTTACCCGCCTGCTCGATATCTACCAACGGCTCTTTGACGCACATGCCAATGCAGCCAACAGTGGTTACATGGGCTTCGATGTTGCGCTTCTTCAGCTCTTCGAGAATGGCATGCATGGTTTCGCGTGCGCCCGCAGCAATGCCACAGGTGCCCATGCCCACCGTGATCTTGGTACCTGTTTCGAGACGTACCTTTAGGTCCTGTTGTGCCTCCTCACGCAATTTCTTCAAATCTTCAAGCGTCTTCAGTTTTGGCATTAGAAAGCCTCCTTTTTTCCCAATAAATTCTGTTTTCTCGATGCGGACAGTACGCATGGCAGTGCATTCGGCTGGAGTGTCATGCACCCTATACCACGCTACTGTTCAGGCTGCCGCAGTGCTGCAAGGCCCTCCCTGAGCGTCTTCTCCAACCATTCCCGGACCAGTGGGTGTGACAGGGGGACTGTGCCCAATTCCTGACGCACTTCCGCTGTATCGAGCTCGAACGTCCGCCCATCAATAGAATGCTTGTAGTAGATATCCACTGGCCTTTCGGACATCAGGACAGCGAGCAATGTTGTCGCCATATCTCCCAAGGGAGCGCGGTCAATATGGCTATGCTGAAATGTCACTTCTACTGTTGTCCCTATGCCAGGTTGGGATTGAATACGCAATTCGCCGTTGCATTGTCGCGCCGCTGCGGCAAATAAGGGCAATCCCAGCCCTACATGACGGGTGGTGCGGGTGGTAAAGAAGGGATCCAATGCCTTCTTGACTACCTCCTCGCTCATGCCACGCCCATTATCCTTGATTGTAATTTTCAGGATATCGTTCTGCAAATCCTCCTCAATGAGCAACTCGATGCGCGTTGCCCCAGCCTCGACCGAGTTTTCGAGTGCATCCAGGATGTGCAAAGACAACTCACGCACTAGTGCAAGTTTCTCACAATTTCAATCATTTTCTCTGGCACCAAGTGACCGACCACCTCGTTGTCCACCATAGCGGTAGGTGCCAAGCCACAAGAGCCCAGGCAATAAACGACCTCATAGGTAACGCGGTAATCCGGGGTCGTTTCTCCAGCCTTGATGCCCAATTCCTGCTCAATGGCAC
>Ga0315298_1011193_pt1 | contig 10594 bp, 8 predicted proteins | sample WHS_1_MG_FD_203077 | JGI IMG/M metagenome (GOLD analysis project Ga0315298, IMG submission 203077) | Extremophilic microbial mat communities from Washburn Hot Springs, YNP, Wyoming, USA - WHS_1_MG | ecosystem: Environmental > Aquatic > Thermal springs > Hot (42-90C) | place: USA: Wyoming...
CGCTGGACTGGTGCGTGAGGGCCGGCCGGAAGGCATCGGGGCAGAGGAAGAAGTACGGCGACATCCCGCCCGCTACCTACACTCCCGAAGAGCTGCAGCGCATCTATCGGGCCTACGAGGAGGAAGAGATTCGGGGGGGCAACCCCCGCTACTGGGAAGACGTCAACGTGGGCGATGAGCTGGGTCCGGTGGTCAAAGGCCCCCTGAGCAGGCGGGATATCTATGCCTGGCTTATTGGCGCCGGCAGCCCCTTCATTCGAGCCCACGGCCTGGCCCTCTCCTTCCTGAAACGTCACCCGGGCACCGACATGATGGACTCCCAGACGGGCATAGCCGACGTGCCGGAGCTGGTCCACATGGAAGACACCAGGGCCCAGGAGATCGGCATCCCCGGCGCCTACGACTATGGGTGCCAGAGGATCTCCTGGTTGGGCAACCTGCTGACCAACTGGATGGGTGACGACGGTTTCCTAAAGCGGCTGCGAGCCGAGCTGCGCCGCTTCAACATCGTCGGCGACACCACCTGGCTGAAGGGCAAGGTCAAGGAGAAGTACATGAAGGACGGCGAGCACCTGGTGGACATCGAATGCTGGGGCGAGAACCAGCGGGGTGAGGTGACCATGCCGGGCCTGGCAACGGTGCGACTGCCCTCACGGAGCGAGTAGCAAGTGGAGAGTAGCAAGCAGTGAGTAGCAAGTGGGAAGTAGGAAGTAGGAAATAGGGAGTCGCATGTTGAAAGCTGTGGGCGGCAAGCACCCTGTGGCAGGAAATAGGTGGCGGCTTGAGCTGTGTTACTTGCCACTTGCCACTTGCCACTTGCTACTTGCTACTCGCTTCTTTCATTGAGGTGACTGCATATGGGCGATCTGGCTTTGTCAGACCTTCGGATTGTGGAGTGGGGGGAAGGCGTCTCCGCCCCCTTCTGCACGAAGCTGATGGCCGACTTGGGAGCCGAGGTGATCAAGATCGAGTCTCCGGGCGCCGGAGACGAGATCCGGGCTTACGGACCCTTTCCCGGCGACATCCCCGATCCCGAGAACAGCGGCCTTTTCCTCTTTCTGAACACCAACAAGCTCGGCATCACCCTGAATCCCCTGATTCCAGAGGGGAAGGAGATGCTGCTGAAGCTGCTTAGGCAGGCCGATCTGCTGGTGGAAAGCCAGCCTCCGCGGCTGCTGGAGGAGGCCACTCTGGACTTCCCCGCGCTGCACGAGGCCAACCCATCCCTGGTGGTGACCTCCATCACGCCCTACGGTCACACCGGCCCTTATAGGGACTGGAAGGGCTACGATCTGAACTGTTGCGCCCTGGGTGGCATCAGCAGCGGCATCGGATATCCTGATCGGGAGCCTCTGACGCCGCCCCTCTCCCAGAGCGGGTACCAGGGGGGTCTGCAGGGGGCGATAGCCTCCATGATCGCGCTATTCCAGAGGGATCTTACGGGAGAGGGGGTTCACGTAGATCTCGCCGAGGTGGAGTGCTGGGCCACCTTCCACATAGGCGTCGCTGCTCAGACCTTCCTGTCGGACGACCGAGTGCGGAGGAGGAGCGGACACAGAGCCCTTCACCGGCCCTACCCGGACGAGGTGCTCCCCTGCAAAGACGGGTATGTCTGCCTGGACACCCCGCAGAACCGGCAGTGGCGGCGGTTGCTGGAGGTCATGGGCAACCCTGCCTGGGCTAGCGACCCCATCTTCCGTGATCGTCTGGAGACGGCCGAGATAGATGGAGAGAAAGCCGACGGCTACCTGACCGGGTGGCTGATGCAGCACACCAAGGCAGAGATCTTCAAGATGTGCCAGGACAATCGCATTCCTGCGGCCCCGGTCCGGACGGTGAAGGAGGTCATGGAAGACCCGCAATTGAAGGCTCGAGGCTTCTTCATCGACGTGGAACACCGGGGCGGCCGTCTCAAGTATCCGGGCGCCTGCTACCAGATGGGCGAGACTCCGGCATCCATAAGGCGGCCGGCGCCACGACTGGGAGAACACAACGAGGAGATCTATTGCGGGCGGTTGGGCGTCCCGCGAGAGGAACTGGCCGCTCTTCAGAAGGCGGGGGTGATCTGAGAATGGCGAGGCAGGTCTTCGAGGGGCTCAGGGTGGTCGACTTCGGCTGGGTGTGGGCCGGGACGGCGCTGGGGCACATCCTGGCGGACCACGGGGCCGAGGTTATCAAGGTGGAATCCAAGCGCCGCCTGGACGGCCTTCGTCTGGGGAAGGTTTTCGAGCTGGGCGACACCCTGGAGATGAACCCCTACTTCCAGAATCTGAACCGCAACAAGCTGAGCATCACCGTGGACTTCACCAAGGCCCAGGGGGCCGAGCTGCTGAAGGAGTTGGTGAAGAAGAGCGACATGGTGATCGAGAACTTCAACCCTGGGGTGCTGGATCGCCACGGTCTCGGCTACGAGGTGCTGTCCAGGATCAAGCCAGACATCATCATGATCGCCCTGAGCGCCGTGGGGCAGAAGGGTCCTCTCTCCCAGATCGTCACCTACGCTCCCATCATCAGCGCCCTATCCGGCATCGACAGCATGATCGGATATCCCGGCGGTCCGGCCCTGGGTTTCAAGCACGCCTACGCGGATCCGACGGCCAGCCTCTTCGGTGCCTTCGCCTTGCTGGCGGCTCTCCGATACCGAAAACGCACCGGGAAGGGGCAGTACATTGACCTGTCCCAGGCCGAGTCGGCTACCTGCCTCATCGGTGAGGCTCTGATGGACTACCAGATGAATGGCCGCGTGGCCGGCACCAAGGGCAACAGCAGTCTAGTCATGGCTCCCCACGGCCACTATCCCTGTCTAGAGGAGGATACCTGGGTGGCCATAGCCGTCAAGACGGAGGAGGAGTGGTTGAGCTTCTGTCGGGCCATCGGCGATCCTGACTGGACGAAGGACCCCAGGTTTACGGACCGGCGCGGCAGGCTGGCCAATTCCAGGGAGTTGGACGAGCTGGTGGCCTCGTGGACCAGGGAGCGCACCGACTACGAGGCAGCGCACACGCTTCAGGCGGCCGGCGTGGCGGCGACGCCGGTGCTGGGTGTCGATGGGATATTCGTGGACGAGCACTTTCAGAGCCGAGCCACCTTCGTGGATGTCGAGCACCCGGTAGTGGGCGGCACCTTCCTCTACGACTTGCCCTGGAAGATGAGCGGCGTCGAGCGAAAGCCGATAAGGCATGCCCCGCTCCTGGGGGAGCACAATGGCTACGTCTTCGGCCAGTTGCTGGGGCTATCGCAGGAGGAGATCGACCGGCTGGTGGCCGAGGAGGTCATCTACTAGCCATGAGCACTTCGAGCTTCTTGACGATACCCGCCTCCATGTTTCCGGATCAGGAGATACTGGTATTCGAGGGAGAGAGGTTTTCGTATGCTCGGCTTCTGGAAAGGGTCAACCGTCTGGCGAACGGCCTGAGCCGGCTCGGGGTGGGCAGGGGCGACAGAATCGCTATCCTGCAGACCAACTCCAACCAGTACGTGGAGACCTACTATGCCGCCTCGAAGCTGGCCGCGACCTTCGTTCCTCTGAACTATCGGGCCAAGAGCGCCGAGCTGAGGTACATGGTGGAGACCGCCCGCGCTCGTGTGCTGCTTTTCGGGAACCGCTACGCGGAGATGGCGCTCTCCCTCCGCGCCGAGTTGCCCTCGGTAGAGCACTGGATCGCGTTGGAGACGAAACGAGATGGAACTCTGAGCTTCGAGGAGATAGTGGAGTCGTCCTCTGCCGAGGACATCGAGATGGAGGCCGAGGGCGACGACATTAACGTCCTGATGTTCACCAGCGGCACCTCGGGGCTGCCCAAAGGGGTACTGCTGACGTACGACGACTTCACCGGCTTTGTGTTCGAAACCGTCGAGGCGGCGGATGGAACCGATCGAGGGGCTACCCTGATCAGCGCTCCCCTGTATCACATAGCCGGCCTGACCTCCATCATGACCTCCACGTTCAGCGGGCGGCGGATGGTGATCGCGCGACAGTTCGATCCGAAGGAGTGGCTGCGGCTGGCCCAGGAGGAGCGTGTCACCCACGCCTTTCTGGTGCCGACGATGCTGAAGAAGCTGCTGGACGAGCCGGACCTGCGGACCGCCGATCTGAGCAGCCTGGAGACTCTGTCTTACGGTTCGGCGCCGATGCCGCTGCCGGTCATCCGTAGGGCCATCGAGCTGTTCCCCAGGACGGTCGGCTTCATCAACGCTTTTGGCCAGACGGAGACCACCTCCACGGTGGCGATGCTTCAGCCGGAGGACCATCGGCTGGAGGGCACCCCGGAGGAGATCGAGAAGAAGGTGCAGCGGCTGAGCTCCATCGGCCGGCCTCTCCCCGACGTCGAGCTGAGGATTGTCGACGACGACGGGAGGGATGTACCCCAAGGACAGGTGGGTGAGATACTGCTGAGAACCCCGAGGCTGATGAAGGGGTATGCTGGACAGTCGGACCTGACGGAGCAGACACTGGTGGATGGCTGGATTCGTACCCGCGACCTGGGGTGGATAGACGAAGGGGGGTACGTATTCCTGGCGGGTCGAAAGGACGATCTCATCATCCGAGGCGGAGAGAACATTGCCCCGGCGGAGATTGAGACGGTTCTCCAGGCTCACCCGGCGGTCGAGGAGGTGGCGGTCATCGGCTGTCCCGACGAGCAGTGGGGCGAGACGGTGATGGCTGTGGTGGTGCCGCGGGCCGGTGCCGCCGTATCCGCCGGGGAGATCCAGGAGTTCTGCCGGCAGCGGCTGGCCAGCTTCAAGAAGCCGGAGCAGGTGGTCTTCGTGGATGCGCTGCCCCGAAACCCGCTGGGCAAGGTGATCAGAAAAGAGCTTAGAGCACGCTACGCTACAAGGGGATGATGGGAGAGGCCAACATGGCGAACCAGTTGGGAAAGCGATACGTGTGCGAGGAGTGCGGCGGCGAGGTGCTGTGCACCAAGCCGGGCAAGGGCTCCCTGGCATGCTGCGGCAAGGAGATGAAGATCAAGCAGGCGAAGCCGCTGCCATCGGCGGACTGACCGATGGCCTGGGCCCTGAGCGCATCTCCAAGAGAGGCATGCTCCGTGGGTGGCCCCGTGAGCATGCCGGTGGCATGTTCATGAGCCGACGGCCGGTGGCGACGCGCCGGCGCCAAAGACGACGCCGGCGCCCAAGTCCCAGAATCACCCTGGTCGTGAATTAGTAGGAGCCAGGGAGTCCTACCGCTATCAGGTCCTTGTACGGGAACCGGTAGAAGCTTTCCCATCCCGTCTCGGTCACGACGCCGGTATTCTCCAGCTTCACGCCATCGTACAGCCACTTGCTGCCGTCCCAGTCTCTGATTCCCACTTCCACCGCGATGACCATGCCCGGCTCGAAGGTGAAGGGTGGGTAATCCATATGCTGTTGTCTTATCCCGATGGTCGGCCCCGGATCTCCAGAGGCTAGTCCCAGCATGTGGCCGCCTGGTGTGTAGTACCTCCCCGGCTCGGGCCAGGTTGGCCCCCACTTCTTGCCCTCGAAGGTGAGGTTGCCGACATACTTGCCGCCGCCCTTCTCCAGGACGGCTCTCGCGTAGTCGTGGTTGGTCTTGCCGGGCTTGATACTCTGTTGCATGGTGTCGAAGATCTCGACGCAGGCCTGGTAGATGTCCTTCTGCCGTTCCGTGGGTTTGTCGCCGACGCAGTAGGTTCGGTAGAAGCAGGTCCTGTAGCCCTGGAAGGAGACGCCGTTGATATCTATGACGAACAGCTCGCCCGGGCGGATCACCCTGTCGGTTCCCGTCTGGACGCCGTAGTTGCCGAACCTGGGGCCCGAGCTGAGGATGAAGCTGGGGCCCTCCAGCTCTTCGGCTCCCAGATCGTAGCAGGCCTTCGCGGCGATGCCGCCCACCTGCCACTCGGTCATGCCGGGCTTCAGGGCCTTGCAGACCTCCCAGTGAGCGGCCTCCGCGATGGTGCCGGCGATGCGGCAGCATTCGATCTCGTCCTCGTTCTTGATCATACGGGCCTCGGCCATGGCCGGGTTCCCGTCGACGACATTGATGCCGGCCTTGCGGAGATGGTCGATGGTGCGAACGCCAAAGCCCACGTCGATGCCGCACGGCTCGTTGGCCACGCCGTGCTCCTCCAGCAGCGCCTTTATCTCGGTGGCCTGCTGCTCCCATTGGCTCTCCGTATACGGCTCGTCCAGCCACATGTACGGGAAGACGGCGGGGGTGGTCTTCAGCTTGAACTTGCCTTTCAGCCACGGCTGCAGCTCATACTCGCCGGAGCCCGGAGGCGAGGCGGGAACGTATGGATAGCCGGCGTCCCGAATCAGGAGGATGTACCTGCCGGGTCTGCGCCGCTCATAGTTGTGCCAGTTGTTGTAACCCAGGTAGCGGAAGTTGTCGAAGTCATAGACGACCATGGATCCGAGCCCGTATTTCCGCAGCATCGCGTGGGCGCGATCCAGTCTGTACTGCCGCATCCGCTCGGGATTGTAGGTTCGCTGCTCGTAGTCCACATTGAATCTACCGAACGTCACCTCTTAGTGCCTCCTGCTTAGAGTCCATAACCACACCCGGGGGTACGTCTGGTGCGGTTTGGTCATGGCCGGGCCTATTCTAACCCATCAGCCATGTATCGTGAACAAGCTGTCCATGCCAGACTTGGGCGGGAGACCAAGCACACATCCCCAAAAAGACATTCCCCGGGGACGCCTGCTACTGGGCAGCCCTTCCCGTGTGCCCAGTAGCGTCGGCGTGACGCGAGCGAGCGCAGCGTCACGGCATGGACGCGCCCCGGATCCGCCGGCTCTTCCCGCACTCGCTGTAGCGGCGGGTCGCCCCGGACCCGCCGCGGATCCGCCACGGACTCCCCGGCGGCGGGCGCGGTCGCCCTACTGGGTTTGGGGGCAGTCGCCCGGAAATCCGGCGCGCCACCTCACTGCCCGCTCGCCTTGCGGCGCTGGAACCCCTCGGATATAATCGGCGGGATCAATCCGCGATCAACCCGCTGCCAGCGGTCAGGGACCAGCTTATTGCCAGTAGCGGTCAGCTAGGGGGCTGACTCGTTTTCCGCTCCATCCTGTAGTTCCGGCGTCCGCTCGCCGACTACTGAAAGCCAAAGGCCGATCGCTGATTGGTGACAGCTTATCGTCGGGGTGTGCCATGAGAGTTGGCATCGTCAACGTGACGGGATATGCCGGGGCGGAGCTGGCCAGGATCCTGGGTCGCCACCCGGGGGTGGAGTTGGCGGAGGTGACCGGGCGGAGCGCCGCCGGTCAGCCCCTGGGCGCTGTCTTCCCGCACCTGGCTTCCCTAGGGCTCACCATTCAGGCCGAACTGGAGAACGTGGATTTCGCCTTCTCGGCTCTTCCCCACCACACCTCCGCGGAGGTCATCCCCGGGCTGCTGAAGGGCGGGCTCCGAGTGGTCGATATCTCCGGAGACTTCCGCCTCAAGGATCCCGAGAGCTATCGCCGCTGGTACGGCATCCAGCATCCGGCGCCGGAGCTTCTCCAGGAGGCGGTGTACGGTCTCCCGGAGCTGCACGGGGCACAGATCCCTGCCGCTCGACTGATCTCGAACCCCGGCTGCTATCCCACCAGTGCCATCCTGGGGTTGGCACCGCTGGTCACCAGAGCCGACAGAGAGTTCATCGTCGACTCCAAGTCGGGCATCTCGGGCGCCGGACGGACCATGAAGCTCAACGTCAACCACTACTGCGAGGTGAACGAGAGCGTCATGGCCTATGGCTTGGAGGGGCACCGGCACCAGCCCGAGATCGCCCAGGAGCTGGAGGAGCTGCTCTTCCGGGCCACCTCGGAGCGGGGTGTGGATGTTACCTTCATTCCCCACATCGTCCCCATGACGCGGGGTATCCTGAGCACCTGCTACGCGCGGCTGAAGGAAGAGATGACCCAGGCACAGCTCCTGGAGCTGTACCGCGAATTCTACGCCGGCCAGCCCTTCGTCCGGGTGGTGGACTCCGCTCCCCAGAGCAAACATGCCTGGGGGAGCAATCTGTGCATTATTCATCCCCGAACCCGTGGGGACGGCAAGGTGGTGGTGGTTTCCTGCATCGACAACCTGGTCAAGGGGGCTGCTGGCCAGGCGGTACACAACATGAACCTGATGCTGGGCTTCCGGCCCGACATGGGGCTGGAGAGCTTGCCCGTCTACCCTTAGACCAGTGATGAGTAATGAGTAATGAGTAATGAGTAATGAGTGATGAGTGATGAGCATTCGTTGTCGGTTGTGAGTTGTGGGTTACGAGACATCGTCATCAACCGCTCACCACTCATCACTCGTGGGAGGCTGAGTTGAGCGGCGAGGCTGTTAGCCTGGAATGGATTGAAGGCGAGACCGTGACGTATCCCCGGGGCTTCAGGGCGGGCTCGGTCTACACCGGCATAAAGACCCCGGGCCCCGACAAGCGGGACGTGGGCGTTCTCCTGTCCGATTTTCCCTGCTCCGTGGCCGGGGTATTCACCACCAACAAGGTTGCCGCGGCACCGGTGGTGATCTCCCGGGAGAGGGTCCGACGCGGCACCGCTCGCGGTGTCGTCTTCAATGCCGGCAATGCCAATGCCGCTACCGGGGAACTGGGTCTGCAGCGGGCTATTCAGACCACCGAGATAGCCGGAGCGAAGCTCGGCGTGCCCCCGGAGGAGCTGCTGGTGGCCTCCACCGGGGTCATCGGGGTGCCCCTTCCCATCGAGAAGGTGGAGGAGGGTATCTCCAGGCTGGAGCTACGGCCTGACGGAGGTCACGAGGCTGCCCAATGCATCATGACTACCGATACTCGACGGAAGGAAGCGGCGGTCCGGGTGTCCGTGGGCGACATGGCTTTCAGGGTCGGTGCCATCTGCAAGGGCGCCGCCATGATCCATCCCAATATGGCAACCATGCTCTGCTTCATCACGACCGATGCTGCCGCCGAGCCCGCTTTTCTGGATTCGGCCTTGAGGCGCGCGGTGGACCTGTCCTTCAACATGATCTCCGTGGATGGCGACACGAGCACCAACGACACGGTGCTGGTGCTGGCTAATGGCCGGGCTGGTACTCCGGTCTTCAGCTCGGCAACGCCCGGCGCCGAAGCCCTGGAGCGGGCGCTGACCGAGGTGTGCATCCGGATGGCCAAGGCCATCGTGGCCGACGCCGAGGGCGGCACCAAGGTCATGGAGGTCACGGTGGAGGGAGCCGAGAGCGAGAAGGATGCACGCGCGGCCGCTCGCTCCATAGCTCGATCCAACCTGGTCAAGGCGGCTATATACGGCAACGATCCCAACTGGGGGAGGATCGCCTGCGCCGCCGGCTACTCCGGAGCCAACCTGGAGGAGTCGAAGCTCGACATAACCATCGCCGGATTCCCCGTCTTGCGCCAGGGCCGGGTGCTGCCCTTCGATACGGAAGCGGCCAGCCGTGCCCTTCGGCGGCCGGAGGTACCCATACAGGTGAACCTGAACCTGGGAAGCCATCGGGCCACCGCCTGGGGCTGCGATCTGACCGAGGAGTACGTGCGTCTGAACAGCGAGTACACCACCTGATGCCAGTAGCGAGAGGGCAAGGAAGCGCTGGGTGTATAGCCTTCTGGCTTCCTTGCTTCTTGGGGCGATAGAGGAGTGCTGATGCAACAACCGGATCTGGTTGCTGACATACTGCTGGAGGCTATACCCTACATCAATCGATTCCAGGGCAAGACCATCGTCGTCAAGATGGGCGGCAGCGCCATGAACTCGGGTGAGACGGTGCTGGAGGATGCTGCCGTTCTCAAGCGGCTGGGCATCAGTCCGGTGCTGGTGCACGGGGGAGGGCCGGAGATCTCCGAGTGGATGCGGCGGGTCGACAAGAAACCGGCCTTCGTCGAGGGGCTGCGGGTGACGGATCAGGAAACCCTGGATATTGCCTGCATGGTATTGCGCGGCAAGGTAAATGCCGAGTTGGTAGCGCGGCTTAACAATGCCGGGATTCCGGCGGTTGGGCTTTGCGGTGCTGACGGAGGGCTCTTTCGGGCCATCCAGAGGGACAGCCGCCTCGGCTACGTGGGAGATGTGGTCCGCGTGGATCTGCGCCTGCTGGCATCCGTCACGGCGCAGGGGTATCTGCCCGTGGTCGCGCCCATAGCTCTGGGCGATGGAGGACAGTTGCTGAACGTGAACGGCGACACCGCCGCGGGCGAATTGGCGGCCGCCCTGTGCGCGGAGAAGCTGATCTTCTTCACCGATGTGCCGGGGATACAGGATCGGGAGGGAAAGCTGCTGTCGCGGTTGACGGCCGCCGAGGCTGAGGCACTCATCGCGTCGGGCGCGGTGACTGGTGGCATGATCCCCAAGGTGCGGGCCTGTGTCCGAGCTCTCAGCACCGTGGGGCGGGCCCACATCATCGACGGGAGGGTGGCCCATGCCCTGATACGGGAGCTGTTCACCGACACCGGCATCGGCACCATGATCGTGGCGTAGGTGCCGCGGGCGAAAGGCCGGGCACCGGTCCGTTGCCGATGCACTCGTTGAAAGGGAGAGCTCTCTCAGAAAGTGGAGATGGATGGTGGTAGAGGCTGAAGGATAGTGGAGGTTAGTGGGCCGCTGGTAGGGTGTAGCAATGCCTGCTAGGAACTGAAGCGGGCCGGGAGTCTGAAGGTGGCGT
>Ga0315298_1011194_pt1 | contig 10591 bp, 14 predicted proteins | sample WHS_1_MG_FD_203077 | JGI IMG/M metagenome (GOLD analysis project Ga0315298, IMG submission 203077) | Extremophilic microbial mat communities from Washburn Hot Springs, YNP, Wyoming, USA - WHS_1_MG | ecosystem: Environmental > Aquatic > Thermal springs > Hot (42-90C) | place: USA: Wyoming...
TTAAGTGGCTAATGAAACTTTACTTATAAAAGAAATACTTGTTGATTATTTGCATATTTATCTTTTAATTGCATAATCAGCATATGCATTTTTTCGTGGGTTCCTGTACCGATCCTCTCAGTTTCCAGCTTCTCATATTCTTTAATAATTTGCTGCTGTTTTTCTTCTGAGATATGCATTTCTGCCAGAGGATAAAGCAAGTTATTTTCTTTATATATATGATTTCTTATTAATCCAGCATAATTCCGGGCGTTTTCAACGAATTTCTGGATGTACGCCTGGTTACCTCTCTTCAGTTGCTCAATCGATTCTCTCATGTTTCTGACGTAAAACCTGCCCATATCATGTTCTTGAAGCATCACTCCAACTGGACCGCCCTCTTTCTGGATACCGGCTTCTTCAATCGCCACAAACAGGATATCTTCTTCTTTGCCATGGTGGCATTTATCAGTAAAGATTGTAATAAAATTGATAATTTGCTCCAGATCATTGAAATCAACTACACTGCCTGTTTCCAAATTTTTGATAATAATTTCGATAATATACAGCATCTGTTTAATTACTTCATGTTCTTCTCGCAATGAATCCGTCAATTTCATCGCATTACTCCGTTTGTTCAATAAATTCTTTCAATGCCACAGCATTATTATGATTCCTGTTTTTAGCACCAAAAAGTAAGGTGACGTTGCCGGATTTCAGCTTTTCCCTGATTATTTTTATCTGAGAACTTTTGTTCTCTAATTCATGATAATATTTTTGCTTGAACTCTTCCCATTTCTGATCATCATGTCCAAACCATCTTCTCAATTCATGGCTGGGAGCCACTTCTCTCATCCACAAATCAACTCCAGCTGCATTTTTCGTGATATTTCTTGGCCAAATCCGGTCAACAAGTATCCGAATGCCGTCTTCCTCAGTTAGTTCATCATAAACTCTTTTTACCTTTAACATTTTCCCTGCTCATATACAATAACGATTTATTTCATTTTCATTATATTTCATAAATAATATTTCTATAATTTTAGAAAAAATTGGGGGATATCATTTGAGTAATGAATTCCAGGATGATATAATCCGCCTCAGATTGGATGGAGGTTCACCATGACATACGTAACCGCTATGCTTTTAACAATACCCCTTATCCTGATTGAGCTTGGATTGATGGTATTTGCTCTGTATGATCTGGTCAGGAGAAAAAAAGTTAAAGGCGGTAACAAATGGTTATGGGGTATTTTGATAGTGCTCATAAACCTGATCGGTCCGATCCTTTATCTGGTTCTGGGACGCGAGGAGGAATCTGGCTAAATTGAATATTATTGTTTGCCAGGGCTTATCTAAAAAATATGGTAAAATTCTGGCGCTGGATAATCTCGATCTTGAGATAGAAAAAGGTACTTTATTCGGTTTTCTCGGCCCCAACGGCGCTGGCAAAACCACCGCGCTCCGCATAATGGTGGGACTTAGCCAAGCGACCGGCGGAAAAGCCTGGATTTGCGAAGAAGAAGTCAAACTAAACTCAAGCAGATTACAAAAGCATATTGGTTACCTTCCTGAAGAGCCAGCATTTTACTCATGGATGACCGGGAGAGAATTTCTTTATTTTACAGGAAGGCTCTTCCAGATACCTTTCGCAGAAATCAAAAGCAGAGCTGATATACTTCTGGAATTGGTTGGATTAACCGAAGCAGGTAAAAGAAGAATAGGCAGTTATTCCAGGGGTATGAAACAGCGCCTGGGAATTGCTCAGGCATTGATAAACCAGCCTGAAGTTTTACTTCTCGACGAGCCGTGTTCCGCACTTGATCCTGTTGGCAGGCTGGAGGTACTGGAGACTCTTTTAAAATTAAAAGAACATACCACTATCATCATGTCCAGCCATATTCTGAGCGATATCGAAAGAGTTTGTGATGAAGTTGCCATCTTAAATAAAGGCCGACTGATCGTGAAATCCCGTATCGAGGAACTGCGCCAGCGGTATGCCCAACCGCTTTTTGAGCTTGAATTTGACCAGATAAACGATTCGATCAGGCATGATATCCAGAAAATTCCCTGTGTAAAGCAGATTTTTGAATCTAAGAGGGGCGATATTCCGATTTTAAGAATTCGGGTTGAAAATCCTGTCCTGGATAGGAAAGCTCTCCTTGAGGCAATCGTTGCTAGTAATATGCCTCTCAGGAGATATGAAATGCTATTACCTAATCTGGAAGAGGTTTTCGTCAGTCTGGTTGGCAATCAGCAGGAGAAAAGCTAGAATTGCACTATTTTGTTTTGCTTTCTAAAGAAATAAAAGAAAATTTTATAACCTATAAATTCTTAATTGTAGTTGCTGTATTGCTTGTGTTCGGTATTGGAACACCGCTGATGATTAAATTTTTACCAGAAATTCTTATACTCTCTGGCGAGGAAATACCGATCACCTTACCTGCACTTGGTGCAAAGGATGCGATTCAAAGTTACATCAGCAATTTAAGCCAGGTGGGTCTTCTACTCGTGGTGTTGATTTCGATGGGTGCTGTGGCTCAAGAGCGGGAGCGACGCACTGCAGCAATGATACTCAGCAAATCAGCCGGTCCTGGCGCTTTTATTCTGGCTAAAATGACCGCCATTAGTATTATGATCATCGCTGGATTACTGCTCGGTGCTATTGGTTTCTATTTTTATACTTCGATTCTTCTGGGTCCGGTTGATCCGGTGAAATTCACCTTTGTAAACCTGCTTTCCATGTATTATCTGCTTTTTTGCCTTAGTGTAACCCTGATGTTCAGCAGCCTTTTCAAAAGTCAATTGGCTGCTGCAGGGCTATCTCTGCTGATTTTGATTGGATTAGCCGCTTTGTCCGGAATTCCCGCTTTAAGTAAATTCGTACCAGGCGCTCTGATGGGCTGGGCAACAAATCTTATCAATGGTGGTAACGAAGGTACGACTCAAGCTCTGATAACTTGCGGGGTTCTGATGTTACTATCTCTTTTAGCCGGCTGGCAGGTTTTAAAACGGACAGAGATCTAAACATATTTTACGATCACAGCCGTTTAGATTTGCTCAATTTTGCAGCCATTAAAATGGCTGCAATCATACTTTCTGCACTGGCGATCCCTTTACCCGCTATATCGAAAGCTGTGCCATGGTCAACGGATGTACGGATAAAAGGCAAGCCTAAAGCAACGCTGATGCTATTTTCAAAGCCGTAGACCTTTACGGCAATGTGTCCCTGATCATGATACATCGCCAGTACAACATCGAATTCACCTTTAATCGCCCTGTTAAAAACTGTATCTGCTGGAAATGGTCCCCTGGCATCAATATTACATTCGCGAGCATCCTTAATTGCTGGAGATATCTCGCGTATTTCCTCATCTCCCAGAATTCCCCCTTCACCTGCATGGGGATTTAAAGCCGCTACTGCGATCGACGGTTTTTGAATACCCCACCCGACAAATGAATTGTGAATCAATTTTAACCGGTTAAAGATTCGCTCCCTCACAACCTGATCAAGAGCTTTCTTCAATGAATAGTGAGTAGTTAAATGAACTACCCGAAGTGTTCCGCTGACCAGCATGGTAGCATACTCTCTGGCCCCTGTATATTTTGCCAGAAGTTCCATGTGCCCAAGTTCTCCAAAGCCAGCCAGAGTTGTAGATTCTTTATTGATTGGTGCGGTAACCAGAGCATCCACTTCGCCAGACATAGCCATTTCACAGGCTTTCAATACGTATTCTACTGCTGCCTTGCCGCAAGATTTACAAATCTGCCCGATTGAAACCTCGTATGGATGAATGTTGTGTAAATCCAAAAGGTCAAGCGTACCAGATTCACATTTAATATCGGCTATTTCTTTGATTGAATTCAGCTTAAAGGAGACACCCAGCGTATTCAGACTTTCCTTGATTATCCTTTGATCACCAATCACAAGAGGGCATGAAATCTGATATATTTCTTCATTTTTCAGAGCTTTCAATACAATTTCGGGACCTATCCCGGCGGGATCTCCCATTGTAATAGCAAGAATTGGATTATTCTTCATTGTCTTTAGCCTAAAAAATTATAACATATAAAAACACAAAAGGAAGGTTAACCCTTCCTTTTGCATTGCTAGATAATCCTTAAAATAGAGATTAATCTTCAGCTTTCATGAGCATGGGCTACTTCAAGCTTTCCACACCTGATGCAGTAACGATACAGGGAACCAATCCAGATATGCTTCGTAATCAAACAAATTATATACTTAAAAACCCACATACCTCTCTCCTTCCCAGCCTTGTATTTTTATTATAACGTCAAAACTGAATCAGTCTATACAGGAAATACCGTATTTTAGTCCCAATTTTGCTTGACTTTGGTAATAATGATTACGTATTAACGTTACAGATAGAGCCAAATAATCTTGTTTGTATGTTTCTATTTTTTATAACGTAATAGTGCTCAGAAAGTTAGTATCAATTGTCTTCTTTGATCTTTTTTAGCACCCATGCCAGGCTTTTTCCAAAATTCCAGGCAGTTTTGAGACCTTCTTCATCGCGGGAAACTTCGCCTTTTTCACGCCCGAAAGCCATATTCCAATAGGTTGAACCTGGTTCAATCATTCCAAGAATATGAAACCAGAAATCAAGCTCCGCAATCGTAAAGTTTTGCCCAGCTCTGCGGGCCACCACGAGTGGACCACCTACCTTATTCCTGAAGGCTCCTCCAGCATGTCTTGAAATATATCCAACTCTCTCCATCAATGCTTTTAGCAATGCGGTACATGAGCCATAGTACACCGGAGTAGCTAGAATAATGCCATCAGCCTGTTTCATTTTTTCATATACAGGCATAAGATCGTCTTGAATTGAACAACGCTCTTCTTCAATACATAACATACAGGCATTGCACGGTTTTATTTCCTTTCCTGCCAGACTGATCAATTCTGTCTGAATTCCCTCTTCAGCAATTGCCCTGAGGGTATGAGAACACAGGTATTCAGTATTTCCATTTTTTCGAGGGCTACCGGAAATAGCAACAACTTTCACTTTAAACCTCCTGAGTAACTTCTGGCTATATTTTGTTCAATTCAACTGATCTTCTCCAGCCGGGCAAAGCTCTGGAGCAGTTTTTTCAATCCGACACCGGTAAAAGCAACAACTACCTCGCAATCATCTCCCCTGGGCACGGAACTCACCACCACACCTTCTCCAAACTGACTATGACGGACTTTATCGCCAGATTTCAATTCGGGCAGTGAAGCGAGAGGAATATTTTTAGAAGCGTTTACCCGTTCTGTCACAACCCCCATGCCGATTTTGCTTTCCTCTGCCCGCCAGATTTCTCCACCCGTCACCAATTCCCTGGGAATATCCTGCAAAAACCTGGAAGGCTTATTGACCGTGCTTCTTCCCATTAAATTTCTTCTAAAAGCGTGAACCAGATAAACTTTGCGTCTGGCTCTCGTTATCCCGACATAACAGAGCCTGCGTTCTTCCTCCATCTGGTATGGATCGTCCAGAGATTTGAAATGGGGCAACAATCCCTCTTCAACTCCAACAATAAATACCACTCCAAATTCAAGCCCTTTAGCTTGATGTAAAGTAATCAGAGTTACTTTGTCATCTGATTCTTTAAAATTATCTACATCTGAAACCAGAGCAACATTTTCCAGAAATGCAGTTAATCCTTCCTGGGGAGGTAGCACGTTAAATTCTTCGGCTACCGTACGTAACTCGAGAACGTTATCCCAGCGTTCGTCACCATTGTCTCCATTCAGCACATAATCGCGATATCCGGACCTGGTGACTAAAAAATCGAAAAAATCCAGTAATTTTAGTTCTTTGCTTTTCTCAATCAATTCTCTGAGTAATGTTCCAAAACTACCCAGTGTTCTGGCGACTCTGGGACTGAAGGGAAGTTTTGAAAGATCAGCTTCCGAATCCGCTAATCGTTGCAAAGCCTCATAATGCGATATTCTCTGAGAATTAGCCCAGCTAGCCAGTTCATCCAGGCTGTGTTGTCCGATCCCCCTACCAGGTATGTTGATGATCCTCATCAGACTGATACTGTCAAGGGGATTCTGGATTATTCGTAGATAGGCAACAATATCTTTTATCTCTTTTCTTTCATAGAAACGTGTTCCAGCAATCAATTTGTAAGGTAGCCCATAGCGGATAAATGCCTCTTCAATCACACGCGATTGAGCATTCGTACGATACATCACCGCACAATCGCCTGCTTTTGCCTCACCGCTGTCAATCAACCGTTCTATCTCTCTCACAACAAACTGGGCTTCTTCCTGTTCTGTATAAGCTTCCATTAACGTAACAGGATCGCCCTCCTCATTCTCCGTCCAGAGGTTTTTCGGCTTTCTTTGCTGATTAGCCCGAATAACGCAGGAGGCGGTATCCAGTATGCGTTTTGTTGAGCGATAGTTTTGCTCCAGAGTGATTACTCTGGCATCCGGAAAATCCTTTTCAAAATTCAGTATGTTTCTCACATCTGCAAAACGCCATGAATATATTGATTGATCAGGGTCGCCAACCGCGCAGATGTTACGGTATTTTCCTCCAATTAATTTGATAAATTCATACTGGACATTATTAGTATCCTGAAATTCATCTACCATGACATGGACATATCTATCCTGATATTTGTCCAGTACTTCCGGACTTTTCTTGAATAGCATTACAGCAGTCATCAACAAATCGTCAAAATCCAGAGCCTGACTCTGTGCAAGCAATTCCTGATAACGCTGATAAACCCGCCCTACAACCTCATCAAAATAGCTTCTGCTCCCGTTCAAAAAAAATTCAGAGCCCTGCAGTCTGCTTTTAGCTGCGCTGATAGCCGAAAGAATAGCTCTGGGTACATATTTCTTAGGATCGAGGTTTAATTCCTGTAGGCTTCTTTTAATCAAATTAGTCTGATCTTCCTCATCGTAGATAATAAATCCTGGCTGAACGCCAATTGCTTTTCCATCTCTGCGAAGTATCTTTGCACAGATAGCATGAAACGTGCCAATCGTTAGATTCTCCACTGAAGAGGCAAGCATGGTATTTAGCCGGTCCTGCATTTCTCTGGCAGCCTTATTGGTAAAAGTAACTGCCATAATCCGAGAAGGGCTTATCCCGCACGTCTTTATCAGGTAGGCAATACGGTGTGTAATAACTCTGGTTTTACCACTGCCAGGACCAGCAAGTATCAAAACAGGACCTTCAATAGCTTCTACCGCTTTTCTCTGAGCGGGGTTTAAATGGGAAAATATATCCATAAAATCACTGCCCTGTTGCAGGTTGAGGTAATAATTAAAGATTTAATGCTTTGAGCTTATTTTTATTTTTAACGCTTTGGCCAGATTGAATTATATCCTTCGTTGGAAAGGAAAAGACCTACATCTACAAACGCTTTATCCTTGTAACATTCTTTTTGAACCAGCGCGGCTAACTCTTCGTAAGAATTGATTTGTTGCCCGTCAACAGCTACCTTGATATTGCTGCTACCTTCCTTCGTCCAGAAATAAGCCAGATAATCTTTTGCTTCTTCCAGGCTTAATTCCATTTGCTGGACTGTAGCACTGCCAAAAAATTTTTTTATTCTCAGGCGGGGCAAACCAGACATCTTACCACTCCTTTATTTTGTACAAAGTTATTATAAAAGAGTCCCCTTGTGATATCAACCAGATTCACGAATCAAGCCAGCCCTGTGTTTAGTTTAGGGAGGACATCTAGCACAAATCGAACGGAATAAGGATGTTGAAAGGTATCTATCACCCCTATCTGGAAGCAAAGTAACTATGATACCATGGCTCATTCCTTTCGCGAGCCTCAAAGCACCTGCTACAGCCGCACCACTTGACATCCCGACAAATAGTCCTTCCCTGGTAGCCAGCATTCTGGCAGTCTCGAAGGCTTCCTCATCACCCATGGTGATTTTATCATCCAGCAGGTCAGGGTTATAAATTGGCGGCTTCATGGCTTCGGTCATATTTTTTAAACCCTGAATCGTATGACCAATAGTCGGTTCAACTCCGATCACCCTGACTCCAGGTTTTTTCTCATGCAAATACTTACTCACACCCATCAGAGTACCTGTAGTACCCATGCCCGCGACAAAAATATCAACTTCTCCGCCGGTTTGTTTATAAATCTCTGGACCAGTTGTCATATAATGCGCAAGCACATTGGCTTCGTTACTGAATTGATCTGGCAAGTAATATTTGTCAGGCTCATTTTTTACAAATTCTCGTGCCCGCCTTATTGCTCCATCAGTACCTTCTTTAGCAGGGGTAAGAATAATATCAGCTCCAAAAGCCTCCAGAATCCGGCGTCGCTCTACGCTTACACATTCTGGCATGAAAAGTTTAACGCGGTATCCTTTGACAGCCCCGATCATAGCCAGTGCAATTCCCATGTTACCAGAGGTAGCTTCAACGATGGCTTTATCTCTGGTTAACTCACCTGTGTTTTCTGCTTTCTGAATCATGAACAGGGCTGCTCGATCTTTAACCGATCCTCCTGGATTACTGCCTTCTACTTTGGCATAAATGGTTACTCCATGGTTTGGATTCAAATTAACCAGTTTGACCAGGGGAGTATTCCCAATAGCTTCCAGTAATCCCATGCCTAGCCCCATGATCGTTTTCATTTTTATACCTTCTGAAATCTACCTTCTATTTGTTTAGTTTACGTTATTGATCTCCCCCGGTCAAGAAAACATTAAGTTCTTTACGATTAAGGGCCGGAGTTAGGAACACGCAAAATAAGAACCTGGCGTTCAAATAAAAAACCTCATGACCTCAAATCTGGATACCTTTGAGTCTGTTTAAATTTACAATACGGGCAGAACATGTCTTTCCACAGGTCTTTTTTGTTTGGATACATCGGGTTTTCTTTTTCCAGGTACTTTGTAATTAATGTGAGTCTGTTACATGCCGGACAAATTTCGTAATGCAGACTCAAATCCTCATCAAACCTGTTCATTTCACACCTCCCAATCAATCTTTTAGTCCCTGCCCGAAATAATCCTCAGACCGTTGAATATACTTTAGTTAAAGTATATTCTCAAGTCAAGAAGTAAATTATGATTAACCTACATGGGAATTATTGATTATAAGCATCCATTGCAGGCAGGTACACTAAAAGCTATTATTAAAATAACCCTGAATTTAATTAACTAAAGTCCGGAATAAAGCAATGAAGATATTTAAATTCATTATTTCTATTCTGATTATTGCGGTTATCCTTGGTGCAGTCTTTCAATATTACCAGAATCAGCAAAATGCTCCACCTGAAACACCAGATCTAAATTATCTGGAGGTCAAATTTTTTGATCTTGGGCAGGCTGATTGCACATTGATACGTAACGGAACCCAAACCATGTTGATTGATGCAGGTACCAACCAGACTTCATCAAAGCTGGTTGGCATTCTTAAAAATTTGGGAATTTCCAGTATTAATGTATTAATCGGCACGCATCCGCATGAAGATCATATCGGAGGAATGGATGCAGTAATCAAGCAATTTAAAATTGATTCCATTTACATGCCTGATGTCGTCACAACCACTGAGACTTTTTCTGACGTCCTTGAAGCCATTGAAGCAAAAGGGCTTAAAATCAGCCATCCTGAGGCAGGTACAGCTTTTGAGCTTGGTTCTGCTCGTTTTGATTTTCTTGCCCCGAACAGTACACATTATGAAGATATTAATAATTATTCAATTGTCATAAAATTAGTCTTTGGTAAGAACTCTTTCCTCTTTATGGGTGATGCCGAGAACGTATCCGAACAGGAGATGCTGGCAAAACAATATGACCTGAAAGCAGATGTACTAAAAGTCGGGCATCACGGCAGCAACAGTTCAACGGGAGTTGATTTTCTGAAAGCTGTATCTCCCCGGTATGCCGTAATATTTGTGGGGAAAGACAACGATTACGGACACCCTTCTACCCAAACCCTGCAAAAATTGATTGAAAATGATATACAGATTTTCCGTACTGATCTGAATGGCACGGTTACGTTCAAATCCGACGGAAATATTTTGACCATTGCCACGGAGAAGTAGCAGCATGAAAGTCGTGATTGATAGATTTGAAGGGGAACTGGCTGTCTGTGAAAGGTCTGACAGAACCACTTTCAATATCTTCAGAAACCTTCTGCCTCCTGAAGCTAAGGAGGGAGATGTACTTATAATGGAAGATGATCGTATCTGGATTGATGTTGAGGAAACTCAAAAACGTCGGTCACGTATTGAGCAGATGATGAAGCGACTCCAAAAATGACCTCTTTCTTTCTCTTTTTCTTGAAAAGACCACTATATTCATAATCTTCATCACGTCGCATTTGCTGCATTTTTCACCTGCTATCAAAGTACCATGCCATATGGTACTTCCTGCATATTTTCATGCCAGCATTACAGAGTATACTTAAATATATCAAATATATTCAGATACTAATTGATTTATTTCATTTTAGCTATCCAGGAGGTGAAGATGCGTACAAGTACTAAAGAAGTTCTGTTATACGAAACATGGTACCAATTTAAAGCAGAGTTACAGAGACGTTCAGGGTTGGTGCTCCTGAATCATCTCTGGATGCAGGTCAAACCCAGAGAACCACTTCCCTGGTACGAAT
>Ga0315298_1011197_pt1 | contig 10588 bp, 5 predicted proteins | sample WHS_1_MG_FD_203077 | JGI IMG/M metagenome (GOLD analysis project Ga0315298, IMG submission 203077) | Extremophilic microbial mat communities from Washburn Hot Springs, YNP, Wyoming, USA - WHS_1_MG | ecosystem: Environmental > Aquatic > Thermal springs > Hot (42-90C) | place: USA: Wyoming...
CTGCACCCCTGGCTGGGAGTCTGGACAATCCATGCTTCGCGGTGTATAATGTCGTTGGGCAGTGTCAGGATCATTGCTCTGCCTTGACAAGAGCACGTGCCCGTCGCCTCACTGCTGATGCCGAATTGGGCCGCGTGGACAACGGTCGCCCGAGTCTGTGGTGGTTGACCTCGATGCCGGATGGCGCCTGCCAGGCCGCCTCAACTGCCGCAGCCGATGCATGGCGTGCGTGGCTTGTTGCCATGGACAAGGGCGTTCCTGGGCAAGCCACTCGCCTGGCCCCCGAGGGACACCGGCGCACGGGCCTGCGAGAGTGCAGGAGTTGGCGCGGTGTCCTTTTCTTCTGCCTGGGTTCAGGAGGTGTGAGGGTGAGAGAGATCCGTGCTGAGGATGTGACTGCCACCGTGGCCCGCCTCTGCCAGGAGGCCAATGTGTACCTAGGCGACGACGTGCTTGCGGCGCTGGAGCGAGCGCGGGCTGAGGAACCCTCTCCGGTCGGGCGTGCTGTGCTCGACCAGATCCTGCAGAATGCGCAGATTGCCCGTCAGGAGCAGATGCCCCTCTGTCAGGACACGGGCTTGGCCGTGGTTTTTGTGGAGATGGGGCAGGATGCCCACGTGGTGGGCGGCGACCTGCGCCAGGCGATCACTGAAGGCGTACGCAAAGGCTACATCGAGGGCTACCTGCGCAAGTCGGCTGTCACTCAGCCCTTCTCGGCCCGCGTGAACACCAAGGACAACACCCCGCCAATCATCCACTTCGATGTCGTCCCAGGCGACCACCTCAAGATTACCGTTGCCCCGAAAGGTGCGGGTTCCGAGAACATGAGCGCCCTGCGCATGCTCGTTCCGGCCGACGGCCGGCAGGGCATTGTGGATTTCGTGGTGGATGTCGTGGACCGCGCGGGGGCCAACCCCTGCCCGCCTATTATCGTTGGCGTGGGCATCGGCGGCACGGCCGAGCAGACGGTCTACCTGGCTAAGCACGCTCTTTTGCGCCCAGTGGGCCAGCCGAGCCCCGACCCAGAGGTTGCGGCACTGGAGGCCGAGCTGCTGGAACGGATCAACGACCTGGGCATTGGCCCGGCCGGCCTGGGCGGGCGTTGTACAGCCCTTGCGGTGCACGTGGAAACCTATCCCTGCCACATCGCCAGCATGCCAGCGGCCGTCAATATCCAGTGTCACGCGGCACGCCACAAAGAGGCAGTCCTTTGATGCAGGGCGCATAGCGTGTGTTACGTCTGCCGGCCCCGCCTGGGGAACATGCGATGCGCGCCAACAAGGGGGCACAAAGTGAAGATTGGCACTCCGCTCACTGACAACGTCATCGCCCAACTCCACGCGGGCGATTCGGTCCTCATCACCGGCACAATCTACGTCGCCCGCGATGCTGCCCACAAGCGCCTGGTGGCAGCCCTGGAGGCTGGCCAGCCGCTGCCCTTCGACGTTCGCGGCCAAGTCGTCTACTACATGGGGCCATCGCCAGCCAAGCCGGGGCGGCCCATCGGGTCGGCCGGTCCGACTACGAGCTATCGCATGGACCCCTATACGCCCGCTCTCCTGCAGGCTGGGTTGAAGGGCATGATCGGCAAGGGCAACCGGAGCCAAACGGTGCGCGATGCTCTGCAGCGGCACCGGGCGGTCTATTTCGCCGCGGTCGGTGGCGCCGCTGCGCTCATCGCTCAGTCGATCAAGGCGGCCGAGGTGGTCGCTTACCCCGAGCTCGGGGCTGAGGCGGTTCTGCGCTTGCAGGTGGTCGATTTCCCCGCCATCGTCATCAACGATATATACGGCGGTGACGCCTACGAAGCGGGCAAGGCGGCCTACCGGCGGGAGGCAGCGCGGTGAAAGCGGAGCTGACGCGCGAATCGCTGCGCTCGGACCTCGTGCGCCGGGTGCAAGAGATCAGCGGCCAGAACCTGCTGGCGTGCTACCAGTGTGGGCGGTGCTCGGCCGGCTGCCCTGCCGCCGCTGTGATGGACCTGCTGCCCAATCAGGTGGTCCGCCTGGTACAGCTGGGCCTGGTGCGCGATGCCATGGCTAGCCGCACAATCTGGTTCTGCGCTGCGTGCCTGGCCTGCGAGGCGCGTTGCCCCAAGGGGGTTGACCTGCCGCGCGTGATGGAAGCCTTGCGTGAGCTCGTAATGGAGCGGGGCAACGATTATCTGCCACCCAGCGCGATTCTCCAGCAGAACCTGGACGAGTGGCCGCAGCAGGCGTTTATCGGGGGATTCCGCAAGTATACGTGAGCAGCCAGTCGGCAGCCCTGTGCGTTCCGCTCGGGCTGATAGGCCTGGCTGTTGACCTATGGCTGCACGCTGACGACTGGGGGCCAAAAGGGTGATGACGGACCGCTCCATGCCTTACTTCCCCGGCTGTACTTTGAAGCAGAAAGCGCAGGGCTTTGATCGTTCGGCACGTGAGGTGATGGCGGCCGTCGGCCTGGAACTGCGCGAGCTCAAGTCGTGGAACTGCTGCGGCGCTACGTTCCCACTGAGCACCGAGAACCTGCTCGAGCTTACGGCCCCTGCGCGCATTCTCGTCGGTGCCCGGGCCGAAGCGCCGGCGGTGGCGGTGGCCTGCGCCACCTGTTACAACGTGCTCAAGCGCACGAACCTCCTGCTCTCGCGCGATGAGGACAAGCGCCAGAAGATGAATCTCTTCATGGAGGCCAACTATGCGGGCGACCTGGAAGTCTTGCACCTGATCGAGCTCATCCAGCGGCAAGGCGGGCAAGAGCGCGTACGGCAGGCGGTGGTGCGGCCTCTGGCGGGGCTCAAGGTGGCCTCCTACTATGGCTGCCTCTTGTTGCGCCCGCCCGATGAGGTAGGGTTCGACGACCCGGAGCACCCTGTGCTGCTCGACGACCTCTTTGCGGCAGCCGGGGCGGCGCCAGTGGACTACCCACACCGGGGCGAGTGTTGCGGGGGATATGTGGCGGTGCACTCGGAAGAGGCGGCCATGGCAGCATCGTACCGCGTTCTCGCGGCGGCCGAGGAGGCGGGGGCCGAAGTGATCGTCACGAGCTGCCCGCTCTGTCAGTTCAACCTCGACCGGCGGCAGGGTGCGATGGCCCAGATGCATGCGGGGTTCCGGCCGTTGCCAGTGCTCTACTTCACCCAGCTCTTGGGCCTGGCCCTTGGCTCCGACGGCACAGGCTACCTGTTCGACCGGCACTTTGTGGACCCGAGGCCGCTGTTGGCGGCGCGAGGACTGCTGGCGACGTGAGGCTCGTGGGGCGCGATGCCGCGCATGCGTTCTGGCGGTTAGGGTTGGCGACGGGATCGCACAGCAGCGATGGCGCCGCGGCAACGGGTCTCCGGGCAGAGGTCGGATGCTGGCTATGGATGACGTTCCTTGTCAGGAGACGGATGGACGATGATGGCTGCGCAGCCAGGTGAGACGCGCGCATTGGTCATCGGAGCCGGGATTGCGGGGATCCAGGCTGCACTCGACATTGCGAATTCGGGCTACGACGTGGTGGTCGTGGAGCGGCTGCCCTCAATCGGCGGGCACATGGCCCAGCTCTCCGAGACCTTTCCCACCCTCGATTGCTCGCAGTGCATCCTCACCCCGCGCACGGTCGAAGTGGGGCACCACCCCCGCATACGCCTCCTCACCTACTCCGATCTGATTGGCCTGGAGGGCGAGTCCGGCCATTTCACGGCCCGCATCCGCCGCCGCCCGCCCTACGTGCGCTGGGAGGCCTGTACCGGCTGCGGGGTTTGTACTACCAAGTGCCCCACGCGCGTGCCAGCCGAGTTCGATGGTGGGCTGGGATGGCGGCGGGCTATCTACACCCTCTCACCCCAGGCGGTGCCCAACAAGCCGGTCATCGACCGCGAGCATTGCCGTTACTTTACGCAAGGCAAATGTCGGGTGTGCGAGAAGGTCTGTCCGGTGGGGGCGATCGACTATGAGCAGGCTGAGGAGGTCGTTGAGGAGACGGTGGGCGCGGTGGTGGTGGCGGCAGGCTACCAGCTCTTGCCCCTGAGCCGCCTTCCCGAGTATGGCGGCGGCGCTGTGCCCGATGTGATCGACGGCCTGCAATTCGAGCGGCTGCTTTCAGCTTCGGGGCCCACTGCCGGCCAGGTGCGCCGCCCCTCCGACGGACGCGAGCCGAAGACGGTCGTCTTTGTGCAGTGCGCTGGCTCGCGCGACCCCGAGCATGGCGTGCCCTATTGCTCGAAGATCTGCTGCATGTACACGGCAAAACACGCTCTCCTCTACCGGCACCGGGTGCACGATGGGCGAGCGATCGTCTTCTATATCGACATCCGTTCGGGTGGCAAGGGCTACGAGGAGTTTGTGCAGCGGGCCATGGAAGAGGAGCAGGTGCTCTACCTCCGGGGCAAGGTCTCCAAGGTCTTCCGTGAGGGCGAACGGGTGAAGGTATGGGGCACCGACACCTTGGCAGGCCGCAACGTCGAGGTGGCTGCCGACCTGGTGGTGCTTGCGCCTGCGGCAGTGCCCGACCCGGCGCAGCCAGAGTTGGCGCGCATCCTCGGCCTTGAGGCCGATGCCAACGGCTTCCTCAACGAACTGGAGCCGAACCTGGCACCGGTCGAGACGGGCCGGCCCGGCATCTTTATGGCTGGTGCTGCTCTGGGCCCCAAGGATATCCCCGAGACGGTCGCCCAGGCGAGTGCTGCGGCCGCCAAGGTGCTGGCCCAATTTGCCCGCTGGCGTTCGATGGAAGCGGAGCTCGCTGCCGAGCCACGCGACGGTCTCGCTGCGGATCAACGCCGATGAACACCGACACGGAAAAGACACCTGCCACACAACAGACAATAGTCAACGCCGCCAGCCTTTCGCGCATCGCCCCTCACGCGTCGCGCATCGGCGTCTTCATCTGCCACTGCGGCATCAACATCGCCGGGACAGTGGATGTGGCGCATGCGGCGGAGGCAATCAGGGGCTGGCGTGGGGTGGTCTATGCTGGCGACTATGCGTACATGTGCTCAGACCCCGGGCAGGCGCTGATCCGCGCGGCGATTGCTGAGCACCAGCTCGACGGGGTCGTTATTGCTGCCTGCTCGCCCTCTATGCACGAGGCCACCTTTCGCCGTACTGCCGAAGCAGCAGGGCTCAACCCCTACCGGGTGGAGGTTGCCAACATACGCGAGCAGTGCGCCTGGGTGCATCAGGACGCGAGGGATGAGGCCACGCACAAGGCCGTCGCGATTATCGCCAGCCTGGTGGAGAAGGTGCGCGGCGATGAATCCCTCTCACCGCTGAGCACTCGGGTCACGCGGCGCCTCCTCGTCATCGGGGGCGGCATTGCGGGGCTCACTGTGGCGCTCGAGGTGGCCGACGCGGGCTATGAGGTGGTTCTGGCCGAACGCCAGGCCGAGCTAGGCGGGCGGCTTCGGCAGATACGCCAGACGTATGCCGGCCTTGAACCACTGGCGGCGCCGCTGGCGGCACGTGTGGACGCTGTGTTGCATCACCCACGCATCACCGTGCTTACGCAGAGCGAGGTTCGGTCGGCCAGCGGCTACGTGGGGAACTTTCGGGTGGAGGTGGTCACCTCTGGGTCAGCGGCGGCTTCAGCCGCTGGCTCGGCGGAGACGGCTGAGGCCGTCACTACGAAGGTTCCTGGGGAGGCGGACGAAGGCGTCACTACGAGGGTGTTCGATGTAGGGGCACTTGTGGTGGCCACGGGCTATGATCTCTTGCCGCTGACGTGGCTGGGAGAGTATGGTGGGGGCCGTGTGCCCGACGTGGTCGACGCCCTCGAGTTCGAGCAGCTTCTCGCCGAGGGCGCGGCCGAGGGCACGTTGCGGAGGCCTTCCGATGGCAGGGTGCCGCAGCGGGTGGTGTTCGTGCAATGTGCCGGGTCGCGCGATCCGCAGCGTGGGCTGCCTTACTGCAGCAAGTTCTGTTGCCTCTATACGGCGAAGCAGGCGCTCCTCTACCGGCGGCGGGTCCCTGACGGTCAGGCAACGGTCTTTTACATCGACCTGCGTACGGCGGGCCGGCGCTACGAAGAGTTCTTGCAACAGGCGATGGAGGAGGGGCAAGCTCTGTACCTGCGCGGCAAGGTGGCCAAGGTCTTCCGCCAGGGCGACAAGGTGATGGTATGGGGCGCCGACACTCTGACTGGGCGTACCGTCGAGGTGGCCGCCGACCTGGTGGTGCTCGCGACGGGGGCGGTGCCGTCGCCTGGCGCGGCCGAGCTGGGCAGGCGGTTGCGGGCCACGACCGATGCTGTGGGCTTCTTCAACGAGGCGCACCCCAAGTTGCGGCCGGTGGAAAGTCTCACCGCTGGCATCTACCTGGCCGGTGCAGCCCAGGCACCCAAGGATATTGCCGAGACGGTCTCACAGGCGGGCGCTGCGGCGGCAAAAGTGCTCTCGCTCTTCTCGCGTCAAGAGCTGGTGCAGGAGCCCACAGTGGCTGCAGTTGACCCGGAACTCTGCGCTGCCTGTGGACTCTGTGTGCGCGCCTGCCCCTACGAGGCCCGTCAGATCAACGAGCGGCTGCGTGTCGCTGAGGTCAACCCGGCACTGTGCCAAGGTTGTGGCGCCTGCGTCACTGCCTGCCCCAATAAGGCCTGCGCAGTGCGCAACGCCCGGCCGGTGCAGTACCTGGCCATGCTTGACGCGGCGCTAGCGGATGTGTGAGGGGCATTTGGACCCCGGAGCAGACAAAGGCCGGGGCGCATCCACCGAATTCGGGGTATCCGTGTGCTCTGTGGTTCGGTGTCGTGCTCGGGAGTGAACTGATGGCGGATGAGGTAGGCGCTCCGGTGGGCGCGGTGCTGGTGGTGGGCGGCGGCATCGGTGGCATGCAGGCGTCACTCGACCTGGCCGACGCGGGCTTCAAGGTGTACCTGGTGGAGGAAAAGCCGGCGATCGGCGGTGTGATGGCCCAGCTCGACAAGACCTTCCCCACCAACGATTGCGCCATGTGCATCATGTCGCCCAAACTGGTGGAGGCTGGCCGCCACCTGAACATCGAGATCATCACCGGCGCCCAACTCAAAGAGCTGCGGGGCGAGCCGGGGCGGTTTACTGCGGTTGTTGAGCAAAAGCCACGCTTCGTGGACCTGGCCAAGTGCACCGCCTGCGGCGATTGTGCAGCGGCCTGCCCCGTGTCGGTGCCTGACTTCTTCAACGGCGGCCTGGCGACCCGCCACGCGGCCTTCAAGCTCTATCCCCAGGCCACCCCCAATGCCTACGCGGTGGAGAAACGGGGCACGGCGCCTTGCCGCGAGGCTTGCCCCATTCATCAGCGTGCGCAGGGGTATGTGGCGCTGGTGCGCGAGCGGCGCTGGCGCGAGGCCTACCGAACCATCAAGGAAGACAATCCCTTCCCCGGCATCTGCGGCCGCATCTGCAAGCGTTTCTGCGAACAGGAGTGCTCGCGGGCGCGCGCCGATGGCGCCGTGTCGATCATGGCTCTGAAGCGCTTTGTGGTCGACAAGGTGCGTGCCGAAGGTGTGGAACCGGTGGCCCGCATGGAGCCCACGTATAGTGAGCGCGTGGCGATCATCGGCGCCGGGCCTGCCGGCCTCACAGCTGCGCACGACCTGGCCCGTGCCGGCTACCCGGTGACGGTCTTCGAGGCGCTGCCGGTGGCGGGCGGCATGCTGCGCGTGGGCGTGCCCGAACACCGCCTGCCCCGCCACATCATCGACCAGGAAGTGGCCGACATCACGGCCCTGGGAGTGGATTTGCGCCTGAACAGCCGGGTGACCAGCCTCCAGGCCCTCTTGGACGAGGGGTTCAAGGCCGTGTTCATTGCCACAGGCGCCCACGGCGGCCGCAAGCTGCCCATTCCCGGCGCCGACGAGCCCGACTGCTGGGTCGCCACCGAATTTCTACGCCGGGTTGCTCTCGGTGACCGGCCAGACCTCTCGGGTCGCAGGGTTGTGGTGCTGGGCGGCGGGCCGGTGGCCATCGATGTGGCCCAGACAGCCGTACGGCTGGGGGCCGCAGAGGTGCGGATGGCGTGCCTGGAGGGCCGTGCGCAGATGCCCGCCTCAGCAGAGGAAGTGGAGGAAGCCGAGGAAGAGGGCATCGGCATCTACCCGAGCCGTACGTTTCTGGGGGTGGTTGTAGAAGGTGGCCACGTGGCTGGAGTGCGCTGCGTGGAGGTGGACTTCCGTGGTTTCCTCCCCGGCGGCCGGCCAGATATGGATGTCAGGCCGGGCACAGAGCACATCCTGGAGGGCGACCTGGTCATCTTTGCCATCGGCCAGGCGCCAGAGCTGGACTTTCTGCCCAAGGACGGCAAGGTGTCGGTACAGGGGCGGCGCCTGGTGGTCGACCCCGAGACTCTGGCGACGGGGCAAGCTGGTGTGTTCGGCGGTGGCGACGCGGTGGTGGGCGCCGGTTCTGCGGTGGAGGCCATCGCTGCGGGCCACAAGGCCGCTCGCTCCATCCAGCGCTACCTGCGTGGCGACCCGGCGGTGGCACCGGAACCAGTGCGCGAGCCGGTGGTGCAGCTGACTGATGCCGAAGTGCGGCAGAAAGTGTTGGCCAGCCCGGCGCGCAAGCGCCCGCGCGCGATTCCTCGGCGCCTGGACCCCGCAGAGCGGCGACAGGACTTTCGCGAGATGACGCTGACGCTCGACGAAGAGTCGGCGGTGCGCGAGGCCGAACGCTGTCTCTCGTGTGGCGTGTGCTCGGAGTGTCTGGCCTGCCAGTACGCCTGCCAGCCCAAGGCGATCGACCACGGCATGACCGCCCGCGTGCGCGAGCTGGAGGTGGGCGCCGTGATCCTGGCACCGGGCGTGGAGACCTTCGACCCGCACCTCAGGGAAGAGTATGGCTACGGCCGCTACCCCAACGTGGTGACCTCCATCGAGTTCGAGCGTATCCTCTCGGCCTCGGGCCCCTTTGGCGGTCACGTGCAGCGGCCTTCCGACGGGCGCGAGCCGAAGCGGATTGCCTGGCTGCAGTGTGTGGGCTCCCGCGACGTGGCCTGCGGCCGCCCCTACTGTTCCTCGGTGTGTTGCATGTACGCCGTCAAGGAGGCAGTGATCGCCAAGGAACACCTGGGGCAGGTCGAGGCCGCCATCTTTTACCTCGACATCCGGGCCTTTGGTAAGGATTTCGAGCGCTACATCGAAAGGGCCAAGGGGGAACAGGGCGTGCGTTTTGTGCGCAGCTTTGTTTCGGGCCTCAAGGAAGACCCCGTCACGCGCGACATTATCGTGCGCTATGCGACCCCTCAGGGTGGAGTGTGTGAGGAAGCCTTCGACCTGGTGGTGCTTTCGGTAGGCTTACAGCCAGGCTGCTCGGCACAAGCGCTGGCTGCACGCCTGGAACTCGCCTCTGATGCCCGCGGCTTTCCGACAGCGCCGCCTCTCTCGCCTGCAGCAACTGTGCGGCCGGGTGTCTTTGCCATCGGGACTTTCCGCGAGCCCAAGGATATCCCAGAAACGGTGATCGAGGCATCGTGTGCGGCGGCCCGGGTTTCGGCCCTGCTGGCGCCTGCCCGCGGCACCCTGACGAAGAGCAAGACGTACCCCCCAGAGCAGGATGTCGGTGGCCAGGAGGAGCGGGTGGGGGTCTTCGTCTGCCACTGCGGCATCAACATCGGTGGCGTGATCGACGTGCCGCAGGTGGTCGAGTATGCGAGGACCCTGCCCGGTGTGGCCTATGCGGAGCATAACCTCTACACTTGCTCGCAGGATACGCAGGCGCGCATCCGCGACAAGATCGCCGAACACCACCTCAACCGGGTGGTGGTAGCCTCGTGCACGCCGCGCACCCATGAGCCCCTCTTCCAGGATACGATTCGCGAAGCAGGCCTCAACCGCTTCCTCTTCGAGATGACCAACCTGCGCGAGCAGGCGGCCTGGGTGCATCGGCAGGACCCCGCTGCTGCCACCGAGAAGGCCAAGCAACTGGTGGCCATGGCCGTGGCGAAGGCACGCCTGCTACGGCCGATCTCGCGGCCAAGGGTGGGGGTTGAGCCGAGCGTGCTGGTAGTGGGCGGCGGGGCAGCCGGCATGACGGCGGCCCTGGCCGTGGCCGACCAGGGCTTTGACGTGTACCTGGTGGAACGTGAGGCCGTGCTGGGCGGGCACCTGCGCCATATGCGCTACCATCTGAGCGGCGCCGACCCGCAAGCGCTCCTGCACTCGCTCATCGAGCGCGTCGAGGGGCATCCGCGCATTCGGCTCTATACCCAGGCCCAGGTGGCCGAAGTGGCAGGCTATGTGGGCAAGTTCGAGACTACGCTGCGTCTGGCCGGCGGAACCGAAGCTCGAGTGGCGCATGGTGCCGTGATTGTGGCGACCGGCGCCCATGCCATCACACCGGAGGAGTATCTTTACGGACAGGACCCGCGGGTAATCACCCAAAGCGAGCTCGAAGCAAGGCTTGCTTCGGGCCAGGTAGCTGCCCGGCGGGTGGTGATGATCCAGTGCGTGGGCTCGCGCGATGAGAAGCACCCCTACTGCAGCCGCTTCTGCTGCGGCCAGGCCCTCAAGAATGCCATCGCGCTCAAGGAGGCGCGGCCCGAGACGGAAGTCATCGTCCTCTACCGCGACATCCGTGCCTACGGCTTTCGCGAGCTCCACTACCGGCGCGCGCGCGACCTCGGCGTGCTGTTCTTCGCCTACGAGGTGGGTA
>Ga0315298_1011199_pt1 | contig 10587 bp, 12 predicted proteins | sample WHS_1_MG_FD_203077 | JGI IMG/M metagenome (GOLD analysis project Ga0315298, IMG submission 203077) | Extremophilic microbial mat communities from Washburn Hot Springs, YNP, Wyoming, USA - WHS_1_MG | ecosystem: Environmental > Aquatic > Thermal springs > Hot (42-90C) | place: USA: Wyoming...
GTGGAGTGACGGAGTTGGGGCAAACGCCAAACAGGACAGCCGAAGGACAACGAAAGGCGGTCCTCAAACGGTTGGCGTAGCCAACCGTTTGAGGACCGCCCTGAGACTGCCTACCAGCCCGCCAGCACGACTAGCTACCGATCGGGCGAATCGCCGCGGTCTCCTGCAGTCGCTTTTCGACTGCCTCCCAGTCAATGTTCTGGAAGAAGGCGTCTATGTATTTCCCACGCTCGGCTGGTTTGTAGTCCAGCAGGAAGGCGTGCTCCCAGACATCCAGCACCAGCAAGGGTTTGAATCCAGCGGGCACTCCGTCCTGATGCAAGGTGATCCAGAAGTTGCTGAGCCACCCCGTGACAGGGTCCTGGAAGAGGATCGCCCAGCCGACGCCCCGCATCGAAGCGATAGCCCGAAAGTCAGTCATCCAGGCATCATAGCTCCCGAAAGATCGGATGATAGCCTGACTCAGAGCGGAGGACGAGTTGAACTGGCTGCCCCCCGGCTTCAAGTTACCAAAGTAGTACTCGTGCAGGATCATTCCGTCGTACTCGAAGCTAAGACGACGGGTCAGCTCCGCGTAATCGAGCGTCCCGGCTTTGCCTTCCTGCGCCAACTGGGCAAGCCGCTGATTCAGCGCGTTGGTGTTGTTCACGTAGCCGGCATACAGCCCCAGATGGACAGTCAGCGTCTGGTCTGAGATGCCCTTCAGCCCAGTGAGGTCGAATTGCCTCTGTTTGTAGGGACCTTGCCCGAGCATTGCCATATAGTGCACCTCCGTCCTTCCTTGTGTTTGGTTGCCTCCCTCTTAATTATAGCAACAATTCCGCTAACCGCCCGGCCCTATCGCCGTTGCTGCGGCCCCGGGGGCGTGGTTGGCAGATCGGACTGGCATGGGGTATGCTACTAGGCTGAGGGTGCTAGGGTGCTTGGTAAAGTAGTGCCTGAGAGCGATAAGCTTTTACGAAAGAGGTAATGTGTGAGGGACAATCAGAGCATCTCCAACGAGCCAGCGGGTCTCAAGGAGTTCATCGAGAATCACGTTGCTACCGTGGAGCCCAAAACGAGGGAGGCGGTGCTGGCTGAGTGGGAGGCTGCTACTACCGGCAAAGAAGAAGCCAGCATGGAGGCTGCCCGCCGCCGTGCTGAGTTGATGCGCATCTACGCCGACGTGGGCGCCTACGAGCGGCTGAAGCAATGGAACTCTGGCCCCGTGCCAGCAGACCCGCTTCTGGCGCGGCAGCTCACTCTGCTGTATCTGGCCTTCTCAGAGGGCCAGATCGATGAGGAAAGCATCCAGCTCATCACCAGCCTGGAGCGAGAGGCAGAGAGTACCTTCACCAACTACCGGGGGCTCTTCCAGGGCCGGCTGGTGTCGGATAATGACATCGCCAGGATCCTCAGTCTGGAAACCGACTCCCGCCTGCTGCGCGAAGCTTGGGAAGCGGGAAAGCAGGTGGGGCAGCAAGTGTCAGACATCGTGCTAAGGCTTGTGCGACGGCGCAACTTGGCCGCTCGGCGTGCGGGCTTCGAGAACCATTATCAGCGAAGTCTGGCGCTGGCGGAGCTGGATGAAGCGGACCTTTTTCGGCTGGCAGACGACCTGCGCCGACGGACGGATAGACCGTTCGCCGAGGCCAAAGCCAGGCTCGATGCCTCTCTATCCCAGCGGTTCGGCATACCTGTGGAAGACCTGCGTCCCTGGCACTATTCCGATCCCTTCTTCCAGCGGCCGCCCCAAGTCGACGGAGTCAACCTCGACTCGCTCTTTGCTGGGAGAGACATCGTGAAACTGGCAGTGCGCACTTACGATGGCCTAGGAATGGACGTGCGGCCGATTCTGATACGCAGCGATCTCTACGCTCGCCCCGGCAAGAACCAGCACGCCTTCTGTGTGGACGTGGATCGTGCTGGCGACATACGCGTCCTCTGCAACCTAGAATCTGACCACCGTTGGGCAGAGACAATGCTGCACGAGCTTGGCCACGGCGTCTATGACTTCTACACTGATCGGCAGCTGCCTTATTTGCTCCGGCAGCCAGCGCACACTCTGACCACCGAGGGAGTGGCAATGCTGATGGGGCGCCTTTCGCTGGAAGAGGAATGGCTGCTTGAGGTGGCGGGCGTGCCTTCGGCACAGGTGGAGGCGCTCTTACCCACATTGCAAGCGCAAAGGCGGCTCACCAGCCTGGTTTTCGTTCGTTGGGCCCTGGTTATGATGTATTTCGAACGAGCGCTCTATCAGGACCCGGACCAAGATCTGAATACGCTCTGGTGGGATCTGGTTGAATCCCTGCAGTTCCTGCACCGGCCCGAATGGCGCCACGCACCTGATTGGGCGGCCAAGATCCATCTGGCGCTCTATCCCGTCTATTATCACAACTATCTGCTGGGCGAGCTTATGGCGTCGCAGCTACAACAGCGACTCCAGAAGGAGTTCGGCGGCATCGTTGATCGTCCCTCAGTGGGCAGGTTCCTCATCGAGGCGATCTTCAGACCGGGAGCCCGGTGGGACTGGAGCGAATTGGTCGAAAGAGCGACCGGAGAGCGGCTCAGCGCTGCACCTTTGGCAAGCGACCTCGGGGCCTCGCTCGCCACAAGCAGCTAGGCACGGGCACGGGACTTGCAGTGTTTACGTGAGCGAGTTTTCTGCGTCTAGTAGGAGGTTTTCCTGTGACCAAGAGCGAGCTTGCGCGTCAGGTGGCGGAGAGGGGCGGTCTCAGTTCCAGTAAGGCTAACGAGGTAACCAACGCTGTGCTCGATGCTATTGCTGAATCCTTGAGCAAAGGGGAGGAAGTAAGGCTGACTGGCTTTGGCACCTTCCGCGTGGCGGAGCGTCGAGCGCGTGAGGCAAGGCACCCGCGCACTGGGGAGCGTATCGTGGTCCCAGCCGGCCGTCGTCTGGTGTTCAGCCCTAGCGCCCGGCTGACAGAAGCGGTGCAACGCGGAGGCGGCGAGCGCCAACCATAACCGGCCCGGAGGCTGGCTCTCAACACCGATCTCACCAACCGAACGGCGACTCTTGCTCTGCTGATGCCACTTGCCGCAGGGATCGTGGAGTTAGGGGCGCTGCTGTGTCTCTGCCCGTAGCTCCGGCCAGGATCTTGGCCAGTGCTACGGGCAGCAGAGTGCTATAATAGCTGCGCCGCTCAGCAGGCGACGATGTGGAGTGACGTCAGCAGGAGGACAGCTTGGAGAGGCGTGCCCTGATCTTGGACCCAGCCGATAACGTAGCGAGTGTCATCGATAGAGTGGAGGCGGGCGACACCGTGATTGCCCGCCTAGGTAACGAGACGAAGGCCGTGGTCGCTCTGGAGGATATCCCATTCGGTTTCAAGATCGCGCTGGCCAACCTCGAGGCCGGCGAAGCAGTCATCAAGTATGGTGAGGTGATCGGCAAAGCCAGTCGTCCCATCGCGAGGGGAGCGCTAGTGCACGTGCACAATGTGGAGGGGAATCGCGGTCGCGGTGACCTTCAGAAGCGTGCGGAGGAGTAGACGATGAGCGCGAGCCAGGTCGGGCCCAGTCGAGAATTCCTTGGCTTCCTTCGCCCCGATGAAACGGTAGGAATCCGCAACTACGTGCTGGTCATCCCTGGGGGCTTCATATCAGCCAAGATTTGCGAGTGCGTCAACGGCGTCGAGACCATTGTAACGCCCAATACCGGCGCGGGAATGACTTCCCGCGATCGGGCTACGGTTGCGCGCACACTGACCGGGCTGGCCCGAAACCCGAACGTGGCCGGCGTGATCGTCCACAACGCCGGCCCATCGGCTGGCTACCCTGAACTTAACCCCTTATCCCTTGCCGAAGAGGCAGCGAAGTCCGGGAAGCCGGTCGAGTTCTTGGACGTGGTTAAGGCCGGTGGCCAGCTCGAAGCGATCGCACAAGGAGTGAAGATGGCCCGACGCCTGGTCTATGAAGCTTCGAAGGCCAGGCGAGAGCCTTTTGGGCTCGGCAAGCTTACGGTAGGGGTGAAGTGTGGTGCGTCCGACCCGACCTCAGGGATCGCCGGTAACCCGGCGGTGGGCTATCTGTTCGACCGCATCGTGGAGGCCGGTGGCGTTGCCATGTTCGGCGAGACGACGGAGATCATCGGGGCGGAGCACATCCTGGCTCGCAGAGCAGCGACACCAGCGGTAGCGGAAGCGATCCTGGAAGCGGCTCGCCGTACCGAGGAGCGAGCGCTAGCCACCGGCGAGGATATCCGAACGGTAAACCCAGTGCCAGCCAACATCGCGGCTGGCATATCAACGCTTGAAGAGAAGTCACTGGGCGCCATCCATAAGGCCGGACACGCCGTCATTCAGGGTTGCCTGCAATATGCGGAGCGGCCCGCAGGTAAGGGCCTATACTTCGTAGATAACTGGATGCATCCATCGTCCATCTTCCCCGGCTATGCGGCTGCGGGTGCACAACTAACGATGTTCCAGCTTGGTGGCGGGGGCACACCAGCGCGCGATATTCTCGACCCCTCGCCGGCTGTAGTAGCTCCGCTGCTGTGGCTGAGCGCCAACCCTGCGACCCGAGAGCGCTGTGGCTTCAGCCTGGACTACTACTCAGGAACCGTGATTGAAGGCAAGGAAACACCTGAAGAAGCCGGCGAACGGCTCATATCGCTGGTGCTGGAGACAGCCTCCGGCACCTGGACGCGAGGTGAAACCCTCAGGTACTCCGACCCGCTGGAAGTGTATACTCTCGATCCCGTCTTTTGACCCTAGCCGTCTGACGGCCCTGGCTGCAGACGTCTACCCCTATCAGTCTACGGAGGGAGCTGACCCAGGTTCTGCTTCCGGCGGCGTTTCCACCGGGGCCGCCCCAATGGTCAGCAGGTTGTGGACGTCGGTCACGCCCGGCACGTCCCACGCGTCTTCGCCAGCGCGGCGCTTCTGGTCAGCTGTGGGCACCGTCCCGCGCAGGGTGACAGCACCTCCCTGAACTGTCACCTCAATGCCACGCCCGTCTACCCAACCGTCTTCGGTCAGAGCCCGCTCGACATCTGCCCGGATCTGCTCATCCGACCGCTCGGTGCGTGGGCCCAGGCCGGTATAAGGGCCAGGAGTAGCGCGGCGCAGGCCGCTCTCAGCACGGTCAAGGGCATCTACTACCTGTGACATGATGGCTCCGACCAGTTGCTCCATTTCTCGCCGCATCGGTCGCCAACGACGAAAGCGTAATCCGCCACGTTCCGGTTCTTCGTACCATCTACTCATTGCCGGCAAACCTCCACTGAGAGTGCTCTTTCAAGGTCGATATTACCCCGGAATGGGCTTCCAGAATCATTGTGCCACGTTGCTTGTCAGAGTGCAACGGCCGTGCGTGGCTAGGTTGGACGAACTCGGCCCGGCTTCGCCCTGTTCGCGAGGGCGGGATTAGGTTGCTACTTGACAGTCTACTGAGTGCGGCCTATAGTAGGCGCGGAAATTCGGCGCCGTCTGCCCGTCACAGCCTCATATGCGCATCCCGGCGCTCCAGCAAACGGATAGTACTCGGCTAGGCGCTGTCCGCGACTGGCCTGGAGTGATGTTGATAAGGCTCCGGCTGGGCGGCTTGAGGAGCAAGTAGACTATCTACTAGCCGGGTCGTGATAGCATTGACGGCGCCCCACAGCTGAGAAGCAAGCCGGCGCACCACGCACCGATAAGCAGACCACGCTCAAACCCACGGCTGCGGTGGGCTGGACGGACAGTGGATGGGGCCAGGCGAAGAAGGAGTGGCGGCCAATGCAACAGGCCATCGAGGACTACCTGGGCTTACTCACTGCAAACCGAGGTTTTTCCGACAACACGGTGGCAGCCTACCGCAACGACTTGACTCAGTTCGAACGTTTCCTTCTCAACACTGATGCGCGTGGGCTCGCCAAAACCGCGAGCAGCAGTGCGGCTGGCAGTATCATCGACTGGCCTGAGGTTACCCGGGTTCAGGTGCTGGCCTTTGTCCTCTTCCTCAAAGATAAGCGCTACGCAACTTCAACGGTCGCTCGCAAGGTAGCCGCAGTCAAGTCGTTCTTCCACTATCTCGTTGCAGAAGGCATAATCAAGACCGATCCTACAGAGAATCTGGATTCTCCTAAGGTGGGCAAGACGCTCCCTCGCACTCTGACTGTGGAAGAGGTCGATCGTTTGCTGGAGATGCCGCTGCGCTCTACCACGCCAGAGGGTATTCGGGATTCGGCGATGCTGCAATTGCTTTACGCTACCGGCATGCGCGTCAGCGAGATGATCGCTCTCAACGTCGACGATATCAACTGCTCGGCCGGCTACGTGCGCTGCGTGGGGAAGTCGGGGAAGGAGCGCATCATCCCCGTGCGCGCTGAGTCCGCGCAGGTGGTTGAGAATTACCTGGAGAACGGGCGGCCACATCTGGTCAAAACGAGGGACGAGCGGGCTCTCTTCGTGAATCACCGCGGCGATCGGCTGACAAGGCAAGGCTTCTGGCTAATTGTCAAGACCTACGCGCGAGCAATCGGCACGGAAACCAACATCACCCCGCACACTCTGCGCCACTCTTTCGCTGCCCACCAGTTGAGCAGCGGGGCTCGCCTAGAGGATGTGCGCCAGTTGCTAGGTCATGCCAGCATCTCAACCACGCAGATTTACACGCAGTTGGCTGGTCTGCAGCGGCAGAAGCCTATGGATGAGGCGGCCACTGTTCCGAACTAAGCCCACAGGCCAGGCCTTAGCCCTCTCTGGTTGACTTACTGGTACCGCTCTCATCGAGTTCACACAGTGTCAGTTTGCCAGGTGTTCTGTACCGCCGAGAGGTCTTCTCGCTGGAAGAGGGATTCAGGCCGCCCGCTTGGCGGTATGGCTGCGCGAACGCACTACGGCGAAGATAGCGGCAGCGGAAACCAGAGAACCGACGGCGGCAGCGCCAATAAGGACCTCGCGTCGTGGTTGGGGCAGAAGGCGAAGTGAATCGTGAGAGGGGGCGGGCTTGCGGGCGCGAGCAGCGACCAAGAGGCGCGTTCGCAGTTCTTCACGAAACTCCGCGCGCGGCTCGACCGGCGTTAGTGAAGCTCGCACACGTGTGGCGAGCGCTACCAGGGGTGCCAAGTCGGCCTGGTAACCAGCGAAGACGGCGACGTAGGTGGCTGCGTCACGACCTCCTGCGAACATCTGGTCCACGTACTGGGATACCAGTTCCGCCAGCACTTTTCGCTTGGCCATTTCTCTTGCCCCCTTTTTCCAACTCTGCCTTGAGTGCCACCATGGTGCGATGGAGCAGGGCCTTGATCGCGCCCTCCGTGCGCCCCATCGCCCGCGCGATCCCAGCGTTAGGCAGCTCTTCCACGAACTTAAGAACCAGCAAGTGCTGCCGCTCTACTGGCAGCCTGGCAATGGCTTCTCGCAGCTCGGCTCGTTGCTCGTTCCAGAGCGCTACGCCCTCTGGGTCACGCTCCGGGTCGTGTATTTCCAGCGACTCGTCAAGTGGCACCGGCCGACGGCGCGTCCCATCGCGATGCCAGTTGGCCACCAGATTGTGTGCGATACGGAAGAGCCAGGCCGAGAAGGGTGCACTTCTCACCTCGTAGGCGGAGAGATGGCTCATCGCCTGGAAGAATGTCTTCTCGGTCAGGTCTTCCGCTTCCTGGACATCACCGACCCGATAGTAGACGTAACTGTAGATGCGCTTAACGTGGCGGTCGTAGAGAACGCCAAACGCTTCCGCGTCGGTTTTGGCCAACTCGGCCAGCACTTCGTCTGGCATGGATGGCGAGAAGGCAGTCACCTGAAGGCTGACCTCGCTGATTGAGTGCTCGCCGTGGGTGTCTGCTACTTGTCAGAACACCGGGAGAGATGCTGAGATACGCTAACTGCATCCTACCACAGGGCCAGCTTTGCCGGCAATTGTCGTTTCCTGTTGGAACGTGGCTAGACTCGCTCGAAGCAGACGTGGCACAAAGACCGTCCAGACTGGTAGCCTTCAATCAGCTTGTTGACAACCAGTCCCAAGTGTGCTAGTCTCTTGTGGTCGCCAAGCTTCGGAGCCGAATCCGGATGAGCGCTTCCAGAGTTTAACCCGAATCTGGGAAGGGGGGATGCTCGCCACGCTATCTTGCAAGTCAGATTGGACAGCTATGCTAGCCGGCGTGGTCATCGTCATGCTGCCCACGATCCTCACCTACGCTATCGCGCAGAAGAGGCTGGCGGAAGGCATCACCTTGGGTGCTCTGAAAGGCTAGGCGTCCGAGCAAGACCAGCGTCCGCAGGCAGAGGAGCCGGCTTGACTGCAATCGCGCCCAAATAGGCTGGTCCTCTGCCTGTGAACAAGAGATGACGGACGTGAGAATTGCTTAGCCCGAAGCAGTTCCGATCCTCCTGCCTACCGCTTGGCTGTGCTCCCTTGTCTTCGCCGCCTCGGCCGCACAGACCTACTTGCTCTCCTTTTGCGCCTTCGACCCGATTTCCACGAGTTGCACCTGGACCTGGTACCGCTTGCCACCGATCTCCAGCTTGCCCTGGCCGTGGTAGCCTCGCGAACCAGTAGCGAAGACCTTCTCGTTAGCGGTGAGCTTTCCCAGCGTTTCGCCGTTCTCGTCCTTGAATATGGCGTCGATGATCACTATTCGGTCCTCCTTATCGCGCAACCTTGATCCCACATCGCGGAATCTTCTTGTAGCGCCAGGTAGAAGCCCTGACGGCGAGTCTCCACATCCTCCTAGGTATCCCTTTCATAGCATGTTAGCATCGCTGGCTGCCACGTGACAGCCCCACAAAACGAGCACCGAGCGGAACCGTTGACGCTGGTACTGGCCCTATGCTATGTTGGGCAGAGGAAGCCCGGCGCTGGGCGGGAGGCTGCCCGGTGCTTGACACCACTCGGTGAGGAGTTGTCGATGCTGATTCACGACCTGGACACGCCAGCGGTTGTCTGCGATCTGGACAAGATGGAGCGCAATATCCGCGATATGGCGGCACACTGCCGAGACCTTGGGATTGCACTACGGGTGCACACCAAGTCGCACAAGATCCCGGAGATAGCTCACAAACAGCTGGCGGCTGGAGCTGTCGGAGTATGTTGTCAGAAGCTCGGCGATGCCGAAGTGATGGTTGCTGGCGGCATCCAGGATGTGCTCATCCCCTACAACATAGTCGGTCCGATCAAAGTGGAACGGCTCCTGCGCTTGGCGCGACGCGCCACCATAACCGTGGCGCTCGACTCGCTTGAGGTGGCGCAGGGGATATCAGAGGGAACCCGGCGGTGGGGCGGGAATGTGCGGGTGCTCATTGAGTGCGACACTGGCGGCAAGCGCTGTGGCGTCCAGTCGCCAGAGGCGGCTCGCGTACTGGCGCGCCAGGTAATGGAGCTGCCGGGGCTAGACTTCCACGGCTTGATGACGTTTCCTACTCGGCCGACGTCCGGCGAGTTCTTGGCAGAGGCCAGGCGGCTGCTGGATCTTGACGGCATTCCCTGCCACGTAGTGAGCGGTGGGGGCACGGGGCTGGAAGCCCTTTCCAAGGAAGCCGGCTGCAATGAGCATCGCAGCGGCTCCTACATCTGGGAGCATATGACTCGAGTGCAGAGTCGCGAGGATCTTAGCGACGAGCGCTGTCCCCTGCGCATCATCGTCACCGTAGTCAGCGTGCCCACGGCGGATCGCGTCATCGTTGACGGTGGCATCAAGACGTTTACTACCTACGGCCGCGGAGTCCCTCCTTACGGCCTCTGCGTGGAGTACCCGGAAGCCAAAATGTACGCTATGTCAGTCGAGCACGGTCACCTGGATGTCAGCCAGTGCTCGCACAAGTTCAGAGTGGGTGAGCGTCTCGAGTTCATCCCCGTACATCAGGAGATCGCTCTCAACATGCACGACGAGCTGGTAGGCTACCGAGGGGAACAGGTTGAGGTGATCTGGCCGGTAGCTGGACGAGGAAAAGTGAAGTAGGCCGGTGCGACGATGACGATGAAATAGGCGAAGGTCCGAGGCACGGCGGCGGCTGCGCCAATGCTGGCCAGCGACCGCTCCTCACGGGAGATTACTGGCCTATCCCAAGCCCGCCAGGGTGATGACGCAAAGTGGGCGCCAGAACAACGGCCAATGGAGGTGAGAAAGGCATGAGCGAGCGGCGCGTCTTCCGAGGCATTATCCCACCCATTCTGAGCTGCCTGAACGACGATGAGACCGTCGACGTGGCTTCCCAGCGGCGTCTCGTGAGCTACCTTATGGAAGGCGGTGTGCACGGCATCTTCGCCTTGGGCTCGATGGGCGAGGGCACCTGCCTCGCTCCCAAGGAGCGAGAGCGTTGCGTAGAGGCGATCCTTGCGGAGGCGGCGGGCAAGGTACCGGTGCTAGCGGCTTGTTCTGATACTTCGACGCGTCGTGCAATCGACAATGCGCGGGTCTTGCAGGCGATGGGGGTGGATGCCATCGTGTGCACGGTTCCGTACTACAATAGCCCCGATCGAGAGGGGGTTATTCGGCATTACCGGACTCTGGCCGACGCCATCGATCTTCCGCTCCTCCTCTACAATTTGCCGGGCATAGTCAAAGTCAATCTCGAACGGGATGTGGTGCTTGAGCTGGCCAGGGAGCCTAGGATCGTGGGCATTAAGGACTCCAGCGGCAACCTCAGCGACGTGCTCAGGGTC
>Ga0315298_1011200_pt1 | contig 10586 bp, 9 predicted proteins | sample WHS_1_MG_FD_203077 | JGI IMG/M metagenome (GOLD analysis project Ga0315298, IMG submission 203077) | Extremophilic microbial mat communities from Washburn Hot Springs, YNP, Wyoming, USA - WHS_1_MG | ecosystem: Environmental > Aquatic > Thermal springs > Hot (42-90C) | place: USA: Wyoming...
AAAGCAGTGGCGATTGTTTGCCCGAATTTGGAATGTGCAAGATGTAGATATTTTGATTGCAATGATAAGGAATAAAAAAAGACCCTGCATATTGCTATGCAGGGTTAAAATTTTTAAAATTTAAATTTCATGAATTTTAACTTAACCTCAGGCTCTGCTATGTCTACCACTGTTACAAGAAAGATCTTTTTCCAGATGAACTGTTCGCCAATTCCAAAAGAAACTTCATCCAGAAGTTTTTCTGCTTCTTTCATGTAGAACCATCTAGTTTTTGTTTCTCCCAATCCCATGGGAGATGAAATGAGTTTTTTAAGCATGATTACCTCCTACTGTGGATTTTCTGAAGTACTTCTGATAAAAATCAGATATGGAGTTAAAGAATATTAAAATTAAAGAGGCAAAAAAGTTTTATAATATTTAAAAAAAACATTATTTGCAAGGAGTGAATAATATGGTTAAATCATTTCTTAAAGCAAAAACTGAGTTTGATGAAAAAAGTAAAGATATAAATTTGCTTAGCAGAAGTTTGGTCCCAGTAAATGGAAAATTTATTGATAATATAAAAATAAAAAATCAAAATGGAGAAAAAATAGAAGAATATTATAAATGGCAATTTATTTATTCTTTAATTTATGGGGGGCTTTATCAAAAAGATTTTATTGGAATTGAAGTTTATTTCCCAAAAGGTAATCCGTTGTCAAAACCAATTAAAATAGACGGTGTAATTTTTGATGATTTAAATTGGTTACAAAAATATAACGATTTTTGGCAAAATAAAAACCAATCATCTTTGGATTGGTTAAGAAATCATATTATTGGCGTTATTGAGTTTAAGAAAAAAGACGGGCAGGATATTGAAAAATATTTTAACCAGCAATTAAAGCCTGCGATGAAAGAATCAGAAAAAGATTTTGTTATTGGATTTTACTATGATGCCGAGCGTGTTTGGATATTTCAAAAGAAAAATAATAGAATTTTGCGATATGATGAATCTAAAAATCAAAAAGGAGAAAACAGTGGAATTAAAGATTTATCTTTACATTTGCCAGATGGTTATTTAAATATCCCCTCATTTGATGATATTATGAATAAAATAGCCAAACCTACAATAATTGATAGAACTAAAAGAACTGTTGATGATTTAGACGCAATATCTGGTATTCACACAAAACAAGTAAATGATGCATTATCCAATATACTTCGGATTTTAGATAAAGTCGGGCTTATAAACCAAATAGGTTATGGATTGTTAATACAGATTTTAGCTTTAAAAATATTTGATGAAAAAATCAATGAAAATAATAAAAATAAAACTTTGAGGTTTTATATAACAAAAGACGAAAAAGAATATAATTCTCTTGCTGATAGCTCAATTCAACAGTTTATTAAAAGAATTAAAAATCTTTATAACGATGCAAAGGGTGTTTATCAAACAATTTTGGGACAAGATCTTATTGATTGGAAAAATAAATCACATATTTCTGCTATTGTATCAATAGTAGAAAATTTTCAAGACTACTCTTTTGTAAGATCTTATAAAACAGATCTTTATCAGTTAGTTTTTTATAGGTTTGCTAATGAATTTGCTAAAGAAAAAAAGGAGCAATTTATAACTCCAATATGGTTAATAGATTTTTTGGTAAAAATAGTAAACCCAAGAGGTAACGAAACCGTTATTGATCCATGTGTTGGAATTGCTGACCCCAGATAAAGGGGCGATTGATCATAAAATTAGTATTACTGGAGAAATTGTTAGACTTATTCCTCAATATCATAAAAATGGTAAATGGGATAATTGGCCAGACAAAACCGAACTTAAAAAATTTGATGTTGTTTTAACTAATCCGCCTTTTGGTGAAGATAGAGCATATAGAGCTAACACATTTGAAGATAAAGAAATTGCCGAATGTTATGAATTGTGGAATTTATGCAAACAAAAAAATTGGATAGATTTGGGAATTATTTTTTTAGAAAATGCAATTAGGTTGTTAAAAGAAGATGGAAGAATTGGAATAGTTTTATCAAATAGTATCGCATCAATAGATAGATGGGAAAAAGCACGAAAATGGCTGATAGAAAATGTAAGAATAGTAGCACTTTTTGATCTCCCCCCAAATGTATTCGCAGATACAGGAGTAAATACAACTTTAATAATTGCATATAAACCGAAAAAAGAAGAATTGGAAAAACTAAAAAAGCAAGAATATGAAATTTTTATTAAAGATATTAAACGGGTTGGCTATGAAGTAAGAACTTCAAAAAGGGTAAAATATTACAATCCTATTTGGAAAATGAACTATGAAACTTTTGATATAGAAATAGATAATGACGGTAATCCGCTTCTTGATGAGGAATTTACAGAAACTATAGAAGAATTTAGAAAATGGGTATTAGGGCAAGAAAAAACTTTAATAGACCTTTTTGTAGGTAAATAAAAATGGAATATATACAAATACCTAAGTTTATAACTTATAAAGATTTGTTACAGAAAAATTCTTTATCGCCAAATAGTTATAGAGTTTTCCCAATCAAAAATAAAAATGCAAAAACTATTAGAGAATTACTTTCACAAAAACCTTTAAAAGGGCAGGAAGTGGGGTCTTTTTCTTATATAAACAAATCAAATTTTTATTTTATAAGAACCAAAGCGTTGCAATCATCTTATTTTTTGCCTGTTTTAGACAATATCGAATGTGCAGTCCCAATTTTGCCAATGGTATTCAAAGATTTTAAATTAGAAAAAGGAGATATTTTAATCTCTAAAGATGCGAATATCGGAGAAGCAGTCTATTTAAATAAAGATTTGCCTAATTTTATGATTTCTGGAGGATTAGTTAGATTGAGGTTCCCTGATAATATAAAGCACTATATTTTTGCCTTTATGAAAAGTGAATTTTTTAAATCTCAAATAGATTATTTAGTGTGGTCAAGGGGTGCAACAATCAGACATGCAAAAATATTATGGTTAGATGCATTAATTCCTTTCCCAAATCAGCAAAACAAAGATAAAGTAATGAAATATGTAAGTCTTTTAACAAAAGCTGTGATTAGAAAAGAAGCAGAAATTAAAGAGAAATACGAAAAGATTATGAATTTGATAGATGAAGAATTAAAACAGAATCAAAAACCAAATAAGTTTACTTACAATATGCCTTTTTTGAGTGATTTAAAAAAAATTGATAGATTAGATGCTGGTATGTTTTGTGAAGATTACAAAAGAAGTCAATCCACAATAGTAAATTATATTCATGGAGCAAAAAATATTTTTGATTTGGGATTTGATTTTAAGAGGGGGCAAAATTTACAAGTTTCTCAAATTGGGAAAAGTATTTACAGTGAAGAATATAAACCAAATTTTTATAAATTAATTAGACCATTAAATTTGTCTGACTATGGAACTGTTGAAAAATACGAATACTTAGGAAACCCAAAAAAATTGCAAATACTAAATAAAGGGGATATATTGTTTTCAGCAGAGGGAACTGTAGGTAAATTTGCTATATTTATTGAGACAGATGACAAACTAGTAACAAATATTCATGGAATTACAATTTTTAAAAAAAATAACAAAGATAATATAGAAATTATTTTTCTTGGATTGTTTTTGGGATATTTGAGATTAATAGGTGTTTTGGATTATATTTCAGTAGGTGGGCAAGGTGGTAGTTTGGCTCAAAAATATTGGGAACATATAAAAATTCCTAACTTCCCCAATCCCCTAAAGGAAGAAATTGCAAAATATTACTATAATCCAATAAATTATAAAGAAGATAAGTTAAATCTTGAGGAATTTGACAGTGAAGATATTCGAATAACCACTGAAGCAGGAATTACGCAGTTAGATAAACAAATTAAGGGAATCAAACGAAAGCTTAATGAGGTTTTATATAAAATTATTATGGATATAGAAATTAACATTTCTTTTGATTTTCTAAAAAAAAATAGCAGACCAATAAAATAATTTAAAATTTTTATAGCAAAAAACATAAAGGAGGCAAATTATGAGAGACAAAAAAGTGGGAAAAATCTTATTGCTGTTCTGTTTCGTTGCTATGTTAATAACAGGTTGTGCATCAACGGATACTTACAAAAATGTTTTCAACGATGAAAAAAATCTTAATTCAAGAACTTTTAATGCGTCTGTTGATGATTGCTACTTTGCCACTAAAAGAGCAATTTTAAGCCAAAACTTCAGAATTGAAAAAGAAGATTTGCAAGCAAAATCTTTCACAGCAGCAAAATATTTTGAAGATGGTAAAGATACCATTGTTGTCACTATTAACGCAAATGTTATAAGCGCAGGAAATGGGAAAGCTACTGTTTATGCTACTGTTACTCAATATGTAGATAAAGTCAGAGTTAAGGTAGATAGAACTTTTTTGGGATTGGTGCCTATTGGGAGTGAAGCCACAAAAGTTAAGCAGGAAGAAAAAACCATAGAAGATGATGAGTTTTATAATAAGCTTTTTAACGCTATTAAAAAAGAGCTTAATAATATAACTGGGAAATAAAAATTATTAATTTTAAAGGGGCAGATATGCCCTTTTTTAAATAAATAATTAAAAATTTCCATCTCCAAATGCTTCTACTACCTCAGGATTAAACATAGTCCCCTGATTTTTCTTTATAAACTCTATTGCCTCATCAATGCTATATGCATCCTTATAACTTCTTTTGCTTGTAATCGCATCAAATACATCTGCTACTTTTACGATATCACTAAATAAAGTCCCATCGCATTTTTCAGGATAACCTGTTCCGTCAAAGTTTTTATGATGACACAATATAGCATAGTTTATTTCATCTGGCATTTCAAAAAAGGCTTTAAAAACTTTAAACCCAGATGTTACATGAGTTTTCATTATCCCAAATTCTTTTTCATCTAACATCCCAGGTTTATGTAAAACACCAAAGGGAACAAGAAGTTTCCCTATATCATGAAAAATTCCCGCTAACATTAAATCTTTACATATTTCTTTATTGATTCCCATTTTTATCCCTATTTTATATGAAGTTTCTCCCACTTTAATAGCATGAGTAGGATTATATCCATTTAAAAATTCTATATTTTGTACCTGTTTTATCAAAAAGTTTTTAGGAAAATTTTTAAATTTTTCTGTATGTGCATTTTCAAATAATAATTGTATTATCCACTGTTTTATTACATTTGAGGGAAGATTATCATAAGGCTTTACTATTATAAATAGTCCTTCACGCATAATGTGAATAAGATCTTCTGTAACCTTTGCTACAGAACAAAAAATGTTGCAGGAAAATTCTTTAATGTATTTAATATACGGTGTAATTTTAAAGCAATCTATGAAAATCGTATTTACATTTTCATTTTTGTATTCCAATAGTTTTTTTGGCTGAGTTAAAAATACAATTTTTTTATCTTTAAATAAGTCTTTAACTGCATGAACTAAATTTTCAGATTTAAAATTTTCTTCTTGGATAAATAGAATCAATTATATCCCTCCTTTTTTAAAAATAAAAATTGTAACCATTATAATTATTACCAAAGATGTAAAAACATATTCTCCAAAAGAGCCTGTTTTAAATATCCTAAAACCAAATTCTTTTTTATTAGGATTAAGCAGGGGAACTTTGCCACAGAAAGTATCTTGTATGATATGTAAAAGGGCACCAACCATAAAGAATTTTGCTATAAAAAATAAAACCATTTGTAATTGTCCTTCTTTGCTTAATTGAAGTAAATTGCTGTAAGTAACTGTAATTTTTGCAAAGTGTGAAAATAGTAAAATTCCAGCAAAATATATTACCCACCAGTGAGAAAGTTTGCGATGATTTTTATTACCGTTGTCTCCATAAAGCCATATTTCAATTAAATCAGGGAAAATACTGCCAATAGTAGCAGCAATTGTGGATATAAAATTATGGGTAGCAGTAAAGACTACCGCAGCAGTGAGTATTTTGTGGTTGTGCCATTTCACATAAGAATATTAAAAAGGAATGATAAATTTTAAGGGTTAGTTAAAAATTTTTATTCTGGGAGTTTATTGTTTAAAGATTTTATTAATTTTTCTTCTTTGGTTAACTTAATATTTCTCAGTTCTCTATGGGGTTCTCCAACATAGAAGTTACATAGTTTTTATCCCATATAGGTTCACCAAAAACTTATCCTGTAATCACTTTTAAAGGTAGATTTTGTATTGTTTTCATCCCATATTTGTTTTTGCAATAAGGTCACGATCATAAGTTTTAGAGTCTTCAGTAGAAGGATGAGGAATTTTGGCATTACTTCTAACTTCCTCTAATGTTTTTTGTTTTTCTTTTACTTTTTATAAAATTTTTTCACGCATTTTAGCCTCCTCTTTGTTTTCTACTTATATTATAACCAATGCTTTTTTCTGTACTTTGAAAATTAAAACAGTTTATCTATCTGTGTTTTGGCTTTGTTTCCCCTCGCAATGAATATCATTTTGAAAACCAATAAACCACTGATTTACCTCTTCTCTGTTGCCAGGGAAAATTTTCTGTGCGATTGTATTTGTATCTGATAAAATTTGACATGTGGTTTGTTTAACAGTTCCATCTTTGACTGCTCTATATACTGTCCATCCTCCAACAAAACATAAAATAGCCAACAAACAGGCGATAAAAATACCACCCATTTGATTTCGCAAATATTTCATAACAGAAAATATTAAAATTTGATAGTTAAAATTTTAAGATCTCAAAATCTTCTCGAATTAAGCAATTTCTATCATCAATAAAAGCGTTTCTTTTTGCATTTTGTATCATATTTTCTATATCTCTTCCTGAATATCCTTCTGTTAGTTTTGCAAGAATGTTAATGTCTATATCTTTTATTTCTGTGCCCTTTAGTTTTTTAATAAAAAGTTCTTTTCTTTCTTCAAGCCCTGGGAGTTCAAAATGAACTTTTAAACTAAATCTACTTGATACCGCAGGGTCAAGCATCTCAGGATGATTTGTTGATATAATTACAGCATACTGCCCCATTGCTGTTTCATTAAATCCCTGAAGTTCACTTAAAAACTGATTAACTACGCTTAATGTGTATTCATGTTTTACATTCTGCCTTGACATAAACAAACTTTCTGCTTCATCGATAAAAAGTATTCTCGCAGAGCCACTTTTTAGCCATTCAAATAGTTCCCTTATCTTTCTTTCTGTTTCTCCAATAATTCCTTGTTTTAACTCTCCAGAAGATACTGCTTTAAAGTCTGCATTAACCTGTGATGCAAGTACTTTTGCTGCAAATGTTTTACCTGTTCCAGGAGGTCCGTAAAACATTACGTTAAGAGCCTTGCTTAATCCTAATTGCCTTGCTTTTTCAAAATCTCTAAACATTTTTTCAATTGCATAAAGCTGTTTTTTAACTTCTGCTGGTGCAATAAAATCATCCCAGGTATATAAATTTTCCATTGTTGGTTTTTGTTTTCCTTTCTCAGCTTCTATTACATTCAAAATATCCTGTTCAGTAAGCATCTGCCCTGTTTTCATTATTGATGCCATGTTTATCAGGTTTTTAATATCTCTTCCTGACATTCCCTCAGTTAAATCTGCAAGCCTTGCAAGGTTAAATTCTCCTTCTGTTTTAATTTTTTTAAGCATTACTTCAAAAAGCTTTTCTCTTGAATGTTTATTAGGTTTGGGAATAAAAACATGTTTTGATAGTCTGCTTTTTATAGCATCATCTATATTTTCAATGTAGTTTGTTGCCATAATGGTAAATACAGGTTCAAAGTCTTCTTCAAATCCCTCTATTTCCTGTAAAATTTGGTTTACAAGCCCTATATGTATTGTATTGTGAGAGTTTCTTTTTGTGAATATTGCATCAGCTTCATCTATAAATACAATGCTTGGGGCAGAGTTTCTTGCCTGAAAGTAAATTTCTGCAATTTTATTTTCTCCTATACCTCTATACGGATTAACAAGTTGGTTAATTTTTATATGATAAAATGCACAGCCAGCATTAGATGCAATGGCTTTCGCAATAAGAGTTTTACCACATCCTGGAGGGCCATAAAGTATTGCTCCTTTTGGTGGATCAAGTAAAGTATCTTTAAATGTTTTGTAGTTGCCAAGTATTTTTGTTACATTAAGAAGTTCATTTTTTGTGTCTTCATTTACTATAACTTCATCCCAGCTAACTGTTGGAACATTAGTACGAAGAAATTTTCTTACTTCTCTGTCAATTTCAATTATTCCTTCTGGTGTAAAAACACCTTTTGATGCTGCATATTCAAAAGTTGCTTTTATTTCAGCAGTTGATCTGCCTTCAAAGTATTCAGCAAGCTGGTTTATGTAAGGATTTTCGGCTGGTGTAGTTTCATTCAACTGGAGAATTTTCTTCTTTTTCTTTTTATTTTTAATAATTTTAACCAGAAGCAATGTTGTTGAAAACCAGAATAATATAAATATAAAAATACCTAAAGGAGTTTTTTCAAATTTTTCAATAAAATTTGATAATGGTACCAGTTTGTAAATAACACTCCATAAATTGAACGGTACAGTTTTCTCAGGTGAGAAAACATTGTTAACATAAATACAAGATTCATAAATAAACATAATTCCAATTGAAAACATAAACAAAAGAACTGGAACAATTGTATCTGTATTAACAAATTCTTTTGCATTATTAATAAATTCTTTTACATTAATTATTTTTTGAACCTTATTTTTTTTCTCTTCTGGAATATGTATAAAATCTTTACCTATTACTGGAATAATTTCTTTTAAATCTTTTCTGCTGGGTTTATTTATTTTTATATGAAAATCAAATCTTCCTTTTCTTATAGCTGCTTTGTCAAGTTTGTCATAAAAGTTAGTATTAGCAATAACAATAACTTTTGCTTCTGACTTTCTTAAATCGTCCATATAAGTTAAAAAAGCAGTGGTAACTTTTTGATCTTCTGAATGTCCATTGCTAAGATCATCTCTACGCATAAGTATTCCATCTGCTTCATCAAAAAACAATATACATGGTGCATTACTCATTGCTTGTTTAAATATCTTCGCTACATTTTCTACACTTTCATTTATCCACTTTGATTTAATTTCGTCAATATGAACTTTAATAAAGCCAATATTAAATTCTTCTGCTAATTTTTCTGCAAGAAAGCTTTTACCACATCCTGGAGGTCCATAAAAAAGTATTCCGTTAGGTTTACTGATAGCTTTGTCAGATAAAACGATTTCCACTATGTGTTTCAACTGTTTTTTTATGTCTTCATATCCAGCAATACAAGAAAGCCCACTTTTCCACTCTGAGTTATATCTTCTCCAGAGAGAAATAACAAAAAATGATACTAAAACTGCTGATTGAGCAAAAGATATTACCATAATGTTTAATATAAAACTTTGTTTAGGGGAAGGATTTTGTGGGATATTGTTAAAGGAATCATATAAAAAAGCAAATGCTATAAATGAAATTCCCAAAGATATTATTAGTGAGATTATCAGTGTTATTAAAAAATATCCTAAGGGAAGACGTTTTTTTAAATCTTTAGACAATGTAATAAGTACGAAAGGGCTCATTATCATAGCCATTATTACTGAATAAAAAATCATATTAGGTATAAACATGCTAGTTAATTTAACAAGTGTATTTATTATTGAAAGTGTGTTATTCATAGTTTAATTATAGCAAATTGTATTTTGGGTAGGGCAAAAATTATTGACGGAATTGATTTTTCTGTAAAAATGAGCTAATTTTCATAAAAACTTTTTACAGAATACCTATTGATTTATTTATGTGGAGATATCAATTTTATTACCATTTTTTATTTTTTACCAGCACTGCTACTACCTCCACCTCCTACATTTCTAATTATTGATCTTCCTGCAGCAATAAGTGGTGTGGCAGCAGCTGCTGCTGATGGTAAGTGAAGAGATAAACCAATACCACGCCATGTTACAAGCCCTGTTAAAGTACTATAAAATGCAAATGACATACCAAGCATAAATAAAGCATCAGTTAGTGGAGATGGTTGCCCTAAAACAAATAAAATTATTGATCCAAGTCCTCCATCAACATTATCCCAATATTTTGCCATTAAAACAGATGCTAAAATATATGTGCCATTTGCCCACATCCATGCTCCCATGCTTGCAATAATCATATCGAACTTTTTAAGGAAAGCATAGTAAAGCACTCCTATTGCAAGCCCTATTGCAGCAAGAGTTTTAATAAGTATCCCAATGTGATAAACATAATAATCAAAAAACCATAATGCCATAATTCCTGAAAGAGCTATAAGAAGCCTGGGTAAAATAAGTAATAGAGATTGAATTCCGTACGATGTTGTAAAAGTTTTATATATAGCTTTTAAAACATCACCAAAGCCTGGTTTAGTGGGTTCAGGATTTTTCTCAGCATATTCTACAGCATGACTAACAATTTCTGAATCAGAACGATTAGAAACTGCAGCTTTCATTTCTGCTGCCCTTTCTGCTAAAGTTTTTCCATTTATTGTTTGATTTATTGAAACTCCCATATTTTTTGCAGATTCAATATATTTATCAATCCCGTCTTGATAAGCTTTTTTAAATTTTGAAGCAACTGTTTGGTATAATTCTGCACAAGATTTTGATTCTAC
>Ga0315298_1011201_pt1 | contig 10585 bp, 10 predicted proteins | sample WHS_1_MG_FD_203077 | JGI IMG/M metagenome (GOLD analysis project Ga0315298, IMG submission 203077) | Extremophilic microbial mat communities from Washburn Hot Springs, YNP, Wyoming, USA - WHS_1_MG | ecosystem: Environmental > Aquatic > Thermal springs > Hot (42-90C) | place: USA: Wyoming...
TAAAAAATGCCGCATAATTTTTCGCCAGATTCAGAGGCACTGCGTTTCGCTTCGCTCCACTTCGTGCCTCTGAATCATTCCTTTCTCTCTACTTTCATCCTCTCTCATTATTTGGGGTAGCAATATAATTATTTGTCCAGGGAGAAAGTTATCGAGATATCAGACGAATGGTGGGTCATCTTTATGGAGATAACACAATGTCAATATCAACGATAAATAAAATAAGCAATACTCTAATGCAAGCAGCAGAAGAATTCCATCAAAGGAAAATTCAGAAGAGTTATTCAATTATTTGGATAGATGGGATATACTTTCCTCTGAAAGGCACTAATGGTTTGCAAAAAACTCAAAAAGGGAAGAATTTTTGTGTTTTAGTGGCTTTAGGATTAGATAAGCAGACAGGGAAAAAAGAAGTAATAGATTTTATGACAGCAAGAAGTGAAAATCAATGGACTTACGAGAGATTTATAACTTCTTTAATTAATAGAGGTTTGCAGACAAATGCAATTGATGTAATAGTTCACGACGGAGATTTGGCAATAAAAAATGCATTGGATAAAATATTTGGGGATAAAGTTAAACAGCAAGATTGTATTTTTCATAAATTGCAGAACATAAAAAATGTTATTAGCAATAAAGAGAAAAAATCAGAGATACTAAGTGATGCCTCAAAAGTTTTTAAGTCATTAAGTTATCAAGAGTATTTGACAAGGAGGAAAGAGTTTATAAATAAATATAAAAACAAGGAGACAGAAGTTGTCAGAGTTTTTAAGAATGATGAATTAATAAAAACTAAATTCTCTTTAGATGTTCAACTTTATCATTTAATTAATACAACAACACCAATAGTGGGAATCCATCCCTTTGGGAAGAGAATGTTTAGAGAAGTACGCAGAAGAACTAATATTATTGGTTGCTTTGAGAATAAGTCTAGTCTAAATAAAATATTGTTCTTTGTGTTTGATTTTATTAATCAATTACTTGGGAATGCCTCTTTCAATGATATTTTGGCCTTTACACAATTTTAAGAACGTTATTTTAAATAACTCTTATAAAAAAGCATTGTAACTTTATAAATTAACACAAATGGCAACGCCGGGTTAAGTACTACTGAAAAATAAAAATAAATGTTATTAAACATCTATAAACTTTTTATGTGGACAATTTTTTTTGATTGATGGATGACTATAAAAAAACCATTCTACAAACGGGTGCGGTTCTTTATCACCAAGATTTTGATCTGTTAATTATGTTCGAATGGAATCATCTTTCTTTTTTGTTGATGCGATCGCAAAAACATACGCTTCATACTCAAACTTTTGTGAAAGACAGTTTGTGTCTATGTTGAATTATTGTCAGTAAAAATGTTGAATCCTCTAATGCTTTAACATCGTGCGGAATCATCTTTTCTAAATGATTAACTTTTAGCTCTAATTTTGACAGATTCTATTTTGGCTAAGAAATTAGTTCCGCCGGATAAAACAAGTAATGTTATCGGTCCTTCGACCTTGTGCTTTAACAAGGCAGCACCTTTTCGCAAAGATGTCAAAACCACTCACAAGCTTGAGTTTTTTGTAACGTAACTGCACTTCGATCTCTATTAATTCACTTCAAGTATTGCTTTTATCTGTTCAATTTTTGGATTGATAATTTTTATTTTTTTTGGTGTAAGCTCTAAATATTCATTTACTTTTTAGTATCAAGTAAAGAAATTTTGTTTTGTGGAAAGCCTAAATTGGCGAGTATCAATACAAGAATAAAAGTAATAATTTTATTTTTCACATTGTTGTTATAATTGAATCCCTATGTCGTCCCTGAAGGGACTTTTTATTCTTAAGGGTGAAGATATTTCTAAAAATATTTAATCCCTAAAGGGATTATAAACTACTTTGTTCCTATAGGGACAAAATATCTATAGAAAAAAATAATCCGTTTATATCATAAAGTCCCTTTAGGGACGAAATATAAAAATATTTTGGACAGATATGATTTCCCATCTTAATAACCTTTATTTATTTGTTTTACATTATTTTATTAAGGATTTCTGACTTATTGGATTTCCAAACTAAGATAAAAATTACAAGCCAAACTAAAACACGAACAGTCATTGCTTGCACACTATGCATAGCAACTTCATTACTCAAAATGTGAAGTGCAATTACAATTACAAAAACTGCTGAGTGCGTTATTAAAACAATTTTAATAGATGCAATAGTTTTTTTATGATTAGCCCAAATTGCTGCACCTACAAATAATCCAACTATGCCCATGATTGCATTATAAACTAACAAAGGTGTAAATACTGTGTAATCTTGTATGGATACTCCCAGCAAAACTTTAGATCCTTCCACTGTTGTTAGAATACTGAAAATAATTGTAATTATTGCGGCAATTATTCTTAATAAATTTTTTTTCATTTTTGTCTCTGTTATTTGCAAATATTTTTATTTCAAATATTATGTCTGATATAAATCCTTAACGCTGAGTTAGCGTCTTGAGTATCTGGAAAATATTTATAATCACCAAAGCGCTCATACAATAAATAATCTAATCCAATGGATGTCTGACTATTTAAATTATAGCTTAGACCAAAGTTGAATAGTCCTACAAACTCTTCACTATCTGCCCCGCTTAATGTATGAATCCAATATCTTTTATAGTTCGAGTACACTTCTCCAAAATCTTTGAATTTTAATGCAAGTCCGATTTTGCCGCTTGCACCCGGTCCTATGTTGTAATCTTTCCCAAACTCACTTGCATATTGTGAATTTGTCCCTCCCATAAGTATTGCAGATAGCCCAAAATAATTTTGCATTTCGGTTGAAGGAGTAAATTTTATTTTGTTTATTATTTGTCCCGTTACACTTGTCGCAGAAAGTTTGTAAACAGTATTAATATAAATATCAACCTCTTTATAAATTCCAATGATATTATTTGAGTGATTGAATAATTTCAATTTATTATCCCAAAGAACACCACTTGCAAGAATTCCTACGATGTTATCGCCTTGAGTTAAATTAACTTCGGTATGCAAAGAAAAATAGTCGAAAGGTTTTTGATGTTCTGAGACTGAAAATTCATCACCGTAAATTAAGTCTGCTCTAAGTGCAAGGTATGATTTACTATTATTAAACTTATTACTAAAAAAAACATTATGAAAACCGGTTGAAACGACAACATTAAACTTATCTCGTTTATTTGGTAAACCGCTTTTCCACATATCGCCTCTAATAAAACGATTAAATCCTTGCATAGGGTCGATCAGTGTTGAAGTGAATTCGCGAATAAATCTCTCAAATCCTTCAGTACTCTCATCAATAATCAAATTAGAAACACGAAAAGAAATTTCACCAAGAATAATTCCTGTAACCGGTGTGTTCACAATATCATTATAAGATGGTCGCTCATTTTCATAAAAGTATTCCCAGGTTAGACTTCCAAAGAAGGCATAGGGTGCTGATTCCCAAAATGAAAGACCGTTGGATCTTGCTGAGTTGTAATAATTAGATCCGTGATAGGGATGCCAGAATTGATTTATTAAATAACCATCTGCGTCCCATTCAAATCCATGCTTAAAATTATTTTTTATTGTTTCCCAACTTATGTTAGACCAGTTTTCACCGCTTAAATATCTGTGGTAACCCCATACCGCAAAATTTAGTCCAATTACTTCTGCTGCCGGAATCCAATAGTCTTTTCTTACTTCAGAATTTGATACGAATGTTGAATCGTAATTATTTAATGATCGTTCGTTTGATAGACCGGAAGGAAGAAAATTCTTATCATTAGGTTGCGCAAATGAGTTTGATCCAAAAAGAATAATCGTTAAAAATATTTTATGTAAATCAGTAATCATTCTTCATCTTTGTTTTTCATTTCAATTATATATAGTAAAAGAGCCGGCTGCACAATGCAACCGGCGTTTGCCAAAAGAGTGTTTTAGCTAATTAAAAATAGAATCTTGCTGTTAACTCCGTTTTCGTATTCATTAGCACATCGGTTTCCTCTTTTGGTATATCCCTAGAAAGTTGAAAATCAAAGCCAAGATTTTGTTTGATACCTACGCTAAATTTTTCAAACAAGAAATAATCAGCACCAAATATCAATCCAACCTTTAAGCTGTTTTTTGGATCTGGTTCAATTACATAATATCCAGCATCTTGATTGATGCCATACATTGCCTGCAAACCAAGATATGGTGAAACCTTATCAACATTAAAATGATATGAACCGGCTAATCCAAATCTTAAGTTGTAGCCATCAACTTTTGTTTCGCCTAACGGTGCATCTTCACCTAAAAATTTTAGATCTGCTCCTACAATAAAATCCATTGAGAAATTATCTGAAGCATAATATTTGAACATTAAATTTGGTGAAGAAGAGATATTATCAATACCAACACCAAATTTTCCTGCTCTGCTCGATTGAGCGAAAATACTTGTGCCTGTTAGTAACAGCACAACTGCTACGAACAATGATTTTGCTTTCATTGTTGTACTCCTTTTATTTATTTTGTTTTTGTTTGTTAAAAATTCAGATCACCATTTTACAGGCAACCTGGATTTTATTTATCTATCTCGTTTTCACTCTTATCTAAATATCTAATTAGCAAAATTGATACAATGGGTCTTCCAACAACATCGTGATCAACTAATGATTCAAGTGTTACAAAAGTGCCAGGTAAAAGTTTAACTGTATCGGTTTTCTCTTCATTTTTAATAAGTAACTCACCTTCACCTACAATACAATGAATTGTTATTGGCTCGGCTACACTATGCCATCTAAGATTTGCTTCGTTTCGTAATGTCAACTGTGCTATTTTTCTTCTCTCTCCTTCAAACAACATATTAACTTCCTTGTCTTTTCCTTCAGTAATTTGGTTTTTTACTTCAATTACTTTGTAAGAGTTCTTTGTTTGAGCAATTGTATTATTGGTTAATAAATTTATTGCCAACAATAAAACAATTAGCATTGGGAAGAAGACCTTCCAGAAATTTATTTTTATGTTTTTCATTTTATCCTCTTGTATATTTTATTATTCTACCTTTTTACTAAATCTATTTGCACTTAAAACTAAAATTGATACACCCATTCCGAAAAGAATTAATGTCTCCAACCAAAGTGATGAGAAACCAATTCCTTTTAATACTACTCCACGAATTATGGTAATAAAATATCTTAATGGAATTGCATAAGTGATGTATTGAAAAAACTTCGGCATATTTTCTATCGGGAATGCAAAACCAGATAGATAAATCATTGGCATCATCAATGCGAAAACGGAAGCCATCATCGCTTGCTGTTGCGTTTTGGAAACTGTCGAAATAAACAATCCAATACCAAGATTTGACAAGATAAAGAGAAAGGCTGCAAAAAGAAGAAACAGAACATTTCCTCTAACCGTTATTCCAAACCACTGTGTCATAATTATCATAACTATAACCAAAATCACGAATCCAATCATTGTGAATGGAATTAGTTTGCCAAGTAATAGTTGATATTTTTTTATCGGAGTAACTATTAATTGTTCCATTGTTCCAATTTCTCGCTCTCTAACAATTGCCATCGACATCAATGATATTGTAGATATCATTAAAACCAATCCCAATATGCCCGGCACCATAAAAATTCTGGATTTCATTTCCGGGTTGTACCATACTCTTACTTCTGGAGTGAGAGAACCGCTTAGAGAAATTTTCATTCCTAATTTATCTTTGGTTTCAGTAATCAAATTTTGTGAAAACCTTGTTGACACTCCTTGTATATATCCCAAAGCCATAGATGCTTTACTTGCATCCGATCCTTCAAATAAAGTTTGAAGCTGTGTTGTTTCGCGGCGATTAATTTTCTTTTCGAAATCTTTTGGAATTACTATGGCAACAAGAGTTTTACCATCTTCCAGCAAATCTGTTATTTCTTCGTAGTTTTTTGCATAGTAATCAATTTTAAAGTAACCGGTTTCAACAAGTCTTTCTATAAAGTTGCGACTTGTTTCAGTTTTATCTTGATCATAAATTGTTGTATGGACAATATTCACATCCATATTTGCAGCATATCCAAGGAATATTAACTGAAGTATTGGCGCCATAAAAATTATCACAAGCATTTTTTTATCTCTTTTAACTTGTAATAGCTCTTTAATTATAAAATGATAAATCGTTTTCATATTAATTCTTTCCTTTTGATCTTTTATCTACAATGATTGCGAGAGTAATAAAGATTGTCCCAAATATTCCGAGATAAATTAGTTGATCCCAGAAAGCTGAAATACCCGCACCTCTTAAAAGAATTGCTCTTAGAATTACTACATAAAATTTCGCTGGAGTAACATTAGTCAATACTTGAATCGCTATCGGCATTGTTTTGATCGGGAAAATAAATCCGGAAAGAATGAATGATGGAAGCAGTGATGTCACATTAGCAGCTTGAAATGCAACTTGTTGAGAATCTGCAACAGTTGAAATAAAAATTCCTAATCCTAATGCAGCAAATAAAAACATCAGCGTTCCAAATAACAGTAACAATAAACTTCCTTGAATTACAATCCCGAACAATATGTATCCCGCCACAAGAACTATTGTAGCATTTATTAAGGAAATAAAAATGTAAGGAATAGTTTTCCCAAGAATAAACTCAAACGATGAAAGTGGAGAAACATTTATTTGCTCTATCGTTCCTCTTTCTTTTTCTCGCACAATTGAAAGTGATATTGATATTACCGCAGTTACAATTAAAATCATTCCCATTAAACCGGGTATCAAAAACTTAGTTGATTGCAATTCCGGATTAAACCAAAACCGCGGTTGCAGATCAATTGGCACGTACAAATTTTTACCTGTAACTGCTAAATATTCTTTAGTGAGTTTAATTGAATAACTATAAGTAGCTGCGTTTACATAATTTTGAATTGCACTTGCAGTTGTGCCATCAACACCATCAATAAGATATTGGACTTTTACTTCCTGTTTCGATAATAGTTTTCTTGATAAGTCATTTGGAAATACAACAACTGCCTGTACAATCTTTTCATCCAATAATCTTTTAATTTCACTTTCATCCTGAACATAAGTTACAAGATCAAAATACTCAGAGCTTATCAATCCATTAACGTATTCTCTCGTATAATCCGATTTATCCTGATCATAGACAGCAATTTTGATATGTTTAACATCAAAGTTGATTGCATACCCGAAAATTATAAGCAAGACAACGGGAAAGAAGAAAATTATAAACAACATTCTCGTGTCTCTGCTGAGTTGTTTTAATTCTTTTTTAGCAATTGCAAAAATTCTATTAAGCATTTTATTTGTTGTCCTTTTCAATTAAATGAATAAAAACATCCTCCAGGGTCGGAACAATCCTTTCAACACGCTTTACATTAATTCCATTTTGTTCTTGCAGCAATTGAATAATATTTTTTTCTGTAATTGTATCATCATTTAAGATTATGTGTATATAATTACCAAATACGGAAGTTTCGCCAACCCATTTTTCTTTTTCTAAAATTTCTAGGCTATCTACTGTTCTATCGGTTTCGATTTCCAGAATTGGATTTTTTATGTAATTGGTTTTTAATTCTTTTGAATTTCCTTGAGCAACAATTTTCCCGGCGTTAATAAGAATTATATCGTTACAAAATTCTGCTTCATCCAAATAATGAGTTGTTACTAAAACGGTTGTACCGCCAGCAGAAAGGTCATTTATCAAATCCCAAAAATTTCTTCTTGATATCGGATCAACTCCGCTTGTTGGTTCATCAAGAAAAACAATTTTGGGTTCGTGAATTACGGCTGTTCCCAATGCTAATCTTTGTTTGATTCCGCCCGGCAGAGAAGAGGTGAGAGTATTTTCCATATTTTCAAGATTAGCAACTTTCAAAACCCATTTTTTTCTTTCTTCGTATTTTTTACCATCCAATCCATAAACGCCGGCATAAAATCTAATGTTCTCCGCTACTGTCAGATCATTATAAAGAGAAAACTTTTGTGACATATAACCGATATTTCTCTTTACCATTTCCGGATCTTTCATAATGCTGTGCCCACCAACTAAAGCATCTCCGGAAGTTGGTTCTAAAACTCCAATCAACATTCTTATCGTTGTGGATTTACCGGCACCATTGGCTCCAAGAAAACCGAATATTTCTCCTTGCTTAACAGTAAAGTTTACATTATCAACTGCTGTAAAAGCGCCAAACTTTTTTGTTAAATTATTTACCTCTATTGCATTCATTAGTAAATCCTTCTGCCCAATGATTTTTCTAATCTTACTTTGGATATTTGATAATCAACTTCTGCGGCTTTTAGATTTGTTTCTGCTTGCAGTTTCAAAGTTTCAGCGTCAATTAAATCCGTACTTGAAGCAAGCTGCAGATTATACTTTTCTGCTGTTATACGATAATTTTCCAATGCTTGCTCTAAAGCGATTTTATTCACTTTAACTTTTTCTTCGGTCTTTAATAAGTTTAGATAATTTGAATGAACTTCCATTCGAATATTTTCTTTCAACTGATCATAATTAGTTTCAAGTTGAATTTTAGTTTGTTCAGCTTGTGATACTTGTGATGATGTTAATCCCCAATTCCAAACATCCCAGCTTAATGTTACGCCAACATCCCAGTTATAGTTAAACTCATCTTTTGCCGGTTGAAATCTTGGATTGGGATTACTGTAATAATAATTACCGGTTAAATAAATTGATGGAAACAAGCTTGATTTTGCAGCGGTAATGCCTTCTTTGCTTCCTTCAACACGATATGCTAATGATTTTAATTCATATCTGTTGTTTATTGCTTCGTTTATTATTTCGGATAAATCATAATTAACCAAGCTCATTGATTTTTCGGTTGCAGCAACTTTTGTTTGAGCATCCAGGTCAATTCCCAGCTCTTTATTAAAAGCTATCTTTGCAATCTTCAAATTATTTTCTGCTTCAATAAGCATTAGTTGAGTATTGGAATATTGAACTTCCAGTTTTAGCAAATCGTTGTTGGACACCAATCCTTGTTCATAAAAATTACGAGTATCTCTTAAATGATTTTCAATTTGTTGGAGTGTTTGTACAATAACATTTCTCACTTCTTCTGCTTTATAGTAATTCCAATATGCGTTGTAGATATTAAATGCAACTTCATTTTGTTCCTTTGAATAGTCACTCTCTGATGCTTGTAAATTATACTTTGCAGCACTTCTGGAGGAAAGAAGTTTAAACCCAGTGAAAAGCGGTTGTGTAAAACCCAGCTTAAAAGTGTAGTTATTATACAAAGGTTCAGAAACTCTGATTGCATTTGGAAAAAACGGTGAAGTAAATTCAAAAGCCGGAATGTTATCGCTTAATCTTGTATAATTTCCAAACAACTTAAACTGCGGCAGAAACTGGCTGTTTATTTCGGATAGTTTTGCATCCGAGTAATTAACTCTTGATTGCGATATCTTCAAATCTTTGCTATCCTGCAAGCCAATTTCCAGACTTTCTTGTAGAGTCAGTACTCTTTCTTGTGCAAATAATGAACTCGCAAAGAGAATGAACATTATTACTATTACTTTCATTTTTATTTCCTTTTCTGTTTTCTAAAACTTATGATACTTCAACACCTTGCGGCTTACTCATAAAATGAATGAATACATTTTCGAGTGACGGTGTTATTAATCTTTTATCAATTTCCGTGATATTATTTTTATTAAACAACTCTTTGATTACTGAATAGTCTTTATCAAAATCATAAACTGCAACATTTAGTCTATCGCCATACATTTGCACTTCAAATTCAGTTGATGATTTAATTACATTGTATGCTTCTCTAATCGGACTGCAAACAATTTCAATTACTTGCATATGCATTGAATCTTTTACATTCTTTGGCGTATCGCAACTAATAATCTTACCTTTATCCATCAATGCTACCCTGTTACATCTTTCAGCTTCATCGAGATAAGGAGTAGTCATAAAAATTGTTATTCCATCTTTCAATAGATTTGAAAGAATTTTCCAAAAATCTCTTCTTGATACCGGATCAACGCCAGTTGTTGGCTCATCGAGAAAAATTATTTTTGGTTTATGAATTAAAGTGCAAGCAAGAGCAAGTTTTTGTTTCATTCCACCGGATAGTTTATCTGCTAAACGATCTCTGAATGGAGTTAATCTTGTAAATTCAAGTAATTCATTTCGGCGCTCTTTATAATTTTTAACACCGTGAATGTCAGCGAAGAACTCAATATTCTCATCAATTGAAAGGTCACCATAAAGAGAAAACCTCTGCGACAAATATCCAATTTCATCTTTTATTAGATTTTTTTGCGTCAATAAATCGTAACCTAAAACTTCAGCATTGCCGGCATCGGGATTTAATAATCCAACCAACATTCTCATTGTAGTTGTTTTGCCAGCGCCGTCTGGTCCAACAAGTCCAAACATTTCACCACGATTAACCTCGTAGCTAACTCCATCAACTGCTAAAATCGAACCGTAGCTTTTTCTTAATTCTTTTATTTTGATTATCGCTTCCATTTTTATTGTCTCATTTCCGGTTTACAAATAAATTTTTGCATCTGCAGGCATACCTGGTTTTAAGTCAAAATTTTTATTA
>Ga0315298_1011202_pt1 | contig 10584 bp, 10 predicted proteins | sample WHS_1_MG_FD_203077 | JGI IMG/M metagenome (GOLD analysis project Ga0315298, IMG submission 203077) | Extremophilic microbial mat communities from Washburn Hot Springs, YNP, Wyoming, USA - WHS_1_MG | ecosystem: Environmental > Aquatic > Thermal springs > Hot (42-90C) | place: USA: Wyoming...
GCTCGCTCTTGACGACGTCCTATGATGAGGCGCAAGGGAAGCAATCGCTCCTCTTGGCAGATGTTGCCGCAGGCCATACCCCCGAGGCCATTTGGGCGCACCAGCCCCGCACGCATAGCGCAGCCCACCTTTGGTCGCCCGATGGGCAATATGTCGCTTACCTCTTGCGAGACGGCCTTTATGAATACGAGAGCACGCGCGGCTTGGGCTTGTGGATTCTGGATGTAAGCCGCCGTGAAGCGCGGCAAGTTCTCGACCTACCCTCCCCTATCGCCTCGCTCGTACGTTGGACGCCGGATGGGGCTTACATCGTAGGCTATGAGCGCGATGAACGCGGCCAAGGCTTTTATTTCGCCGTGCGCCCCGATGGCGGGGGCTACCGCATCCTTTCGCTTGACCCGGAGGCCATCCTCTTGGGCTGGATGCCCCCTCTTCCGGCGAACGCGCCACCCCTCGCGTTGGACCCCTGGCCTATCCGCTTTGCCGAAACGCGCGGGGATCCTTCCGCCCTCGCCCAACGGGTGGCCGAATACCTGAGCGCCCACCGCGAGGAACCGCTTGAGGCCATCGGCGAGCGATTGCGCGGCTATATGAGCGATGCCGGCTGGGAGGTGCCGCTCGGCCAGCCGAGCCTTTTGCGCCTGAACGAAGACCTGGTCATCGCGGGGTTGCCGCCTTTGACCCTCTATGCCCTCGAGGGGGCTACCGCCTATCCCCTCACCAGCGGGCAGATCGTGCTCGATGCGCGCCTAGAGGGGAAGGACCTCGGCGTGATCGCTGGGGTCATTGGGGCCTCGGCCGTGCAGCCCTCGTTCGCCTTGTTGCGGCGCAGCGAGACGGGCTGGCAACCGGTATGGGTGCCCCAGGGCCAACGAGATTGGATCGCCACCGATGGGGAGGTGCGCTTCCTCGGCGAGGGGTTAGGCCAATTGGAGGTGCGCGGCACCTCCTTTGGGTTGGAGAATGAGGTCTTTCAGGAATGCCATGCTTGCCCACACCGCTTGTTTGTGGCCGCGTGGGTGCGCCAAGGGGATGCCTACGTGCGCCAGAGCCGTTTGCCCGCCGGTGCATCGCTCGACGAGGTGTATTGGGAGATGACGGAACGCACCCCGTACGCCGTGCTAGACGAATTCTTGCGGCGCGCGCGCCGTGGCCTCGAGGTGAAGGATCTCGTAACCAACCTCGATGTGGCGGCCACGGCGCGGCAGTTGGGTTTGCTCGCGCCGGAAGCCCGCTTCATCGCCGAGCGCGAAGAGGGTGAGGCCGTCTATTTCACGCGGGTAGAAGGCGCGCCACGTTACGCCGCTTTTGTGCGCAGCGGCAAACTCGTTGAGGTGCGCCAGATCTCGCCGTGAGCCTACAAGCCCAAAGGGGAGGATGCGATGCGGATTGACCTCTCTTCTCAAGTGGCCCTGGTAACGGGCGCAGCAAGCGGCATTGGCCGGGCCTGCGCCTATGCCCTGGCTGAGGCCGGGGCGCGCGTGGCTGCGGTGGATATCAACGGCCCAGGCGCCGAGGAGACCGCGGCACATTGCCCGGAGGCTGCCGCCTTTACCTGTGATGTGAGCGATCCAGCCCAGGTGGCCGCCCTAGCCCGCGCCGTGCCCGAACGATTAGGCGAGGTGGATATCCTCGTGCTCGCCGCGGGGATCATCGCCTATACGCCGGGGATTGGCTCCGTCTCACCGGAGGCCTGGGACCGCGTGCTGGCCGTGAACCTGCGGGGCACCTTTCTCATGTGCCAGGCCTTTATCGAGGGGATGAAGGCCCGGCGACATGGGCGCATCATCACCTTTGCCTCGCTGGCGGCGCGCGTGGGGGGCCTCGAGGCGGGCATCCATTACGCCTGCTCGAAGGCGGGCATTATCGGCCTCACGCGCACGCTCGCGCGAGAGGCCGGGCCATACGGTATCACGGTGAACGCCGTCGCGCCGGGCATCATCACCACGCCCCCCGTGGTGCGCCAGGTAGCCGACCATGAGGAGGTCTATATCCGGCAGATTCCCTTAAGACGCCTTGGCCAACCGGAAGATGTCGCCAACGTGGTCCTCTTTCTGGCCTCGCCCCTTGCCGCTTATATGACGGGCGCGGTACTCGATATCAACGGCGGCCAATATATGGGCTGAGGGGCGCTTTATGGCAACTCCTCGGGCATAAGCGACACGTAGGCGATTTGTTCGCGGCGATAGGTGTAAACGCAATGGATGCGCCCGTCTCCCCCTTGGATGATAGAGGGGTACGAATACTCGCCAGGAGACGTTTCCAAATCTACCCGAGTAGGCCACGTCTCCCCGTTATCGGGCGAGATGAGGAGCGAGAGAGGCGTGCGACCTTCGACGGCCGGGTTACAGGCCAAGACGATGCGCCCATCGGCCAGGCGCACCGCGTCCAAGCCGCTGTTGGGGTTGGGGATGCCCGTGCGGCGTAGGGGCGACCAGGTATGGCCATAGTCTGAGGAATCGGCCAGGCATACGACGCCGATCGTGGCCGTGGAACGCATAAGCATCCGCACCTGGCCGGGTGCCCACTCCCAGGCCGCGGGCTGGATGACGCCGTGGGTCCCTTGGGGCAAACGCAAAGCGCTCCGCTCGGCATCCCAAGCGGCCGAGGTCAGATCATCTCCCTTGGGATCAGCCACCGGGGGCGCCCAATCCCAAGGGGCAGCGATGGGGCCGATTTTCCTCCAGGTCTCCCCACCATCTGCGCTGATCTCCACCCAGCAGGCCCAAGAACGCCACGCCTCGCACGAGGTGGGCGAGAGGATCTCCCCGTTGGAAAGGGTGATGGGCTTGTTCTTGCTGGGGCCAAGAAGCCCCGCCGGCAGGAGGATAGGCGCACTCCAGGTGCGGCCCCCATCTGCTGAACGCAAGTAAGCGCCCGACCAAGCGGGGATGCTGGGGGCCACCTTGTAAAAGAGCCAGAGGGTATCCCGCGCATCGCGGTAGAGGACGGGGTTCCACAAGGGCACGCCGGGTACATCGGCCACGATGTATGGCTCATTCCACGCGCCGTTATGTCGCCTTGCCATCCAAATGGCCACATCCGGGTGGCCCTCGTGCGTCCCCGCGAACCAGGCGCACAAAAGGTCGCCCTCTTGGGTCTCCACGACTGTAGCGGCATGGCAGGAGGCAAAATAGCGGCCGGTCTCAAAGAGGAATTCGCGGAGCATGGAGACTAAATCTCATCAGGGGGGCGGATGCCAAGAAACTCGGTATAAATCCTATCTTTATATTCCTTCCCCAATTCGTTAACAGCCTGAAGAAAAGCCCGGTAGGTACCTACACCCCCTATTTTTTCCCAAAACTCATCCCCAATAAGGACGACGCGATCCTGTTGCATATTGAACCAGCGAGATGGGAACCCCCAACTATAGTCCTCCCGACGCCCATAAGGGTTATACGGCAAGGCAAAATAGGCCTCATCCACCTTTGGCGGATCCATCGCATAGATTTTGAGCAGTTTCTCTTTGCTGACTTTTGTCTGATCGCTATTCGGCAGTGGCGCCTTGATCTCAAAGGCATACCGCTTCCCGCCGCGATCCTCTGCATACACATCACAAAACACCATTACGGGGATATTTTCCCCGCCTCCGGCCAAGATATAGGCCAGTTCAGAATCCCAATCCGGTATAATTCTTTTCTCCCCACTTGAAGGGTGCTCCAAGCGGTTGAGAACCTCTGTAATGCGCCTGAGGCGCTCCGATTTGACAAGCCCTTCGATGGGATAATTCAGTACACTATATCCCAGGCTATGCTCTGCTACGGCGGCTGCCAAACGTTCCCAGGCTTTGCCAAAAGGGGTTACAAACCGCCTTTCAAAGTGTGATCCTTAAAATTTCATCGGGGACGAGCGCTGCATAGAGAGGTTTTTCTGCTTTGTGCTTTTCGGGGATAAAAGGATCCTCGATAAGGACGCGCTGTAAAACCCTTTCCATCATATCTTTTATCACATTTTGAATGGTCTCTTTCATTGCGCCTGGATCAGACATCTCATACCCCGCCAGGTTTGCGCCAAATAAAGACCGATTCATAGAATTCGCCAGCGCGTCGTCCCGTTCGACGGTTGACCTGACGATGGATCACATACTCGACTTCCATACCAGAGAGAGTAGCAATATCTCCGTACAAGTTAGCAGAGTCATTGGCTACGATCACCATATGTCCGCCTGCCGGCATAGCCTGCGCGGCGTGGCGAAAGACCTTGGCAATTTGTATCTTGTAATCCTCCTGGGCTTTTAACCCTTTGCCATTCGTTGCGGCGCCAATCTCGCTTTCCCGCCTATCTTCTAAGCCCAGTAGATGATAGGCATAAGCATGCTGCTCATGGTAATCAATCAACCCCACGTATGGCGGACTTGTAATGACGCCATCAACAGGAGGAAAATCTGCTTCCCGTGAGTCACCATGCACAACGAGCACACGGGCATCCGTGCGCACTGCCGCAAACTCACGGATGCGACGAAGGGTATCTAAACTGTAGCGATGCAAGAACTTGAAAGCCTCTGTCGTAGGCTTGCATATCCGCCCATGTTTGTAGCAATAATAAGGTTCGGTCTGCGGTTTCTTTGGGAAATCGAGATCGAAATGTGTTGTGAGGCGGGCTGATCGAGCCGATCGTGAAAGGATTATCTTTAGCAAATCCGTGTACTCATAACCGCCGTTTTCAATCCAATACCGATAGGTAAGCAGTTCACGGAGTGCCTGGGGGGCGAACCAATGTTGCAAATACGCATTGTCGACACTCATAAGGTCCTTTTCTGCCTCTTGCTCAGCCCCCCACAGCAAGAGTTGCCTTTCTGATAAAGAGGACATGCGAGTCCTTTCAAGGATGTTCAGCACTTCGCGACGAAGCCTCGCATAGTCATAATGCGCCGTTTTGGCTCGACAAAGGAGCACATTGAAAGCGGAGATATCATAGCCAATGGCGTGGATGCCCAGTTCGTTCGCTTGAACAAGTGTCGTACCCGACCCGCAGAATGGGTCAAGCACCGTTTGGCCTGCTCGAAAATACTTGCGCAGGAATATTTCAACCAATTGCGGGATAAACTTGCCCAGATAGGGGTGAAGCCTATGGACGTGTTTGGTGCGTTCCCTCTCTGGCAAGTCACGCTCACTCCAGTTGAGGTTCAGCGTCTCTAGAGGCGTATCGGGCGTTACATCTTTTGGGATGGTCGGGATGCTATTTGCATAAGGGAGAAAAGACGTCTGCCGATTGGCAAAAATGGCCACCGTTCTGACCTCCTAGCCTTGCGGGCATCATCTAAAATATATCATAAAGGCGGAATAGGCTCAAGCCCTCCATCTCTCCTAGATTGACAGCCTTTTTCTATAGGGTATCATTACACCACGCTTTGAATTTAATCTCACGGCAAAGGCGGCCTGCCAAGTTGGCCGCCTTTGATAAAGAGGAGACCATGCCAGAGAAGATCATCATCGTCCATACCGGGGCGCGGCCTGATGCGCCCCTCGTGGCAGAGCGCGCTGCGCTCAACGCGCCGGATATCGCCTTTCTCCTGCGCGGGCGTTGCACCACCCCACAGGAAGTATTGGAAGCCGTGCGCGAGGCGGATATCGCCCTGTGCTACAGTGAGCCATACACGCGCGAGGTGTTCGCCGGGGCGCCCAGGCTCAAGGCGGTCATCCGCTATGGGATTGGGGTAGATACCATTGATCTCGACGCGGCCACGGAATACGGTGTGATGGTGGTCAACTTTCCCGATTTCTGCGTGCGCGAGGTGGCAAACCACGCCTTGGCGCTCATCTTGGCCTGTGCGAAAAAGATCGTGCGACACGATCGCCTTTTGCGCACCGAGGGCTGGGCCGCCGCCCGCGCCATCAACTCCCCGATGGGCCCCATCCATGGGGAGACGTTGGGTCTCGTCGCCTTTGGGAATATCGCCCGTGCTCTGGCGCGCCGAGCGCAGGCCCTAGAGATGCGGGTGATCGCTTACGACCCTTACGTCGCACCGCCGGTATTTGCCGAATATCAGGTGGAACCGGTCTCGCTTGAAGAATTGGCCGCGCGTTCCGATTACGTCTCTTGCCATTTGCCGCTCAATGAGCACACGCGGGGTATGCTCGATGCGCGCTTTTTCTCGCAGATGAAGCCCACAGCCTACTTTATCAACACAAGCCGCGGCGCCGTAGTGAAAGAAGCCGACCTTATCGCGGCCCTCGAGGCGGGCAAGATCGCCGGCACCGGGTTAGATGTATTCGAAAAGGAACCCATCGCGCCGGATCATCCCTTCTGCCGCATGGAAAATGTCATCCTCACGCCCCATTCGGCCTCGTATTCCGATGCGACTTTCGCGGCGCTTTACCGCCGCGTGGGCGAGACGGCGCTCACCTTGGCACGGGGCGGCTTACCCGAATTCGTAGCGAACCCCGCCGTTATGGCGCGGCGGCGCCGCTAGCAAGGGGGCACAGAATGACCCAAGAGATGCCCCAGAGACCTTGCCTGGCTGCCGATCTCCTCGAGCGCGGCATGGCGCATTATGAAGAGGATGCCCTAGACAAGGCCATCGAGGCCTTTACGCAGGTCATCGCCTGTGACCCGCAATGTGCCGAGGCCTACCTATGGCGCGGCTTGGCGCTTGAGGAGCAGGATCGGCTCGTCGAGGCCCTGGCCGATTACGACAAGGCCATCGCCCTCGCACCAGATTGGGCCGACGCCTATTACAACCGGGCCAACGTGCGCTTTGACCTCGGCCAACTCGATGAGGCGTTGGAAGATTACCTCCAATGCCTCAAACTCGAGCCGGCCCATACGTTGGCTTACCATAATTTGGGCTTGCTCTATGTGCGGCGCGGCGAATTCCGGCAGGCGCTAGCCGCCTTCGACAAGGCCATCTCCCTCGATGAGGATTATGCCCTCGCTTACCTGAACCGCGCCGAGACGCGCGCCGCCCTTGGCGACCGCTTGGGGGCGCGCGAAGATCGCCGCCGCGCATTCCAGTTAGACCCCTCTCTACGCCAGCGCAACGAAAGGGCCGAGCCGCCTCCGAGGGCGCGCCAAGAGAATGCGCGCCCTCAAGAAGAGCAGGGGGAAGAAGAAGAGGACGATTAGCCTGCCAAGATGCGGTCAATGGCCTCGAGTTCGTCCTCGCTGAAAGAGAGGTTGGCCAGCGCGCCGACATTTTCCTCGATCTGCGAGACGCGGCTCGCCCCGACGAGGGCAGAAGTCATCCCCGGGTGCCGCAGGACCCAAGCCAGGGCCATCTGGGCCAAGGTTTGGCCACGCGCTTGAGCAAGGGCGTTCAAGGCACGCACCTTTTCCAAACGTTCGGGGGTAATGTGCGAAGGGCGCAGGAACCCGTGCGGCTTGGCAGCGCGTGAATCCTCCGGGATGCCCTCCAAATACCGGCCGGCCAAAAGCCCCTGCGCGAGCGGTGAAAAGACGATGCACCCCATCCCTTCTTCGGCGAGCACGTCCAATAGGCCATCTTCGATCCAGCGGTTGAACATATTGTACGAGGGCTGATGAATGAGGCAGGGCGTGCCCAAGCCACGCAAGATGTGGGCCGCGCGGCGCGTGTCTTCGGGATTGTACGAAGAGATGCCCACATAAAGCGCCCGCCCCGAGCGCACGAGGTAATCGAGCGCGCCCATCGTCTCTTCCAAAGGGGTGTTCGGGTCAGGCCGGTGGCTGTAAAAGATATCCACGTAATCTACCCCAAGGCGCTTGAGGCTTTGGTCGCAACTGGCCACGATATATTTGCGCGACCCCCATTCGCCATATGGCCCAGGCCACATGCGGTACCCCGCCTTGGAGGAGATAATAATCTCATCCCGATAAGGGGCCAGGTCTTTGCGCAAGATCTCGCCAAAAGTCTCCTCTGCCGAACCGGGGGGTGGGCCATAGTTGTTGGCCAGGTCAAAATGGGTAATGCCCAAGTCAAAGGCACGCCGCACCACGGCGCGGGCGTTCTCGAACACATCCACCCCGCCAAAGTTATGCCACAAACCCAGCGAAATGGCGCTCAAAAGCAAGCCGCTTTTTCCGCAACGCCGATACTGCATGGCATCATAACGGGTCTCTGCAGGTTGATAAGACATGTTCCCTTTCTCCTCATCCTATGGAATGGTTACGCGAGGATCTCGCGCATCTCACACACTTCATACTCTGCCCCATGAAAATAAGCCACCCAAACGCCGGGGCGGATCTCCACCGGCTCGCCCAAGAAACGCACACCCCGTTCCTGAAGGGTGCGATAGGTGCCCCAGAAATCCTCCACGCGAAAGCCGATATGCGTCAACCCATAATCGCTTTGACGCAGATCGGCGCGGGGCGGGCGCCCCTGCGGAAAGCGGTAAGAAAACAGTTCGAGGATGTTCTCTCCCAATTGGAGGTGCACGACGCGCGCCTCCGCGCCGGGCACGCCGATGAGCCGCGCGATACCCTCGGCGAAGGTGCGGTCGAACACCTTCTCAAAGCCGACGAGATCGCAGTAAAAGGCGATACAGTGTTCCATATCTTGCACGCTCATCGCCACGTGATCCATCCGCGTAAACATCCGCATTCCCCCTCAAGCGCCCATATCCAAAAGGATTTTAACCCCCTCGCCACGGCGCATCATCGCAAACCCCTCCTGCCAGCGCTCCAAGGGCAAAATGGCCGTCACCAAGCGGCGCAATTTGGGAGATTCCTCCGCTTCCGCGGATAGGGCGAGCGCCCAACTGGAAGGCGGGGAACTGAAGCACCCTACGAGGTCCAATTCGTGGTAAAGGATCGTATTCCACGGCACGGGAATGGTCTCCGCGCCGACAAGGCCGATGAGTACCATTTTGCCCTTCCGCTTGACGAGGGGCACCCCCTGAGCGATAGCCGCCGGCGAGCCGGAGCATTCGATCCATGCGTCCACCCCTTGGCCGTCCGTTCGCTCCATTACCGCCTGCGAGAGATCTTCGCGCTGGACGTTCACCGTACAGGTAGCCCCCAACTCTTGCGCGAGACCAAAGCGCTCAGCCGCGTCGAGATCCGTCCCCGAGACGATGATCTCCTCCACGCCCAGGCGGCTGGCCCAAATGACGCTCATCAACCCCATCGTAGCCGATCCAGAGATGAGCACCCGCTGCACACCCCCCAGCGCTCCCCGTTCCACCAGGCAGTGCGCCGCGATGGCAAACGGCTCCGTAACGGCGGCTACCTCCCAGGGCACCCCATCGGGGATGCGATGCACGAGCCAACCTGGCACGGTTAGATATTTCGCAAAGGCCCCATCGGTGCGCGAACCGAGGGCACGCTTGTGCGGGCAGATGTGCGGTTGGCCTGCGCGGCAGAGGAAGCAAGTGCCACAGGCACCCGTATGGAGTTCCCCCACGACGCGCTCGCCGACATGCCAAACGTCTGCAAGCGCCTCCCCCACCTCCACGATGGTGCCACAATACTCGTGCCCCATGATGACCGGGGGGTCATTGGGGAACTCGTCCGCCTCGATGTGCAAATCAGTGCCACAGATGCCACAGTATTTGACGGCGATGCGAACCTCCGCCGGCTCAGGCGCGCGTTCGGGCACCTCGCGAAGGGCCACATGCCCTTTACCGGCGGCTGTTTTCATCAGGGCTTTCATCATGCCTCTCCCACTTCTCTTTGGGCGCAGGATACCATACCTCCCACGGGCAAAGCAAGTGACACCGCGTTGTGCTTGACGAGGCCCTATCGTGGGAATATCCTCGCCCCTCGAGCCTGACTGTGTGGGCTATAACATCTTTCAAGGGTATGGATGAGCCTTTCAGTAGAAGAACAAAAAGGACGCTTGCTATATATCTACTGCGATGAAAGCCGCCAAACAGCTGACCGCTACATGGTCATCGGGGGATTGATCATCCGACGTGACGACGAGCTGCGATTTATCGAGGCGATGACTCTCTGTCGCCAACGCCAAAATATGTGGGCAGAACTGAAATGGACCAAAGTCTCTAACCAGAAAATCACTGAATACCAGGCCTTTATCGAGGCATTTTTCTCTTTGAACCATTTGGCCCACTTTAAAGCAATCGTCGTGGATACACGCGAGATAGATAACCGGCAATATAATCGGAACGATGCCGAGTTAGGATTTTACAAACTCATGTATCAATTTATTCTGCACTCTTTTGGCACCTACCTGAGACCGGCCGATCGGGGCATTATTTTTCTGCATCGTCGCACAACGTCTCATTACAAACTCTCGACCTTGTGTGCAATCCTCAACAACGGCCTCCACAAGAAGTATCCATATCTCAATAAGCCCATTCGCAGTATTCAGGCGGTCATTTCGGCGGAGTATGATTCCATTCAAATCGCAGATATATTGATGGGAGCAATCGGCTATGAGATGAATGGCTATCATCAGCGCATTGGCGCTAAGGAGGCTAAGGTACTTTTGGCTCAATATATCGCTCAGAAGGCGGGCCTTTCGAGCCTGCAAGAGCCTACGCCGAGAGGAGCACAGGAGTTTTCAATCTGGCACTTCCACTTTCGCAACTATCTGAGAAAAAACGAAAATGCCTCAAACCCTACGCCCTTATAGGCTACCCTCGCGGGTTTCCGTGACCTCATCACGGTTTTCGGGCTTGATGGCATCTTCTATATTATATCATAGCA
>Ga0315298_1011204_pt1 | contig 10583 bp, 8 predicted proteins | sample WHS_1_MG_FD_203077 | JGI IMG/M metagenome (GOLD analysis project Ga0315298, IMG submission 203077) | Extremophilic microbial mat communities from Washburn Hot Springs, YNP, Wyoming, USA - WHS_1_MG | ecosystem: Environmental > Aquatic > Thermal springs > Hot (42-90C) | place: USA: Wyoming...
CTATGGCGGGCAGCGCTTCTTCTGCTTCCGGCGCGTCGAGGACCTGCGCGCGATCATGGTCAAATACGGCGATGCCAACAAGCAGGTCTACATCCTGGAGATGGGCTGGACGAGCGACCCGGTGCACCCCGCCTATTCCTGGCATGCGGTGAGCGAACAGGAGAAGGCCGATTACCTGGTGCGCGCGTACCAGTACGCGAAAGCGCACTGGGCACCATGGATCGGCCTGATGTCGCTGATCTATATCGCCAGCCCCTTCTGGACGGAGAACGACGAACAATACTGGTGGGCCATCACCACCCCAGGTTACCCCAACCTCAACCCGCGCCCGGCCTACAACGCCCTCAAGGCCATGCCCAAGTAGGGGCGGGGTCAGCGTCCACACTGTAGGGGCGGGGCAACCCCGCCCCTACGGTCAGGTGGCCGAGCCGTGCACGCAAAAGTAGGCGGTCTCCAGGCCGTACGAGCGCCAGACCCCGCACGTCGGGCACATGCAGGCCTTGTTCGTCTGCATGTCGGTGCAGGATGAGGATCCCTTCTCCATAGAGCAGTAGAGGCCTTCCACGTCTTCTGGTGGCGGCTCCGACGAGCAGGTCACGAATTTCAGCCCGCCGGTCCGTTCGTTGACGCACACTGAGCCGTTGTGGACCTGGCAGGCGCTGCACTGGCAATCCTGCAGCAACTGAAAGTTGTAGTCAACCTTCGGCGCCACTCCAACCTCCCAGTCGGCAAAAGCTTGTGGGTGCCCAGCACGATGTGTGCCATGGGCCGCAGCCGTCGGCCTGGGTTCTCTCTCCCTCGTTGCCCGTCCTTTGCCTATCAATGGCACATATGTTGCTGCTGCACGTGCCGGAGGTTGGGGAGGATGGCGCAAGCAGGGCAGACGAAGCCCCGGATGCTCGACACGGGGGTGCCGAACTTGGACCTTGTGTTGGGAGGTGGCCTGCAGCAGCACAATTCCTACATCATCGCGGGCGGCTCGGGCACGGGCAAGTCGGTGTTGACGCAGCAGATTGCCTTCCACCGCGCCAACCTGGGCGAGCGGGTGCTGCTGGTAACGGGCCTCGATGAACCCCACCACAATCTCATCGAGCACCTGGGAACATTGCGCTTTGTGGATACCAGGCTCATTGGCCCACAGGTCGAAACGGTGAGCATCGTTCCTTTCCTCGATCGGCCGGTGCCCGAGAAGATCAACGTCCTGCGCAAGACCGTGCTCAATGTGCGGCCGCAGATGGTGACGATCGACGGCCTGCGCTCTTTCGAGGCGCACCTGGATGGGCAGCGGGACCTGTTCGAATTCCTCTATGGGCTGACCTCCTGGTTTGCTGTGGAGGGGATCACCCTGCTCCTCACCAAGGATACCGACCCCGACATGTGGGCCGAGAACCCGGAATACGACCTGGTCGACGGGGTGATCGCCCTGCGCCGCGACCTAGTCAACGGCCGCACGGTGCGGCGGCTGTGGGTGCGCAAGATGCGCGGCCAAAAGGCCCTGGAGGGGATGCACTCCTTCACCGTCGACGACCGGGGGGTCACTGTGTGGCCCAGGCTGCAGGCGATGTTCCACCTGGAGGACCAACCCGCTGGCACCGAGCGGCGGCCTTTTGGCGTGGATAGCCTCGACGCAATGTTGGGCGGTGGCCTGCCCGAGTCCTCGGCGACGCTGGTGGTGGGCGACCCCGGGGCGGGCAAGACGGCGCTGGCTCTGGCATTCCTGGCAGGCGGCATTCGGCGCGGGGAGCCCGGCCTGTGGGTGGGCCTGCGCGAATCTCGCTCGCAACTGCTGGCGAGGAGCCAGGCGTGGGGCACCGACCTCTCTTCTGGCGTGCAGTTCGTGGTGGTATCGCCCCTCGAGCTGGAGCCCGACGAGATGGCCTGGCTGTTGCAGAACAAGCTGGCGGAGACTGGCGCCAGGCGCATGGCCTTCGATGGCACCGAGCTCCTGATGGGGGCCTTCCCCACCCGCCGCGACAGCTACGGTTTTCTGGCTTGGCTGGCCCGGTCTGCGCCGCAGCAAGGCGTGACGACCCTGATCACGCAAGGTGTACCTGCTGGCGTAGGGGGCGGGCTCACCCTGAGCACCACGCCGATGGCATCGCTGGTGCACAACGTGGTTGCCCTCAGCCATGTGCAGCGGGAGGGCCGTCTGCGCCGTACCATTGCCATTCTCAGGATGGCCAGCCCCGAATACGATACAGCGATCCGCGAGCTCGTCATCGGCCGCGATGGCATCGCCGTGGGCGATGTGCTCGGCGGCGTGGGGCAGCCGGTCGCAGAGCTGGCCAGTGAGCGCGCCTAGCAGCGTAGCGGGGGGCGGTGGGCGGATGCGCTCCCAGGCCTGAAGGTGGAGAAGAGATGGCTCAGATACTGGTGATCGAAGATGAAATGGCGCTGGTCGACGTGATCAAAACCGTGCTGACCGCCAACGGGCACACGGTACTCGAGGCCTACGACGGGCAGACTGGCCTGGAGATCGCCCTGCGCGAGCGCCCCGACCTGGTCATCGCCGACCAGATGCTGCCCCTCAAGACCGGGCTCGACGTCTGCCGGGAACTCAGGGCCGCCAAACTGGAGCCGCCCATCCCCTTCCTGCTCATGACGGCAGGGAATGTGCCGGTGGAGGATTCGTGCCCCAATGCCATCCTGCGCAAGCCGTTCTCGGTCGATGAGCTGGAGAGCATTGTCAACTCGCTCCTCTTGACCCCGACCCGGCCATTCTTCGGCTGAGTGCCCATCCGAGGGGACCCTCGGCCGACGTCAGGCTCCAGGGCAGGGGCCTTGGGGCCAGGCTCAGGACGTGGCGGCACCCCGTAGCCCGAGCAGGCCCTCTTGGGGTGCTCTGGCCTTTGACAGCGGGCTCCGGCTCTGTAGAATCCCCACGGCCAGTAGCTGTGGCATGATGGAAAAGGGCTGTGGGGGAGGAGCATTGGATCTCGCCGTCGTGTTGGTTGGCCACCGCGAGAATTGGAACAGTTTGGGGGCACTGGCCGGCGCAGTAGAGGCCGACGCCCGATTGGCCGGCCTGCCGCTGCATTTCGTGCGGTCGGGCGCGGCTGCGGAAGCCCGAGCCCGCGAGCTCGCGGCTCGCTATCGGCAGGTGGTAGTCGGCTTTTCGTTCATGAGCCCTGATGCGATGCGGGTGGCTGGCGAAGCGGCTGCCCTGCGCCACACCTTGCACGCCGCAGCCTACCCTCACGTGCGCCTGGTGGCGGGCGGCCCTCACGCCACCGCTGCCTGGCGCAGCACCCTGGCCATGGGGTTCGACTATGTGGTGGTCGGCGAAGGCGAGGAAGCCTTCCCCGACTTGCTCTGGGAGATAGCCTGCGGACGCACCGGGCAAGGGGTGCGCGGGGTGGCGATGCGCACCCCAGAGGGCGCCGCGCTCTACCAGGGCCGCGCCCGACCTGTGTCGCTGGGCAGCTACCCGCCCTTCTCCGTACGCTACCGCCATCAGGGCCCCATCGAGCTCACCCGTGGCTGTGTGCATCGCTGCCGATTCTGTGCCACGCCGTTCCTTGCCGGGCGTCGCCTGCGGCACCGGCCGCTGCGGCAAGTGCTCGGCGCCGTAGAGAGTTGTCTTGCTGCGGGGGTCGATCAGGTCCGTTTTGTGGCGCCCGACAGCCTGGCCTACGGCTCGGTCGATGGGCGCCCCCAGCTGGACAAGTTGGAGGAGTTGCTCCGCCAGACTTCGATGCTGGCCGGTCGGGCGAATACCTTTCTGGGCTCCTTTCCCTCAGAGGTGCGGCCTGAATCGATCAGCCCCCGCGCGGTGGAGCTGATCGCCCGCTACTGCGGCAACGACAATCTGGTGGTGGGGGCGCAGTCGGGCAGCGCGCGCATGCTCGAACGCATGAGGCGGGGCCACACGGTGGCCGACGTACGGCGGGCCGTGGAGGCCATTCGGGCAGCGGGGCTGCGCGCCAACGTCGACGTCATCTTTGGCCTGCCCGGCGAGACCGAGGAAGACCTGCGGGCTACCTTCCGCCTGATCGATGACCTGGTGGCGCTTGGCGCCCGCATCCACAGCCACACCTTCCTGCCCCTGCCGGGCGCCCCTTGGGCCCACTGCCCGCCCGGCCAAGTCGACGAGGCTACCGCCCGCCGTCTGGGAGCGCTCGCAGGGGAGGGGCATCAGTACGGCTCGTGGCAAAAGCAGGCCGAGCAGGCGAGGCAGATGGTCGAGTTCCTGGCCCGGCTGGCCAGTTAGCGACACCGGGGGCAGGGGTAGTCCGGCACCCCCGAACTTGCTCGGGCCGTAGTGCAGAATGGCGCATAGTGTGACGTCTCGCGCCAGGTTGTAGCACGGCCCAGTTTGGACCCAACGTGTGGGGGAGTGCGAGCCCGGGCTTGGCCCCGCCGAACTGCTCCCGGCGCAAGGCCGCGATTTGCCAGTTCTGCGCAGCTATGCCATACTACGTCGCCAGCTGCCCCTGACCTGCCCGCAGCCGTATCATCTGACCCGACTCCCAGCGGCGGAAGCCTACCTGCAAAGGATCCACCTGCAGCATGCATCCCACCGATAGCGACTGGCCCCAGCAGGGCCGTGCTGACCTTGCCCTTGTCCTCTACCCCGTGGCGCACCTGGCGGTGGAGACCTACGCTTCGATGGTCTCCATCCTGTGGCCGCTCTTCGTGGCGCGCTTTGGCCTGACCTATAGCGCGGTCGGCCTCCTGACCATGGTCTTCCGTGGCGCCATGACCCTGCCGCAGCTCGGCTTCGCCGCCGTAGGAGACCGGCATGGCTCCCGATTGCTGAGCATTGCGGGGCTGCTGTTGATGGCGGTGGGGATGAGCCTGGTGGGCCAGGCCAGGAGCGTCGCGGCCCTGGCCGTTCTTCTGGCAGTGGCACCTCTCGGATCGGCGGCGTTCCATCCGGCTGGCACAGCCCACATGACCCGTGCGCTGGCCCGGCGCCGTGGCACGGCGGTGGCGCTCTTCATGACGGGGGGCAACGTTGGCGCATCGCTGGGGCCGCTGGTGGCTGCCTGGCTCTGCACCCATTGGGGCCTAGGGGCCACACTGTGGCTGTTGCCTTTGGGGCTGGTGGTAGCCGCCCTGATGTTCCTTCTTATCTCGGCCGACGGGACGACGGCTGCGCGCCGTGGTCAGCCGGCTGGGCACAGGGCCCGCATCCCCTGGCCCATGTTCCTGCTGATGGCAGCTTGCGTGGCCCAGTCGTGGCTCGATACCAGCCTGGTTTCGTATCTGCCGTTGCTCTACACCGCGCGCGGGCTGGCGCTGAGCGTGCCGAGCCGTGTGCTCTTTGTCTATGCAGCGATGGGAGCGGGCGGCGTCCTCCTCGGCGGCACTCTCTCTGACCATGTGCCTCGTTGGCGGGTGGTGGTGCTGGCTGAGGTTCTCAGTGTGCCCCTCTTTGTGGGCACGGTGCTCCTGCGCGGCCCGTGGGCACTGGCAGCGCCGGCCGCGCTTGGCCTCGTCTCATCGCTGAGCTACCCTGTGACCGTGGCTATCGGCCAGGAGATGATGCCCGACCGCACGAGCCTGGCCTCGGCGCTCACGATGGGCATCAGTTGGATCATTGGCAGCGTGGGCGTCACCATCACTGGCATGCTGGCCGACCGCATTGGCATGCAGCCGGCACTGCTCTTGGTAAGCGCGGTGCCGCTGGTAGGCATGGCGTGCATGTTGACGCTGCAGGTGGTCATGCGCTGGAGGGCTGCGGCGCCGGCCCGGTAGACAGCCTCTCGGCATGGCGCCGGCAGTGGTACCCGTAGATGGTGAAGCGGATGGCCAGCGGGAAGAGGCGTGGCCGGCGCAGGGCCCAGGCGAAGAGCCGCCAGTAGTGCCAGCGCTCGACGCCACGGATGCCGATGTGGTAGATGGACCTCAGGAAGGCGCGGACCTCTGCGACACTCAACCGGCGCCGCACCGGCGGGTCGAAAGCAGCGGGGCCCAGGCTGCTGAGGAAGGTCCGCACCCGCTGGTAGTAGGCCCGTGGCGCATAGACCTCGCGCACCAGGCGCCGGTAGCCCTCCTGCAGCAGGCCGCGGTCCATGCGCGGCTCAAAGTTGATGACGCCATCGGTGTTGTCGCCCGTGCAGTCGCGCAGCAGGCGCCCTTCGCGCTGCATGCGCGCATGGAGGGCCGAGCCGCGGGGCGCCTGCAGGATGCCCACCATTGCCACCACGATGGCACTCTTTTGGATGAACTCGACCTGCCGCTGAAAGATCGATGGCGTGTCGGAGTCAAAACCGACGATAAAGCCGCCCTGCACCTGAAGCCCCGCCCTTTGCAGACGCCTGACCGAGCCGACCAGGTCGCGCCCCTGGTTCTGCACCTTGCGGCACTCTGCCAACGATTCGTCGGCCGGGGTCTCGATGCCCACAAAGACCGAGTCGAAGCCAGCCTGCACCATTGCGGCTGTCAGTTCTTCGTCGTCGGCCAGGTTGATCGAGGCCTCGGTTTGGAAGGTGATGCCCCTGTCGCGGGCTTTCCAGGCCAGCAGCGCTGGAAGCAACTCTTCTCTGAAGCGGCGCTTGTTGCCGATAAGGTTGTCGTCGACGAAAAAGACTGACCCGCGCCAGCCCAGGCCATAGAGCTTGTTGAGCTCGGCGATGACCTGGGTGGCCGTCTTGGTGCGCGGCTGGTGCCCGAAGAGCGAAGTGATGTTGCAGAACTCGCAGTTGAAGGGGCAACCGCGCGAGTACTGGATGCACATATCCATGTACCGGCGCAGGTCGAGGAGCTCCCAAAGGGGGGGCGGGGTGTGGGTCAGGTCGGGGAATTCGGGGGAGCTGTAGATGCGCTGAGGGCGGCCAGCTGCCAGGTCGCGCAGGAAAGCGGGCAGGGTGGCCTCGGCTTCGTTGAGCACGAGATGGTCGGCGGTCGGGAACTTTTCCGGCTCTTCGGTGAAGAGCGGCCCGCCCGCCACCACGGGCACGCCCAGGCGGTTGCAACGGGCTATGACCTCGCCGGCCGAGCTGCGCTGCACCACCATGGCGCTGAGGAACACATAGTCGGCCCAGGCCAGGTCGCGGGCGCTGAGGGGCGAGACGTTCATGTCGACGAGCCGCTTGTCCCACTCCTCTGGGAGCATGGCGGCCACCGTGATCAGCCCCAGGGGCGGATAGCTGGCCCGCTTGGAGACGAACTTGAGGGCGTGCCGAAAGCTCCAAAAGGTCTCGGGGAACTCGGGGTACACGAGCAAGATTCTCATCGTGCGCCTCACGCTCCGGTTCTTTCAAAGACTTGACGGAAGTGAAAGCCATAGATCGACAGGCGAATGGCGAGAGGGAAAAGCTTGGGCCGGCGGAGAAGGGTCCAGAAGAAGAGCCTCCAGTACTGCACGCGCTCGGCCCCCTTGATGCCGAGGAGATAGATGGACCTGAGGAAGGCGCGCAGGTCGTCGGCGGTGATGGACACCTTGGTGGGCACCCAGCGGTACTCGCGCAGGAAGGTACGGATGCGCTCATAGTAGGCCTGAGGCGAGTAGATGGTCTCGACGATGCGGCGGTAACCGGCCAGGAGCGCTTCGCGGTCCATGCGGGGGATAATGTTGGTCGAGCTGTCGGTATTGTCGCCCGAGATATCGTCGACGATGCGCCCTTCGCGTGCCAGGCGCTGGTAGAGGCGCGTGCCCCGCGGCGCCTGGAGGATGCCGACCATGGCGGTGACGATGCCGGTCCTTTGGATGAACTCGATCTGCCGCTGGAAGATCGATGGCGTATCCGAGTCAAAGCCGACGATAAAGCCACCGGTGACCTGCAGGCCAGCCCGCTGCAGCTTGCGCACACAGGCTGCCAGGTCGCGGCCGCGGTTCTGGATTTTGCTGCACTCTGCCAGGGAGGTCTCGTCGGGCGTTTCGATGCCGATGAAGACCATGTCGAAGCCGGCTTGCACCATCATGGCAGTGAGCTCTTCGTCATCGGCCAGGTTGATCGAGACCTCGGTCTGGAAGGTGATGCCCCTGTCGCGGGCCCCCCACTTGAGGAGCGCTGGCAGCACCTCGTCCTTGAGGTGGCGTTTGTTGCCAATGAGGTTGTCATCGACGAAGAAGACGGGGCCGCGCCAGCCCAGGTTGTAGAGGCTGTCGAGCTCGGCGATGACCTGGGTGGCCGTCTTGGTGCGCGGTCGGTGCCCAAAGAGCGAGGTGATGTTGCAGAACTCGCAGTTGAAGGGGCAGCCGCGAGAGTACTGGATGCAGGCGCTGGCGTACCGGCGGAGGTCGGCCAGCTCCCAGAGAGGCGGCGGGGTGTGGGTCAGGTCAGGGAATTCGGAGGCGGTGTAGATATGCTGCGGGTGGCCGGCCGCCAGGTCGCGCAGGAAAGCGGGCAGGGTGGCCTCGGCCTCGTTGAGCACGAGATGGTCGGCGGTCGGGAACTTTTCCGGCTCCTCGGTGAAGAGCGGCCCGCCTGCCACCACCGGGATGCCCAGGCGGTTGCAGCGGGCCACCACCTGCTGGGCCGATCTGCGCTGCACCACCATGGCGCTGACGAACACATAGTCGGCCCAGGCCAGGTCATCGTCCGTAAGGGGTGAAACGTTCATGTCAATGAGCCGCTTCTCCCACTCCTCTGGGAGCATGGCGGCTACAGTGAGGAGGCCCAGCGGCGGGAAACTGGCCCGCTTGGAGACGAACTTGAGGGCGTGCCGAAAGCTCCAAAAGGTCTCGGGGAACTCGGGGTACACGAGCAGGATTCTCATAGCCTCCCTCGGAAGTGAAGTGTTGGAGGAACGCCGCGCAGACGAACCTCTGTAGATTCGACAGCGAAAGGGAGGTGATTGTTTCAACGAGCCCGTGTTTATTTGGGCGATGGGGTGGGTGAAGAGAGCTTGAGCCGGCGCGAGGCTGAGGCCTGGCTGAGCAGGACGCGGCGGGTGGCGATGTACCAGTCGGTCACGGAGTGGAAGCGGTCGCCGGTGCTCAGAAGGGGCGGAATCTGCACGCCCTTCACCTGCCGGTCGACGGCATAGTTGTAGATGGGCTGGTAGAGCAGGAGGGCGGGGGCCTGCTCTACGAAACGGCGCTGAAAGTCGCGGTAGAGGGCTGCCCGCTGGTTGTAGTCGGAGGTGCGGCGGGCCTGTTCGAGCAGGCTGTCGCTGGTGGCATCGATGTAGCTCACATAGTTCTGGCCCTCTTCGCTGGCCTGGCTAGAGTGCCAAAGCGGGTAGGGGTCAGGGTCAGCGGCCGGCAGGTCCCAGCCGTAGAGCACCGCGTCATAATCGCGCTTGTAGAGGTGGTCGCGCACCAGCTCGGCCATGCCAATGGCCTGCGCCTTGGCGCGCACGCCGATGGCTGCCCAACTTTGGGCGATCTCGTTGATCATCTGCTGGCGCACCGGGTCGTCGTCGTTGGTGAGCAGAGCGAACTCGAGGCGGGTGCCGTCTTTGGAACGCACTCCCTCGCCCTTGTCGTCGCGCCAGCCGGCAGCATCGAGGGCGGCGGCGGCTGCCTTGGGGTCGTATTCGACCTTGGGCAGGTTGGGGTCGTAGGCCCACGAGTTGGGAAGGATGGGCCCGTTCAGCACAATGCCCTGGCCATTGAGGTAGCGGTCGATCAGGCCCTGGCGGTCGATGGCCTGCCAAAGGGCGCGGCGCACCGCCGCATCCTGGAAGATGGTACGCTTCAGGTTCAGGAAAACCATCGTGTAGCCAGCGTAGGGGGCGGAATACAGGTTGAGTTTGGAGTCCTTTTTCACTTGGTCCAGCGTGTCAGGAAGCACTTGGCCGATGCCGGCCACCTCACCGCGGCGCTGGGCGGCGAAGAGGCTGTCGCGGTCGGGGTAGAAAGAGAACTGGATGCGAGATATGTAAGGGCGTGGCCCGTAGTAGCTCTTGTTCGCCTCAAGGATGACATAATGAGCGGTGGTCTCGGCCACTCGGTAGGGGCCGGTGCCCACCGGGTGGGCGTTGAACTCGCTGGCGGGCAGCAACTTGGGTGCTACGGTCGCCAGGAGGTGCGAAGGCAGCAGGCGCTGCGTGGTGTACTCCAGGAAGGGCGAGAAGGGCTCGGGCAGGGTAAAGACCACGGTGAGGGGGTCAGGCGTATCCACCTTGATCGGCCGCCAGAGATTGCTGAGCTCGGGTGGGCCCTGGTAGTCGGGGTCTTGCATGGCCTGGATGGTGAATTTGACGTCGGCAGAAGTGAAGGGAGCGCCGTCGTGCCAGACCACGCCCGGGCGCAGACGGAACGTATAGCGCAGCCCATCCGACGAAATCTCCCAGCGCTCCGCCAGGTCGGGAATGATAACCCCGCGGGCATCGGTCGTCGTTAGGCCGTTGAAGACCAGCGCAACCAGGTCCTGGTCGACCTGGTTGTACTGGCAGAGGATGGGGTTGATGGCACTGACTGACCCTGCCACCCCTTCCACGTAGGTGCCGCCAGTGTCGGGGATGACCACCGTGGTCAGCCGCGCCGCCACGATGCCCAGGCCGCCGATCAAGGCCCCGACGGCCACGAGCACGGCTACCGTCCTGGAACGGATACGCACGGCCCTGGTCTCACTACGCGATTCTGGGGACGATTACACTCAGGAGCGATACGATGCCGAACAGCACGGCCAAGGCGATGGTAAAGTTGAAGAGCGTTTTCTCGAGGCCGCGCCGTGTGCGGTAAATGG
>Ga0315298_1011209_pt1 | contig 10578 bp, 13 predicted proteins | sample WHS_1_MG_FD_203077 | JGI IMG/M metagenome (GOLD analysis project Ga0315298, IMG submission 203077) | Extremophilic microbial mat communities from Washburn Hot Springs, YNP, Wyoming, USA - WHS_1_MG | ecosystem: Environmental > Aquatic > Thermal springs > Hot (42-90C) | place: USA: Wyoming...
TGGCGCATACTGTTTTTTCTTTGATAACCTTTTTGTTTGCTGGAATATCCATAATAGTTTCATACAAATTCGAGAGACCACCCCTATCATACCTTTCCATCATTTTAGGCGCTGCTTCGCTTGTTTCGCTTGTCCTTTTCGGTTCTGGTGTTTATTTGGGGTTGGGCAAGGGTGGAATGGAGCGCATGATTGCCTATCCAGTTTTGCTTGGTGCCATAAGTCTCGGCGGCTATTTCATTGGCGATTCTAAAAATGACGAATAATATGGTGACCCTATTTTTATCCATATATGAAAGGAGGATAGGGGCGAGAATTGAGCCTAGAAGAATATCGAAGAAAAAGAAACTTTGAGAAAACAGCAGAGCCAAAAGGCGATAATCGCATATACGTGATTCAAAAGCATGCAGCAACCCACTTGCATTACGACTTACGCTTGGAAATGGACGGCGTATTAAAAAGCTGGGCAATACCAAAAGAACCGCCCACCATGCCAGGCGTTCGAAGATTGGCTGTTGAAGTGGAAGACCACCCAGTTGAATATGCAAATTTTGAAGGAATAATTCCCGAAGGCGAGTATGGGGCGGGCACTGTGGAAATTTGGGATAGAGGAACGTATAGGCTGTTAGAGCGAAAGGAAGACAAGCTTATTGTAGAAATTAATGGCAGCAGGCTTAGTGGCGTTTATGTGCTTATGAGATTTAAAGATAAGAAAAATTGGCTTTTCTTTAAAAAGAAGTAGGAATAAAGGCGCTTATTCTTCTTCTTTTTCGGCTTCTCCTTTTTCTACAACTTCGGCTTCGGCGAATCTTCTGCTTATCCTTATTATTTTTATTTTGACATGGTCTCCTGGTTTGGTGTTTGGTATGAAGGTTACTAAGCCTTGGATTCTGGCTATGCCTTCGCCTCTGCGGCTTGTTTCTTGAACGTCAACTTCGTATTCTTTTCCGATTTCCACTGGTTTTGGAGGGAATCTGCCTCCGCCTCTTCCTCTGAATCCTCTTCTTTGGCCGAAGCTTCTTCTTTCTTCCATCCGTTTTCACCTCTCATTTCGTTAATAAGAATGGTTTTCCGCGTTTCACTCAACTGTCAGTTTTCCGCGTCTTCCAACGTTTAGTTGGATTTCTCCTCTGAAGCTTGTGATGTAGCCGTTTTCCACTTTGACTGTGTCGTTGACGTTTACTTGGTTTATTTGTTCGTTCCATAGGGTCATTTTTATTTTGCCTGTTTCGTCGGTTATTATGGCGGTTGCCACTTTGTAGGTTTCGTCTTTGAATCTTGATAAAACCTCATGCGCCTCAGATTTCTCTAGGACTTTGGCTTCTATGCTTACGTTTTTCATTCCGTTTCGTAAATCCTTTATTTTCAATTTTGTCCTCCGTTAAGCTATTTTCTCCGCGACGGCAAACTTTTCTCGAACTGCCAGAATTCTGACTTTAACGCGTTCGCCTATTTTGCTTCGGGGTACGAAAATTAGATAGTTTTGGATTCTTGCTATTCCGTCGCCTCTGCTTCCGATATCATCGATGACAACTTCTATTTCTTGGTTTTCTTTTACAGGCGCCATTTGGAAAAATGGTCTTGATGAGCGGAATCTACTGTGGCTTCCATATCTCCTTGGTTTTCTTGGAGCGTTTTTTGTTTTTTCCGGTAGCCTTCTTGGCATATTGTGTTTTCGTCCTTATCGCGGAACCAGCCTTCCACCATAAAACTCATGTGCCATTTTTTGACACTGAGCTTTTGGTATGGCTAGTTACATGCAGAAAAGCCACTCAACCATATAAATCTTGCTAAGTTTCTATTCGTAACGTAATGCCTCAACTGGGTTTAGTTTTGCGGCTTTTCTTGCTGGGTATAAGCCGAAGATTATGCATACGATTATGGCGAAAACAAAGGCTACTATAGTCCATTCTGGTGAAAAAACGGGGTTTATCTGCATTCTTTGGGTTTCTGGCGCTTGAAGAACCGTTTCTTGACGTTGAGGCTGCATAAAGTTGGAAAGGATTTGCGCTAACCCATAAGAAAGCCCATAACCAGTAAATGCACCTATAAAACCGCCAATTATGCCCACCAAAACTGCTTCGGCGAGAAACATGCCTAAAACCGTTCGGCTTTTGGCTCCAATAGCTTTTAGTATGCCTATCTCACGGGTTCTTTCCATAACAGCCACAGTCATGATATTCATTATGCCAACTCCAGCAACCAAAAGCGAAATAGAGCCTATCGCCACCAGAAACATTTGAACAATGTTTAAAATGTTATCAACTTGACGCATCAAAGCCGAAGGCACAAAAACAGTAATAGAATAGGGCGGAAAAAGATTCTCAATTTCTTTAGCGACACTTTCCGCATATTGCGGGTCAGAAACCTTCACAAGAATGATTTGATATGGGGTTGGGTTATCATTGATTAATGACATGTTAAGGGCGGTGTCTAGGGGAATAAAAGACCAATAATCAAAGTTTGTTATCCCAGAAGTACCTCCTTTCTCCAATACGCCACTAACCGTAAAATTATTAGTATAGACAACATATTCACTGCTGCTCTTCACTATTAATGAAACGTTATCGCCAACACCAGCCACGATTGTTCCATTAACTACACTCGCTTTATAACCAAGAACTATCGATTGATTCTCTTCAGATTGCGGGAACGTGCCATTTAACAGGCGAAATCGCAAAGGTAGTATTTCTTTCATTTCAGTAAAGTTTACGGCGCCAACTGTAAATGCGCCAAGCTTAACGTCGGTCATATTGTAAAGCTCAGCTGTGGGTATCGTGATTAACGGTGTTACGGCGGTTATATTACTTATTTTAGTAATATTTTCGACATCAGTTTGGCTGAATCCTCCACGTAAGCCAGCTGTAAAGCTTCCTGGGAATACTATTAATACGTCGAGTTCGAAGCCTTGTTCCATTCTTTGTCTCACTTCTAATCGGAAGCCCTCGCCAAGCGAAGCGATGGCTATTATTGTTGTGATTCCTATGACTACGCCAAGCGTTGTAAGCGAAGTTCTCAGTTTTCTCTGTTTAAGGTTGTCCCAGGCTATGGATAATATTTTGCTTGCTTTCATGGCTTATTCCTCTTTGGCGCTTCTTTTATTCCTTCAACTAAGCCGTCTTTCAAATGGATGATGCGGTCAGCGGTCTCTGCCACATGAGGGTCATGGGTGACAATCACAAAGGTTTGCCCCTTCTTTTCATTTAATTCTTTCATTAACTGCACAATTTCCCAACCAGTTTTCGTATCCAAATTTCCAGTTGGCTCGTCAGCCAAAACAATTTTCGGATTATTAATTAGGGCTCTGGCTATGGCTACACGTTGTTGTTCTCCACCACTCAACTCGAAGGGCTTATGATTCATTCGAGCCTCCAAGCCTACAAGTCTCAACATTTCTTCAGCCTTTTCTAACGCTTCGCCTTCGGATGCGCCAGCAATAGTCAATGGCAACTGTACATTTTTCAAAGCCGTTAACCTTGGCAGCAGATTAAAAAATTGGAAGACAAAACCGATTTTTTTAAGGCGAAGTTCAGCCAATTCGTCATCGCTCATTTTGAGAACATTAGCGCCGTCGATTAGTATTTCTCCTTCATCCGGACGGTCCAAGCATCCTATTAAATGCAGCAAAGTGGATTTTCCGCTTCCCGAAGGCCCAAAAATTGTTACCAGCTCTCCTTCTTCAACTTCAAAGCTTACTCCACGCAGGGCTGGAACTAACACTTTGCCCATGTGATAGCTTTTTTTAACGTCTTTGACTCCGAGGATTATTGTCATATAGGGTTCCAACCATTGGAAACAACTTTATGGGATAATTTGCTTTTTTATAAACTTCACTTTTAATTTAGATTCCAAATATCATGCTTACTAGTAGTATGCTTGCAAAGTATGAAAAGGCTCCTATGAAAAAGCTTTTCATCCATGAAAACTGGGTTAGAAAACGAGTGGCAACTACACATAATCCCATAGTCCAGAGGTATGCGGCGATTTGGACATATCCATAAATTTGATTAACAAGCCCCACTTCATCCAATATTTTAGTGAGGGCAGACTCGCTTTCTCCACTAACGCCTCCCATAAAATCAAACCTGTAATAGAGTGTTGGTAAAGTCGAGAATGTGGCAGCATTTATGGCTGCTTGTATAAACATTGTTATAAGGGTAAATCCAACCACTATCAACACTGGTCTCCATAAGATTTTTGCTCCAAAAGCCTTAGTCATCATGTATAGTAATCCTCCAAGAATAACCCATTTAATAACAAACTGTGCGAAAGCATAAAGTGCGTAACTAAGTAGGTCACCGACAACATTTGTTAGTGAAGATTTAAAAATGCCTCCGAAAAACAATCCATCAATTAATATAGTTATGTTGGAGCTTTCAGGCCATGTGAAATCCAATTTTATGCCAGTTATGTTACCCCAGCTTGCAGTAAGGCTATTATTCAACCGGTTTTCCCTAAGCGGTATTGTTAAGTTGTTCCAAACGTTAACGGTGGAATTCGAGAAATTCTCTGTTAGGTTATAATAAAAGTAGTAGTCGGAAGGAGTTGAAGAAAATAGGAAAATAGTTACATTTTCGGGCTCCTCCTCTGGGCGTGTCCATTTTATTCTTAAATATAGGCTACTGTAGCCGTCTGGTTCTGAACAGTTTACGGTTCCCATATCGTTTAGCTGCATCCAAACTTGATTGCTGTCATTAACTGTGAATTCGATGCTGCTGTTTCCGTAATAGGTTCCATTTATGAAATCGTCATAATTGTTCTTTGGAGTTTCTCCATTAGATGTCCATAAGGTGGAGTTTTCAGTCCATACGTCTAATTGTTGAGCGGTTGGCAAAGTCTGCTCAATGTATTGCCTAGATAATAAGGTGTAGGCAAACGCTGTGTTTGCTGCGATGAAAAGAATCATTATTAATATTGGTCCAAAATATTTTGGGTCTTGAATTATCTCTTTAAACGCTTTATGAGGTGCGTATATAACTTTGAATATTCCGTAGGCAAACAATTTTGTGCTCCGCCACTAAGTTTCTTTTAAGGGTTTATTAAGGGTTTGCTACATTCCAACCTTTAATCTTCTATAAGTTGTGTAGTCCACATAGCTTAAGAAGGGATTTTCAGCTTGATACTTAACTGTTAGTTTTTGGCGTTTTCGCTTTTCAAGTATTTGGCTTGTGGTAACAAGCGAGTAGGCGTCGCTTCCAGCGCCTGAACCATAACTTGCAATTAGGATGCGCTCATCTGGCTTAGCAATGTCAAGGATAGATGCTAATCCAAGTGGGGAAGAACCAGAATATGTGTTGCCAAATTTTGCCACTTGAATTGACGGCAAATACTGTTCTTCTTTGAACCCAAGTTCTTTGGCGACTTTCATTGGAAACTGCACATTAGGTTGATGGGCAACAAAATAATTGATGTCTTCAACTTTAAGGTTAAGCCTTTCCATAAGCTTCTTCGCAGCCTTACGAATATGCTTAAAATAGGCTGGTTCTCCAGTGAACCTCCCACCATGCATTGGATAAGGCTGCCCGTCTCTGCGCCAAAAGTCCGGCGTATCAGAAGTGCATGAGTACCATCCTTCAACCTCAGCAATAACATCATTTTTTCCAAAGATGTAGGCGCATGCGCCGAATCCAACGAATAGGTCTAATTCTCCGCCTGGGCAGTCTCTTGGAGCTGCTTGGGAATTGTCTGTGCCTATAACCATGGCGTATCGAATGCTTGATTTTGGATAATTAACGAGCGAGGCTGCATCCTTAAACATGCTTGTAGCGGCTTTACATGCGAATTCCGTATCTACAGCGTCCACTCCTTGAACGTCTTCGTCTTCTTCGCCGAGTTTCAGAACTTGGGCAACCTTTGAGGCTATGGGTTTTACAGCGTATGGGTTGGATTCTGAGCCCACGTAAACCTTTCCAACGAGAGTGCTGTCAACTCCAGAATGAATCAGTGCGAGTTTTCCAGCCTCCACAGCCGCCGTTATAGAGTCCTCGTCAATGAACGGAACAGAACGCTCCATGCCGCCCTCTTTAATCCTAAATCTTGGAATGTAAACTCCATAACCGACTATTCCAGGCGTTTCATACTCTTTATTCGGCTTGACAACATTGTATTCTTGGTGAGGATAATATTCGTCGGCAAAGGTGAAGGCTAAGGAAATTGTTGGAATTACGTCGCTTTTATCAACAGAATAGCGTCTCCTAAATCTTGGAACAACCTCCCTTCCTTCAAAAACTGAAAAGTCAATTTCCTCATCCTCTTTCGTTATTTGGTCAGTCAGTCTTCCTGGAACTCGGATTTTGCCGTTGTGGAAGGAAACTATGCCGTAAATGTATTTTCCAAGCTTCGTGAACTTATTAGTCGGTTCATTGATAAGCGTGCATATTTCAAGCTTACCCTTCTCATAGAATAGGTCTATGTCAACCATTTTTCCGAAGCTTTTTCTTCCGCAAACTCCGCAGTAATCCCTAACCTCAAAATACTCTTTCCCGCAGATTCCGCAGCGCCTCCCCCTTAACCTATCGCCTAAATAGGAAACCCTTCTCTCTATTGGTTCACTGCTCACTTATGATTCCTCCCTAAAATGTAGACGTAACTCTTAGTTCCAAAACCCTCAAGCTCCATTACACAGCCATACTTTAGATTTTCATCACTTTTAGCTTGTCTTTCTCCAGCTTCGCCCCTCAACTGTTTAAAGACTTCAAAAATTTGGGCTCCGCCAGTGGCGCCTAACGGGTTTCCATCCGCTTTTAATCCACCATTAAGGTTTGTGAAAAGTTTCTTCCCGTCAATTTCATAATAGCCCTTATAATCTTGACAGCTCTCGTATATGCTTTGCCAAGCCTTCCCATGTTCACAAAACCCTAAATCCTCAAGCGAAATCATCTCCATAACTGTGGACTGATCGTAAAGTTCAACAACGCCTATATCCCAGAGGCTTATTCCAGCCATTTTCAAAGCATTTTTAATGGCGATTTTGCTTGCAAGAAAATGCGTTAGGTCTTCTCTCGCTGGAAACGTGAGATAATCTGTTGCTAAAGAAGAACCAAGAATGTAAACGGGCTTGTCAGTAAACTTTTCAGCAAAGTCTTCACTCGTGAGGATAAGCGCAGAAGCGCCATCAGATATCGGCGCATAATCGTAAAGTCCCAAAGGTTTTCGCGCTTCCTTTCTAGCATTTAAAACTTGCTCAACAGTTATTTTCCTCTGATACTGCGCATATTCATTTTTTGTTGCGTGCAGATGATTTTTGACGGAAATCTGCGCCAAAGCAGTATTTAATTTTTCAAGGTTATCACCGCTTATTCCATATTTTTTGATGTAAGCCCTAAGCATAAGCTCATGGTTTGCCTCAGGCGTGCAGCCAGCATAATAACTCCAAGGATCTTCAAGAAGCATAAGATCATCACGGATTTTGTCCCAGCGGTCAGTCATCTTCTCTATTCCGCCAACCAAAACCACATTGTATCTTCCAGCTTGGATGGCGTTGCAAGCATTAAACAAGGCTGAACTGAAAGAGCGGGTTACTTCCATCGGCACATGAAGCTCTGTAAGTTCTGAGAGAAAGCCTTCTTCCAGTCCAAGCTTGTTAGTTATTGGCAAGAAATAATCTGAGAGGTAACAGGCTTCAAGGTCTCTGCGTTCTATGTCCGCTTCCTGCGAAGATTTAAGCCAAGCCTCTTCAATAAGCTTTTCAGGTTCCTTCTCATAGTGTTCGCCGAATTTTGTTCTTCCAACCGCAACTATTGCCGGGTGATTTCCCATTGTCATTTACACCTTTATCGTCAATTAGCAAATATCCCCTTCAAAATGACTTTTAAGTGTTTGCCATTTTCCAGCTTCCAAAAATTATAATCCAACAAAATCATATATGAAACGAGTGAGGCGAAACCTATGCAAAACGGAGATGATTACCGTTTAGTCATAACCGTTAAGGAGATTCGAGGAAAATGTCCAGTTTTCAAGGTTGGAGAAAAAATAACAGTAGAATCGCCGAAAATTGTTATTAGCAAAACAGATAACATCTGCGTTCACGCTTTTGGCTGCATGCTTTCAATGATTGTGCCGTTAAGCCACGGAACAAGTTTTAAACAGTTAGGCTTGTCAAAGGAAGATGATGAAAAGGGTTACGTCCAATGCTTGGATCCTGGAAAACCCTACACAAACGGCGGAACGGTGCTTTTCGAGATAAAGCGAGAAAGAATCTGAATAGAATGTCAGCAAAATTTTTATTCCATGAAGCTGAATATGGGTAACCATTAAGTGGTCAATATGGCGTTAACAAGTATGCTGCGAATTGTGCTGCTTACAAGCCTAATTGCAAAAAGAGAAGGATCTTGGTGGGATAACATTATCGGCGAACTCGGCAGGGAACTTGCAATAATCTTTTCCTTAGTGCTTTTCTTTGTCAGTTTACTTGTGTTAACGGTTGTTCTTTATCTTGCTGGATTAATTGTTGTTGGCGGAAAACGGGCTCGTTTAACAGACGCCCTAATAATTTCGCTTCTGGGAACTGTTTTGTCGACGCTTTTCCTCATGTTCATACCATACCCCCTCATAGCCGTAATACTCAGCATCATCACTTGGCTGCTTCTAATAAAAAGCCTCTACGAAACAGGTTGGCTCGGGTCGTTGGCGGTTGGCATATTGGCAATAGTCATTTACTTGGCTGTTATAATTTTACTGGCTTTGTTCTTCGGCATTCTCGCCATAATAATTGAACGCCTTCTTTCCTTCATGATTTTAATCCCTTAGAGGTTTAACAGTTGTTTGGTGAAAAAACCCGAACCGTGTTTTTAGGCTTGGCTTTTCTAATTTTTCTTTTGCTTTCTTATGTTGAGAATACAATTTTCTTTCAGAGTTTGAATATAATCCTTAGCAATCAGCTTGTAGCTATAGCCGTGCTTTTTATACATAACCTTATCGTGATTTCACTAATTCTTTTAGGGATGACTTTTTACGTCAATTTGGTGGTTTTAAATTTCTTCAAGAGGGAAAAGTATGGAAATATTGTGCTTGAGCATCCGAAAACCTTTGCCTTAATTTTCACGGTTATGATTGTTTTCTTGAGCATTTTGCGGGGAAGCACCCTCATTTATGGTGGGGTAACTGTTGAAGCTTTGCCCTTAATTCTGCTTATAAGCACGCCCATAGGAATTGTCGAAGGATACGGAATTTACTTGACAATAGAGAAAACTTTGAGGAGAACAATGTCCATGAAGGATTTAGCATATATTTACGGCATATTCCTCATTGCAGCCATCATGGAAGTTGGCTTTGTAAATGTGCTCATAATGGTTTTAAAAGCGTAAAACGTAAAACCCTAAAACGTTTATTCACATTTTAACTATATTTAAGCCATGTTTGGAGCGCCAAGCAAATGAGGCTATTTCATTATGCTTCAGATGAAGAAATAAAACGCGGCGAAACCACAGACATATACTTTGTGAGAACAAAACAAATCATAAAAACGAAAGGCTTAGAAAAAACACCAGTCATTGCAGATGTTACGCTTGGTAAGCTTCCCCACGGTTGGCCTTGGGGAATTTTATGCGGAATTGAAGAAGTCTCCCACCTATTTGAGGGTATAAATGCGGATGTTTATGCCATGCCAGAGGGAAGCGTTTTCCGCCACGAGGATTACAGGGGCATAAGAGAACCAGTAATGCGGATAGAGGGACCTTATGGCGATTTTTGCCTGTATGAAACTCCCCTTCTTGGTTTAATCTGTCAAGCCTCTGGCGTGGCGACTCGTGCAGCAAGAATGCGCAAAGTTGTTGGAGACAAAACGTTAATATCCTTTGGAATTCGCCGCATGCACCCAGCCCTATCTCCAATGATTGACCGTGCCTCCTACATAGGCGGTTTTGACGGCGTATCAAGCCTGAGCGGAGCAAAAATTTTGGGAATAGAACCTTCTGGAACCATGCCCCATGCTTTGATAATAGTTTTCGGAGACCAGGTTAAGGCTTGGAAAGCCTTCGACGAAGTAATATCGCCAAAAGTTCCGAGAATCGCTTTAGTGGACACCTATTCTGATGAGAAGATGGAGGCTATAATGGCTGCCGAAGCCCTAAAAGAACGCTTATACGCTGTTCGCTTAGATACGCCTGCTTCTAGGAAGGGAGATTTTGCAGAGCTTATCCGCGAAGTAAGGTGGGAGCTTGACATAAGAGGGTTTAATCATGTGAAAATTTTCGTTTCAGGAGGATTAAACGAAGAGAATATGAAAGAGTTATGCGAGGCTGGGGCTGAAGGCTTCGGTGTTGGCACAGCCCTAAGCAATGCGCCTACGATTGATTTTGCCATGGACATTGTTGAAGTTGACGGCAAACTTTGTGCGAAGCGAGGTAAGATGGGTGGCAAAAAGCAGGTTTGGAGATGCCAAAAATGTTTGGCGGATTTGGTTTTACCCTTCGATGAGACACAGCCTATATGTCCAGTTTGTGGAGGCAAAACTGAGCCGATGCTTAAACCATTAATAAAGAATGGAAAAATGGTTGCTAAATTGCCAAAGCCTAAGGAAATTCGTCAGTATGTGCTAAAACAGTTGGAAAAGCTTCAACTTGAAGAAAAACTTGCTTAAAG
>Ga0315298_1011212_pt1 | contig 10577 bp, 9 predicted proteins | sample WHS_1_MG_FD_203077 | JGI IMG/M metagenome (GOLD analysis project Ga0315298, IMG submission 203077) | Extremophilic microbial mat communities from Washburn Hot Springs, YNP, Wyoming, USA - WHS_1_MG | ecosystem: Environmental > Aquatic > Thermal springs > Hot (42-90C) | place: USA: Wyoming...
GCCAACGAATATTGGAATACGCGCTGCCAAATATGATTATATTGCTGTGACAGATGCTGATTCTACTCCTCATCCTGACTCTTTAATAAGAATGATAGGGTATTTGCAAGAGGACGAAAAAGTTGGGGGGGTTACTTGCGCTGTTTTAGCTAAGAATCCTAAAAATTTTGTGCAATATTTGCAATCAGTAGAGTATTTTGTTATTGCGTTTAATAGAAAGTTGTTGGATTTTATTGACGCTGTTTATGTTACACCTGGTCCATTGGCCCTTTACAAGAAAAAGGTTCTATTTGAAATAGGCTTGTTTGATACAAAAAATTTAACACAAGACATTGAAATTGTTTGGAGAATGCTTAATTACGGCTATAAAGTAAGAATGAGCCTATCGGCAAGTGTTTATTCGGCAACACCTTATACATTTAAAGATTGGTGGAAACAAAGAATAAGATGGACAATAGGGGGAAATCAGTGCATCCTTAAATATAAAAATGTTTTATTTAAAAAAGGAATTTTTGGTTATTTCGTTATTCCATTCTTTAGCTTGTCTTTGTTTATAGGTCTTTTTGGGTTAGGACTGTTTACTTATTTGTTTGCTAGAAGAATATTTCTCTCTTATCTGTCTGCAAAATATTCTATTTATGCTAGTACAGCAATTGTTTCTTTGTCAGAACTTACTTTTTATCCTTCCATACTAAACTTTTTTGGAGCTTCTTTGTTTTTATTAGGTTTAGGTTTTACACTTTTTTCACTTAATATGATGAAAGAATATGGCGCAAAAAACCACAAACTTTTAAATATCTTGTTTTACACATTGGTTTATTTGTCAGTTCAACCATTTATTATGATTGCAGCAATATACAAACAAGCAATTGGAAAATATTCATGGTAAGCTCTAAATATGCTTTTTTAGGTGCATTGGCATTTACTATAATTGTATTTGTTTTTGGATTACTTTTTGGTTTTTTTATAGAGGATACTAGGAGTAAGAGTCTTGAAGAGAACCTTTGGAAATCCGAAATTAGCTTGTTGGATGAACAAACCCGCGAAAATCTTTTCGGGGTTTTTGATGTTAAGTGTAATATAACCGAAAGCAATCTTTTTTCTTTTGCAGATAGAATTTATGAAGAGTCTAAAAAGCTTGAGAAATATGATTCTATAAGCAAATTTAGCGATAGTTTAAGAGTAGTGCATAAGAGGTATGATTTATTGAGAGTAATGCTTTGGACAGAAGCAATTGAGCTAAAAAAAACTTGCAAAAGTGATTTTCATACAGTAGTTTATTTTTTTGATTATGGGAACACAGATATAGAAACTCGCGCTAAACAACTAACTTACAGCAAATTGCTTACTGAATTAAAAAGCAAATATGGAAATTCTGTTTTGCTTATTCCAATTGCAGCAAATCTTAATTTAAGTTCTGTGGATATAATTATGAGTTCTTATAATGTTAGTTCTAGACCGTTTATTTTAATTGATGAAAATATTTCTTTTAGCGGGCTTCCTACTTTTAGTGAGCTTGAAAACTCTATTTCCAAACGCAATAAATAATAAAAATCCAATTTTACATTAAATTATATGTCACTTTTAGGCAATAAAGAAAGAAGATATGTTGAGGCAATTGAAGATGGAAAAATAGTAAGAGTTAGCGAGGAATATGCACTTAAAGAAAGGCTTTTTATATTAAGAAAAGAAGAAGAAAAAATGGAATCACCAAGTATGAAAAATGTAAAAAAAGATCAAAAAAGTGATGTCTTTATAGGGATGAATTCTCTCAGAAGACCTTTAAGAAAAAATGAAAACGATTTAACTCTTAGTTTAGTCGATAATTTCCATTGGATAATTGCAGAGAAGAGAAGAAGCAGGAACATGACCCGAAAACAGCTTGCATTTGCATTAGGTGTAAGTGAGAATGACTTAAAAATGGTTGAAAATGGACTTTTGCCAAGTAGGGATTATGTTTTAATTAGTAAGATTGAGGATTTTTTCAAAATTAACTTAAGAAAAGATTCTATCAATGCTCCTTCTTTTAATACAGAAAGAAATTCGGAAAAAGTGGAAAATCGCAAGGAAAACGAGCATAAAGAAATTGAGATAGCTGATGAAGATCTTTAAGAAATTTTTAGAACTAAAAACAAAATCTTTATAAATACACTTAGAGAAGGAAAGATATGCAAATTGAAATAATCAAGGAAGACAAAAACGAAATTGAACTTAAAATTGATAATTTGACAATTGCAGAAGTTTTAAGAGAAGTTCTTTATGAGAAGGGAGCGGATTTTGCTGCATGGAGAATAGAACATCCGAGCAAGCCGGTTATTATGAGAATTCATAGCAATGAAAAAAATGTTAAAAAAGTTATTAGCGAGGCAGTTGCAGAGCTTAGCAAGAAATGCGAAAAGTATAAAGAACTTGCTAAAAAGTAATTTTTCTATAAATCTTTAAATATAAAGATAATTTAATGAAAAGATGACTCATAATGAAAAGATTTCAGCTGGAAGTTATGACTTAAATAAGTGGCTTTATGGAGGTTATGAAAGAGGGGTTGTAACTGTTTTTTATGGGGCTCCTGCTAGCGGAAAGACTAATTTTTGTATGCTTGCTGCTGTTTCACAAGCAAAAAAAGGGAATAAAGTGGTTTATGTAGATACGGAAGGAGGATTCAGCACAGAAAGGGTAAAACAATTAGCTCAAGAAAATACGAAAGATGTTTTAAAAAATATTATTTTATTAAATCCTACTAATTTTGAAGAACAAGAAGAAGCTTTTAAAAAATTATTAAAGTACTTAAAAGAGAATGTAAATTTAATTATTGTAGATGGAATGACTATTCTTTACAGGCTTGATTTAGCCGCGGCACGTGAAAAAGAGCCTGATTCTTTTCATAAGGTAAATGCACATCTTGCTTGGCAAATGAAAACGTTAGCAGAAATTGCTAGAAAGAATAATCTTAGTGTTTTAATCACAAATCAGGTGTATAGATGGGAAGAGAGCGATAAAATGGTAGCAGGCGATATATTGAGATATTGGGGAAAGTGTCTGATTGAGTTAGTTTATCAAGGTGGAAAAAGAACTGCTTATTTAAGAAAACATAGAAATTTGCCAGAAAGTTCATTTCCTTTTACAATTGTTTCAGAAGGCATTAAAAAAAGAGGGTGGTTGTAAGTTCAATTTTGTTTGAAGCCTACATTAGTTTTATAAAGAGTTTTTGCGAAAAAGAGCCATGGCTGAGAAGTCTTTGTTGATAGATTTAGATGACCCTCGTGCAGAAAAGATTTCTGAAATTTTAAGTAACTCTACTTGCAAAAAAATTTTAAGTTTTTTAAGCGAGGAAGAATTAAGCGAGAAGGAGATTTCTGAAAAACTAAATTTACCCATGAATACTATCAATTACAATATAAAAAAACTCAGAGAAGCTGGATTAATTGAACCTGTAAAAAAAGTTTGGTGGAGCATAAAAGGCAAGAAAATTTTAAGGTACACAATTGCGAGAAAAAAGATTGTTATTTTTCCAAGAGAGCGAATTAAAGGAGTAATTCCAGCTTTGATATTCTCACTGTTATCTGCTTTTGGCATAAAAATGTGGTTTGGAAAAATTGCTGCTAAAGCAAGCATTAAGGCAGTTCAAAATGCACCTGGTTTAGAAAGTACGGAAGTTTATGCTTCTGCTTCATCAACAAGTGCAGCGCCACCTTCTTATGCTGCAAGTTCAACAACCTTAAAAGAAGCAAGCAATTACATTTTTTGTAATTTTTCTGATGTATGGGTTTGGTTTTTAGTAGGAGCTGCTTTGTGTATAATTGTTTTTTTGATTTGGAATTGGAAGAAGCTTTAATTTATTGTTGGGTAAAATAAACAGGGTTTTTTGTTAAAGGACTTTGCTTTTTATTAAGAAAAATCATTATTAATATAACCAAAACGATTACAATTACTCCAACAAGGATAATCACAAAAAAAGTAAAAATTGCTTTTTCTTTTGACTGCTCTTTTTTTGAATTTTCATAGATAGGATTTATTTTTTTTGGTGAGAATTCATCTTTTTGAATAGAGCTATTATTTTGATTTTTTTCATTGAACCACACAGGGATAGACTCGTTAATTTTTTTTAAGAAAATTTCTGTATTTGATTGATTAATATTTTTAAGTTGAATTTGCAAATCTAAAAATGAGTCATCATTTAAATTTAGTTTTTTAATTTCATTTTTATATAATGAAATACTGCCTATTGAAGGAGTTATTATAAAATTAGCAGAATCAGGCATCAATTCAATTAAAATTAGATGGTACTGAATGGAGAATAAGTCAAAAGTTGCATTTTCATTTGTTTTCAAGGAAAAACCAACTCCATTTATGAGTTGAGTTTCTGAAAATTGCAAAGGTTCGGAAGGTGGATTTGATTCCCATGGAAGAGCTTCTTCATTTTCAGTTATATCATTACTGCTTTGTTCTTCGTAAATGTTTTCTTCCCCATTTTCAGCTATTATATTTTGAAAGACCTTATTATTACTGCTTTTAATTAGTGCAATGCCATATCTTTCATTTGAGGCGATTATGCTTTTTTCTATTTTGTTAAATGAACTATTCTCTAAATAAATTCCATCTATTAAATTGTAATAAATTTCATTTGAAAGTATTTTATTTTGTGTGGAATTTAACATTAAAATTCCATTTGAGTTTTCATGAAGAGAAGTCATGTTAATTGTAGAATTAGCTACATTATCAAATAATATACCCTCATCACAGTTAGCTATTTCTAAATTAGTAATAGTTATATTTTTTCTTCCAATTGCAACTACCACTTTTGTCGTGTTACTTAAGCAGGAGATTAGATTTTTATTTCCTTCTAAAATAATATCATCTGCGTTAATTTGAATGCAAACTGTTTTTATTAATGAAGCATTAAATGAGTCATTTAGCTTGTAAATTGTATTAGGATTTTCTAAGGTGGTGCAGTTGTTTATTTCTGTTACGTTTGCTATTTTATTTGACTGCTGTGAATTTGATGGTAGAATATTATTAATGAGGAGGTTATTCTGACTTGTAGGATCTATTACAATTTCGTTAGGGTCATTATTTGTTAGAGTGTTATAAGTCAAGTTGTTATAATTGGAATTTGAGTAGAGATTAATATCAGCATTTTTAGTGTTTAAAAAGGTATTATTTGATAATAAATTAAAAGAACTTTGGATAATATTTATTCCTGAGGATGAATTTTCTATTTTATTAAAGGTAAAATTAGAGTTTAAAATATAGTTAAAAGAAGTTGCAAAATCTTGTATATCATTAAAATTATTATTTGAAAGAGTTAGATATGAGCTGTTTGTTGCAAGAATTCCAGTATTTGTTTTAGAAAAAGTATTGTTAGTTATTTTTGTATTATTTGTGTTAATATTAAGTATGCCATATTGAATTTTTGTTGAATCTTGAGCGGAGTCAAAGTAATTTTTGTTTATATTCACTTTTCCTAAACTTTCATTTATGAAAATTCCTGCAAATGAATTGCTAAAAGTAACATTTTCTATTAAGATGTCTTGGGCTTTGTTAATAAGTATTCCATATCTTGGAGAGTTTTGAGGTATTTCTTCAATAGATGGGTCTTCTAAGTCTATAATGCAATTTTTTATTTTTGTGTTAGAGCCGGTGCTTTCTACTGATAAAGCAATTGCATTTGCGCGTTCGCCAAAAATTTTAAAACCTCTGCAATCAAGTTCAATATAAGAATTAGTAATTTTAAAGCATTTGTCATTATTATAGTTTTTAACATTGATATCGTTTTTTAAGTAGTATTTGCCACTTTGAATGCTTAATTGATTGCAGGCACTTAGTTCAATTATTTCAGGTTGGCCAGAACCAGAAACATTGTAACCTGTTAATTTAGGCTCTGATAAAATAATAAACGCAAGAAAAAGCACAAAAACTGCAAAAAGTATAAAATTTAATTTAGTAGTATTTTCAATCTCTTTTATTTTGCTTTCCATTTGAGATTTAGTGCTCTTTCTTTTAAAAAATCTTTGTTTTTAACTTCTAATCAAAAACAAATTTTTTGTTAATGTTTAAATAGTATTTTAGATTTGTTTTTTAATGCAAAAGAAAAGAGACCTTTTTATTAAAGCAGCGTTCTTGTTTTGTTTAGCTTTTATTTTAATTTTAAAAAGTAGTCATGCTCTTGAAATTGATATTGGAAGTTTACTTGATGGGAAAGAGATTAGCTCAAATCTTGATGAAGAAATTTCTTTTTCTTTGGAAGGAAATAATTACTCTCTTTTTTTAAATTCTTTGGATGAAAATGGCATAGAATTATCCTTCCTTAAAAACAATATCTCTGATAAAATAATAAACATTGAGCAAGGAGGAAGTGCAAATATTTCTATTGATAGAGAGCATAAGTTGGAAATTTTTTTTAGAGATGTTGGAGCAGTAGAAATTAATTTAAGACTTAAATTGTATCATCTGCCTTTAGACTATTCTCAAAATAAATCTTTTGAAGAAAATCAATTTTTTGAAGAGGAAAAATCAGAAGAAAAATCTTTTTATGAAATAGTTAAAGAGAATCCCGATTATTTATTTTTTGGAATTTTGTTAATAATCTTACTTTTGTCTGCTTTGCTTTTTTGGAAGTTAAAGAAAAGCACCCAAAAAGAAGAATTTCAGGAAAAAATAGCTTATTTACCAAGTTATAATCGCTAACATTAAGATGAATGAATTAATCAAAAAAGTTAAAGCAAGAAAGAATTTTTTTTTATTTGTTTTTATTTTTGCCTTTTTATTTTTGTATTTACTCTTTTTTTTATTTTTGCCTTTTTTGTTATATAATAACTTGCTCAGCTGGGACACAATCGGACTTTATTTTTCAGCAGTTTATCAAAAAGAGAACCTGTTTCCCCATTTTATTGGATGGAATCTGTACTTCTTTTTAGGTTATCCTCAAAATGCGTTTTATCCCCCAATGTACTCTTATTTGACTTCAATTTTGTCTTTTATTTTTCCAATTTCTTTTTTTTTAAATTGCTTTTTGGGACTATTGTTTTGATTTTTCCTTTATCCTTTTACTTTTTTGCCCGCTCTTTTGAATTTTCAAAATTAAAGTCCGCCATTGCAATGCTTTTAATGAGTTCATTGCTTTTTTTGTTTCCTAATAATTTTTATGGCGGAAATATGCATGCTACTTTTAAAATAGGTTTAATTGCACATGCCCTGGGAATGTGCTTGTTTTTTTTCTATTGGGGTTTTCTTGAGAGGACACGAAGAACTTTGAAAATAAAAAAAGATTTTTTGTTAAGTATAATTATTTCTGCTTTAATTTTAGCAGCAATTGTGCTCAGTCATATTATTGGTGCAGTAGTCTCGGTTTTTTTAATTATAACTTACTTTTTTGTTTCAGTTATAAATTATAAAGAAAATAAAAAATTCTTAATTTTTTTGGTTATGCAATCTTTTTTAGCTTTCTTAATAACTTTTTTTTGGACAGCTCCTTTTTTATTTAAAATGGGTTTTAGTTCTGCTTATACGATAGGGATAATAAATTATCCTATTTCGCTGTCTGTTTCAAGCATTATTTTTTTAGTAGGTTGCGCTTTAAAAAATAAAAAAGGTTACGCTTCTTTAGGGTTTTTTGTATTATTTACAATAGCCTTCGCTTTTCTTGGAGGAAGTCTGGGGATTCCTTTGCATTTTTATAGAATGACTTTATTTTTGTTAGTTTTAATTCCATTTATGGCATTAGTTTTTTTAGATGAAAAAGAATTTTTTATTTTGTTTCTTTTTGTTATTTTAGGATGTTTAGTAATTTTGTTTTCTCCGCATATCGATACAGTTGGGCCAAAAAGTATAACTCTTTTGCCTTTACAAGAAAATTTGTCTGGCGAAAGAGTTTTTGTTTTTGCTCCTTATAGCGAAGAGCCTTCGCCACATATTTTGCAATATTTAATTCCATTTTTTTATGATTTTTATGGTGTAAGGGGATTGTATGTAGAATCTGCACAAAACGCGCGTTTTATTTTTAGTTTGGAAAATCAACTTGAACCATTTGATTCTGTTGTTTGGGGAACTTATTTAGAGTGGCAATATATAAACACAGAGCCTGAATTTGTTGAGAAAATATTACCTCATCAATTGTCTATTTTGGGAGTAAATTATATTATTTCTCCTAAAAAATATTTTTCTAGTTGGGAAGAAATTCAAAAAATTACAGATGTTCCAGGAGCATATGGAAAAAATTATGGCTCTTATGCTAATTATACTTATTTTCTTTATAAAGTAGGAAACACTTCTTTAATTGAAATATTGAATTATACACCTAAGTTTGTCGGAGAAGATTGGGAAAACAAAACTTATTCTTATTTTCTATCCGAGTTAATAAAAGAAGGAGTTATGGTCAATAAAGAAGTTCCTAATTTTGTTGGTAACGGCAATGAAAAATTGAAAATTGAGGAAATTAGCAAGAGGCAAGATTATCTTAGGTTTAAAATTTTAAATGCTTCTTATCCTGTGCCTGTTTTAGTGAAGATTTCTTATTTTCCTAACTGGAAAGCTTATGAAATAAAAAACGAAATAAAAAAGGAAATTCCTATTTACAAAGCTTCTCCATCAATTATGCTAGTTTATGCGCAAGATGAAGTAGAAATGAAATATGAAGATTTATGGATAGACAAATTAGGAAAGGTTATAAGTTTAATTACTTTTTTCGGCATTTTAGCATTTTTTGTATTAAGGTTTTTGAAAAGTAAGGTTTTGTTAAAAAGGAAAAGTTAAATATCGGTAATTCTTAAAATTAAAATGAATTACAGCGATTTTGTGGAGGTCTATGAGGCTCTTGCAAGCACTACAAAGAGATTTGAAAAAATGGAGATTTTGGCAAAATTTTTAAAAAAAATTGAGAGGGAGCCCGAATGGATTTATTTGTTGAGAGGAAGAGTTTTTGCAGAGTATGATCCTAGAGAATTTGGGATTTCTACTCAGTTAGTTATTAAATCAATGAGTTTTTCTTTTGGGATTCCAACTGAAAAGATTGTTGAAAAATTTAGGAAAATTGGAGATTTAGGTGATGTGGCTGCAGAGTTGGCTGGAAATAGGAATCAAATTTCCTTATTTTCAAGTAAGTTAAAAACAAAAAAAGTTTTTGAAAATTTAAGAAAAATTGTTGAAGTAGAAGGTAAGGGGGCAGTAGACCGAAAAATTAAATTAGTTGCAGAGATTTTAAGTTCTGCTTCTCCAAAAGAAGCAAGATATCTGGTTAGGACATTGTTAGGAGATTTAAGAGTTGGAGTAGCAGATGCTTTGATTATAGATGCTTTGGCCCATGCTTATTTTTCAGATGATAAGGAAATGAGGGAAAAAATTGAAGAGAGTTATGATATGGTAAATGATTTTGCTTTGGTTTTTAAAAATTTAATAAAAGGCAAGGAATTTTTTGATAAAACAGAAGTTGTTTTAGGAAGACCAATGAAAGTTATGCTTGCTGTTAAAGTGGAAAATATAGAAGAAGGATTTAGAATATGCGGAAGGCCTGCTGCTTTAGAATATAAGTATGATGGCTTTAGAGTAGTTATTCATAAAAATGGTGATGAAATTATTTTATTTACACGCAAACTTGAAAATGTAACTAATCAGTTTCCAGATATTGTTTCAGCAGTCAAAAAATATGTAAAAGGAGATAATTTTATTTTGGACTCAGAAGTTGTAGGGTATGACCCAAAGAAAAAAAAATATTTGCCATTTGAAGCGATCAGTCAGAGAATAAAAAGAAAATATGACATTGATAAACTAATAGAAAAGTTGCCTGTTGAGGTAAATGTTTTTGATGTTATTTATTATAATGGAAAAAGCCTTTTAAAAACTCCTTTTATTGAAAGAAGAAAACTTCTTGAAAAAATTGTAAAATCGGAAAAAAATGTTATCAGACCTGCTGTCCAGTTAGTTACAGGAGATGATAAAGAAGCACAAAAGTTTTACCAAGAGGCACTAAAAGTTGGCGAAGAAGGAATAATGATGAAAAAAATAGATGCTCCATATAAGCAGGGAAGAAGAGTTGGATATATGGTAAAATTAAAACCAGTTGTAAATGATTTAGATTTAGTGATAGTTGGTGCAGAATACGGAACTGGAAAAAGAGCTGGTTGGCTTACAAGTTTTATTGTTGCTTGTAGAAAAGACAATGAGTTTTTAGAAGTAGGGATGGTTAGTTCAGGTCTAAAAGAAAAACAAGAGGAGGGAACAACATATGAAGAAATGACTAATTTGTTAAAACCCCTAATTACTAAAGAAGAGGGAAGGAGGGTAACTATAAAACCTAAAATAGTGGTTTCTATTACTTATCAGAATATTCAGCGAAGTCCAGCATATTCTTCAGGATACGCTCTTCGTTTTCCTAGAATAACTAGTTATAGGCCTGATAGAGATGTAGAAGATATTGCTACTTTGGAAGATATAGAAAGAGAGGCAAAAAAAGGTGACAGTGTTAAGTAAACCCTGAAACTTAACATCTCAGTTTTTGTGTAAAAAATCTCAAAAAGAAGCATATTTAAACTGCAAATATCTGACATTTTCGTCTCTCTTTTCTTTTCTCTCTTGAAAATGAGAAG
>Ga0315298_1011214_pt1 | contig 10575 bp, 10 predicted proteins | sample WHS_1_MG_FD_203077 | JGI IMG/M metagenome (GOLD analysis project Ga0315298, IMG submission 203077) | Extremophilic microbial mat communities from Washburn Hot Springs, YNP, Wyoming, USA - WHS_1_MG | ecosystem: Environmental > Aquatic > Thermal springs > Hot (42-90C) | place: USA: Wyoming...
GCCGGAGGGTCGGTTCCGGGCCGACTGGACGGCATCCCACACCCCCCACAGCCAGACGGCCCCCAGCGGCACCAGGAGCAGCGGGACCTTCTGCCAGAGGATCAGCCCACCCAGGGCCAGGACGGTTGCCAGAAGCCCAACCCCGCGGCTCCGCTGGCCCTGGACCATCTGCCCCAGGCCGGGGAGGATCAGGGAAAGGAGCGGCGGCCATTTCGGAAGCCGCCGGTGCTCGGATACATCGGTCCGGTGAGCCATAGAGGCGTTCTCCGGTGTGCCTTCTGGTCTGACCACCTGACAGTTCGGAATCGGACACGGTAGGCTTTATCGGAAATGGGACGCGGATGAACGCGGACGGACGCGGAAGAGCGAAGCAATCGCCTGTAGCGCAGGCTTTTGGCCTGCATACCGGCCCGGCGGCCAGCGCTACATCGGCCTGTAGCGCAGGCTTTTAGCCTGCATACCGGCCCGGCGGCCAAGCGCTACAGATTCCCGCCGACGGTGACCATCTCCGCCTCTTCGCCGTACACCTCCTTGAAGCGCTCGCGGGTCAGTTCCTTCGGATGCCCTTCAAAGACCAGCACCCCCTCCTTCAGACCGATGACGCGGGTGGCGTACCGGTGGACCAGGTCCAGGAAGTGGAGGCTGCAGATGACGGTGATCCCCTCCTCCCGGTTCAACTGTTCCAGGTACTGGAGGATGGAGTGGGCCAGGACGGGGTCCAGGCTGGCGACGGGCTCATCGGCCAGGATGAGTTGGGGCTCCTGCATCAGTGCGCGGGCAATCCCCACCCGCTGTTGCTGACCGCCGGAGAGTTGGTCGGCCCGGCTGTGGATTTTATCGGCGATGCCCACCCGTTCCAGCGCGGCAACGGCCCGCCGATGGTCTTCGGGGGGGAAGTAGTGGAGGAGGCTCAGCCAGGGGTCGGCGTACCCCAGGCGCCCGGAGAGGACGTTGGTCAGGACGGAGGAGCGCCGCACCAGGTTGAACTGCTGGAAAATCATCCCAATCTGGCGGCGGATGCGGCGCAGTTCTCGGGGGCTGGCCGCGGTGATGTCTATCCCGTTCCAGATCACCTGCCCGGAGGTGGGCTCAATCAGGCGGTTGATGCACCGCAGCAGGGTAGACTTTCCAGAACCGGAGAGGCCGATGACGGCCAGGAATTCCCCGTCGGCGACGGTGAAACTGACGTCCCGCAGCGCCACCGTCCCGTTGGGGAAAACTTTGGTCAGGTGTCGGACTTCCAGCATCGGCGCTCCCTGCAGATGGAAAGGAATCCTCCCGCAGGCCGGAGACCTGCGGGAGGATTCCCGAACCCGGCGATTACTTCACCAGGTCCTCAATGTTGATCCCGGCCTTGCTCAGGTCGGCGCGGAAGGCGTCGTAGAAGGAGTCATCCGCCGGCTTGAGCCCCTCAATGCTGTAGACGGTCTTCAGCGCGGCCTTCCCCTCCTCCGTCTGGGCGATGTCCAGCAGGGCCTGGACAATCTTCTGCCGCATATCGGCCGGGAAGTCCTTGATGAAGGAGACGTTGTCGTTGGGGATGTCCGACGTCGTCGCCAGGACGACCACCTTCTCCTTCACGTCCGGGATGTCCTTCTCCACCGAACTGCGGGCGTCGGAGTAGGTGGCGCCGGCGTCGCAGTCCCCGTTGTAGACGGCGACCACGACGTTGTTGTGGGACCCGGCCTCCACGGTCTTGGCGAAGTCGGCGTCGGGGTCAATCCCGTTGGCCTTCAGCATGATGCGGGGGATGATGTAGCCGGAGGTGGAGTTCGGGTCCACCCAGCACATCACCTTCCCTTTCAGGTCCTGCAGGGACTGGATGCCGCTGTCGGCCCGGACGATAATCTGCCCCTTGTAGGAAGTGGAGCCGAAGCGGACGGTCACCAGGGCGACGTCCACGCCGTACTTCTCGTGGGCCAGGACGTAGTTGAAGGTGTTGAGCCAGCCGATGTGGGCCTTCCCGGCCCCCATGGCCTCCCGCACGGCGGCAAAGTCCGTGCCCACGTTGGCCTTGACCACCAAGCCGGTCCGGTCGGAGATCATCTTGGCCAGTTGCTCACCGCCCGCGATGATCTCCTGGGTGTCCCCAGAGGGGACGAAGGACATGATGATGGGGTTCTCCTCGGTCCCCAGGGCGGGGGCCTTCTTGCAGCCGGCCGTCCCGACCAGCACCGCGATGACGGTCAGCATGGCAAGGAACAGAAGGATGCGTCTGGACATGGGATACCTCCTTATGTTTGAGATTATAGGATAGGATACACGTTGGCAGGATACAGGCCTGGCGGCCTGTGCGACACCAGCCTGCGGCCGGCGTTACACACTCTGGTAGCGCAGGCTGTTAGCCTGCAGGATACAGGCCTGACGGCCTGCGCTACACCAGCCTGCGGCCCGCGCGACATTTACGGCGCCGTCACCACCAGGTTGTCAAAGTGGACCTCGGCGGTGCTGCTCTCGTAGGACGTGGCGGTCAGGGCAATGTCGCCGCTGGTGAACTCCGAGTCCTCCGCCTCCGCCAGCAGGGTGCCGTTGACCGTCAGGCTCAGTTTGGAGCCGCTGCAGACGGCCCGGATGTGGTTGGTCGCGTTGTTCCCCTTCCGGATGGCATTGGACTCTGTGAAGTCCACCAGCCACTTATATCCATTGTCGGTCCCCTTCGCGATGGCGTAGTAGCCGTCGCCGGAGATGAGCAGGTAGTAGCCCACCCCGCTCTCCGGGTCCGCCGTCCGGCAGATGACCCCGTAGTCGGTGTTGTTGTTGGCCGGGCCGGAGACCTGAGTGGCATCCACCTCTATCGCCACGTCGGTGAAGGACCGATTGGCGACGCCCCACATGGTGTTGCCGCCCCCGGAGGAGACGACGTAGTAGTAGCCCTCGCCGTAGCCCACTTTGCCCGTATCGTACTCCCCGACCTCCCAGCCGGACTTGGGGTTGCTGAAGTCGTCCTGGAAGAGGACCTGGGGCTTCCCACCGCCGGGCCCGGCGATGGGCGGCGGTGTTCCCAGGCCAGGCAGGGAGCAGGCCAGCAGGGCCAGCGCCAGCAGCGCTCCACCCAGAAGAATCCGTTTCCGCATCATCTTCGCTCCTTTCTTTTTAGATGGAATTTACCACGAAGGGCACAAAGTACTTCACAAAGGGTGATTACCTACCCTGAATCGTTTGCAGATAATGTAGCGTAGGCTTTAGCCTGCGAATACAGGCCTGGCGGCCTGCACTACAGGGGCATGCCTTCGCCGCGGCTTTGATAGCGCTTGCCCGGGGGCTCCTTCGTGCCCTTTGTGTGACCTTCGTGTCCTTCGTGGTTTGATCAAGACTCAAACACTGCCTCCACCTCCTCCAGTTCCAGTTTCCGGAAGAGGGGCTGCGGGGGGCGCAGGGACTGACCAGCCGGAAGTTCGCTGGGCGCCCACCGCCCCACCGCGCCGGCGGGGTCGTAGCAGAGCGCGTCGTGGACGCGCCCGGCCTCCCGGAAGGTGGCGATGTATTGCCGGCCAAAGAGGGTCCCTTCGTAACCCAGGTACTGGTGGAGCGCTTCCGATGAGAAGGGGATGAAGGGGGCAAAGAGAATCTTCAGGGAGTCAATGGCCCGCAGGGCAACGTAGATGGTCGTCCCGGCCGCCGTCCGGTCCTCTTTGATCTGGAACCAGGGGCTTTTCTCCTCCAGGTATTTGTTGACCTCCCGCGCCAGGGCCATGGTCTCGCTCAGGGCGGCGCGGAACTGGCACCCGGCCAGCATGCGGCCGATGGGGCCGAAGGCCACGTCTATCCGGGCCAGTAGCCCCACATCGGTCCGGTCCATCAGTCCGGGTACGGGCACCCGTCCCTCAAAGTGCCGGTAGGCAAACGTCAGCACCCGATGGCAGAGGTTGCCCCAGGTCGCCAGGAGTTCGTCGTTGTTGCGGCGGACGAAGTCCTCCCAGAGGAAATCCGTATCCCGCGTTTCGGGCATCACCGAGGCGATGTAGTAGCGCAGGGGGTCGGGGGCGAAGTGGTCCAGGTAGACGGGGAGTTCAATGACGAGGCCCCGACTCTTGGAGAATTTTCCCGTTCCCAGATTCATGAATTCGTTGGCCGGGACGTCGTAGGGGAGATTCAGGCGACGGGCGGGGTCGTCCTCGTACAATCGCTCTATCCCGATCAACTGGGCGGGCCAGATGATGGTGTGGAACGGGATGTTGTCTTTGCCGATGAAGTAGACGGTGCGGGCGGCGGGGTCGTACCACCACTCCTTCCAGGCGTCGGGGCGGCCCTGGTTGCGGGCCCACTCAATGCTGGCGGAGAGGTAGCCGATGACCGCCTCAAACCAGACGTAGAGCCGCTTGCCCTCGTAGCCGGGCAGGGGAACGGGGATACCCCATTCAATGTCCCGGGTGATGGGCCGGCCCTGGAGCCCGGCGGCGACGTAGTTGCGGGAGAAGGTCAGGACGTTGGGCCGCCAGTGCTCCTTGTCCTCGTTCAGGTAGGCCGCGATGCGGTCCTGCAGGGCGGGCAGGTCCAGAAAGAAGTGCTCCGTCTCCCGGGGGACGGGGATACTGCCGTCTATTTTGCTGCGGGGATTGATGAGGTCCAGCGGGTCCAGCAACCGCCCACAGTTGTCGCACTGGTCGCCCCGCGCCTCGGGGTAGCCGCAGTGGGGGCAGGTCCCCTCCACGTACCGGTCGGGCAGGAAGACACCGCTGGTCTCCGAATAGAGTTGGACCTGGGTCTGGCGGTAGAGGTACCCCCGTTCCAGCAGGCGCAGGAAGATGTCCTGGGCCACCCGGTAGTGGTTCTCCGTGTCGGTGTGGGTGAAGAGGTCGTAACTGATGCCGATGCGCTGCTGGGTGTCCAGGAACCGGGCGTGGTAGCGCTCAAACAGTTCCCGGGGGGTGACGCCTTCCTTCTCGGCCCGGACGGTGATGGGGGTTCCGTGGGAGTCGGAGCCGGAGACCATGAGGACGTCGTTTCCGGCCAGGCGGTGGTAGCGGGCGAAGATGTCGGCGGGCAGGTAGGCGCCGGCCAGGTGGCCGACGTGCAGGTCTCCGTTGGCGTAGGGCCAGGCGACGCAGACGAGAATCTTCTCGGGCATTTCCCTCTCCTCCATTGGAGATGCCGGACACTTCCGAAGTGCCTGGCATCTGTATTCTACTACGGTTCGGTTAGAGGGCAAGCCAGCAACCGGCGCGGGGCGTGGGTCAGGAGGCGGGGGCCGCTGGCCTCCACCACCACCGTATCCTCCACTTTGGCCATGAGGCCGTCGGCGGGCGCGCTGACCTCCACCTCCAGCGCCAGGACCATTCCCACGGCCAGGGCGGTCTCCTCGCGCGGCCAGAGGACGGGGGGCTCGTCTATCTCCAGGCCCAGGCCGTGGCCGACGAAGCCGGGAAGGGAGAGGCGCCCCGGGGCGAAGTGCGGGGGCGCTCCCCGGGCCAGGGCCGCCTCCGCCACCGCGTAGACTTCAGCGGCGGAGACGCCGGGGCGAAGGGCAGAGAGGACGGCCTCCTCCACCGCCAGCGCGGCCTCAAAGAGGGCCTCCTGGGCCGCCGTTGCCCGTCCCACGACGCAGGTCCGGGACTCGTCGGCGGTGTAGCCGTCGTACGTGGCGCCGATATCCAGCACGACCAGGTCGCCGGGGCGGACGGTCCGCCGGGAGGGGCCGTAGGGGGTGCCCGGGCTCAGGCCGGCGCCGGTGATCACCAGGCCGTGGCCGCCGCGGATGGTCAGGTTCTCCCCGCTCATCAGCAGGACACCGCCCCCGCGCGCGCCGGGGTAGCGGAGAGGCTGGTAGCCCTCGTGTCCGGCCCGCCGCAGCGCGGCCTCCACCTCCGCGGCCAGTTCCAGTTCGGAAAGGCCCGGGCGGAGGATGGGGGGCAGGGATGCCTGTCCGGCATCGGCGACGGCCGCTGCCCGCTCCGTGGCCCGGATTTCCTCCGGGTCCTTGATCATCCGCTGGGCCAGGACCAGGGGGCTGATGTCCTCCACCTCCCATGCGGGCAGGGCCTCCCGCATCCGCCGGTACAGTTGGGCCGGCATGACGTCCAGGTCGGCGCCCAGGGTGCCCCGGGTCAGCCCCTGGGCCGCCAGGACGGCGGCCACGGCGTCCCAACCGCCCCCCGGTTCCACCCGCTCCAGGGTGGCCTCCCGACGGGCCAGGTCCAGCCCCCGGCGGACCAGCAGGACGGCCTCCTGGGAGCCCACCACCAGCGTCGCCGGGCGGGCCGTCCCGGCGTAGTACAGGATGTCGCGGGGATGGACCAGCACGGCGGCGTCCACCCCGGCTCTGGTCAGGCGTCCCTGTAACTCATTCAGCCGGTCGTTCAAATCTCCTCCAGGAATCGCGATGGATGGTCTTCAGTTTTCCGCCGAACAGGGATTTGCGGCGGACGGCGAATCCGCCCACTGCAGACCCCCTTCTTCCCCGCAGGGAGCAAGGGGGATAAGAGGGGGAAACCCAACGGGCGGGATGCGATTAAAAAAGACGGGGTTTGACATAGCGGCCTTCGGTCGCTGCGTCAAACCCCTATTTTACTTTGAATTGGCCAGACCGCAATCAGCCCACTGGCAGCGGGCTGGCAGCCTGTGCGACGCTGCCTGCCAGAACCCCGCGTCGGCAAGAGGGGCAGAGGTCCCACCAGGGGAGTTCTCCGCCCCCTACCGATTCCCGGACCCGGGGCCGCAGGGCCGCCAGCGCCTTCTCCGGCGCGAAGGCGCGCCCGCAGACCGTACAGCGCCGCAGGACGAATTCCAGTTCCACCGCCTCCGGTGCCCCGGCGACTTCCCCCAACGTGATCGCGCCCGGCGGGCAGACCTCCTGGCAGCGGGAACAGTCCTCATCGCAGACGCCGGGGAAGCGCAGAAAGCGGCGACCGTCCTCATCCCGCAGGGCAATCAGGTGGGCCGGGCAGACCGACGAGCAGGCCCGGCATCCGAAGCACAGGTCCGGGTTGACGATCAGCCCCCTCATAGCCCCCTCCTTTCCAGGCCGACGGCCCACTCCCGTCCCGCCACGTCCCGCCGCCAGGCAGAAAAGTCGGCGACGCAACGGTAGACCAGCGCCCCGCTGGGGCAGGTCAGCGTGCAGGCCGGCTCTTCCCGATGCGGGCAACGGTCGCACTTGTAGGCCCGCTTCTCCTCCAGGTCCAGCCCCACCGCCCCGAAGGGACACGCCCAGAGGCAGAGTTCGCAGCCCGTGCACCGCTCCGCCAGCAGCCGGACCTGGTTCCCGTCCCGCACCAGCGCCCCGGTATGGCAGACCGCGACACAGGGGGCGTTCTCACAGTGACGACAGAGCACCGGGACGCCGCCCCCATCGGCCGGGACCACCCACACGTTCCCCCGACCGCCGTGCTCCCGCGCGCAGGCCACCTCGCAGGCGTAGCAGAGAATACACCGTTCCGGACGGAGAAGGATTTCCCGGCCCATCGTTCACCCCTCCTCGGCGGGCGCGGCCACCCGCTCCAGGGTGCAGGCGGCCACTTTGTAGGACGGAATGCGGGCCTCCCGGTCCAGTTCCTTCATGGTCAGCGCGTTCACCCCGGGGAAGTGGAAGGGCAGGAAGACCAGCCCCGGCCGCACCCGGTCGCTGACCTGGACCCGGGCCTCCACCTCCCCCCGCAGGGAGCGCACCCGTACCGTCTCCCCGTCCCGAATCCCCAGCCGTTCCGCGTCCTGCGGATGCACGGCGACCCAGACTCCGGGGGCGTAGGCGGCCAGTTCCGGCAGCCGACGGCTCAGGGAGCCCGAATTATAGTGGACGACCACCCGCCCGATCGTCAGGTTGGTCATCGCGCCGGAGCCCAGGGCACGGCTCAGCCCGACCACCGACGGGGCATGGCAGAGGCGGAATTCCATATGCACGGCGCCGGGGAATTTCGCCTTGGGGGAAGTGGAGATGAATTTGGTGTGGTAGCAGGCAGAGAGGTCGGCCAGCGCCGGGAAGATACACTGGACGTCCACCACGACGGCCTCCACCGCGCCGGTCATCACCGCCAGTTCCTGCTGCAGGAAGTTGCCGGCGCGTGAATAATTACAGAGGCAGGTAATTTCACAGGTCGCAAGATTGGGACACACCCGGTTGCGCGCGATTTCACCTTTGCGGCAAGTTGTGCGATAATATACAGGAGTTACGCAGTTGGTCTTTTTTGCCACGAATTGCACAAATTTACACGAATGACTTCCCTGCAAAAACTCACCGCAGAGACGCCGAGAGCGCAGAGTTTTACATCAGTATAATCTCTGCGTACTCTGCGTCTCGGCGGTGAGATGACCTTTTTGCAGGAGACTCACGAATAAAAAGAAATAAAATTCGTGCCAATTCGTGAAATTCGTGGCGAATTCCGAAATATATCCGGGCCCTGAGGGGGCTTCGCGATGGAGACTGCCGCCTGTGCGGCGGGCAAAATCTCAGACCTATGACCGCTACAGACGACCCTCTCCGCCTTCTCGCCGACGGGATGCTGGGACGGCTGGCGCGCTGGCTGCGGCTCCTGGGGTACGACACGGCCTACGAGAAGGACGCCGACGACCTGGAACTGGCCCGCCGCGCCCGTGCGGAAGGCCGCGTTCTCCTGACCCGTGACCGCGCCCTGGCCGCCCGCCGGGGCCTGCGGACTCTGCTGATCACATCGGAGCGGGTGCAGGAGCAGGTCCAGCAGGTGGTGGAGACATTGGGACCACCCCCCAATCCGGCCCTCTCCCGCTGCAGCCTCTGCAACGTGCCGCTGGAACCCGCCACTCCCCAGCAGGTCGCCGACCGGGTGCCCCCCTACGTCCTCCAGACGCAGGAACGGTTCGGGGTCTGCCCCAACTGCGGGCGGGTCTACTGGGCCGGCACCCACCTGCAGCATATGCGGCGGTATGTGGGTTCTCTTTTGTAACTGTTCAGCCTCACCCCTCCCCAGTGGCTTCGCCGCTGCCGCCGCAGGCGGCGGGGGTGGGGTGAGGAAGCCTGAATAGTTATCCCAATTTTAGGACAACTGCTCGCAGTTGTCCTACGCCTTCGGGGCACATCCGGCGTGACTCCCTGTTTGACATCTCCCTTTTTCCGTGATATAGTCTGTGCTGAATGGAACGCAGGTCGCCGGGCCTGTATTCGCAGGCTGACAGCCTGCGCCACGTGTAGTGCAGGCCGCCCGGCCTGTGGTTTGCAGGCTGACAGCCTGCGCCGCGTACCGGCCCAATGATATGGTCAGGGGGTGGGGATATGCAACGTGCACGGTCAGAACAACTGGTGGAGCGGTTGCGGGAACTTCAGCGCAACACGCCAGACGTGGAGGCGTCCGCGCTGGTCAGCGTGGACGGCCTGACCATCGCCTCGGCCCTTCCCTCTGGCGTGGAGGAGGACCGGGTGTCGGCGATGTCCGCCGCCATGCTCTCCCTGGGGGAGCGAATCGCCGGAGAACTGGGGCGGGGCGGACTGGACCAGGTCTACGTCAAAGGGGCGGGGGGATACGTCCTGCTGGCCGCCGTGGGTACGGAGGCGGTCCTGACGGTCATGGCCCGGTCCACCGCCAAACTGGGCCTGGTTTTCCTGGAGATGCGCCGCGCGGCGGAGGACCTGGAACGGTTGCTGTAATCGGACGACAGACCACAGACGACGGACCACAGACCACAGACCACAGACGACGGACGACGGACAACGGACGACAGACCACGGACCGGGATATGCCCAAGTACATTTTCTGCACCGGAGGGGTGCTGTCCAGTGTGGGGAAAGGGGTCACCGCGGCTGCCATCGGCCGCGTGCTGAAGGCGCGCGGGCTGCGCGTCACCATCCAGAAACTGGACCCTTACCTCAACGTGGACCCCGGTACCATGTCCCCCTACCAGCACGGGGAGGTCTTCGTCACCGACGACGGGGCGGAGACCGACCTGGACCTGGGCCACTACGAACGGTTTATTGACGAAAACCTCACCCGCGCCAGCAACGTCACCGCCGGTCAGGTCTACGCGGAGGTGATTGCCCGCGAACGGCGCGGCGATTATCTCGGCGGCACCATCCAGGTCATCCCCCACATCACCGACGAGATTAAGCGGCGCATCCTGCTGGTGGGCCGCGTCTCCAATGCCGACGTGGTCATCGTGGAGGTCGGGGGGACGGTGGGGGACATTGAGGGACAGCCGTTCCTGGAGGCGCTGCGCCAGATGCGGCGGGACGTGGGGCGGGAAAACACCCTCTTCGTCCACGTCACGTTTCTGCCCTACATCGGCGCGACGGGGGAACTGAAGACCAAGCCCACCCAGCACAGCGTGCGGGAACTTCGCTCCATGGGCATCCAGCCGGATATGATTGTCGCCCGGGCCGATTATCCGGTGGACCGGGGGCTGGTGGAGAAAATCGCCCTCTTCTGCGACGTGGAGCGGGAGGCGGTGGTGCCCATGGTCACCACGCCCATTCTCTACGAGGTGCCGCTGCTCCTGGAGGAGGCGGGGGTGGGCGAACTGATCGCCCGTCGCCTGGGCCTGGAGGCCAATGCCCCGGACCTCTCCGACTGGCGCCGCCTGGTGGAGGAAGTCCGCCGCCCCAAGCCTGTGCTCACCGTCGCGATTGTCGGCAAATATGTCCAGTTGCACGACGCCTACATCAGCGTCCGGGAG
>Ga0315298_1011216_pt1 | contig 10574 bp, 6 predicted proteins | sample WHS_1_MG_FD_203077 | JGI IMG/M metagenome (GOLD analysis project Ga0315298, IMG submission 203077) | Extremophilic microbial mat communities from Washburn Hot Springs, YNP, Wyoming, USA - WHS_1_MG | ecosystem: Environmental > Aquatic > Thermal springs > Hot (42-90C) | place: USA: Wyoming...
AGGTCATAGGCAATACAATCCTTATCTATGCCGAGGATCCGGACCTTGCCTACGGGCTCCTTGCCCACGGCTTCACGGAATGGCTCCTGAACCAGCATACGAAGAGGTACAGGCTTTTGATAAACAAGCTCATAGAGGCCATAGCAAGGCTTTTGGCATCTCCCTAGCCCAAAGCTCCTGAGAGCTTTTCGTCACTCTCAAGAGCTAATGTACTCCTGAAGTCGATAGCATGAGTTCAAATCTCTCCCGGCCCACCACAGATTCTCCTCTTCCTAAATACGTGAATACCATTTATCTCACAGACGTATTCAAAGCCTGCTTCCACAAGCTGGCAGGCTTCTTTTACGGTAGAAGCGACTTTAGGAATATACTCATTGTCCTTAAAGTCGACAAGCTGAGTATAGATTAGCGTGTTGTTGATGCTTTTATGGCAAAGATCCTTATTTGCTCTCAAATCACCTTTGTTATGGTGATTCCATGAAAATAAAGGAAATTGAAGCCATTCCCATCTCGCACCCAATCCCGGAGGAGCATGCATGGAGGCTTGGAGGCCGCCAGCTTCCCGATGGAAGAAGCTATGCCATGGGAGAAAAGGGAGTCAAGGTGGATATGCTGGTCCTGAAGGTCGTCACGGATGAGGGCATCGTAGGATGGGGGGAGGGTTTCGGTGCGAACGTATCGCCTTTGAGGGGAAAGGCTGAGCTGGAGGGGCTGAAGCCACGCTTGGTAGGGTCCGATCCCTTCAAACTCATACATACGCCAAGCGGGGGCTGGGGCATATCGCCCGGCATTAACATCGCCTGCTGGGACATCGTGGGTAAAGCCCTCAAGAAATCCCTTTGCGAGCTCCTTGGTGGTCCCACTGCCACTGAGATCAGGCCCTATGCCAGCGGGGGCATCGACTGGAACTTCCTTAAGGATCCGAAGATCCTCGTAAAGGAGGCGGAGGGATACCTGGAGGAGGGTTTCAGGGCCTTCAAGTTTAGGATTCCCCCTGACGATCGGGCTGTAAGCCTTGTTAAGGCGATCAGGGATGCCTTCGGCGATGACCTTGACCCCATTGTAGAGGCGAACATGCGCTTCAGGACAGCCAAGGCGGCCATACGCATTGCCAGGAAGCTCGAGAAGTACGATCCCCTATGGTTTGAGGAGCCCGTGAGGGCTGAAACGCCGGCGGATATGAGGGCATACCTCGATATTCGCAGGGCTGTGCCGAGCATACCTGTCTCCGGAGGGGAGGGGAAGCCGAGTGCCAGGGATTTCAAGCCATGGATCGATAGCCATGCCTACGATATCGTCCAGCCCGATGCTTCCATAGCAAGCCTGACGGAGGCGAAAAGGGTCGCTTACATGGCTGAGCTCGAGGGGCTTCTCTGCTGCCCCCACAACTGGGGTAACGCCATAGCCAACGCCGCCAACCTGCACTTGGTAGCCTCCATACCAAACCATTATCTTTTGGAATTCCAGAGGACATGGCATTGGAGCTGCCCAGCCTTCCGAGCCCTGGAGGGAACCGAGATCCTTAAGGAGCCCCTGGAGATGAGGGACGGTCTCATACAGGTTCCTAGGAAGCCAGGTCTAGGCATCGAGGTGGACGAGGAAGCCTTAAAGAAGTTTCCTTACAAGGAGGGACCGTATGCGGTTCCTTGGGAGACTCCCGGCATAGGAAAGGCTTAAGGATGAATGGGGATATAGGGAGATGAATAGAAACGATGGAGGTAGGAGTCTTAGGTAGGATAGGATAGGATTCAGAAAGGCTTCGTGGCGGTGGCTTTATGAGGATTAAGGATATGGATTTGATGCCCTCCTTCTATCATGCCCAGTACCTGAGAAAAACCTAGCTTCTATACCAAACCATTATCTCCGGCCTAAGATGAGCTTTGAAAGTCCGGATGGATGCCCCTATGCCCAAGATGCGGAAGGATCGTAAGGCTCGATCCAAAGGATCCTATGAAAAGGAATCCCGTTTCAGACCTTTCCCCTCCAGCGTAGTTCACGAAAATCAGGCTCCCTTGAAGGGGGCTGAGTGTGCTTGGCATTGCCTCTATCAGGAAACGGTTCCGAAGGTTTAGGTAGGTCTTCCATGATAACAACCATAGTTATTTTTTCGAAAAAATAACAATCGCAGTTATCCCCTTTCCTTCGTTTGGTTCAGGGAGCTAAAGGCTTCCAATCCCTCGATCCTTAATCCATACCATACCCTCTATACTCCTTCCATCATGATGGAAAATTTCTGCAGCAGAAATTTTTGCCCAAAAATTTCTGTGGTTGAAATCTTGGAAGGATGGAATTTCGGGGACCTAAGGGATCCTGGAGCATCTAGCCTATCCTAGCCTAGGATCCCCTAGAAGGGACATACCTGAGGAGGCATTGAAAAGGATACTTATTGCCTAAACTTGCCCTGACTCAACAGAGAGGGAGGAGGGAGGGGGTAGGTCCCTATAAGCCTCAGGATAGGCTATAGATGAAACAAAAAATAAAGGTATAGGAATACGTAAGGGTTTTTCGGCTCCTCTGCCCATGGGATGGGCTTCAGGGTTTAGGGGCTAGAGGCCGGAAGCCCCTAGTATCTTCCAAAGGCATCTTCCAGTCGTAGCTGGATGTAGTCACTCAAGGGTTAAAAATGGGAAAAGCCTTAGGAAGCTAGCTAGGATTTCGGGCATAGCCCACAAGCCCTAAGAAAGCATTTGAAAAAATCAACCATGGTTTCCTGTCCTCTAAAGGAGGGATCGGGGCCGTAGAGGTACTGTAATGGAGCGGAGGCTTCAGGCATCCTTCGTTCAGAGCTCCCGCCTGAGTACGTAGCTAGAGAGTACGTAGCTATCAGGTATTCCTAGGCTGATAGGGGAGCCAAAAGCCTTTGACTTGCAGTTCACAGCATTGGAGAAGCTTCTTGCTGAAGGCATGGCGTAGACTTTTCCAATGCTTCGTGTAGAAAAGGATTTTCTTTTTGTTGGATGCCGACAGAAAATATGTAAAAGTTAATTAAGCTTTCCTAAGCGTGAAGTTCGTACAGTTCAAATGGTCAAGAAATCTGCAAACGTCCTTCCTTCCATTTTGAACAAGCGAGGATTGTCCCTCATTTCCATTAGCTTGTACGAGAAAGTCTCGAGCCAATAGGTTCATTCTAGGCATGAAGTTCCCATATCCAGCTGCATTACTATAGGATTCTTTGAAAGTCCGAAATCCCTAGGAAGTGGCAGTAGCTTCCTACTAATTGTTCCATACCAATTCGTGACATGATAACTTAAGTTTGGCCGCTTTTCATAACCTAACAGCCGAACAATAATTCACTGAGTTGCCACATCCACCATTTTTTTAGCCCAATCGTCCAGCTTCATCCCCTCATTGATGTGTGTGATTCCAGCCTTACGGGCAATGTCGAGAAAACTATGAAGAAGCCTTAACCGCTCTTCCCCGCTCACCCGCTTTGCTGCAATCTTCACATACCATATCGGTAGGCGCGCCACTTGAACACGGAAACGTATCTCCTCGTTGTCAGCTACCTCCTCAGCTTTATCAAACAGCTTTTCAGCCTCCTTAAGAAACTCGTCATCTAAGTATGGGAGGGTTGGCGGGTCGAATATGTGGACATGAACTCCCTTCTCCTTAACCTTTCTATGAAGCATCTCTATGTAGGCTTGAATGATAGGCCCCGCTCTACCATAATAGCCATTTAGAAACTCACCCATGATCCTATGTACATCCACATCGGGATTCCAGAGGAGCTTAGCTAAGATGTAAGCCCTTAAGGGAGCCATTTCCCCGTTTCCACCTGGAGAGTAATTGCCCTGCTCAAACAAACCTTTCACGCCATGTTTAGTGAAGAATTTCACATTCGGCTGAAGGACTTCAATGTTTGGGAAGGGCATGAGGTAATGGGCAAAGTTGGTTGTGTAATCCCAGACATATAGTGTTGGAGCTACTTGCCGCCATTCCTCGATGTCTTTGCAGAAGTTCCTATTCTCATCAGAATCACAGCCCTCCAATGGATGAGAGAAGCAGCACTCGATGGAACAAAGCCTAATTATAACATTCTTCCGTGGACGTAAGGTTCTTGGAGGCTTGCGGCTATATTGATAGGCGAGAGTCTCCACGCGGACATTTGGGTAATCATGTTCAATGGACTCAGCAATTGCGTTAACGAGCCTGATAATGGAGGCAGATGGACTCCCCTCGGTCTCGTCGAATGCTTTACATTCAGGGCAATGGCACCAGTTGCCTGTATCATTCTGTGAGACATCTATGATTGTTGCTTCAGGATGTTCCTTTAGCCACCCCCACACCTGTTCGATTGCCATTTTAACAAGCCTAGGATTGGATAGGCATCTTTGGACGTAGCCTCTAACACGCTTACCACCTACCATCGGCCAGAAATCTGGTTGCTGCTCACAGACTTCACGGGGGATTAGCTGGTCGAGGCTGTGTACAAACGGATAAAACACAACCGCCCGCCCACCATGTTTCTCAGTTAAATGGTAATGTTGGCCATTCAGCCTATGACGGGCGGCAAAATCAGCGTCTCGGAGCATTTCCCTCCAGAAAACTTCACGGTACTCTAAAGCCGGTACTTGAACTTCATTCAAGGGTGGAATCTCGATACGCTTCATTCTCGGTACATATTCTGCTTCCGGAGTGAACCAGCGTACACCAAGCTTCTCCTCCAATAGAGTGTAGACGCCATACAATGTTCCGCGAGGTCTGCCGCCGGAGATCACAAGATAGTCATTAAATGTTTTAATGAGAAAGCCTTCCTGGCCAAGTTTAGCTGATTCGATTTGTAGCCCTAAGCCCTGCATATGCGCATTATTGCCCAGCAGAATTTCGTATCTAGATACTGGCTGATCATCTGTGGCAATAGGTAGTTTCACACTGCTGATGCGCTCTAAATATTTCTGCAGCTCTTCAGCAGCGTATCGCTCTGAGGGTATTGCATCCACGGGTATGATGATGCTATAAGGACTTTTTCCCTCATCTACCAAAATAATTGACTGCGACATATTGGATAATATGGTGGCTTCGCTTAAATTTTTAGGTGGGTAGGTTGGAGCTTTAACCTTCTTCTTTTCTGTATTACTCTGAACACCTCGAGAGCCGTAAAAGTTAACGCATTAATCATAAAGTTGTTGGCATCCATGATATCCATGGCTTTTTCTCCATCGCTCCTCGGACCATGTTAGACCTACTATGCCTACAAAAGACGTGGAGGAGACAGGGACATTTCTCACGCTTATCCCCCAGATATCATAAACTAAGGTCATTCTACGATACTTTATTTTGCATTTTCTATGAAGAGAAAGGATGTTTTGGTATAGTAAGATGCAAAAATATTTTCATAAGAATAAAATCTTATATATAACTACTACGACTTCAATTGTGTATGTCTGATAAAATGCATAATCCAAAATGGGCTCTATTCTTCGATTTCCATACAATGCCTGCATGCCCTGATGTTGGTGCTAATTTCGATCTCGATGCGTTTGTCAACCATTTGAAGGCTAGTGGTGTTGATTATGTGGTTTTTCCAGCGCGTTGCAACCTAGGTATGGCTTACTACAATACCAAGGTGGGTATTCGACATTATTCTCTTACGTATGATTTGTTTGGAAGTTTATCCGAGGCTTGCGCCAAAGCGGGTATACGTATCTCTGCGTATATAAACTGCGGTCTCAGCCATGAAGAGGCGCTTCTACATAGGGATTGGGCGATCATCCACCCGGAGGGATATGTCTATAAACCTAATAGGATGGATCATTTCTTCCGGCAGATGTGCTACAACACACCTTATGGAGATCATATTCTCAAAATGATAAAGGAGGTTGTCAGCAACTATCCTATTTCCGGTCTGTTTCTCGACTGTTTTTACACGGAACCCTGTGTAGGTGTTGAATGTATACGTGAGATGAAAAAACTTGGCTATGACTGGAGGAATCCTAGGGAATTGGCAAAATACAACCACATGAAAATTATAAGAATGGCTAGAAAGATCGCAGACACTGCGAATAAACTGAAGCCAAACCTACTGTTGTATTTTAACGGAATTCCCTATGAAGACCAGCATGATGCTGGAACTTACATCGAAATCGAATGTCTACCGACTGGGGGATGGGGATACGACCATTTACCAGTATACGTCCGCTATGCCAGAAACCTCGGTAAACCCGTTTTAAACATGACTGGACGCTTCCACCGCAATTGGGGTGATTTTGGAGGAATTAGAACAGAAGCCAGTTTAGAGTACGATTGCCTATATGGATTAGCTAATGCTGTGCGTACAACCATAGGTGACCACTTCCACCCACGGGGTGACATCAATAGAGCCGTGTTTAATCTTGTACGGAGAGTCTACTCTAGGCTTCAGAAATTTGAACCGTGGTTTGATGGTGCTGAGGCTCTTACAGACATAGCGTTGGTGGCACCTAGATCTACGTTCCAGGCATGGAATGTAGCAGAAGATAAATTGCAATGTCTGGAGGCGGTGAAAGGTGCTACGAGAATGCTTTGCGAATTGAAGGCGCAATTCGATGTTGTGACTAGTTCAATCAACTGGAAAAAATATCAGCTTCTAGTATTACCGGATGTGGTTCTCATGGATAGCGAGACCGTTGCGAAGGTGAAGCTGCACTTAGACTCTGGCGGCCGAATTTTAGCATCTGCTTGGTCTGGTCTTGACCAAGATAGGAAGCGTTTTGCGCTCGAGGATGAGTGGGGTATCATATTTAAAGGTGTCGACCCGTACAATCCGGCTTACTTGTTTGCATATCAGCGTTTGGCGGAGGGTTTACCTGATATGCCTATGGACTTCTACTCAGAAGGTGTTGAAGTTGAAGCGTTAGCTGGAACTGAGGTTTTAGGAGAAGTGATTGCACCGTATTATAGCCGTCACTGGGATGGTGAGCATGGCTACGTCTACAATCCACCTGATAAGAGGACTGGGCGACCGGCTGTTACAAAACGGAATGCTGTAGCATATATTTCCCGCGCCGTTTTCACTGGCTACTACCATCATGCTTCTGTACCCATGCGTCAAATAGTCTCCAATCTACTTCAGATGCTACTTCCGAATCCAATGGTGCGAGTTCAAGGATTACCATCCTTCGGTCGGGTTACAGTAACTAGTCAGACACATCGACGTATGGTGCATATATTGTCCTATGTACCGGAACGGCGTGGCCCCAACGTCGATATGATCGAAGAGCCCATTGAACTTAGAGATGTGCGGTTGTCGCTGCGCTTAGATGGACGGGAGCCAAGATGCGTCTATCTAGCACCGAACCGTAAGGAACTACCCTTCACAGTTAAAGATGGATACATAAATACCGTAATACCACTCCATTGCGGCTACTCAATGGTAGTGTTTGAGGAAGAAAATCTATAATATCTTTCAACGTTCTTAATCAAGAAGTTTGTTGGTGACGATTTAAGCTTTTATTATGAGCTTAAGCCTTTGAAGGCTTGGAAGCTGACTTGTGGTTCTCTGGAAACGGAAGAGGCTTAAGTATAAGCCGATGTTGTCCTTGGATATCCTCTATAGATGGCTAGCCATGGCTTTAGAAGAGATGCCCTGTTCTCGCAACTGTTGATGCGTACGTCCCCTCTGGCATACTCGCCCATCGAATGGTTTACGGGAGGCAAATCATGAAAAGAGAGGATCGCATAGGATTCTCTCCTTCAAACTTCAAACCTGCCGTTATGTAGGCTTCATCCATCTCTACGCTACGAAATGATTCTTGAAAGCCTCCCAGAGCCTCCGCCTTTCAAATAAGGCTGTAGGCAAAGATGGTTCCGGTCTTATCTTATCGTTTCGTTGAACGTATGCCTGCATGCCTTGCATCGATAGCGCTGATACGCATGCCTGTACAAGGCTTATCGGATGACTGCCTCAGACCTGCAGTAAGGACATCGGATGCCCCCCGGCCCATCGGACTTTCCTGAGAAGCCTGGCGGCCGATGCCTCGCATGAGAAGAGGTTCAGAAGCTCTTCCAGCATAGAATAGGGTCGGATCAGGCGAGGCAAGAAATCAACCCTATGCCCACCAAGAAACTTCCTGATTAAGAGCGAAAGGAGTTTTCTATCCCCCTCTCTCGGGCTACCGATTCCAAAACCTGACAAGTATCAGGCTCTAATCAAGATAAGAGCAATTAATGATGGAGCCTATTCAATCGTTTTAAGATTAGACTTATTATATGTTACAAAATTCAGGCTAAAATTTGTTTTATTTAGGCTTTGTTATGAGTTTGCAATATCCATTATATGGGAAAATGAAAAGAGGTTGTTCAATGTCTATTCTTCGAAGAATCTGCTCATGTATATTTCATGTAGTCCTTTAGAGAAGTGGTCTCTTAAGAGTCCTTCAGGTATGAATCCATGCCTCATATAGTACATTATCGCCGGTCTATTTACGTGCGAGACTACTGTGCATACTTTTCTAGCCCCTCTTGATTTTAGAAATTCTAAAGCAGCCTCCATAAGCATAGACCCTATACCCCTCCGCTGATAGTCTGGGTCGACGGATACCATGTTGATAGATCCCAGTCTTGAACCGGGTTCAAAGGATGTGGCAATGTACCCTACAACTCTCCCATCGGCTTCGGCTACGAAACCCCCTATACTATCCCCCTGAGCCTTTGCGAATTCGCGGATTCGTTCGGGTTTATGTGCTTCACGGAAACGTTTGCATGCTTCAACGTAATCTTCTCGTCCTTCGTGGAATTTAAAAAACCAATTAAACCCTCTAATGATGACTTGTGAAATGTATTCTGCATCTGACTCTTCAAGTTTTCTAATCTTCACATGCTCCATTTCCACCACCCTGTTCTAATAAGGGAAGAAAGCCCAATAATCATGACAGTATCTCTTATTAAAATGCTATTAAATAAGGCTATTGAGGAAGTGTGTAAAGCCATCTCTAAACGCTGGAAGCTTACGACCTCGGCCGTTGGTAGTTAACATAAGGCGTTTCATCTACTTCATATGGATTGTTGTGTATAATGCTCAGAAGATTTAAACCATAAAGCATTTAAGGTATTCGGTTATTTCGTAAAGCGGGCTATATTATGGAAGTTTATGAAGAATTTGTGAAGAAGCATAATGTGAACGAGGAGATGAAGGAGGCATGGGAAATAGCTCTGAAGATTTTGAAACCAAGTCAGAGTGATTTAAAGCGTGGTCTAGAGCTCCATGCAAACTCCATAGTCATTGATGTGTATGGGTTTGCCCCCCGTTCAGCTATAGATGGTGATAGAGTGAAAGCGGCCATAGAGGAGGGTGCATCGAGTATAGAAATCCAAGATATGATAGAGGATATGGGGATGACGAGGTGTGTAATTGATCCGGTAGAGAGGGCTGAATTTATATCTGCCTGGGAGGCCGCGGAGGTGACATGTATCTTCCAGAATGCGGGTGAGGAAGGGCAGGATATACGTAAGCTAGTAAAGCGCTTAGCCCACTTCACCTATGTTACGGATATGATGCGTGACTTCGTCCAGAAGGCTGTTACACCTGACGATATAGTTGCCGCGAAGAAACAGAATAAGCGTTGCCTTTACTTAAGTGCTAATGGTGTTCCTCTCCCTCAAGATTGGGTATCTATTGAGGAGGAGATGCGTTATATTGAGGTATTTTTCCAGCTAGGTGTGAGGATGATGCATTTAACCTATAACCGACGTAACATGATTGGCGATGGATGTGGTGAACCAACCGACGGGGGATTAAGCGACTTCGGTAGGAGGGTAGTTAAAGAGATGAATCGCGTTGGGGTAATCGTAGATGTATCTCATTGCGGATGGCAGACAAGTCTCGACGCCGCTAAATACTCTGAAAAACCTATAGTTGCAAGTCACACAGGCTGCTACTCAGTTCATAAACATTACCGCTGTAAGCCAGACTATGTGATAGAGGCTATTGCGAAAAAGGGAGGCTATATTGGCATATGCTGCATCCCAAGATTCCTCGGTGGAGATATCAAGCTTATGCTTGACCATATTGATTATGTTGTGGAAAACTTCGGCGTAGAGCATGTGGCTATTGGCACAGACGTTGCGTACGTTTCCAGAAACGCGGCGCGAGAATATGAAAAGCTGCCGAAGCAGCCTAAAAGGAGAGAGCCTTGGGAAGCTCTTTGGCCGCCAGATAGCTTTGAAACAAAACCGGAGCAAACCCTTAGTATGGCGTGGACAAACTGGCCCCTGTTTACAGTCGGTTTAGTGCAACGAGGATACTCTGAGGAAGAGATTAGGAAGATTATTGGCGGCAATGTGCTTCGCGTAGCTCGAGCTGTTTTATCATAGCATAGAATTCCACGAGGAGCAGGATTTTTAGGAAAGCTGGGGTGCCGATTTAACGGAGCGGTATATCTTCAGGCATACTTTCAAGGCGTATAATAGCCTCGTTGGCTAGGGTTGCAGCGAGCAGGTTAATGAAAATATCCTAAAACTTTGTAATTTACTAAACTTTGGCAAATTTTAGGTTATCTCCATCTGGTATAGAGTCTTTAGGCCTTTGAGGTCTGACATGGTCAGTTTTAGGATCTCATCTGGGCTTCCGACTTTTCTGGCGAGCTCCGCAACCAGCT
>Ga0315298_1011220_pt1 | contig 10571 bp, 7 predicted proteins | sample WHS_1_MG_FD_203077 | JGI IMG/M metagenome (GOLD analysis project Ga0315298, IMG submission 203077) | Extremophilic microbial mat communities from Washburn Hot Springs, YNP, Wyoming, USA - WHS_1_MG | ecosystem: Environmental > Aquatic > Thermal springs > Hot (42-90C) | place: USA: Wyoming...
CCGAGGTAGACCCAGGTGTTGCTGGCCGGCACGTTGGGGCTGAGGAACGCGTAGGCCGGTTCTTTTTCACGATATTCGGCGCCGGACCCAACTTCGAAGGACATGGGCAGAAAGACCGGGTTGCTCTCGCGGCCGGCAAGCCTGTCAGCCAGTTCCCAAAGGCGGCTGCGGTACGCGTCCGCGGCCTGGTCGTAGCGCTGCGCCTGAGTGAAGCGGCCGAGTGCGCGAAAGACCAGGGCGGTGTCTTTCAACCCGCGCCAGCAGGTGGCGTTTGAATAGAAGCTGTAGGCCGGGGTGTGGATGTCGCCGCCGTAGGCATGCCGCGGCAGTATGCCCCCGTACTTCGGGTCTTTGTTTGCATTGATGGTTCGGATGGTCCACTCGGCTGCGGCTTCCAGGTCGGGTGCGATCTTTTCGAGCCAGCGCCGGTCGCCCGTCAGCCGGTAGATCGTCGCCGCGTACCAGGCTTCGAGACCGTTGCGGTACTGGTGGTGGTAGTTCTTCTTATCCATCAGCTCCGGCCGGAGCATGATGGAGAGGATCTGCTGCGCCTCGGCAGGGTAGCCGAACTGGGCCAGCGCTACGGCGGGCCAACCCTCTTCGAGTCCGAAGTAGCTTTCGTAGGAGTAGGCGCCGTACCGCACCAGCGAATCCCCGTCAACGGTGATGATCAGCGCCTGCGCAATCAGGTTCTTGTAGATGTCGTTGAGCGCGGGTTCCGGCAACTCAATGCGCGTGCCTGCGGTGAGCTTGTCCCTCCACCATGACCGAAACGCCTGGCGCGCGGCGGCCCAGTCGAAGCGGCGCACGGCGCCTGGGTCTTGTATGGGCGCCTCCACCGAAGGCGCGAAAAACCGCAAGGTCCGCGACTGGCGCGGCGCGAGTGAGAACGAGTGCCTCAGGTGGTTTTCCCGCGGCGTGCCCTCCCACGCGCCCTCCTGCCCGGCGTACAGCACCACGTCGCCATTGGCGGCGCGCACGGTGCGGCGGTCAGCGTCGAGCGAGTAACCCGTGGGCAGGGGCCCAAATGCGAGCGGCGTCGCGTTCCCGCCCGGGCTGTGCGGTCTGCGTCCCATCGCCAGCGTCGCGACGACACTCGCCGTGCTCGCAGACTGATTGGTGATGCGCAGTTCCGCCACCGTTCCGTAAAGCCCGGCGCCGGGTTCCGTCACCCAGATTGTCTCTTCGTAGTGAAGGCCGTTTTCAGTGAATTGCATGACCGTGGCGGGAAGACAGCCTTCCAGATAGGAACCCCGGATGCGCGCCCACTGGCTCGCGAAGGGCTTTTTCCCGGGGCCGGAAGCGAACGTGAACCAGCGATCGGCGCTCGCCTTTGTGTCACCGTGCGGACCAGGATCGGTCAGCAGGAAAGCGCCGTTCCAGGTCACCATGGTTTCAACCTGGTCGGCTGGACGCCCGATGGCCGCCTTGGCGTAATTGAGCGGCAGCAAGAGGCTCTGCATGCCCGCCAGGCCGGGAGCCGGCTGGAGGCGGAAGCGCCGGCCCAGAAGATCCGTGCGGCCGCGCTCGATTTCACGGAAGTACCGGTCCGCGTCGGAGTCGAGGAATGCGCGGACCTTCCGGATGGGACCGGTGGCGGACCGGACCCGGATCCGTTCGGTCGAGACGGGCAGAAATCGTCCGGTCCCGGGTGTGGGCGGGGGCAGAGACTCCACATCCCGCCATCCGGTTCCATCCCACCAGGTCACGGCGAGGCCGCCCACGGGTGGAACAGTCTCGACGCGGTTGAGGAGCAGACGGCGCTGCCAGCGCACCTCCACCATCCCGGTTCCGGCAATCTCTGCGCCCGCTTCAGGCACGGCAAGGTTCGCGCCGGGCGCCAGCCACTCGGGCATCTCCGGCAGGCTGCCCTGAATCCGCACTTCGGGTCTCGAGAAAGGCTGCGCGGCCGGGGTGGCTCGCATCCTGCGCACCGAGTAGCAGCGGCGCCAGGTCTCCTCGTTACGCGGCTGCGTCCAAAGCACGCGGAGCTGCGTGGTCTCAACGGGCGCGAACCGGTAGGTCCAGCGCGCCGTGCCGCTCCCCTGAACCGGCGCGAACTCGCCCATCCGGCGGTAGTCGATCTCGATTTGCGCCGGAATCGCATGCCAGGCGCCGCCGGACCAGTACTCGAGGGTTTGACCGGAGACGGCGGGCTCGTAGGAGCGGCCCCCGAGCGTACCGTACTCTATGGTGAACTCCGCCAATTTCTGAGGCGCGGTCCAGCGCAGCCCGGCATCGATGGGGTCGCTGTAATCGCCGTGGCAGAAGACCTCGTAGGTCTGCGGGCCGGCGCCGGCCAGCGAAGCAGGCAAGCTCCTGGGCCGGGGAGTCCAACTGCGGGGTTCCGCGGCGGCGCCGGCGACCTGACCGGCAAGGACGAGCAGCAGGACCGGTAGCATAGAGCCAGTATGCACCGTGGCAGACTCCTTTCGGTGGTTTTGGCGGCCTGGACGCAATGATCGTCCGAAAGTCCGGACGGTTTCCGCGCAAGTCTCCGCAGCCACCGTTGACCGGCGGCGCCTGTGGCTGTATGCTGCGGCTCAATGCATAACCGGATCAGAGCCTCTCTTGTTGTGCTGGCCGTGACGGCCGCTCTGGGAGCGCAGCCGCCGCGGGTCCGCATCAGCGGGTGGTACTGGCTGAACTCCGCGCCCAAGGCGGAGTGGGCGCGCGATTTCCGCACCATGCAGGACCTCGGCTTCACTGATGTAGTGCTGTGTTGGGGCCTGGACGCAGCCGCTTTCGGGTTGCGCATCAACGACACGCGTGACGCCATGCGCTGGGCCCGCCAGGCAAGCCTGGGAGCTTACATGGTGATGTGGCATCCGGTGCACAACTCGCTGGAGCGCCGGCCGGAGTTCGTGCAGGTGGACGCGGCCGGCAATCGCCTGTTTACCTTCGAAGTGTTCAATGCCAGGTGGCGGCGCACGCAGTGGAAGGAGTACTTGCAGCGGGTGGCGCGCGCATATCGCGACGAGCCTGCCATGGCCGGGTATGTATTCGACGACTCCTTCGGCATCGGGCCGGTCGGATCTTTCGGCGGGAAAGCCAGTCCGGAAGGGAAGGGCATTATTTCCTATAGCGACGAGGCCAAACGCATGTATGGCGCGGAGCCGCCCCGCGAGCCCCGCGATCCGGACTGGCCGAAGTGGGTGAAGGCACGCGCCGCATGGTGGGAGGACTGGGCTCGCGACACCGTCGGGGCTATCCGCGAGATTGACTCCGACCCCCGGCACGAAATCTATCTCGAGGACGAGCAATACGTATTGGGAGAAGAGCCACGCAACGCTGTGGGGCTCGATTTCAGCCGCCTGGCGCGGCACTTCGACGCCGTGGGAGCCTACACGGCGATCTCCTACGATTCGGACTCCAGCTTGAAAGCGGTTCAAAACACGCGCGACGTAATCGCGCGCACGCGCGCGGCGCTGGGACCCACCAAGAAATTCATCTATACGTTTTGGGTCGCCAATCCGGCCGAGGAGCGCAACCCGGGACCGGCCCGCTACCCCACCGTTGCGCAGATCCGCGCCATTGCCGAAGCGGCTCTCGCGGCCGGCGTGCGCCATCTGGATATGTACGGTTTCCGCATCGGGGAATTCGCGGTGAAAGAAGCCGACTGGCCCGCCGAACGTCCGGGCGCCGGGCCGGAGTACAAGCTGACAGGCCAGTTCCCCGAGAAGTTCCTCTGGGACCGCAAGTCGCTTCACGCCCCTCTGCGGGTTTACCTGCGCGGGCTGAACTCACGGTAGCGCCGGAGTTGCCCCGGCCGCCAATGGAGAGTCGACGTCCGCCGGGCAGAGTGAGGGGAGTTATGGTGGGCGCGACAGGACTCGAACCTGTGACCTCCTGCGTGTGAAGCAGGCGCTCTAACCAACTGAGCTACGCGCCCCGACGGGAATTTTTATTATACGCACGCGAGCGGGGGATTCGCCACATCGGTAGCGTTGTTTTGGCTCCCGGTGCAGGCGGCGGGGCGTTTGGTTATCATGAAATAAATGTCCCAGCGGGAAATCATGGATGCCCCGCCGGTCAACACTTGGAAGCTGGCTGAGCTGGAAGCGGCTTTGGGAACCGCCGTGCGCGGCAAGCCCGAGGTGATCCGGCTGGCGCTGGTCTGTCTTCTCGCCCGGGGGCATCTGCTTATTGAGGACGTCCCGGGGGTCGGCAAGACCACACTGGCCCAAGCCCTGGCCCGGGCCGTGGCGTCGCGGTTTCACCGCCTCCAGTTCACCTCCGACATGCTGCCGAGCGACGTGCTCGGTGTAACCATCTACAACGCCCATTCCGAGGCCTTCGAGTTCAAGCCCGGCCCCATCTTCACCAACTTCCTGCTGGCGGACGAGATCAATCGCACCACGCCCAAGACCCAGTCGGCGCTGCTGGAGGCGATGAATGAACAGCAGGTGACCATCGACGGGACTTCGCACGCCCTGGCGCAGCCCTTTATGGTGATCGCCACACAGAATCCGGTGGAACATCACGGCACGTACCCGCTGCCCGAGTCGCAGATGGACCGCTTCCTGATGAGGCTGCGCATGGGATATCCCGACGCGGCCAGCGAGCGGGAAATCGTGCGCCGGGCCGAGGACCAGTCGGGCATCGTCATCGAGCCGGTGATGGACGCCGGGGAAATCGTCCGACTCCAGGCGCAGGTCAGCCGGGTGAGAGTAGACGAGGCGCTGGTGGATTACATGCTGGCGATTGTGGAGAAGACCCGCAATCACCCCTCGCTCGCGCTGGGCGTGAGTCCGCGCGCTTCCCAGGCCTTGTACCGGTCGGCGCAGGCGCTGGCGCTGCTGGAGAACCGCGACTACGCCATCCCGGACGACGTGAAGCGCCTGGCCGTCCCCGTGTTCGCGCACCGCGTGGTGATCAGTTCGCGGATATCGCTGACGCAACGGCGCTCGGATCTGGGGGACCAGATCATCGAAGAGATCCTCAAACAGGTCGACGTGCCGATGTAGCCCGGCACGGCCGGACAATCACTATGAAGACTGCCATTATCGGCCTGCCCATGGTAGGCAAAACCTCGTTATTCACGATCTTGACCGGCGTGCATCAGGAGACACGCATCGGTTCGACGGCCGTGCGTACCGGCGTGGCGCGGGTGCCCGATCCGCGCCTGGAAGAACTGGCCCGCGTTTTCGAGCCCCCCAAAGTAACCCACGCCACGGTGGAGTATCTGGACGTGCCGGCCGTCTCCAAAGAGTCCCTGCGCGACCCGGCCTACGTGGCCAGCCTGCGGGTGGCCGACGCTTTCGCCCACGTGCTGCGGCTGTTCGAGGATGACACGATCCCGCACGAAGCCGGGTCGATTGATCCGGTGCGCGACGCCGAGAACGTCGAGATGGAACTGGTGCTGAGCGACCTCGTGGTGGTCGAGAAGCGCCTGGAGCGGCTGGAGAAAGACCGCAAGAAGATCAAGAGTCCGGACCTGGATCGCGAATACGAGGTACTGGAGCAGTGCAAGGCGGCGCTGGAAGCCAACCGTCCGCTGCGGGAACTCGAGTTCGGGGAGGACGAAGAGAAACGCATCCGCGGCTTCCAGTTTCTCTCCCAGAAACCGATGCTTTATGTGCTGAACATCGGGGAGTCCGACATTGCCCGGCTGAGCGAGAAGGAGCAGCAGTTGCGCGGACAGGTAGCCCGGGGGCGCAATACCGCGCTCACGGCAGTATGCGGGAAGATCGAGGCCGAACTCGCCGAGCTATCGCCGGAGGACGCGCGCGAATACATGGCCAGCTATGGCCTGAAGGAGCCCGGCCTGGACCGGCTGATCTCGGCCACCTACCGGCTGCTGGGCCTGATGTCCTTCCTGACGGCGGGCGAAACCGAGGTCCGCGCCTGGACCGTTCCGGCCGGCAGCACCGCGCTGAAGGCCGCCGGAGCCATCCACACCGATTTCGAAAAGAAGTTCATCCGCGCCGAGGTGGTGAACTGGAAGGCGCTGGTGGACCACGGCGGCTATGCGGGAGTGCGCGAGAAGGGGTTGCTTCGCCTGGAGGGCAAGGAGTATACGGTTAAGGACGGCGACGTGCTGGTGATCCGGCACGGATGAGCGCCGTGGCGGCAATTACCGCGCAGGCGAGCGCGAACCAGTCGCCGAAGCGCGTATAGAGAGTCTGGTCACCCCGATAGGAGAAGCCCATGCGGGCGGCGACTTCCTGGTATGCCGGCAGGCGGCTGACGACGCGGCCGGACGGATCGATGGTGGCGGTGATGCCGTCGTTGGTGGCGCGCAGGATCCAGCGGCGGTTTTCCGCCGCCCGCATGCGGACAATCTTCAGATGTTGCTCGCGCGCCGCGCTCTTGCCGAAGTAGCCGTCGTTGGAGAGGTTGAAAAGCGCTTCGGCGCCTTGGGCTGCGAAGCGGCGCACAAAATCCGGGAAGACGGATTCGTAGCAGATGAAGGTTCCGATCCTGTGGCCGTCCAGGGGGGCGACTACCACGTCCCGGCCGGGATGAAAATCGCCAACCTCGCTGGAGATCTTGCTGGCGAAGCCGAAGGGCCAGGGGACAAACTCTCCAAAAGGCACCAGATTCACCTTGTCGTAGCGGGCCACCGGCACGCCGGCGGGGGAGACCAGCAGCGCGGAATTCAGCGGCTCTCGGGCCGGCGTATGGGCGACTGCGCCGAACAGGACGTAGGTATCGAGGGTACGCGCCATGCCGTTGACCACTTCCCGGAATCGCTCGTCTTCGTCGTAGTACAGCGGCGCGGGCACCTCGGGCCAGACGATGAGATCGGGCTTCCGTCCCCCGGAGGCCGTGGCGGCCCAGGTGGAAAGGTAAACCTGGCGGCATTGCATGCGGATGGCCGACTCGGGGGTCCAGTCCTGGGTTTCCGAGACATCGGGCTGCACGACGACGGCGGCGCGCGCGCCGAGCCGGGGCGCCGGCAGCGGGGGCAGCAGAAGCAAACCGCACAGGGCCAGAATCCAGATCAATTCCCGGCGCGGTCTGCGCAACAGCGCCAGGGCGAGGGCCGCCGACAGCGCGGCGAACACGAAAGAGAGGCCGTAAACGCCAGTGTAAGGCGCCAGACGCGCGGGAAGGGCCATGTCGATGCCGGCGTTGCCCAGAGTGAGCCAGGCGAAGCCCAGCCAGGGGTGGGTCATCTCAACGGCGACCCACAGAGCCGCGGTTGCGGGCACGGCCCACCGGAGCCGCATCACCGGGCCGGCCAGCGCGGCGAAAGCGCCCATGTGCAGCGCCTTGGCCAGACAGAAGAGCAGGAAAACGGCCCACCCGAGCGGTTCGCCCAAGCCGCCGTGCACGGCCAGCACGAACTGAATCCAGTAGCAGACGCCAAACCAGTAAGCCACCCCGGCCGCATACCCGGCGAGAAAACGCCGAAACGCGAAGGGCTCGCGCGCCGCGGCCCATAGTAATGGCGCCAGCGCCACCGGCGCCAGCCAGGAGACGTCGAAGCGCGGAAAAAGCGCCACCAGGAGGGCGGCTGAGGCGAGCGAGAGCAACAGGTTCAACGTACGCGCAGCGCCTCTTCGCTGACCCGTTCGGCCATGTAGGAACTGCGAACCAGGGGACCGCTGAACACCATGCGGAAACCAATTTCCAGACCGTAGGCGCGCCAGGCGTCGAATTGCTCCGGTGCGACGTAGGCGGCAACCGGGAGGTTGTGGCGCGTGGGTTGCAGATACTGGCCAATGGTCGCCACGCCGACACCGGCCGCGCGCAGATCCCGCAACACTTCTTTCACCTCTTCCGTGCTCTCGCCCAATCCCACCATGAGGCCCGACTTGGTGATCCGGCCGGAGTGATACCGCCCGGCAAATGAGAGCACACGCAGGGACTGGGCGTAGTCGGCTTGCGGGCGCACGCGGCGATACAGGCGCGGCACGGTCTCGATGTTGTGGTTAAACACGTCCGGGCCGGCGTCGAGCACACGCGCCACCGCGTCCAGCGATCCGCAGAAATCCGGCGTCAGGACCTCGATCTGTGCTTCGGGCAACGCGCGGCGCACCTCGCGCACGGTGGAGGCGAAGTGTGCCGATCCTCCGTCGGCCAGGTCGTCGCGATTGACGCTCGTGATCACCACGTAGCGCAGCTTCATGTCCGCAGCCATGCGGGCCACATGGAACGGCTCGTCGGGATCCAGGCGCATGTCGTGCCGGGCGGGCGAGCCTTTGGGCACCGAACAGAATCCGCAGCCCCGGGTGCAGCGGTTGCCCAAGATCATAAAGGTGGCTGCGCCGCGGTGAAAACATTCATGAATGTTGGGGCAGCGGGCCGACTCGCACACGGTGTGCAGATTGAGTGCGCGCAACCCGCTCTTCAGGCGGTTCAAGGATTCAAAATGGGTGCGAGGTTTGCGGGCCCACTCCGGCAGGCGGGGGTGGGCCTTGCGGATCTGGACCAGTGGCTCGGTCAATCCCCTATTTTCGCACGATCGGTTTGAAGCCAAGGGCTTCGAGGTCGGCCTTGGCTTTACCCAGCGCCGCCGCGTCCCGGTACGGGCCCACCAGGACCCGGAAGACGTCCTCGCGGGGGCCTGGGGCCACCAGGGCGGGGAAGCCGCGCTTGCGCAGAGTTCGCACCTCCAGTTCGGCATCCGGCCTTCCCACGGCCGCCACCTGAAGGTAAACGCGGCCCGGGCCGGGCTCAACCTGGGTGGGATGCGGTGCGGCCTTTGCCTCCTCGGTTTGGGCCGGCTGCTCCTCGCGCCGCGCCGTCCCGGCGGGAGCCGCCTCCTGCTCGGCGGGCGCCTGAGCAGGTTGGGTCTCCACCGGAGTATTCTGCGGGGCAGCCGGGGTCCCCGCGGGCTGCGACGCGGGCTCGGCTGCGGGCGCCGCCGCCGGCGCTCGCCCAGCCGCCGAATCCGCAGACTTGGCCGGAGGCGGCAGCATTGCCACCGAGGGCGCCGAGTTCCGCCCCACGATGTATCCCATGGTGAAGAACACACCGAAGAGGATGACCACAATAAAGAAGATGCTCAGTAACTGCCGGTTACCCAGCACCAGTTCGAATTCGCCTTCTTCGTTTCTGGACATGGCCGCTGCGTGTGGGGACAAACTAGCGCCGGAGCCGTTCTACGCCTGCTCTTTCGGTCCGCCCAGACGTTCCAGGGCCCGGCCTAAAGACGAGAGTATATCGAGCGGAAGGGGAAACACAACCGTAGTGTTCTTTTCGGTGCCTATTTCCACCAGGGTTTGCAGGTAGCGCAACTGGATCGCCGCGGGCTGCTTCTGAATCACCTCGGCCGCCATGGCGAGTTTCTCGGCGGCGGTGTATTCGCCTTCGGCGTGGATGATCTTGGCGCGGCGCTCGCGTTCGGCCTCGGCCTGCCGGGCAATCGCCCGGATCATCTGCTCGGCAAGGTCCACCTGCTTGACCTCGACCATGGTGACCTTCACACCCCAGGGGGCGGTGTGCTGGTCGAGAATGGCCTGCAAACGGGTATTGAGTTTCTCGCGCTGGCTAAGCAGTTCGTCGAGTTCGACCTCGCCGAGCACGCTGCGCAACGTGGTCTGGGCCAGTTGCGAGGTGGCATAGAGAAAGTTGGTTACTTCGATGACGGCCAGGCGCGGGTCGATGACACGGAAGTAGATGACCGCGTTCACCTTGACCGTGACGTTGTCGCGCGTGACCACATCCTGCGCCGGCACCTCGAGGGTATCGATGCGGAGCGAGACCCGCACCATACGGTCGATGGGCGCGAACACGAGGATGATGCCGGGGCCCTTCGGTTGCGGCAGCACGCGGCCCAGGCGGAAGATAACGCCACGTTCGTATTCGGCCAGGATCTTGATGGAAGACAACAGGTAGATCACCACGATAATGATCGCGATGGTGGACGGATTCAGCAGCATGACTATCCTCCCGATTTTTTTGGCGCCGGCTCAACGGTCAGCACCAGCCCATGGATTGCGGTAACGCGCACCGCTGCGCCGGCCGGCACGGGCGCGGTGGCGGTCGCGTTCCAGTATTCACCGCGCACGAACACGCGGCCGTCCGGCTCCAGCGGGGTTGTGGCCACTCCGACTTCGCCCAGCATGCCCTCGGCGCCGGTCACCACCTTGTTCTTCCGGGAGCGAACCACCAGCGTGAGCAGAAACATGGTGATCGCCGTGAACGGCAGGGCGAGCGCCAGGGCGGTGTACAGGTGAATGCGCATTTCCGGCACCGGACTGTCAATCAGCAGCATGGCTCCCAGGACCATCGATATGGCGCCGCCGGCGCCGAGGATGCCGTGGGAGGCAAACTTGGCCTCGAGCACGAACAAGACCAGCGACAGGATCAGCAGTCCCGCGCCGGCCCAGTTGATGGGCAGCAGGGAGATGGCGGAAAGGCCGAGCACCGCGAGGATCGCCCCCGCCACACCGGGCACGATCAAACCCGGCGCCGAGAACTCGACGTAGATGCCCAGCGCGCCCAGCACCAGGATCAGCAATGCCACGTTGGGGTCGCTGATGGCGGAAAGGATTTTCTGGCGAACGTTCTTCTCGTACACCGTCACCGAGGCGCCGGTCAGGTGCAAGGTCACGCGGGCGCCGTCGAAGCGGGTAATTTCACGGCCGTCGAGCTGGGACAGCAGGTCGCGGTCGTCT
>Ga0315298_1011222_pt1 | contig 10570 bp, 17 predicted proteins | sample WHS_1_MG_FD_203077 | JGI IMG/M metagenome (GOLD analysis project Ga0315298, IMG submission 203077) | Extremophilic microbial mat communities from Washburn Hot Springs, YNP, Wyoming, USA - WHS_1_MG | ecosystem: Environmental > Aquatic > Thermal springs > Hot (42-90C) | place: USA: Wyoming...
TAAAAAATACTTTGTCCATGTATGTTTAAGAAGAAGATTAAGGCCACCTTCCTGAAGAAGCTTTTTTGCTGAACTAACTTTCTTAGCTAACATGCATCATGCATACATAAGACTGTTTTTAAGCTTTTCTTTTTACAAACTTCTTTTTCTTGGTTTCTGGCTCTTCTATGCTGAAGAGACCGAACATACTTACTAGGAGACCTGCAGACAAGCTAGCTCCAAAAACACCTGCAGAGGAAATAAAGCTGATTAGGTCTGAAGACTGAACACCAAGCCAATTAAAAATGCCAGAAACCACGTTTGCAAGACCTTCCCAATTAAGAACTATTATACCTGCGTAAGCAAGAGCAACCAAAGAAGCGGCATAGAGGCCAACGAGAGTAAGAATAGCACCACTTGCTTTCTTTATAGCATAACCTAAAACAGCACCAAGTAACACACCTGAACTCGCTTGAAGTATTACTGCAGTAATTTCTGCCATGTCTTTATCCTAGTTTTTTAGCTATTTAACGTTTTCTAGGCTTGTTCATACCGAAGTAAGTTTTCCATAGCATTCATCCAATCTCTTGCTTCTCTCATAGTTAGTCCTGCAATTAAAGTATCTTTCATATTTCCTTCTTTATCAGTTACGTCCAAAGCAGTATAACCATAACGCCTTCCTGGTTTTACGTTTACCTTTTTTAAGTAGTAGTTTAAGCGTTCTGCGGCTGTTTCAACGTCAGACCAAGTCACTCTCGAAAATCCAGGGAACCTTGGTTCTACTTGACCTAACAACTTTTCATTTCTTTCATTTTGAACTTTTCTCCTTACGAATTGCATTTTCTCTCGCTTACTTTCTCGCTTACGAGTTTATAAGTTTTTTCAGAAGGTAAAGGAAGCCTAATCCACAGTAGTAAACCACAGATGTGGAGAAAAACAAAAAACCAAAAAAATAAAAAATATAGAGAAAATTTACTTGCTTTTCTTCTTCTTTACTACTTTTAGAGTTGTCGTGAAGCTCTCGTTAATACATTGCATGAACTCGTTGTAGTTGTTTGCAAGTTCACCACACTTCTCGACTAAAGGCCTTGCAACTTCACAGAGGTCTTCGTCACCAACCTGATAGTTACAAAGCTCATTCAGATAATTTTCTACGTCTACTTCATGCATGAATCCTGCAAGGCGGTTCTTGGATCTCATGCTCAGTCACTTCTCTTAACATACTTTTTCTCCTTTATAAACTCTTTCTTTTCGTCTGGCGCTTCCACGCTTGAAACGAATTTGTTTGGTTTCTCTACTGTTGAAACGAACTTGCTTATTTCATTTGCTTTTCTGTGAACGAACTTTCTTGCTTTCTCTTCATGTTCTTCGATTACGTGCTGTGCAGTCTTTCTGCCTCCCATGAACCATGCAAGAACTATCGCAACCACAATAATGCCTACGATTGCAACCGCTACCCAATACTCAAGCGTCATGTAGAAGGACTGCGTGTAAGTTGCAAGAACCACAGTCTTTGATGGTTTTATTGTTACATTATTACTTATAACTGGGTTGGTGTCGTATGATATGTTTGCCAATGTGTACTTGAATGGAAACACAATGATACTCGATGGAAAGACGGCAGTTATGTTCTTTCCAGAAGGCACAAAAACTGTGAAGTTAGTTGCATGAGTTAAGACGTACTTTGGCGCATCTCCAAGGCTTACGTTAGCGTTTATTGTTACGCTACTTCCAGATAATAAATTCTTCACTTTTGCAGTTATGTTTGCGTAAACGAACTGAGAAATGTTGAACGTCATTGTTGGTGCTTTGTTGTTGTAGAATATTGTTCCTAAAGCATAGTAGCTTGAGGAAACAACTACTAGATAGGTCGTGTTAGCTTGTGGAAGAGCAAAGCTTGTTTTTCCTGTACTGTCTGTTACGTTACTTGCGATAAGAGTTCCATTTGGCCAATAAACTTTGACCGTCGCAGAAGCGAGAGCTTTGTTATTTGCACCTACTACCGTTAAAGTCAAAGGATAGGTCGTAGCTCCCAGAACGTTTGCACTCGCTAGAAGTAGTACTGTTATTAGTGAAGCTAGTATTCCTAAACTCTTTGTTTCTCTCATTTCTTTCTCGCTTTCTCTCTTGTAAATCTTAGTTTTTAAAGTTTTCTCTCGGTCATGGCGAGACTACAATTCCGTAGCCTGTTATGAAGTCCTTTCTTAAAAAGCCTACTTTTTTTACTCCACTCTGCAAAAGTAGGCTCAAAAGCTCGTCTCTGCTTGGTTTTTTGCCGTGCCAATACTCGTAGTACTCAATCCAATCTGCGACAAGTCCTGCCACCATTGGACTTGCCATGCTTGTTCCAGAGAGTGCAACATACCTTTGCTCAACAATGTCGCTTGGTGGAAAACTAGCAAACCTACTTAATACACTAACCACCATTACACCTGCACCTACAAAATCTGGCTTTATCTTTTGTTCACCATCAAGCATCGTAAGAGGATCGCCTGTTGCTGAGAACGAAGCAAGTTTATTGTTGTAAGCGTCCCATGCGCCAACTGCAAAGACCTTCTCAGCTATCGCAGGTGCAAGTATCGTCGTTGGATAGTTTCCGTTGTTTCCCGCACTCGCAAAAACAAAAATTCCTAGGTCTGCGAGACTATCACACGCTATGCTTAAAGGATCGTTGCCATCGCTTTGAACATAAGAGCCCCACGAAAGACTAATAACGTCAATTTTAAAATCAACAAAATGAGTATAAACATAGTTTAAAGCGTCAAGCAAAACTGTATCTGAAGCAGAGCCGTCTTTTTGAAACGCCTTCACAACAACAAGCCTTGCGTTGTAAGCAACACCTCTAAACCTAGGGTCTATCCTTCCTTGTCCTACGATTATTCCTGCCACATGTGTTCCATGTCCGTTCAAGTCTTCAAAAGCAGTTTCTTGATACCTTGTATAAAGGTACATGTCAAATTGATAAAGGTCTTCCATTGAGCCATTAACGTAAGGAATCCAAAGCAGAGGTCTGCCGTCCTCGGTTTTGAAGATAAAAGAAACTAGAGCTTTTACTACACTTCTATTATTAACGTCATAGAAGTCTGGATGAGTATAGTCTATACCTGTGTCAATTATTGCAACGGTCACGCCTTTTCCTGTCCATGCGTCGCTTACTGCATGAAAAACACGAGAAGGATCGTTTACTATGTTGTAACTTGTAGAGGCAACTGAAACTGTAGGATGCGAGAACGTTGCTCTGCTCCAAACAGAGTAAACTAGAGGATTATTCTGTAAGCTCTGTAACTGTGACTGAGAAGTTATAAGAACTTCTGAAATTTTAGTTTTTCCAAACTGCCACGATTTTTGCTCATTTTGAATTTGAGCGTTTGCGTCTGCTACAACTAGAGTATCAACGGCTACGCCTTTTGAAATACTTTCTTGTACCTTGCTATCAATTTTAGTTGCGTAAGGATAAGCTACTAGGCGGTAAGCGGTTAAAAGTAGAACTACCATTTGAAGAACTAAAACCATAGTGCTTAGAGCTAATCTTATGTCTTCACTTCTTTCTCTCTTCTCTCGTGATTCGTCTCCTACTTGGTGGACGAACCTATTTCCTTCTGACGAACTTCTTTTCTTCTTTACGAATCTCAACTAAATGCATCACCTCACTACTTCCACCAAAGTAGAAGCCGACGTCTTCTATGCTACTCATCATTACCATAAATCCTACAAAAATCATTGCAACGAAGAAGTAAGAAGCAAAGTAAGAATAGTACATAAGTCCAAAAAGCAGAAGTCCAAGACCTAGACCCATAGCCACGCCTTCAAACAACACGTCTATTGGCGCAAACCAGCTTGGAATAAGCCTTTTTCCTGTCGTAAGATAGTAAACGTCTTCAAACTGATCAAGACTAGAAAGTGCAACAAGAACTGCAAGAGCAGGATTCGTATTGAAAAGACCGAAGCCTATTATCAGTAGGATAACAAAAGCTGTAGAGTTGAAAACAACTCTCAGCACTCTCGCTAACTCCATACACTAAGCAAAAAAAGAAGAAAATAAATGCCTTTCGCTTTCTTTCTCGCTCTGTTTCTTTAGTTCGATTTTAGTATAGTCGTGGAAGTGGTTTTCTTAAGTAAATGTACTCGTATATTGCGTAAAGTACTACAAATAACGCTACTACAAACAGCACATATAGGAGCGCATTTGTTATTGCAATTTCTTCAAGACTTGATGTGTAAGCGACTGCGATTGGCAGATAGCCTTTCTTTATAGCACCATAGACTATTAGCACAAAACCCAAAGCACCAACGTAGTAAAGCATTAATGCAGGTCTAGTTAGAACTCCAGATTTCTCAAGATGGTTACCAAGGAAGACGATACCTATTCCTATCAATAGCATGAGACCGAGAGTTATTGCGTTTGCTATTGTTCCTGCCATTACTGCGTACATTAAGACGATTACGACACCTATGAATATTAGTGCAAAGACCGCTTCGCCAAGTGACATTTGCTGTACTGTTGCTCCAAAGCCTCTTCTTTCTTCTTCAGCCATTTCTCTTTCTCGCTTTCTCTCACTATTGATAAATATTTAAATGTTTAGAAGAGTGTGTTATAAAAAATAGATTATTACCACTTTCGCTTCACAAACTTAAACCTTCTTTCGTCTGAAAGTTCGTCTGTTTTTTCTTCATAAAAAATGGTGCTTTTTGACTTTACAAAGAAGGAAGAACTCGTTTCTGGTACGCTTTCTTCAAAGTCAGTTTCTTTTGTCTCCACAGCTGTGCTGTTACTCTTGGCTTTTACGAACTTTCCGCTTCCGCTGAGCAAGGTTGGAAAGGTAATCTTCGGCATCTCTTCTTGAAAAGCAGAAGCAATTATGATAGTCGTGTTATGAAGCATGTGATAGAGTATGGCGATTATTCCGTCTCCATTTAGCCAAGCTAAAGAGTAAAATGCACCTGCAGTTGCATAATAAGCAGTTGTAGTTATGAAAAAAACTAACTTCTTCCAACCTTCACTATCAACCTTTTCCAATTGCCACGTAGGATGCATTAAAATCCAAACGACATTGCCAATTACTAAGCCGTAAACGCCTAGGAAATAAAAAGGAATGAGACGAAAGAAGACTTCTTCAAACAAAGGAAAGTACATACCTGTTAAAACAACGCTTCTGTACAAAGAGGTGGCGTCAATTGAGTTTTCAAGCCTTGCAAAAGAGAAAGGATCAAAAACAGATTCTTCATAATAGTGTATCTTTAAAGCGTCCTCTATTACTGAGCGAATAACGGCAGGAACTAACACTAAGAGAACATACCACGGAAAATAAGAAATTAAGCCACTTATTATGTCCATGTTCGCTCTTCAGCATACACGCTATTTTTTAAAGTTAAAAAGCTTTTTCTCACACCTCTTCTTCCTTTTTCATGAAGGTATAGACGAAAGAGCAAACACTAAGGAAAGAAATAATGGCAAAAGTCATTGTGCGGAAGAGTATGGTAAGCCAGAAGGAAAGGAAGAACATGATTAGGCTTACCCACCTAACATAAGTCATATTTGGATAGGTCTTGTTCTCAGAAAAATAGCGCATGGTGTAAACTTGGTCTGCAACCATTACGATTAGCAAAAGCCACTCCATTCCGTACCATATCGGATAATACCTTTCAACAATGTCTTTTGGTATTATCCAAGGTTTAGTAATAACCATTCTTGCAAGTTCAAAAACGTTGATTCCTAAGAGGTCTCCAAACATGCTTACGATAAGTAAAATACTTAGAAGACTACTGAGACCCATGTAGAGCATTTCCGCTCTCTCTTCGTCGTCCATGTATGCATACTCGAAAAACAGGTTTAAAAAGTTTTGGTGTTAACCAAAAATCTCTTTGTAGAGCTTTGTCTTTTGCTTTTTCGCTTCTTCTGGTACTACCTCTGTTTCCATACTTGCCACGATCACATTTCTACAGACGTAGTCTTCTAGTTGCTTACCGCCTACAACCTCAGTTACATAGCTGTTTGTTTCATAAACTCTGAAGAACGGCTTTTTCTCCTTGTAGCGACCTTTAAGTCTCCAATAGCATTCCCAGAAAACTCTCCTTGCTTCCTCGTAAAGCTTACTTTCCTTTCCTTGCTTTGAGGCTTGATAAGCTAACTCATAAACGTCCCAGCAATAAGGAAAAGGATAATTTTTAGCACTTGCGCTAGGATTCCTAGGTAAGTCTTCTCTACAAATTAAAAGAGACATAAAAAATGCAAAAAGTAGAGAAAATAAAAGTCTTTCTGTTAGGTATTGTTAGTGCTTTTAGAAGGAGGGAACTAATTTCTTGTAAGCTCCTCTTTCCTTCTGGAGAGTTGCGATTATGTCAGGTGGAACGTCGAATATTGATCCACCTGGAACTTGGTCTTTTGCACCCCAGCATGCGACGATTACTCTTCCTGCTGGTTTTAGTGGTTTCCCTCCATACTTTGTTCTGATTATTGGTACTCCACCTGCGGCTTCACACCTTCTGATGAATTCTGTTAGAGCACCTGTTCCAGATCCTAGTTCTTTGCTCATTTTTTTCTCGCTCTCTTACTAGTTTAAGCGAGTTTATAAAGATTTCTCTTTCTCGCTTTCTCTCTCTGAAGTCAAAGACTTGAAGGCTCTTATTACGGTCTGAAGACCAAGCCTTATTGCATCGCTTCGGCTTCCAAGAAAGCCTTTGCTTATCATTTTGTCTATTTCCTCAAGCATTTCTTTAGGTACTCTTACTCCAACATAATCCATTTCTCCAAGCTCGTTCTGAACATTGTCGTCTTGCTCAACGACGTGTTTTATTGAGAGAATTCTTGCCTCTAAGCTTCCAAGAGCTGTCGCTTTGTAGCTTTTCTTCTCGTTCATATCAAATAGGTCTAGGTTGAAGGCCTTTACTATCCTTTCGTCAAGTGCTTCTGGATGCTTCATGAGAGGAACTAGAGCTTCAAGTATTTTCTTTTTGTACTCGTAATAATCAGTTGGAGACCAACCAATTACCTTTAGAGCTTTGTCTCTCAAATCGTCTCTAGTTTCTAAGCTTCTACTGAAAGCTAGGTGAACTGCCTTGTTGTTTATACCTACAATTTTATCGTGTTTTTTCTTCACTTCTATGTAGTTCTTGTAGCTTAAGCTAAGCTTCTTTAGAGCGATCTTGAAGAATATGCAGTTTTTATTGCAACAATAAGCTATGCTCTTTAGCCTTCCGCCTCTGCAAATATCAGGCTCTCCAATTAAGCTGTACTTCTTCATTGGCTCTCCTCTTCCACCTTCTTGACCATTTGAATAAAAGATGCAAAGTTCCTAACAAACTCCTTTACATCTGGTGAATCCACATCTGTGGGGAAGCCTTTTATCACGACTTCTCGTGGTGCAACGCCATCGTACCACCTTACTTTGATTACAGGAAAGCTTACTGCACCACCAAGGTAGTTCAGTATTGGCGAAAGCTCTTTCAGTTTTTTCTTCATTTCATTGCTTCCAAAAGCTTCGATCCACTCTGGCTTGTAAGTTGCAGAGGCATAGTCTTCCTCGAAAGCGCTTAAGCTGTGTCCGCCTATAACATGCTCGTCCACAACAACGTCAAGCCTCTTCAAAACAGGTAATAGCGACTTCCTCAACGCCTCACAATGAGGACATAGAGGATTATCTTGAATTATTACTTCAACCACCTTTCTTCTCACCTTTTATCATTTTGCTCAAAGCTTCCACTTCCTTAAACCAATTCTTACTTGCCATCTCTGAGAACGTCATGTATCTGCGTGTAGGTGGACTTTTTTCAGCTAAGTTTATTACGTTGGTTATTATGTCAATGTGAGACGTAGGTATTCTTGCATTTATGTTGCCATACCACTCTAGAACTTCATTTCCTGCTTCGTCGTGCTTTCTGATCCATCCTACATAACCAGGCGGTACGAGAGGCGGTTTCATTTCCTTTTCTTCAACATGAGAAACTCTTTCTAACCAATCTTTTATTCCGTAGTATAAAGAGAGAACGGCTCTAACTAAGAACTCTGTCGCATAATATGTTATGCTATAGACCATAGCTACCACCTGCCTGCTTTATTTTCACCACGATCTTTCTCTCAGGTGAAAGCTCGGTTTCTACGTAGTTATTAGCCACTAGGTAGTTTATTGCCTTGTTTGCGTCTTCGAGGCTTAAGCCTAGCTCTCGCATTATCGTCTCCACATCTGTGCGTCCAACTCTCATGAGGTAAGCGTAAATTTGAGCCGCCTGTGGATTAATGAGCTGTATTGAGGAAGGTATCGGAACTGAAACCTTCTGAGCTGAAGGAACTAGTGTGCTTAAGGTAGAAATAGAAGCACCACGAGCAACTAACGAAACTGAATCGAGAAGCGTTTGCAAACTAGTCTCTACTTCTGGTAAGTTGTGGTTTAAAGCCAAAGCAAATTTGCCTTGAATAATGACGTTCTTCAGCTGAGCTAACTTCATGTTTACGTCTTTTGAAATATCAAGCGTAAGTGAGTAACGCCTATCTGAGACGTCAATGCCACCTACGTTCTGCAAGAACTCTGACTTTGCCATCGTGATGCGGTCAATAATGTTAAGAGCTTTTTCCATTGCGTCTATTGGATTGCTGGAGATAGAGCCATATCGAAGCACAGCTCTAAGCTCATTAAGTAAGTTCATTATGACGGCATTATAGTTGCTCTCACTCACTTTCTTCTCCCTCTTTCTTCTTTACAGAAGCACTAGCACCTTTTTTCTCTTCTTTTCCTTCAGTAGCTCCTACTTTCTTATCTCTCTTTTCAAGGTCTTTTGTAGCTTCTCTGAACTCTACTTCTTTCATTTTGGACACTATTGCATTATAGGTTTCTGACGTCTGAAGTATTGTTTCGGCAGTTGATCTTGCTGTCATGTTCAGCTTGTTCAGCTCGTCTGTGAGCTGGTTTGCAATAGCAAGAGCATTAATGAGCATCTTCTTTGCATCTTCTAGAGTTTGTGCTTCTCTCATGCTTATTTCTAAGTCATTTTTTAGCCTTATCAACTGCTTTTGAGCGTTTGTTAGCTCAACGCTAATTCTTGAAAACTCATGAGAGTACTCGCTTACCAGCTGATAGTACTTTGTGTTCTCGCTTCTGTAAATGTTCATGTTTGTTTCATAATCGTGAATTCTTCTTTGATATTCCCATACAGCTCTCTGCATACTCTCGATAATTCTGTTCTTCTCAACAAGGTCGTCAATTATGTCAGAAGGAAGTGTTATCCCTGCGTTCATTCTAAGCAAGTATTCTATGTATGTAAGGTCTTCATGAGATAGTAAGCTTCGGTATGGCTCTTTAAGAAGCGTTTGCAACGCTTTAACTATGCCTTCTGGCAATGAGCGACTCGCTGTCGTTCTGAGTAAGTCAAACCTATCGATTATTAGGATGCTATCTTTAAGCTGAGTTGCTCTGTCTAGGTTAATAATCTGGCTTTCTTTTACCTCGATAACGTCAAGAGTGTTCATTTGCTCTGCCCAAAAGCCTTCAAACTCGTTAGGCGGTACAGAAAAAACGTATGACGTGGGGAAGCCATTTGCAAAAAGAGGATAGACTTTTCCTTTTCGCTCTCCATAAATCGAGACCGTCCCTAGTTCTATTTGCCACACTCGTTCTGTAGGCGTAGCGTCGTAGTAGCTGTGTCTCAAGTACTGTCCTTTGTAGCCTTCTCCAAAAGCGTACACAGGTACTCCAAAAAGCCTTTCATTTGCATAAATTGTAGAAGGCGTAACTCTTCGCTCAACGTCAACTATTCTATCGCTAGGTGCTCTTTCTCTGAGCTTCTTTATGACATCTTCAGGCGTTAGCGAAGGAAGGCTCATTGATTAGTGGCTTCACCCCCTTCGACTTCTACATTAGTTCCAAGAGGTCTACCTGCTTTTGAAGGCGGACTAGGAGTCTTTCCTTGGCTTTTAAGGTCAGAAAGCGTTGACTTTATTTCGTCTAAATCTTTAGCAATCACGGTAGAAAGCTGGTATTCGACGCTTGTAACCTTCCTCTTTAGATCATCGTCTTTTACTGATGCAATGTCAGAGCGAATCTGTTGAAGTAGTGTGTTTAGAGCATCAGCAATTCTTGTTGAGAGTGCGTCCAACTTTTTATTTGTGCCTTCAATTTCATTTACAATTTTACCATACTCTTCTTCAAATTTCTTTGAAATCGTCTCTGCTATTGCATTTTTGAGCTCCTCTGTATTTATGGTTGGTGCTTGTTCCTTTATTTCGTCTACTCTCGCCTTAAGGTCTTCAATGTCGCTTCTTAGCGCCTCTATTTCTTCAGTATTAGCTCCAACTTGCAATTTTTCTAGATTTGCCTCTATCTTCGTGAGACTTGAGGTCATTGTGTCTATCTTTGAGGTTAGGTCTAAAGTTGTTTTCTTTAGCGCAATATCAAGACTGCTTTCAATTACTCCTCTTATGACTTCATTTGTAACTTTGTCTAACTGAGCCTTTAACATTTCTTGCTCTTTTTCGAGTTCCATGAGTCTGGCAACTAAAGGACTAGTAGCCTGATTTATCGAACCTGCAACTATACTTGCGAGTCTTCGCTCTGCGCTACCTTCACTCACCTTTCCTCACCCTTCTAACTGCGAGGTTGAT
>Ga0315298_1011224_pt1 | contig 10568 bp, 13 predicted proteins | sample WHS_1_MG_FD_203077 | JGI IMG/M metagenome (GOLD analysis project Ga0315298, IMG submission 203077) | Extremophilic microbial mat communities from Washburn Hot Springs, YNP, Wyoming, USA - WHS_1_MG | ecosystem: Environmental > Aquatic > Thermal springs > Hot (42-90C) | place: USA: Wyoming...
GTTTAATAGCTGTTGATGGGGGAAGCCTTCATTACGACCTAACTGGCTGGTGATTTCATGAATCACCTGTTGAGTCAGGTCATTTTGATTCAGATCATTTTCAAGAGCCATAGCTTGTGTACCTCATCAATGCTGCTGGATGATAAAATTAATTGGCCGCAACATGCGCATATTCCAGTAACAATTCCTGTATCTTTCGTGGCAGATACTGGATTTCGGCTAATATAAATACTTGCTGCACATCCACAATCAGAAGCCGTACAGAAGAATCGTCACGATGGATGAATTTACACATTCTTTTCACCGATTTGACGATTCTCTAGCCTGATAACGCTTCAAATAATAGAGCGCATCTCGCAAGGCCACCTGCACTTCCTCTAACTGGTTCGCCAAAAATGGGGGCGGTAACGTGCGGAGTTGCGGGTCGAGCAAAGAACGCCAGTAATCCATGAGCATCTTTAAATCAGGCTCCTGCTCATAAACAGAATCCTGATTCCAATGCAATCCAATAACGGGCATGGAAGTGACCATACCTCCATCTTCTTTTCGCTGGCCAGTCTGATGCAATGATTGATATGGCTCCACAGGATTTCTTTGCACAGAGGACATGATCGTTACCCTTCGCCCTTCTTCACCAAATACACAGCCGTTCCATACGCGACCACTTCTTGCATGATATTCCCATTGCCCGAGTCAAACTCGCCAGAATCGAACCGCATAGCCAGGACGGCATTTGCTCCCAACGCTTCGGCATTATTACTCAGTTCCTGCAGGGCATCTTCCCGGGTCTGATTCGCCATATTCGTATCGCCCCGCTGCTTGCCGCCGAAAGCCGACGCGATATTTCCCAGACTGCGGCCAATCATGTTGCGAGAACGAATCACCGTACCAAATACGGTCCCGAAATTTTTCTCAATGGTCATTCCTTCAACACTATCTGTCGTAAAAATGTGCATATCATGCCTCCTGTTGTCGCACAAAATACCGATCCGCAAAGCGTTTCAATTCCAGCTGGGGCCAGCCACGAATACCTGCAGAGACCTGCATGGGCTGCGCCAACTTCCCTTCTTTCACCCATCGATACAAAGTCGCTTCTGAAATTCCCAGGTATTTAGCGGCCGTCTTAGGTCGCATAAATACCGGCCATCCATCCGTCTGGTACGCTTCGCTCATCGCCTCACCTCACTTACATTCACTGAATCGCTTATCTTATGAAGCAGTAGCCACATGCGGTTCCGTTTCCACGGAGTGCGGTTGCTCCTCACCAGGACCAGACAGGGTTTTCGTCGGCTTTTCCTGGTACCGGTCGATAAACTCCTCGATCAATCCCAGAATCTTTTGCTGCCCCTGTTTTAATGCCTGCTCTTTGGCACGTAGATCCTTACGCAACTGCAACACCCGATCTGCAGACTCCGCCATCCCTCTTGCTGCCTCGGCGGCCGCCTTGTACTGTTCCACCGCCTTTTTTCCGGAAAACCATTTGCGCTCTAATTGCATGCCCAGATGCACGGCGTGATCGTAAGCTTCCTCATAGTCTTCACGATCCGCATGCGCCGCGATGAGTTTTTGTGTCAGTTCGTCCATCCCACTAAAAATACCCTGCACACGGACCTCAAAATCATGGAACACGTCATCCACCGCCACCCGCGCCGCATCTGATGGAATGCAGCGCATCAAGCTGTGGTCCACCAAAATTCTTCTTTGCATTTCACGCAATATATTCAATCGGTTCTGCGCCAATTCCACGACTAACCGATGTTGGGCATTTTCAAGTTGCTGTTCCTGCTCGAGAATGAGTTTATCCAACATATTGCCGGTATCCATTGACACCTCTGTTTGCTCAAAATCCATGACCGCTGCCATATTCCTCTCCTTTATTTCGGGGGATACACCCAATGCTGATGATTCAGAACCACCGCCTTGTTACGGGCATCAATCCGCGTAATCAGGGCGCCATCCAATCGACTGCCGACATGCACCAAGGCCACCTGCCCTGCTGGCGTTTGTACGACGGCATGGGTTCCATGTACCGCAATCGTGAGCCAGCCTTTTGCCGTAACGGCGGGCGCGGGCGGGGTAACTTCCTTGCCTTTCGATGGCGGAACGGCCTTTCTCGCCAGGGCTACAATTCCGTTGGGTCCCGTTGCCGAAGTGGCCTTCATTGCGGCTAAACCACTCTGTACAGGTGCTGGCACGGCACGTTCACGCAGCGCCAGTCTTGCATCGGCCGCAGATTGTTCCGCCTGACGGATCTGCACTTTCAGTTGCATGTTTTCCGCTGTCAGATTCCCCACGGTTTTTTGAAGCCGCGCCCTCCCCTTATCCAGGCTGGTGATAGAGGCCTGGGCAGATGCCAGTTTTTTACGCACCTGTTCCAACTGGCTCTGGGACGACGCCAATTGCTTTGTGGTATGCACTATGCCCAATTCCACCCATTTGGGCAGTTGCTGCACCGACGCCCTCTCCTTTTTTGCCAGTGCTGCTGAATCGGTCTTCCCACTGCTTCGGTGTACCCCTTGCGAAGCAAACCAGATCGGCCCCTGCCAAACGAGGTACTCATAGGCCAGCACCATGCAGCCCATCATAGACACCACGCCTAGAACCACCACGGCGCGCCCTCGCCAGGAGCGAGCCCCGGAATGGCCTTGCCTGGATTCTGGGGCTGATGGTGACCTTTCATTTTTTGCAGGGGATGGCGTTATGGGCCTTCCAGGTAAATGTTCGGTCAACATGCTCTCATGCACCTTTTTTGAGCCCATCATAGACATGAGGTACGGAACCACGCACGGGTTTCAACAGCATGACGTCTGGATGGGATGCGCCCTTTTTAAGCACATACAACACCGCTTTTTTATACAGATTATGGCCGGTATGCAGTATCAACACGGTACGATCCCCCAAAAGCTTCGCGTGATAATGGTTTCCCACATCCACAACGTCGGCTTGCGCGATCTTCCCTTTGAATGTCACCGCCGTACCACCACTGTTGACTTTCAACACTTGAAAGGGAGCCGTGCCTGCCCAACTGGCAGGCGCCATCGCAAACATTACCGCCATGACTGCCGATACACACATCGCTTTTTTCATATACACCTTCCTTGTTTATCCACGTTTAAACCATTGACCAAACCATCCCCTCACAGATAACCCAACCATCCGAAAATTACCACGCATCAGGCGCCGATAATTCGTTACCCAAAAACTACCGATATCATTGCGTAACTCGGCTTCCACAGCCTCATGGCAAGCATTTAATAACCGCTTCTTACTATCCCCTACATAATCCTTCATCTTCATTTCCTCACTATTTATCCTGGAGACTTTTATTGTATCAGTGAGGTTTTTGCATTTTTTTTCGCAAAAGTGCTGGACTGTTTAAGTAATCGGCAAAAAGTACAGTTGCGCATCGTGTCGCTGGCGTCCGGCTGCATCGTATAAAGATAACTCCCTTTACACTGGCTACAGTGATTCAAGACGACCAATTTGCGGTGATAATCCCGCCACAGGTAAAAAGCTTTTTCCATTTGCAGATCTTCCACCCAGGGCACCAACTCTCTGAATCGTTGGTACGCCATCAGGAAGATCTCAGGGCTCTTAATATCCTCGCTCAATTCGTACATCTGGAGGATTTTGACAAAAGCGATACCTTCTCTGACCGCCCGGTGGGACCGCAAATACACAGAGGAATAAATAGGCGTCTGGCCCTTGGCGGGAAAACCATGTACATTTTTCCAAAGCGCGTTGAGTTGGGCGCGGTTAATCCGCGTTACCGCTTCCACATTGATAGGACGAACCCCTCCGGCAATGAGGAAATGCGCTATTTGCCATCCATGTAAGCGGCTACCTTCCAGGCATTTAATACCCAATGGCAACTCCGTTAGCTGCATCCGGGTTTTCATCGACTGCCACCTGAGATGCTGATGACATAGCTGCCCAATTCTTCCGCCTGAATTTCACCGGAGATAACCCCTTCCATCAGGTTCCAGGCGGTATCCGGCATATCCGATCTGAGTACGGGCATAACGGTCAGCACCTTGGCTATTTCTGCGAGGGTTTGATAGGGCGCTGCGGCTATTTTTTCAATGACGGATCGCGGCAGTCTGAACATGCCCATAGCCATATTCATATCGACCTCGCCAACACTTTTTAGGAGCATCAGATAACCGAGATTCAGGTTGTTCAGGTTTCTGCGAATATGTTTGATGGAGGGCGGCAATGTTACCGGCTTGGCATCTATATCCTGTGCGCGGGCCATGGTTACGCTCCGTTGATATGATGGGAGAGCTTGGCAAACCATTCTGCCGCCTCTGTAATGGATGGCTGAACCTGCTCCTTGATATATTTCGGCAAAGTTTCCCAAAGGGTGTCCGGTTCGACATTTTTCAGCAGGTCGAAGCACACAAAGCATTGCAAGATATTGGACTGAATCTCAATCGGAGAGGGTTCTGAATTGCGCAGTTCCTGGGTAGCCGCCGCTGCTTTTTCTACGGAGTCGAAAAACGCATCATCGTCTTCCCCGCCCATCCCGGTTCCGGCCATGACCTGCCGGTAGGCAGACATCTCCTCTGTGGATTCAGTGGGTTGATTATTCTCCGATTCCACGCCCACAGAAGGAGTGATGGTGTGTATTTTGGGTTTGGGCTTCGGGAACACTTCACGCACTTTTCTAGCACCATCCGCCAACCCATCAGCCAATGCCTGGAAGTTTTCCGGGTGCGATTTATATACCGCCGGAAGCTCGGTCATGGCATCCTTAATCTCTCCTTTCAGAACCCGTGTCGCGGCCACTTCCCCCGATTCGCCGCAGGACTTCAGGAGCGCTATGGCTGAGGCAAAATCACTGGACCGTTTGACTGTACCAGAACTGAGATTCCATTCTTCTGCCACTTTATCTGCTGTTCTTCCTTGCTCCTTTTCTTCTGTATTTTCTGAGTTGGCCCTGATGGATGATCTATGGTCACGAACGCGTTGATAAATGCGGCCTAGTGTTAAAGCTCTTTCTTCATCCGTCAGGTTACGTCGTCCTAACTGGTTTTTATCGACCCAATCTAATACGGCATCCAGACTATCAAAATGCCTACTGATCGTTTTTAATTCCAGATGATGTTTTTGGGCAATGGCATATCTATGGTGACCATCAACGAGTATTTTTTCATGCTCTCTTTCCCATACCATCAGCGCATCACGAACCCCTTCATTAAGGATGCTGGCTTCCAGGTTGGCGAGTTCTTCTGGTTTGAGGGGATACAGCAGATCTTCTATTTCCGGTAAGATAATCAGGCCCGTCGAATCCATCAAGCTTTCTCCATGAGTGAATCATGTCTGAAAAAACTATATGCGCTTTTATGTCTTGTCAAACTATTTTTTTAATGCGTTTAAATACGGTTAATTTAAGTATGAAAACGGTTATAAATTAGCGTAAAAACGATGATATTAAATACAAGAACGGTTATATGTAGCTTTAACCCACCCTGTTACACCATCACTTTAATCGGGGTTTTTTATAAGCCGATCGACCAAGCGGTGTCGTACCATCCACCCTGAGAGTTCCATCTGTTTTTTGGATGCGATAGCCAAAACGGATCGCAGCAAGGCTTCTTTCGAATCGTTCCACCGCTTCTCTGCCTTGCATCTTCAACAAACATAACCAATACAACGATAGAAAACGTGAACACCTCGTTTATCCCTCGTATTCGCACACAAGCTGTAGCTATCGCGACATAAACTCTAGTGATACCCCTTTTATTCCTCGTATTCGGGCGCAAGCTATAGCTATCGAGGCATAAACGTTAGTGACACCTCGTTTATCCCTCGTTTATCCGCGCGGATAAGAAATCGCCGCAGACAAATAGGGCAAGACCGCTTTCCCCCCGCGTAGACACCGCTTTTCCCCGCATTTTATGGTCATCGGCGAAATCCGCCCTTCAGGCAGTTAGATTCCCCTGGTATCTGGGTTGTCGGTATTCTCCCGCTCCAACTACCTATCCTGCGGTCATCAAAATAGGTCATCAAAACCCCGGTTACCCGCCCAGAATGTTCCCCATCCCATGCGCAGTTTCACGTGGTTACCCGCTCCTTTTTTTGCGTAAGCAAACGGCGCTCTGCTTTTTTGGTGTCCGGCTGGATTTTCAAGCCATTAGACGGTGCGACACCGCAAAACGATCTGTTTTAAAATCGCACCAGTGATCTCTAAATACTATGTATATATAAAGGGGCAAAAAACGCGAATATGATCTATTAGAGAACAAAACCCGTTTTGATCTCTAAATACTATATGTAGAGCCACAATTGCGATTCTTGCCATCGAGGTAAAAACCGCGATGAAGCCACGCCAAAGGCGGGCACATAGGGCAAGGAAAGGCGAGAAATTACAGCCAAGGCCAGGGGCTCATGCAGAGAAACCTATCGAAGGCCATATCACGAACAGGGATAGGGACAGGGACAGGGAATAGGGACAGCAAGCACGCTGTAAAACATCATTAGCAGACGGACAATGGGGCTCTAGCATTGAACCAGAAGCTAATGTGATGCCCAACCCTGCACTTCAGGTATCCAAGGCGGTTACAGGGCAAATATGGGTCATAAAAAGGCATCTGCAAGAAACAGAGGCAAGGACCATCCTGAACATCGCATACAGGACGGCACAGAAAGGCTACAGAAGGCCGTTTGATGAATAGAGCTACCCAAAGCTCCACAGAGCAACAAAATGGTGTGCAGGGCAAATATGGGGCATTCCTGCAAGCAAGTGACTCTTGCCCTGATGAAAAGGTTTGGAATCGCCCATGCCGGGAGCAACCCATGCTGGGGGCAAGCCTTCAGGATGTGCTTGGGCTTACAGCAACCTTCAGTGATGGGGTTAACAACTGTTGCCGATAATACGGAACTTTATGAATAAATATACAGTCATATTGTGGTATGAAATTAAGCGCATGGGCAAAAAGTCAGGGTGTGTCGTATCGCACCGCATGTGAGTGGTTCAAAAACGGGGCATTGCCCGTACCTGCCCGCCAGTTGGCGACAGGGACTATTCTGGTGGACGTGTCAGAAGTATCCATAGGCAAGACCGTCGTGTATGCGCGGGTTTCCAGTCATGACCAGAAACCGCAACTGGATGGGCAGGTGGCACGCTGTGTGACCTTTGCAAACGCGCGCGGGTTCTCTGTGAGCGAAACCATCACCGAAGTAGGGTCCGGCATGAATGGGCACCGAAAAAAGTTGTTGCGTTTGCTCGGAGATCAGACCGTGGAGCGCATTGTCGTGGAACACCGTGACCGACTGATGCGCTTTGGCGCGGAATATGTAGAAGCGGCCCTGGCTGCACGAGGCGGAACCTTGCTGGTCGTGGAGGCATCAGAACTCAAAGACGATCTGGTTCAGGATATGATTTCCGTCCAGACCTCTTTCTGTGCCCGATTGTATGGGCGGCGCTCCGCAAAACATCGGGCGGAAAAGGCGATGGCAGTGATGGCAGCGGGCGGCATAGCCCCAGTAATGAGGGCTGAATGATTACGCTGCACACCCGTATTCGCAACCTCACGCCGGAGCAGGATGCGGCCTTATCCACCTATGCAGAACGCTTCAATCGCGTAGCCCATCATCTTGCGACGGATATGGCCAAGGAAAAACGTACCGGTGCATCGTTCAAAAAGGCGTATCTACGCCGTTTTACGTTGACCGCCCGCCAATTCAATGCGATATGTCTGTCTGTGGAGGGTCTCGCTAGTAACCGCCTGGAAAACTTGAAAAACCAGGAAAATATGCTGAGTGATAAAATCCTTGCGCTCCAAAAACTCTTGCCCAAGATAGTGTTGCAAATACAAAAAGCCGGAGCGGAACAAAAGCCGGATACGGTCATACAGCGGCTGAAAAATCGTTTGCACCAAAAGAAACGAAAGCTCGTAAATCTGTTGGAGAGACAATCTCAGGTCATTCATGAACAGCAACGGCCACTCGGATCCGGGCTCTGCTTCGGCGGGAGGAAGCTGTTTCATGCACAACATCATTTGCAGGAAAATGGTTACCAAAACCACGCGGAATGGCTGGCGGACTGGAAATTGGCGCGGTCTCGCCAGTTTTTCGTGCTGGGATCCAATGATGAAACGGCAGGATGTCAGGGATGTGTCGCCCGAATACAGAGCGACGGGACTTTTCTGCTGGACCTGCGGCTGCCGGGAACAGAAGAAAAGCGGGTGACCATCGGGCCGCTCCAGTTCCCCTACGAAGCAGAAAAACTCCGTAATGTCGTAGCGCTACATGCCCAATTATCCAAAGAGAACCTGCCTCGAATCACGAAACAGTCCAAGGCCGGTAAACCGTATTCCCGTATTGTGTATCCCGAAGCACTCAGCGCGTTGTCCTGGCGTTTTCAGCGGGGCAAGGATCAAAAAGGCTGGCGGGTGATGGTGAGTTTTCAACAACCCTTGCAGGGTGCGAACCCCGCTGCTGCCGTTCAAACCCATATTCAGGCCGGAGCCATTGGTGTTGACCTGAATGCGGACCATTTGGCCTGGGCGGAACTGGACCGTTTTGGTAACCCCCTGGAAACAGGCAATATCCCTTGTGTGACTTATGGGAAAACCGCAACGCAGGCAGAAGCGCTCATTGAGGCGGCGGCCATCGCGCTCACCCAACGGGCCAAACAGACAGGCAAGCAGCTGGTTTTGGAAAAGCTGGACTTCTCCCAAAAGAAAACGCAACTCAGTGAAGTGGACGGCCCGCGTTACGCACGCATGCTGTCCAGTCTGTCTTATCGAAAGATTCATGATGCCATTGCTGCACGTGCCGCCAAAGACGGGGTGGAAATAAAAACCGTCAATCCCAAATTCACTTCTGTGTTGGGACGCATCAACTATGCGGCGCGTTATGGACTGACCGTGCATCAGGGCGCAGCCGTGGTCATCGGGCGCAGGGCTTTCGACCGGTTTGCGAAGAACCCGCATACCGGGAAAAATTTCAAGGAATTCGGACTTCGGGAAATGCCGATAGGTCGAACAGGGCGTGATGGCCGCAAGACCATCACCGCACCGGATGGACGTGGTGCGCAGGTCACCTTCTCTTATCCCGCGTGGAATGAGCAGAAGCATGTGTGGACCCTGTTAGGCAAAGTTTCCCGGAAGATGAAAGCGGCGCTTGCAGCGCAGCGTGTGGCGGGGCAATCCGACCATCCGGAACGTATGGTGAAGTCCGCAAGGAGGAAGCCAGAGGTCCCGGTTGCGGCGGCGGTTTAGGCCGCCCTATACGCTTACCGGTGGGAGTCCGGTACGTGAGCCGACAACATCGTTCGGTCGGCGGGATTTCGGTCCTTTGGGTCCGTGGAATATTTTTCTATGGATTGAGCAACGGTAATATAGGGACAGGATGTAAGCGGTTCCATTCACAACGGAGAACAGGCGCAATGTTGCATTGGCTTTTTGGGACGCCGACAGGTTTTGTGTTTTTGCTGGTTGCAGGTATTCTCGTCGGTTTGGCGATTTATGCTCTACCGGTGTTACTGGCCTGGAGCCTGGGGAGTCCTTACTTTTTAGGAATAACCTTGCTGTGTTTACTGCTCGGCTGGACGGTCATTGGCTGGATAGCGGCGTTGGTATGGGCGATGGCGTCGGGCAGAGATGTGGCTTTTGATGAAGAAGCTGATGACGCAGTAAATGCAGACCGGCATTCGCATTCCCGGTTCTAGTTTTCTGTTGCTGGCCGCGTATCCGGTGCAAACCATGATTTCGGCGTAATTCATCATTATTCAGGATCCCCTTGCCCGTGTGATGAAAATCTGACCCTAGCAGCTTGTCGGACTTTCATTTTGCCTAAAATTATCATATAATTACTTATAATTCAATGTGATGAGTGATTTCATGGCCCGCTTCCTCGATGCTAACCGCAAGACCGATTATCTTCTGCCCCCCTCCATGGACGACTGGCTCCCGGAAGGGCACCTGGCCCGTTTTATTGTGGAAGTCATTGATCAGCTCGATCTCTCGCTGCTGGTCCAACAATATGCGGGGCGTGGCCATAAGGCCTATCACCCGGCCACCCTCCTGGCGATTCTGGTCTACGGCTATGCCAACGGGGTCTTTTCCAGCCGCAAACTGGAACAAGCCACCTATGATTCCGTGGCTTTCCGTTACCTCGCGGCCGGCAGCCATCCGGATCACGATACCCTGGCCACCTTCCGTCGCCGTTTTCTGGGCGAACTGCAAGGATTGTTTGTGCAGGTATTGGAACTGGCGCAGGAGATGAAACTGCTGAAGATCGGCCGGGTGTGTCTGGATGGCACCAAGATCCACGCCAACGCTTCCAAACATCAAGCCCTGTCCCATGGGCATATCGAACAGATGGAGCGTCATCTCCAGGCCGAAGTACAGGAACTCTTTGCACTGGCAGAACAGGCGGATCAGTCCGGGATTCCCGAAGGCGTGAATCTGCCCGAAGAGATCCAGCGCCGCACAGACCGGCTGGCCGTGATGGCAGCGGCCAAAGCGAAGATTGCCGAGCGGGCACAGGCCCGTTATGCCAAAGAGAAAGCGCAGTACGACACGCAAATGGCACGCCGTGCAGAACGGGAAGCCCTGGGA
>Ga0315298_1011225_pt1 | contig 10568 bp, 7 predicted proteins | sample WHS_1_MG_FD_203077 | JGI IMG/M metagenome (GOLD analysis project Ga0315298, IMG submission 203077) | Extremophilic microbial mat communities from Washburn Hot Springs, YNP, Wyoming, USA - WHS_1_MG | ecosystem: Environmental > Aquatic > Thermal springs > Hot (42-90C) | place: USA: Wyoming...
AATGTTGAGTACTGTTAGAGAAAGAATGGGGGTGGAAGGTATGGAGAAGAAGGAAGGGGAAGTCACCTTAGAAAGAAGCTTTGAAAAGGTTAACGCCATTTTGGCCAAACACAACCACAATCCCTCAAACCTTATCGGCATTCTTCAGGAAATTCAAGAAGAGTACCGATACCTGCCGGAGGAGATTTTGAGTTATGTAGCTACGGCGCTGCAGGTTTCTCCGGCATACGTTTTTGGGGTGGCTACATTTTATGCTCAGTTTTCCCTCAAGCCCAAGGGCAAGCACGTTATCCGAGTCTGTGACGGAACGGCGTGTCATGTGAAGGGCTCAGAAAAAGTCCTGCGAGCTGTTCGAGAGTACCTTGGCCTTCGAGAGGGGGAGAATACCACCTCTGACCTCCTCTTTACGGTAGAAACCGTGGCCTGTATTGGGGCCTGTGCTCTGGCACCGGCACTGATGATTGACGGAGAGGTGCATGGGCTTATGGACGAGAAGAAAGTCGAAGAACTCCTCGAATCGTACACGGCCGAAGAGGAAGGAGCGGTGTCCGATGGTCCTCAGAGATAGACAAACGCTGGAAGAAGAAGTTCAAAGGCTCAAAACACGATATGTTGGGAAGAAGCGGATTCTCGTCTGTGGAGGGCTGGGATGCCTCGCCAAGGGGTCACAGGCGGTTTTCGACGCCTTTTGGAAGATTCTCTCCCGGGAAGGACTCCCGGGCTGGGTTGTAGAGAGAGTCGAAGAGCATTCTGACTGCCCCCATCTTGTGCGGACTGGCTGTATGGGGTTGTGTGAGGCCGGGCCTCTGGTCACCATTGAACCCCAGGGAATCCTTTATCTTAGAGTCACACCTGAAGATGTGGAAGACATCATCGAGACGACGGTTAAGGAAGGAAGAATTGTGGAGCGCCTGGTGTACCAGGAAGAGCACAATGGCAAAGCTCAGTCCTGGCCTCTTATGAAGGATGTCCCCTTCTACCGACACCAGGTTAAAATCGCCCTCCGCAACTGTGGGAGCATCGATCCAGAGAACATTGAGGAGTACCTTGCTCGGGATGGATACCTTGCTCTGGCTCGGGCCATAACCGAGATGGCCCCAGACGATGTCATTGGTGAAGTCACGAAGTCTGGCCTCCGGGGCCGTGGGGGTGGAGGATTCCCCACCGGGCGGAAATGGCAGTTTGCCCGGATGGTCAAAGCAGATAAAAAGTACATCATCTGCAACGGAGACGAGGGTGACCCGGGAGCCTTCATGGACCGGAGTGTCATGGAGGGTGACCCTCATTCGGTCATTGAAGGCATGGCGCTGGCTGGGTATGCCATAGGGGCGAGCGAAGGCTACATCTACGTCCGGGCTGAGTATCCCCTCGCGGTGAAGCGTCTCCGCAAGGCCATCGAGGATGCCCGCCGTTTCGGCCTTCTGGGACAGAACGTTCTCGGTACCCCTTTTTCGTTCGATGTGCACATTCGGGAAGGTGCTGGTGCTTTCGTGTGTGGAGAAGAGACTGCCCTCATCGCTTCCATCGAAGGGAAAAGGGGGATGCCCAATCCCCGGCCTCCCTATCCTGCCCAGAAAGGCCTCTTTGGAAAACCCACGGTCATCAATAACGTCGAGACCTTAGCCAATGTCCCGGCCATCATCCTCAAGGGGGCAGAGTGGTTCCGTTCTTTTGGGACGGTGACAAGTCCTGGAACGAAGACCTTCGCCCTGGCCGGAAAGATTCAAAACACTGGACTCGTGGAAGTTTCCATGGGGATCACCCTGCGGGAGCTCATTTTTGATGTTGGCGGGGGTATTCAGAACGGTAAGCGCTTCAAGGCGGTGCAGATTGGGGGTCCCTCAGGGGGTTGCCTCACTGAGCATCATCTCGACCTCCCGGTGGATTACGATTCCCTCTGTGGAGCGGGGGCTATTATGGGCTCAGGTGGACTCATTGTCCTTGACGAAGATACCTGCATTGTGGAGGTGGCTCGCTTCTTCATGAGCTTTACCCAGAATGAGTCCTGTGGGAAGTGTGTTCCCTGTCGGGAGGGGACAAAGCACATGCTCAACATGCTGCAAAAAATTGTGGATGGTAAGGCTGCCCTGGAAGACCTTTCTCTCCTTGAAGAAACGGCGCTCGTGGTGAAGGATGCCTCGCTCTGCGGTCTGGGCAAAACAGCACCCAACCCCGTTCTCACCACGCTGCGATACTTCCGGGATGAGTACATTGACCATGTGGTACATAAGGTCTGTCCTGCCCATGTGTGCCAGGCCATGCGGGAGTACTGGATTGACCCGGAGAAGTGCCGCACCTGTGGCAAGTGTGCCCGAGTTTGCCCGGTTTCCTGCATTTCCGGTCGTCCCAAAGTACCCTATGTCATCGACCAATCTCGCTGCATCAAGTGTGGTTCCTGTTTTGAGGCCTGTCCTTTTGATGCTATCGTGGTGAGCTGGAGGAGGAAGAGCAATGCGTGAGGAGAAGAAAGTCGTCATCGTCGACGGACAGGAAATTTCCCTCGATGGGGAAAAGAACATTCTCGAGGTAGCCAAGAAGGCCAACATTACCATTCCCACCTTTTGTTACCATTCGGATCTCAGTGTGTACGGTGCTTGCCGAATGTGCCTTGTGGAAGTAGAGGGAAGGGGACTCATGCCTTCCTGCTCCACACCTCCTGAACCGGGGATGGTGATCCACACGAATACCCCCCGGGTTCTTGAGGCCCGGAAAATGATCGTGGAGCTGTACCTTGCCAATCATGACCGGGATTGCACCGTCTGCGAGCGAAACCTCAGCTGCCGCCTGCAGGAGATGGCGTCCCGCATGGGAATTACAAAGGTTCGCTTTGGAGAGCGTACTGAAAAGCTTCCCAAGGATGAATCATCCTTTTCCCTGGTCCGAGACCCCAACCGCTGTATCCTCTGTGGGGATTGTGTGCGAGCCTGTCAGGAGATTGAGGGTATCGGTATTTACGACTTCACCCATCGAGGGGCGAGGGCCCGGGTGGAACCGGCTTTTGGGAAGAAGCTCACCGAGGTAGAGTGTGTCTTCTGTGGTCAGTGCGCCATTCGGTGTCCGACAGCAGCGCTGGTGGTGAGGTCGGAACTCGATGTTGCCTGGCGAGCCGTTCTTGACCCTGAGAAGTTCGTGGTGGCTCAGATTGCCCCGGCGGTACGAGTGGCAATCGGCGAGGCCTTTGGCCTTCCTCCCGGAGAAATCACCACGGGGAAGATTGTTGCGGCACTGAAAAAGATCGGCTTTGACCGGGTCTACGACACCTCTTTCAGCGCTGACCTTGTGGTGGTGGAAGAGGCCGAGGAATTCTTCCATCGGCTGCAAAGCAACAGTCGTTTGCCACAGTTCACTTCCTGTTGTCCTTCCTGGGTAGTCTTTGCCGAGCGCAACTATCCTTTCTACCTTGAGCACCTCTCCTCTATTCGTTCCCCGCAACAGATCTTTGGCTCGGTTATTCGGAATTTTGTCTCCAAAATGGAGAACGTCCCCAAAGAGAGGCTTGTCTCGGTCTCCATCATGCCCTGTCTCTCAAAGAAGTTCGAAGCCCGGCGGCCCGAGTATGTCCACGACGGTGTGCCTGATGTGGACATCGTGCTCTCCGCTCAGGAGACTATTAAGATGATCAAAATGGCCAACATTGACTTTGCAGAACTTGAACCTGTTCCCTTTGACGTTCCCCTGAGCGCTGGAAGCGGAGCTGGTGTCCTCTTTGGTGTCACAGGTGGTGTCACCGAGGCCGTTTTGCGGTACGCCTACGAGCGCCTGACCGGTAAGGAGCTTAAAGAGGTAGAGTTTAAGGCTGTCCGGGGGTTTGAGAGTATCCGGGAAGCCGAGGTGAACTTTGACAGCAGAGTGGTGCGGGTGGCCATTGTCCACGGATTGGCCAACGCCCAGAAGCTTGTCCAGGAAATACGGGGAGGGAAGCGGGGTTACGATTTTGTAGAGGTCATGAATTGTCCCGGTGGGTGCATTGGTGGTGGAGGCATGCCCCTTGGATATCCTGACTACCAGAGAGTCCTCAAAAAACGAGCCGAAGGTCTCTACAACGCCGACCGCCTGAGTCCAGTGCGGAAAGCTCAGGACAATCCGGCGGTGAAGTTCCTCTATGAACAGTGGCTTAAGAATCCGGGAAGTGAGGTGGCTGAACAGTACCTCCATACACACTACTACTCCCGCCGGAGAATCTCGAACGAGATGATAAAGATTCAGGAGGCTAAGAGCGCCAGAAAAGTCGATGTGGCAGTCTGTGTGGGCACAAGCTGTTACCTCAAAGGTTCATACAACATCCTGCAAAAACTCCTCAAGATGGCTAAGGACTACGCTGTGGAGGACCGCCTGAGTATCGGGGCAACGTTCTGCCTTGAACGCTGCGTTAAGGGGCCCAATATCCGGGTCAACGAAGAGATTGTTTCTGGTGTGGGTGAGGAGAATCTTAAGGAAATTTTTGAGAACATCATCCTCGTTCGCCTTCGGGAAGGTGGCGAATGAATTTCGGGACTCTGACTGTACAAAACCCGGGGGAGAACCCTCGGGTTTTTGTTTTTAGCAGTACACGTGGTAGAATGGACCTATGAATGTGATTGTGGTTGAGGAATTGCGCAAATGGTACGGAGAGGTCAGAGCAGTCGACGGTATAAGTTTTACGGTGGAGGGAGGAGAAGTTTTTGGTCTCCTTGGTCCCAATGGGGCTGGGAAGACCACAACCGTCGAAACGGTCATAGGTCTTCTGAGGCGTGATGGTGGCCGAGTTGAGGTTCTTGGCATTGATCCCCTGGTGGATCCTTTTTCCGTGCGGTCCCGTATCGGGGTACAGCTTCAGGTGGCACAATTTTTCCCTCGGCTCACGGTCTCTGAGACCTTGCGGCTTTTTGGGTCCTTCTATCCGAAGAGAAGGCCAGAAAAGGAGATTCTCAATCTCGTAGGTCTTACCGAGAAAGCTCATGCCCTCGTTGAGAAGCTCAGCGGTGGGCAGCTCAAGCGTCTCAGCGTGGGACTGGCCTTAGTGGGGGAGGTAGAGATCGCGTTCTTCGATGAGCCCACTTCTGGCCTTGATCCCCAGTCCCGACGGAACCTCTGGGACATCATTCTCACCCTTAAAGAGAGAGGGAAGACCGTTTTCCTCACTACCCATTACCTCGATGAGGCTGAGAGACTCTGTGATCGGGTGGCCATTATCGATCGGGGTACCATCATTGCCCTGGGAAAGCCACGAGAACTTATTGCCGAGTACTTCAGGGAAAAGGCCGTGGAAATTCCTTTTGCAGAGATTCAGAATCCTGCGCTGTTGTCTTCTTTGCCTGCTGTGACGAAGGTTCGTACCGACCGCGAGATGGTTACCCTCTACACCCACAACCTTGCTCAGACCTTTGCCGGCCTTGGTCAGCTGGAAGAGGAAGGGCAACTCTCGCTGCACAACATTGTGGTACGGGAAGCAACCCTTGAAGATGTGTTCCTGAAACTCACCGGGAGGAGGATTCGCGACTGAAAGTTTTCTCTGCTCTTTTTGCGGCGCATCTCAAGAACATCTATCGCGATCGAATGTCCATTTTCTGGTTCCTGGCCTTCCCTGTGCTCTTTGTGTTCCTCTTTGGTATTATCTTTGGTGGGGTTGGGAGAGACTCGCCTCTTGTTGTGAGTGTTATCAGGGATAAGGATATTCCCGATGTGGATGAACTTCTTTTCTTCCTCAAGGAAAAGGGGAACCTCACCCTGGTGGAGGAAAATCTTTCTTCGGCGATGACCGCGCTTCGTCAGGGTAAGCGGAGCATCGTTGTGCACTATACTCCTTCGGGTATCGTGTTCTATGCTCATCCGCAGCGCATGGAAAGGGTGTACATGCTCGCTGGATACCTTCAGAGCGCTTTCTGGCAGAAAGACTTCTTCTGTCCTGAATGGGTTCCCGGTATTTCTGTAGAGGTACGGGCTATCGAGGTTCCCCAATTTCGCCAGATCGATTACTTTCTCCCTGGCGTTCTGGCTATGGCCGTCATGCAGCTTGGGCTTTTTGGGTCGCTTGATTTTGTAAGCTTGCGGGAACGAAAAATCATCCGGCAGCTGCAAGTGACACCCCTGAGAAAGGAATGGCTTTTGTGGAGTGAAATCGTTGTGCGCCTTGTGATTGCTTTTGTACAGACGGCGGTGATCGTGACTTCGGGCTGGCTCTTTTTCAAAGTACAGGTTTCTGGTTCCCCATTGACACTCTTTGCATGGATCCTTTTTGGTGCCTGTACCTTCGTGAGTTTGGGCTATTGTCTTGTGTCTTTCGCGAGAACTGTCGAAAGTGGCCAGGGTGTTATCCAGATGGTGCAGTTTCCCATGATGTTCCTGTCAGGCATCTTTTTCCCTCCGGAGATGATGCCTGAATCAATCCGTTTCATCACCCGACTTTTGCCTCTGAGTTACTTCGGCGATGCTTTGCGAAGCACCATGGTAGGTATTCCCACGCAATTTGGTTTGATGAGTGATTTCTTGGTACTTTTTCTGTGGCTCTTGGGAACGTTTTTTCTGGCCTTTCGATTCTTTAGGTGGGAATAAAAAAGTGGACACCGGTCCCGTTGACTTTCCCTCTCTTTGTGTTATATAGTAAGGTCACGCGGAAAAGACGATGAAGGGAAGAAGTAGAGGGTTTTCGAAGAGGCACAGAGAACCGGAAGGGTGGGAGCCGGTCCTCTTCCCCCTCGAATCCGTCCTGGAGTTGTGGGTGTGAAAGACGAGTAGCGCCCAACGCTTGGTGCGTTAGAACTTTGAGGGTGGTGCAGACTGCCGAAGAAGGGTGGCACCGCGGGAAACACTCTCGCCCCTTGGGCGAGAGTGTTTGTTTTCGCGGGGGAAACTTCGTGAGTACGAGGGAAGTCTTTCAAGGTCTCTTGGGTACTGAAAAAGATGTTCTTCCTTGTCCCATCCCCGCCTTTTGGGGATGGGAGGCAATCCTTGTAAACGCTTTCTCCCCCCAGGATACGGTGGTGTGCATTGTGACTGGGGAGATGAGTGAGCGTTGGGCAAGGATGGCCGAGATTTTGGGTCTTTCCGTAGTGCGTCTTGGGGGACGGGGTTATGGAACCCCTGCTGCACAGGACTTGAACCTTCTCCTTTTGACTGATGTAGGCAAACGTATCCGGGGAGTTTTGGCCGTTCATGTGGAGGAAAAAAATGGAGCATGGGTGGATCTCGAGGCTTTGGGGGAGGTGTGCCATCAGAAGGGACTTTTCTTTGCTGTTGATGTGAGTGTTTCTTTGGGAATTTTCCCTCTTGCGCTTGACCGCTTTTTTGTGGATGCCGCAGTAGCCAGGATACAGGATACCCCAGAGTTTTCCCTCCTGGTCTTAGGGAAAAACATAAGGGAGAAAGCCTCAGAGTCTCGTTTCTTAAGATATTCTCTTGCTGTAGAGAACGTAGGGGAGGCCTTTGGGGAATATCCTATCTCCTCTTCTCTTTTAGAGCGTTTTGAGGCCCTGTATCGGCGGGGGATAGAAAATGTCTGGCGAAGAAGACTCTATCTTGCAAGGCTTTTTAGAAGAGGGGCAAGGGCTCTGGGGTGTGTGGTTGGGGGAGAGGAAATGGCTTTCCCCTCGGTGAGTCTCCTTGTGCTTCCTTCAGGGGTAAAGCGGGAATGGGTGATTGCTTTTCTGCAGAGGGAGAGCCTTGTAGCGGGGGAGGTACCGGAGAGGAAGGACACTCTCTTTGTGTGTCATGGAGAGAGTCTCTCTGTCTCTGAAATTGTGGAGATACTCTTTCTTCTGGGAAAGGCCTTGGAGGAGAGCGGTCAGAAAGTGGATATTGCTTCGATTTTCTCGCATCTGTGGGAGGTGAAAGAGGATGGGTGAAAAGGCCATAAGAATTCTCTGTGCTCACGGGGTTCCAGAAGACATGGTACGGAGGCTTCTGGAAGAGGTAGGTCCAGTGGAGGTTCTTTCTTCCGATGATGAGGAAGAAATCATCCGGGTCATTCGGGACAAAGATGTCTTTGTAGTTCGTTCCAAGCCTCAGGTTACGGCAAGAGTTATCGAGAGCGCTCCCTGTCTCAAAGTAGTAGCCCGTCCTGGAGTGGGAACGGATAACATTGACAAGCAAGCCTGTGAAGCGAGGGGAATCAGGATCATCAATACCCCTGAAGCCTCGGCCTCAAGTGTGGCTGAACTCACGGTAGGGTTGGCCATTGCCCTTTTGCGGCACCTCTACCTCACCTGTGCCTTTCTCAAAGAAGGGAAATGGGCCAAAGGAAAGTACACCGGAAAGACTGTCGAGGGAAAAACCTGGGGTGTGGTGGGTTTTGGAAGCATTGGCCGAAGAGTGGCAGAGATTGTCAAGACCATGAGGGCCGAGGTCATGGCTTACGACCCTTATGTTCCAGAGGAAGAATTTGGACGAAGAGGTGTGAAACGAGCCTTTCGCCTGGAGGAGCTCCTTGAGCGAAGTGACATTGTCTCGCTCCATGTGGTTTTGAACACTGAAACGGATGGGCTCTTCTCTGAGGAAGTATTGCGGAAGATGAAAAGGGGGGCTTATCTTATCAACACCTCTCGAGGGAAAGTGATCGACCAGAATGCTCTTCTGCGGGTGCTCAAGGAGGGGCATCTTGGGGGTGTGGCTCTTGATGTCTACGAGACGGAACCCCCTCAAAATCTCGAGCTCCTCAATCAAGAAAACGTCATCTGTACTCCTCACATTGGGGGGAGTACCGAAGAAGCCTTCTTGAATGCTACTGAAGTCTTGGTTAATAAGCTTAAAGCCCTTTTTCAACTGGGAGGAGGGATACCGATAGGGTACTAAAATGGGGAACCTCTTTGAGATTCTCGACCATACTGCTGATGTCGGACTTGTAGCCTGGGGAAGGTCCTTGGAGGAGCTCTTTGCCAATGCAGCCTTGGGAATGTTTTCCCTCATCGGGGAGTTAAGAAAAGTAAATGGAGGATTTGAAACCTCGGTTGCTGTTGAAGGCAGCGACTGGGAAGATCTTCTTGTAGCCTGGCTCAATGAGCTTCTCTATGTTTTTGAGGTGGAAGAAGCGCTCTTGAACCATTTTGACATCCAAGAATTCGGGCAGTACTATCTCAAGGCGCGGGTTTTTGGAGAGCCTCTGGACCTCGAGAAACACGAGGTATTTCGAGTGGTCAAGGCCTGCACGTACTATGAGGCGAGGGTCGAAGAAGTCGAGCCAGGTCTTTTCCGGGCACAGGTATACTTTGACATCTGAGGGAGGTTGAGAATATGGCCGAGTGGAGTGGTCCACTGCAGAAGATAGACGAGTGGCGCTGGCGGATCCCCAAAGACTATAAACGTGGCATGCAGGTTGAGGGAATCATTTACGCCAGCGAAAAGATGATGAAGTCTATCCGCAAGGATCAGGCCCCAGAGCAGGTGGCCAATGTTGCTTTTCTTCCGGGGATCGTGGGGAAGTCTTTGGCCATGCCTGACATCCACTGGGGCTATGGCTTTCCCATCGGGGGTGTGGCGGCAATACTCCTTGATGAAGGAGTGATTTCCCCTGGGGGAGTGGGTTTTGATATCAACTGTGGCGTGCGAGTAGTAAAGACGAACCTCACCAAAGATGAAGTTCTGCCAAGTCTTGAAAAACTCCTTTCAGTGCTTTTCCGAAACATACCCTCTGGGGTGGGGTCCGAGGGTAAACTTTCTTTTTCTCCATCGGAGCTCCGAAAAGTCATGACCCAAGGAGCGCAGTACGTGATATCCAGGGGGTTCGGATGGCCTGAAGACAGGGAACACATTGAAGAAGGTGGAGCCATGGAGGGGGCAGATCCTGATGCGGTAAGCGATAAGGCCATCGAACGGGGAAAGGATCAGCTTGGAACTCTGGGTTCGGGAAATCACTTCTTAGAGATTGAGGTAGTGGAATGCATCTTTCGCCACGATATTGCTGAGGTTTTCGGGCTCTTCGAAGGGCAAATCGTCATCATGGTGCATACTGGCTCTCGGGGGTTTGGACACCAGATCTGCACCGATTACCTCCAAAAGATGCAAAACGCTATGAACCGTTATGGCATCAAAGTGCCGGATAGACAATTGGCCTGTGCTCCTTTCCGGTCCCCTGAGGGACAGGGATATTTTGCTGCTATGGTCTGTGCGGCGAACTTTGCCTGGGCGAACCGCCAGCTCATCACTCACTGGATTCGGGAATCTTTCGAAGAGGTGTTCGGTAAATCGGCACGACAGCTGGGCATGGAAGTGCTCTACGACGTAGCGCATAACATCGCCAAAATTGAAGAACACGAGGTGGATGGGGAAATTAAAAAACTTTGCGTTCACCGCAAGGGTGCTACCCGTGCCTTTGCTGTAGGGCACAAAGCTGTACCGGAGAAATTCCGCAACGTGGGACAGCCGGTTCTTATCCCAGGAGATATGGGCACAGGTTCCTATATCCTTGTGGGGACGGAGCTTGCCATGCGGGAGACTTTTGGGTCAACCTGCCATGGGGCGGGAAGGGTTATGAGCCGTTCTGAAGCCGATAGAACTTCCCGAGGGCGGGATATTGTTGCAGAGCTTGAGGGGAAGGGCATCCTTGTCATGGCAGAGAGCAAATCCACCCTTCGGGAGGAGATTCCTGAAGCTTACAA
>Ga0315298_1011227_pt1 | contig 10566 bp, 11 predicted proteins | sample WHS_1_MG_FD_203077 | JGI IMG/M metagenome (GOLD analysis project Ga0315298, IMG submission 203077) | Extremophilic microbial mat communities from Washburn Hot Springs, YNP, Wyoming, USA - WHS_1_MG | ecosystem: Environmental > Aquatic > Thermal springs > Hot (42-90C) | place: USA: Wyoming...
CAATTTTTGGAAAGAATTCACTCATAAAGATGTCAAGCCGGATAACTTGAAGATATGGAAGTATTTTTTGATTTCAAAAATTTTTGGGATAACTTTTGGAATAAAGCTTATGGAAAAGGGTGAAGATAAGGCTCAAGCAACTTATGAAAAAATATCTGAGTTTGTGCCTGACGCTGAAGCCATTGTAAAAGACTAGGATGAACATGAAAGGCAGCTCATGAATATGATTGATGAGGAAAAGCTAAGATATGTTGGCTCTATAGTTTTAGGCTTGAACGATGCGCTTGTAGAGTTTACTGGCGCCCTGGCAGGTTACACTTTCGCCCTTCAAAACACACGCATGGTTGCAATGACTGGGCTGATTACGGGGGTTGCAGCGTCGCTGTCGATGGCTACGTCAGAATACTTGTCAACTAAATCTGAGGGAAATGCTAAAAATCCTTTTAAGGCAGCATCATATACGGGCATTGCTTATGTTCTTGCAGTTCTGTTTTTAATAGCACCATACCTGCTTCTGGCAAACGTGTATGCTTGCCTAAGCTTGACAATAGTAAATGCGACTATTGTTATTTTCTTGTTCACCTTTTACATTTCAGTTGCAAAAGACCTACCCTTCAGAAAGAGGTTTCTAGAAATGACAACAATCAGCCTAGGAATAGCAGGCTTAACATTCACCATAGGATTTTTCATAAGAATATCCCTAAATGTAGGGGTAGATTAGGCGAAAGCGAGATGTTTAAAGATTGAAAACTAAAGGCTACTGTTATTGAGTTAACTTTCGCATGTAGTATGTGTTTCCTTCGTATTCCAGCCTTACAAGATCGCCATTACGCAAAAGTTCATTAATAATTTGCCAGCCTGCATTTGCCTTCTTTAAAAGTTCTGCGACAGCTTCTTCCCTCATTGGATGGACAGCCGTTATGCTCAGCAAATCCGCTTTAACATTTCCCGTAAATGCAAACGCGTTTCCCTCATATCCTATCAAAAATTCCACCTTATCGCTTTCAAGACATTTGGAAAATTTTTGAAAAGCTGCGTTTAGGGTTTCCTCTTTAGCTGGTTTTACCCACATTTCTGTTGGTGGCCTCGTTGGTATAGCAATGTAAGCCCTATCTAGCTTAACCAGACTTTCCAGAAAATTTGCTATCCTTTCTAATTCGTCTTCGTAATTTACACGATCGATGAGCATTGTCTCGCTTACAAGGATTCCTTCGAAACTTCTTGCAAATTCCCTTACTCCATTTAGAATCCTGTCCAATTTTAAGTCTTTATGTGGCCTATTTATTCGCCTCCATAAATCATGGCTTACCGCGTCAACTTTCAATGAGACAAAGTCAGCAGCTAACAATTCTTCCCTAACTTCTTCACGCCAAAGCAGAGAGGCGTTTGTTATAACTGCTATAGGAATCCCAACATGCTTTAAAAGCGATATCTCTCTACCCAAATTAACATCCAGTGTTGGTTCTCCATCTGGCACAAAGGTGATGTAATCTATTTTTTCTCCCCTTGAGGTTGCCTCATCAATTTTCCTTTCAACCTGCATCAGAATTTGCTCCGGTTTATAGAAGGCTTGCCTATCAACAAGCATGTTGCTTGTTCTGCCCAATTGGCAATAGACGCATGAGTAGGAGCATGTTTTCGGTGGGATGTTGTTTACTCCCAAACTTCTTCCTAAACGCCTAGAGGGAACAGGTCCAAAAGCCAACGTTTCTATATTCTCCAACATGTCACCTTAATGATAGTTCTGTGCAGAGTCTTTTCCATATGGCCTTTATCTCTTTTGCAACGTCGCATTTCGGGGAATACTCCATTACCGTTTTTCCATTGACCATGGCCTCTGTAACCACCGGATTGAAGGATATGTTGCCAACAACTTCCACGCCATTTTTCTCACAGAATCTAGAAATTTTATTGGCGTTTTCCTCGTTTACATCATACATGTTTACGCATACGAAGGGTCTAACATTGAAATGTCTTAGAAGCCCTAACGCTCTTTCTAAGTCATGAATCCCGGACATTGTAGGTTCGGTTACCACTAAACCCGCGTCTACGCCAGTTACGGAGGCTATGACTGGGCAGCCGATTCCAGGTGGGCCGTCAATAATTATGAGGTTGTTTCTCTCTTTTTCAGCCAGTAGTTTAGCATTTTGCCTAACCATTGTTACAAGTTTTCCCGAGTTTGATTCACCTGGATTAAGTAGGGCGTGAGCCATAAACCCATATTTTATCTTTGAGATGTAGGCGTAACCCGAAATTCTTTCAGTTAATGTTACGGCGTTTACAGGACAGACTAATGTGCAGACACCGCAACCTTCACATGAGAAAGGATCCACTGTGAAGTTTTGGGTTATGGCGTCGAATTGGCATTTTTCTCTGCAGATGCCGCATTTAACACATTTAGTCTCGTCGATTACTGCTATTTTTGAACCCCTAAACTCTTTTGTTTCGATAATTTCTGGATGCAGAAGCATGTGAAGGTCTGGGGCATCTACATCGCAGTCTGCGACCACAGCCTTTTTTGCCAGAACAGCGAAGGCTGCTGTTATGGTTGTTTTGCCCGTTCCACCCTTTCCGCTTAAAATTGTTATTTGTTTCAATTGCCCACCAACTCTTTAACATCTTCAAACAATTTTTGGAATTTGTCGGTCCACTCTGGCATTTTTAGGCTGAATGGAATTCCTTTGGAATAAAGCTCTGCAATTTTCCTTTGGTATGGGATTTCGAGCAAAATTGGTATGCCTTTTCCCCTACAGTATTCATAAATTTTTTTGTCGCCTATTCCAGCCCGGTTAACCACAACGCCGTATGGAATCTTCATATCCTCTAAAACTTTAACAGTTATTTTCAAGTCATGAAGCCCAAATGGTGTTGGCTCGGTTACAAGAATGCAGAAGTCGCTACCCTTAACCGTTTCAATCACGGGGCAACTTGTACCGGGAGGAGCATCCAAAATAACATTCCTGCTCTTATCTAGGCGCTTTTTGACTTCTCTAATCAATGGAACAGCCAATGGCTCGCCGACTTCAAGCTCGCCAAAAACAATCCTTATATCATCTGTGAAGCCCTCTTTAATAACCCCAATTCTGTTTTTCCCTTCACTAATGGCCTTTTTAGGGCATGTTAAGATGCATCCTCCGCAGCCGTGGCAAAGCTCTGGAAAGACTAAAATTTTTCCTGGAACCGCCAAAATTGCGTTGTATTGGCAGAAGGCTGCACATTTTCCGCAATAATCGCATAACTCCTCGTTTACTGATGGAACAAGCCTATAGACTGGTTCTTGGCGGGTTATTTTTGGATTTAAAAGCAGGTGGGCGTTTGGTTCTTCAACGTCACAGTCCAATAATTGGGCATTTTCTATGGAAATGGCCAGATTAACCGCCAATGAAGTTTTGCCTGTTCCACCCTTTCCGCTTGCAACAGCCACTATCACGACAATCTCTCCTGCTCACTGCCTACCTTTACTTTAAGTTTTTGAAGAGCCTTTCGCAAGGCGTTAACGGCTAATTCTGCACAATGACTTTCGGGAAGACCATCCAACTCTCTTAAAACGTCCTCCTTAGTGATTTTCCATGCTTCTTCAACGCTTTTGCCGATTATTAGGGAGGTTAAAGCAGATCCTGAACAAGCTGTTCCTACACAACCCTTATACTCGAATTTCGCGTCCTTTATTACGCCATTCTCAAGTTTCAAGTAAAAAGTAATGGTATCTCCGCATGGAAGACCCGTATATGAGACAGAGACGTCAGGCTTTTCTATCGAGCCAACATTAACTTTGCTTACATAAAGCTTTACAGCCTTAGCTGAGTAACCAGCCCTAAGCAAAAGCTCCTCTATCTTTGACCTATCCGGCATATTTCACCCGAAACATCAAAGCTACATCTTCATCTGTGGCGTGCGTGGCGACAACCTTCTGTCAACTCTTCAAGCTTATCCTGCCTGTATGCTTCGACGACATCTTTAACAGTGTCAGCGTTGGCTTTCAAGACAGCTATTCTCGCCTCTTGAAATATGCTTAGCGCCCTAGGACCCATTCCATAAGTGATTACAGCGTTCGGCCTAAGCTGTAGAATGCGGTCTGGTGGCCGTCCAAATCCGCCGAAGTGTTCGCTTTCATTTGGCACCACTTGAACGTTTGATATGTTGCCATCCTCCAATTCAACGATTATAAAGTATGGGGCTCTGCCAAAATGCTCCGACAATCTAGCGTTAAGCCCATTTCCATCCTCAGCCGGTATAACTATTCTCTCCTTCAACTTTCCACCTCCCTCTCTTCCAGCTTCTCGCAACATTTTCTCAAGCTTTTTCCGCCTTAACCTTTCAAGCTCTTCATCCTCTGCACCGCCCATGGCTACCATTGCCTTCGCCTCCAACCACGCCCTCCGCCCATTCCCATTCCAAAATGTCCCCCAACAGTTGGAGAATTCGTCTCTTTAAGCTCTCCCCTCCTATATTTTTCAACAACCTCCCTAACAGTCCCATATGCGCCTATTATGATTTTAATCCCTGCAGCCGACAAGGCCTGAAAAGCGTTAGGTCCGACATTTCCAGTTATAACCACTTTAGCGCCTTTACTTGCTATGATTTGGGCCGCCTGTATTCCAGCACCGCCAATGGCTCCTAAAGCCGGGTTTGGAACGACCTCGAACTGCATGGTTTCCGAATCCACTATTATAAAGTATGGGCATCGGCCAAATCTTGGATCTACAGATGCATCCAAGCTATTTGCCGACGCAGATACACAAATCCTCATTCAACATTCCCTCCGATCATTTCTCAATATCCTTACGTGTGATTTGTTCAAGCGGAGTCCTCAACAAGCCCCGCCCTTCCAAATACCTTTCAATTTTCTTAACGATGTCCATGAAGGCTTTTGAGGCTGGTGATTCTGGATGCCCAACTATGAATGGTTTTCCATCATCTGAGTCCGCGCATATTTCTGGGTCTATTGGTATACTTCCTAAGAATGGGATATCTAAGTCTTCGGCGATTTTTCGTCCACCCCCTGTTTTGAATATGTTCACTTCTGCCCCACATTTTGGGCAAACAAAACCACTCATGTTTTCAACGATGCCAATCACTGGTACACCCAACTGCCTAGCGAACGTCACAGCCTTTTTAACAACGATTTGGGAAACCTCTGATGGTATAGTCACGATGACTACGCCATCCATGTCTGGGATAAGCTGCATGATACTCAAGGGCTCGTCGCCCGTTCCCGGCGGAAGATCCACAAAAAGGAAGTCGAGTTCTCCCCAAGTTATATCGGAGAGAAACTGTTGGATAGCCCTCATTTTTAATGGACCTCGCCAGATTACTGGTGAATCGTCACTTGGAAGTAGAAAGTCCATAGAAACCACCTTTATCCCCAGAGGCCCGGTAACGGGAAATATTATCCCAGCAGCGAGGGCTTGAAGTCTCTGCCCCCTCAAGCCGAGCATTTTTGGAACGCTTGGACCGTGAATATCAGCGTCTAGAATTCCAACGCGGTTTGCATGGCCTTGCATTGCAAAAGCCATGGCGAGATTTACTGTCACGGTGCTTTTTCCAACACCGCCTTTCCCGCTTATGATTGCTATTTTATGCTTGATTTTGCTTATCTTCTGCTTTAGCCTCTGCTGCTCTTCCCACCTCTCCTTTCGCGGGTCCGTGCAATCGCTTCTTTTTGAACATGAATCGCATTTGCCGTCACATTCGGTGCTCATGTTGATTCCCTTACAACCGCCTTGTTTATCACTACTTTTTATTCTGCTTAGGAATGTTTAGTTTAATGCACAAACTATATTAATACTTTATGTTTAAAAAATAAACAGAGGACCAAGCCTTGGACGAAGTTGACAGAAAGATAATTTCCCAACTTCAAATGGATGGCAGAGCAACCCTAGAAGAACTGGCCAATAATGTTGGATTCACAAGCATGGGGGTAAAGAAAAGGCTTCAAAGGCTTATCCAACAAAACGCCATAAAAGTGACCACTCTGATGAATCCTTTCTTTTTCAAACTCCACCCTGCTGTCGTCCTTTTAGAAATGGAAAGCGCAGAAGCAATGCAAAAACTTCTTGAACGCTTCAAAGACTGCCCAAGGGTAATCAATATATTTAAAACAATAGGCGGCTACAACCTAATAGCCCTAGTTGTAGCAGAAAACCAAGACACACTGGAAAGCATATCCATAGAAAAATGCTCCCTAAGAAGCAGCGCAGGCATACGCAGGTCAGAATTCTACCCAATAGGCGACATCTATTTTACTCCTTTCCTACCAATAAGGGAACATCTCACACATAAAGAAAAGCATATAGCACCATGCGATGTAGATTGCAAACCCTGCACGCGATACCTAAACGATAAATGTGTAGGATGCCCCGCAACAATCCATTACAAGGGGACACTTTAAAGGAATAAGCCAATACATAACAAAAAGCAGCATGAAGACGTCTCATCAAAACTTCAAGCTTAGGAGATCATCTATCGATAATTCAAAAAGAAGCGCCCAAAAATCTCCATAAAAAGCGCAAATAGCTATCCCGGCTACTTTCGTATTTTTATTTACGCTTCCTAAAAAACATTAAGTCGTACTTTTGGCATACATATTCAAAGCCTGCGCGCAAAAACTCGAATAAATAAGATTAAAGCAAGAATTCAGCCATTAAACGTTTTTAACGAAGTGCAGAGATGACTGAATTTAAAAGGTTTCGCGATAAATTCTGAAGTTTATCTGTTATGGCGTAAACAAAAGTTTTAAGTTTTGAGTTGTTTATTCCGCTCCTTCCTGCTAGAGTGCTGTAGCTGTTGTAGTGAAATGTTTGGCGGACGATGAGGGCAAAGGGCGCATTATCAGAGAGCTGAAGTTATGGGTCAACAAAGTGTTTCCAAGCTTTTGCTTCGCTTCTCTGTGCTTGCCATAATCGCCAGTAAGGGAGAGGCTTGTTATGGGTTATTTGATGCTGTTTGGTGTGGGTGTCTCTGCAATGCGCGCGCATAGTAACTATAGAGTTATTTTTATTAGGTGCATTATGTCGCTTCTTGTTAATATTCCTACTAGTTTATGTTCGGTTTTGTCAAACACTAAAAGTCTGCCAACCTTATGTTTTTCCATTTTCTTCAAAGCTTCGGCTACTGATTTGTCTGGATATATGGTGATGAGTCTCTTTGTGCAGATTTCTCCGATGGAAACGTTATTTCGTTTTCCTTCTGCAACTTTCATTGCGTCTTGCAGGGTAATTACACCTATGACTTTTCCGGTTCCGTCTATTACTGGAAAACCTATGTGATGGTGTTCGGCTATTTTTTGGAAAAATTGGCTGACGGTCAGTGTTGAAGGTAAGGTTATCACATTTTTCGTCATGACTTGTTCTACATTAACCCTTTCCAGCAAGCTGATTTCGCTAGGTCTAGGTCTAACAAAGAGTTCTGCTGCGCCCGGGACTTCTATGCCTCTTTCTCGCATGGTTTTCATTTCTTGTAATGCGCTTTTTCTCTTGTACGCCGCCAATTGAATAAGATGGGCTAACGCTTGTGGCTCACTTTCTACATCCTTAATTATTATGATGCCGCTGGATAAGGCCTTGTTAAAGAATTCTTCGCCTTTTTTAGTTCTTATAATTACAATGGACCATTCTTTTAATGGACTTGCTCCGCCGATGCTTATGTCGGCATATTCTGAAGTGAAGTCTACACATGTTTTGCAGCGATTTAAAACGTGGGATTTAACTTTGGAGAGGGGGACTCGAATTTGACGATTTTCTATGTTAACAATATATGCGTCTGCAGACAAGTCGACGCTTTGAATTTCGTTGGCAGATATATGATACTCATCTAAGAGAAATTCCAACAGTGTGCCTAGTGAGAAGCCCCAGAGGCAGAAAAGCCCTATAATGATCTCTAAATTGTCCATAATTTTATGTTGCCACGCTTCAAGCTTCCGGAGAGCAAGAACGTGACATGGGATGCCTACGAAGGCTATATGGGTCTTGCCGTGCTCAAAAACTGCACGGCCATAGGCTTGGGCTACGGCTGAAGGCATAATTTTGGAATCCACGGCGGAGAGCATATCGTCTGGCACAAGGCTTATGGAGGGCTTAACCTTTAAGGATGTGGTCGGCGATGTCTCTGAAGTTATGGCGCTATCGATTATCTTTTCATTAATGGCAAAATTAAGAAGTGCATTAACAACGCCTCCACTTTTCGTTGCGGCTCTTATGCTTGGGTTAGCGGCTTGTGCGAGCAAAATTTTACTGTAATAGCCTAGATTTTCTCTGCGTTTTGGTGCTTCAACAACAAACTTTAACGCTTCATAAATAAGGGCGTCGGAATGTGGGCATATGTCATAACAAATTGGGCATGCATCAATGTGTTCGGAGCAATCATGAAGTCTCTGTGGTGTTTCATGCTCTATTTCTATCGCGTGAATTGGGCATGCAGCCTCGCAAGCACCGCATACGGTGCAGAAACCAGGCTTTATTATCTTTCGTTCCAAATCGTTAAACGCTATTAGTTTACTTTTTGACTGCATGGCTTCTCCTTCATGATTGATAATAGGTTTTCTACTTTAAATACAAATCTAATTAGGGTATTGTCTAGAACTGCTGTATAACTGGTTCTATAAGACTTAAAATTATGTTTGGATAAACACCTAAAATCAGTATTGCAATTGCGAGGATGAAAATCGGGATGAGCAACTTCCTCGGTTCTTTAACCTTGCTCTCTTCTTTAGGCTTTTTCGCATACATGTAATTGATCAGTCTTAACAAGTATGCAGCTTGTATTACACTGGTTAAGACGCCTATGACGGCTAGCCAACTCATGTTCGCTTCTACAGCAGATGTGAAAACTAGATATTTTGCTATAAAACCGGCAAAAGCCGGAACTCCGGTGAATGAAAAGGCAGCTATAGTGAAGGCTAGGCTTGTAAGCGGCATTCTTCTACCTACGCCAGAAAAATCTTCTAGACTTTCAAATCCCATACTGTTGAAGATTCCGACAATCATGAATGCAAGAGCTGTTGTTATTCCACCCGCAAGAAAGAAGAAAAGGTTTCCCATCATGCCAAGTGGTGTAACGCTTGTAATTGCCACAAGGTTGTATCCTACATCTGCAATGCAGATATACGCTATTAAACGTTTAATGTTCTTTTCCGTTAATGCAAGCAAGTTGCCCACAATCATAGTTAACGCTGAGAGAACTGCAAACATAAACGTCCACGGCAAAACTGTTGGAGGCGTTAAAATGTAAATTAGCACTCTTAACAGCACATAATAGCTTGCCTGGTCAACAAGGGCGGATAAAAACGCCGAAGATGGAGCTGGAGCTGCGGTATACGCATCAGGAAGCCACATGTGGAACGGCACAACAGCAGCCTCTATAGAATAGCCTGCCGCAATGAAAACGAACGCGATTTCGAGCAGATGTTTATCTGCAAGAACCGCTAAAGCATGTTTAACTTCCCAGAAATTCAGCGTTCCAGTAAGAGCATAAATCACTGAAAGCCCGTAAATTATGAAGGCTGAAGCCATTATTATCATGACCAGATACTTTAGCGTGGCATGAAGCGACTTCGCTGTTTTTTGATACAGCATTAAGAAGCTTGAGCCAGCCGCGGTTGCTTCCCAAAAAATGAATAGCGTTAATAAGTCGCCAGCAAGGGCTGTTCCAATAACACATCCAATAATCATTAACATAACAGCGTAATAGCGTTCTGAAAGCTCTCTGGTAGAACCTATGGAAAAGAGGCTGTATAGGGTGGTAATTGCACTAACACCAGTGAATATTATTGCCATATAAACTGAAACTGCATCTACTAAGAACATACTGGAGAAGATAGCAGAAGAACCTTCAATTAACGATATGTTCAGAAAAGGCTTTGGTGAAGGTTCCGTATAATATTTCAATGCTATATTCGCAACTGTTATGCTGGAAACGATAAAGACTGCCAAAAACCAGCAAAGTTCCAAAGCTGTTTTCCCGCTTTTCCTTTTCCGAATAACTTTGATTGTCGGTATTGTTAAAAGAGAAAACAAAACGAAGGCGGTTATTGGCAAGGATACATCTGGGAGTGTTATCATCTTCGCGCATCCTCTAGAGAAGGCTTGCGCTTGAAATTAGTTGTATGAAAAATGTGGGCCATATTCCAAGTACAACGGTGAACACTGCCAGAAGGATCATGGCTAATTTCATGTAGCGTGGAGGATCGATGGCACTTTCGTGTTTTGTTTCACCCAAGAAGACGTGGCTAAGGAATCTTAAAGCGTAAGCAAGAGACAAAACCGTGGCGATAAGCATAAAGGCCGTTGGAATGAGGTAAAAGCTGTCAGAATTTATTGTTTGAAACGCACCAACGAAAATTATGAATTCGCTCATAAAACATGCAAATGCTGGCACTCCGGCGATGCTCAACGCGGCAGCTGTCGAAGCCGTGGCGGTTATTGGCATTTTTCCCGCAAGCCCGCCCATTTCACGTATGTCTCGAATTTCAAGTTGTTTCATAACAGCTCCTGCAGACAAGAAGAATAAGCCCTTGCTCACGGCGTGATTCACAAGATGTAGAACTGTTCCCGTCACCGGCTCTTGGAA
>Ga0315298_1011228_pt1 | contig 10566 bp, 6 predicted proteins | sample WHS_1_MG_FD_203077 | JGI IMG/M metagenome (GOLD analysis project Ga0315298, IMG submission 203077) | Extremophilic microbial mat communities from Washburn Hot Springs, YNP, Wyoming, USA - WHS_1_MG | ecosystem: Environmental > Aquatic > Thermal springs > Hot (42-90C) | place: USA: Wyoming...
CGGTCCTTTTGAACAAAATGAATGAAGAAATTCAACTTTCAATAATCATCGTTACTCATAATGCAAAGGATTTTTTGAGGAATTGTTTAAGGTCGGTTTTTGATAAAATAAAAAATTTGATTTTTGAAGTTTTAGTGGTTGATAATGACTCGAGTGATGGAACTTTTGAAATGTTAAAAAATGAATTTCCTCAAGTGAAAGTGATTTTAAGCAAAGAGAATTTGGGTTTTGCTAAGGCAAATAATTTAGCGATAAAAGAAGCAAAAGGAAAATATATTTTTTTACTCAATCCAGACACGATTTTATTAGATGAAAATTTTGAAAAATTGATTGATTTTGCACAAAAAAATCTCAATGTTGGCGCTATAGGTCCTAAAGTTTTAAATTCTGATTTCACAATTCAACATCAATGCAAAAGAGGTTTTCCGACTCCTTGGAACACTCTTTGTTATTTTTTGGGTTTGGCAAAAATTTTCTCCAAAAGTAAAGTTTTTGCAGGTTATTTATTAACTTATTTGGATACAGAAAAAATTCAAGAAGTAGATTCACTTTCAGGATGTGCAATGGTAGTGAAAAGAGAGGCAATAGAAAAGGTTGGAATGATGGATGAGGATTATTATTTATACGGCGATGATTTAGATTGGTGTTATAGAATAAAAAGCGGAGGTTGGAAAGTTATTTATTTCCCAGAAACAAAAATTATTCATTATGGAGGAAAGGGAGGAACCGGAAAAAAGCCGTATTTTAATATTTATTGTTTTTACAAGAGCGCCCTTATTTTTTACAGAAAGCACTTGGCAAAGAAATATTTCTTTTTGATTAATTGGTTAGTTTATTTTGGAATTTTTTTGAGATTTTTAGTGGTAATTATTATTAACTCTTTCAAAAAAGAAAAAACTATTGGTTCAAAAAAACCATAGACTTTTGAAATTCCATTGTTCCTCCTACATTTCTGTGTGTGATACAAATTAAAATTTTCATTTTTTGGCAATAATTAAACTATTAAGAAAAAATTCAAAAAAATAATTCTTTATCCTCTCTTCTCTGAAACCTGCCTTGCTTAACATTTTTTTAATATCTTTTGGCCAAAAATAATTTTTATGATTTTTAATTTCATTTTTATCGATTAGTTTCATTTTAAATGCCAAAAATTCTAAAATTGGTTTAGATAATGGAGTGGGAGTGGTTAAAATTAATGCTCCATCATTTTTTAGGATTCTAAATGCTTCATTTAGAATCTCCTGAGGTTGTTCTAAATGTTCGATTACTGCTAACAAAGTAACTATATCTACCGATTCTTTTTCTAGAGGAATTTGGTCTAAAATCTCTAATTTTTTAAGTTCAATTATTGAATTTTTATATTCTGTTACTTTTAAATCAAAACCAACCCCTTTTTTTATGAATTTTGAGATTTTTTTTAAAAAATATGGATTTTCTCCACATCCAATATCGCAGACAATTGAATTTTTTGGAATATATTTTATTACTTTCTTTGTTCGCAAAAATCTAAAAATTTTATCAAAAAGCGAATTCATATTTTTAGGATTATTTTTTAAAAAAACAAATTATGCCTCTGCATTCTATTATAAAATATCCAGAATTTAAAAACGATTCTGCTTCTTTTGATCTGAAGTCACCTTCTATATACGGGCGGAAAATGATTGAAAAACGATCTTTACCTATACAATCTGGAGAAGATTTAAGGGGTGTTTTTAGATAAAAAGAAAAAATCGGACTATAGCCGATTCCTGTTTCTTCTCTTCCCAAACAAATTGATTCTGGATTAATTTTGTTTTTTATTTCGCTTAACAATTCAAAAGAATCTTTATCTAAAATGAAGTTTTGATCAAAAAATTTAAGAGAATTTAAACTAACAAAATACTGGAAGGCTAATAGAATCAAACATAAACTGATCTTTATTATTTCTTTTTGTCTTTTTAGTTTTTGATATAAAAAATATAAAAATTCACCGCCTGCTATTGCAAAAAATCCAATAAAATAAAAAGGTCCGTAAGGATGAGTAACCCATTGACGAAAAGAAAGAGTAATTAAAAATGGAAAGAGAAAAAGAACAATTGGTAAAATTTTTGTTTGTGCAAAATTAAAAATCATTTTATAAATAAAATAAAAAAGATAGAAAAATCCCAAAAGCACAATTGGTAAAGTAAAATTGAGTTTAAGGAGAAAATAAATTCTCTTTAACCAAAAATTTAAAGGTACACTGCTAGTTCTAACAAAAAAAACATTTTTAAGATCAATGAGTGCTTCTTTCCCATCGATAAAATAAATGTGAAAAATTATTAAGAAAAAAGAAAGTACTGTTACAAAAGGAAGAAGAACCAAAAACATTTTTCTTTGAGGAAAATTTTTATCAAAGAAAATCAAAAACCAAATTAAAAAAGGAGTGAAGAAAAAATGCCAACCCATAAATCCGCCTAAAAATAGGGTAAAGAAAAAGAGAAAGTAGTATAGTTTTCTTTTTGTGTTTTTAATTTTTAAATAAAAGAAAAGAGAAAGAAGAAAAAAGAAAAACACAAAGATTTCAGGGTCTAACATTTTTCCATAAAAAGTTATTGCTGGCAAAATAGCAAAAATGGAAGTTGAAAAAAAAGAAAAAAGATAATCTTTGTAAAATTCGAAAGTTAAAAAGAAAAAGAGAATAATTGAAAAAATTGTAAACAATAAAGGAGAAAGACGGGTCATAAATTCTGAGACCCCAAAAATTTTATAGATTAAATAGGTTGGTAAAATAAAAAGATCTGGATGATGGGTATAAAAAGAAACTTTTTCATTTAAATTGTCCAACCAATAATCAACCATTCCAAATTTTAATTTTAAAATTCCGAATTTCAGCCAATTTCGAGCAACCAAGCCATAGAGGGCATTATTATCTTCATTCCATCTTAAAAAAGGGTCATAAATGTTTTTTGTTATTAAAGATAAATTAGCAATTAAAATTAAAAGTAAAAGAAAAACTACTAAAATTTTTTGCCAGGTTTCTTTTTCAAACCGCAATTTTATTAGCAAAAAAGCAGCCAGTATACCGTCTGATAATCTAATTTTTTTACCTTCTTTTTTCTTTCTTGGGTAATAATTAATAGGAACTTCGAAGATTTTTATTTTTTGTTTCAAAATTTTGGCAGTAACCTCAGGGCAAAAATCAAAGCCTTCGCCTTCAAGGGAAATATTTTTTAATAATTCTGCCTTAAAAAGCTTATAACCTGTGGCTTCATCAGTGATTTTTGTTTTATAAAGAAAAGAGGTTAAAAAAGAGAGCAATTTTCCTCCAAGATAGTAGATAAAATGAGAGTACTTGTTTTTTTTATTTAAAGTTCTTGAACCATAAACAACCTGAGCTTGATTATTAATAGCGCATTCTAAAAGGACTCTATAATCTTGTGGATCGTATTCTAAATCAGCATCTTGAATGATTACATAATCTCCAGTTATCTTTTTTAATCCGCTTTTTATTGCAGATCCCTTGCCTTTATTTTCTGGATGAAAGATAATATTATATTTATTTCTCAATTTTTTCAAAATTTCTCTCGTTCCATCTGTAGAACCGTCATCTACAATAATGATTTCTTTTTCAAATCCTAAATCTTCTAAATTTACATTTCCGACTCTTTTTAAAATTTCTAATATTGTTTTTTTCTCATTATAAACTGGAATTACAATTGAAATTTTTTTCATATATTTATTCTGACGCTACTATTTTTTAAGAAGTAATTGGATTGTTTTTAACAAGATTCCTAAATCTAAAAATAAGGATCTGTTTTTAATATAGTATAAATCATATTCTAATTTTTCTTTAGAATCTTCGATTGATCTTGCATAATCAAATCTTACTTGAGCCCAACCAGTAAATCCTGGTTTTATAATGTGTCTTAAATGATAATAAGGAATTTTTCTTTCTAAAATTTTTACAAATTCTAGCCTTTCAGGTCGAGGGCCAACAAAAGAAATATCTCCTTTTAAAATATTTATTAATTGAGGGAGTTCATCTAAGTGAGTTTTTCTTAAAAATTTTCCAACTTTAGTCACTCTTTTATCTTCTTTTTCGGCCCATCTTGGACCATCTTTTTCTGCTTCTTCTATCATTGATCTAAATTTAATTAACTCAAAAATTTTTCCTAATTTGCCAACTCTTTTTTGTTTGTAAAAAATAGCTCCTTTATCTTCAATTTTGATTAAAATAGCAAAAATTAACCACAAAGGAAAAGTTAAAAGCAAAAATAAAAAAGCAAGAAAAATATCCATTATTCTTTTTATGTTATCATAAACTTTTTTATCTCCTTCTGAAAAATTTTCTAAAAACCATTTTTGATTTATATCTTCTACTGGAATTTTATGAAAAAGTTTTTCATAAAGATCTAAAGGAGAAACAAAATTAATGCCGAGAGTAATTGCTTTTAAAAGCTGTTTTAAGATTTTTTTGTTTTTTTTAATATCTTCTGAGATAACAAGGTAATCTGGTTTTAAATCTTCTAATTGTAAAAAGATATCTTTATTTTTGTCTAAAAAACCTAAAAATTCAAAACCAAGATGAGGGTTTTCAAAAATTTTTTGAACTAATTTTAAAGAAATTTTACTTTTTCCTAAAAAAGCAATTTTAACTTTAAATTGAGAAAGAAAAATTTTATAGAAAAATCTTCTAAAAAAATAAAACAATGAACCAGAAAAAAATATGTTTAATAAAAGAATTGTTTTTGGAGTAATTTTTAAAACCTGGTTAAAGTAAAAAAAAGTTAAGCCAAAAAGAAAGCAAAAAAGAAAACACTCTAAAATTTTAATGATAAAATCTAATCTTTGTTCAAAAAATTTATCTTCGTAAAAGCCAAAAGAATAAAATAACAAAATCCAAAAAAAGTAAATCAAAGAAAAAGGCAGCAAGTGATTAATAAAAATATTAAATTGGAAGTTTTCAAAATATCTTAAATACAAAGCAAAAAATAAGCCCAAATAAAGAGAGAGAAGATCTAAAAAAAGCAAAATTAGGTTTTTTATTTTCATATTTCTATTTTAAAAAATTTTTTTTCATTTGACAAATAATTTTTAAAGGGATAAAATTTAAAATAACTTTAATTTTATGCCAGAAAAAATTAAAAATTATTATCCCTGGTTTTTTCATACTATTATTCTCCTTTGTTATTTTTCTTTAATTACTCCTTTAATTGTTTCTTCTAATTTTTATTTTCCTTTTGTTGGGCCAAAATCAGTTTATTTTTTATTTATTTCTCAACTTACAATTTTTTTCTATTTAATTTTAATTTCTCAAGATAAATCTTATTTACCAAAGAAAAACTTGCTTTTAATTGCCTTTTTGATTTATTTAATTTCAATGACATTAAGTACAATTTTTGGCATTGACCCTTCGCGTTCTTTTTGGTCTAAATTTGAAAGAATGACAGGCCTATTAACTTGGATTTGCCTTTTTGGTTTTTTAATGGCTTTAAGTTCGATTAAAGAAAAAATTCATTGGGCAAAAATCTTTTTTGTTTCTTTAATTATTGCTACTTTTATTGCTACAGCAGGGATTTTTGAACATTTAGGTTTTGCTACTTTTAAAATTTCAGATAGAGAAGGTTTCACTTTGGGTAACACTTCTTTTTTAGGCACCTATTTATTATTTAATATCTTTTTCGCTCTTTATTTATTTTTTCAAAAAGAAAATATTTTTAGTTTTTTAAATAATAAAATAGGAAAAATTATTTTAAAGATATTTTTAGTTATTTCGATTTTTTTGCAAATTTTAGCAACTTATTTGCAATCTGCCAGAGCAGCCCTTGTTTCAACTTTAGGTGGGTTTTTATTAATTTTTCTTTTATGGTTAGCTTTTGTGCCCCTCAAAAAGGGTATTAAAATTTTAGGTAGAATTCTTTTAGTTTCTTATATTCTTATTTGTTTAACTGGTTTAATTTTAATTTTTATTCCAGGCACCATTTTAAATAAAGAATTTGTAAAATTAGCTTCTGCTTCTAGAATTGTTACTGCTGAAATTTCTCTAAAAGCTTTTAAAGAAAAACCAATTTTAGGCTGGGGCCCTGAAAATTTTGAATTAGCTTTTAATAAACATTTCGACCCAAGAATGTTTTTGTCAGAATATGGTGGCGAAGTTTGGTTTGATAGAGCTCATAATATTGTTTTTGATAATTTGGTTGCAGGGGGGATATTTGGCTTAGTGTCTTATTTATTTTTATTTTTTTCGGCTGTTTTCTATCTTTTTAAAAGTTATTTAGATAAAAAAACTGATTTTTGGACTTTTGCTATTTTTTCTGCCTGTCTTTTAGCTTATTTTGTCCAAAATATTACTGTTTTTGATATGATTTCTTCTTTGTTAATGTTTGTAATCACTCTTGGTTTTATTATTTCTATTTCGAGCCAAGAGCAAGAAAGAAAAATTGTTCTTTTTAAACTAAACTATAAAAATTTACTTTTATTTTTAATTTTTCCCTTTATTTTTTATAAATTTGCCTATCAGCCACTTGCTAGCGATAAGTTAATTATTGAAGCTATTAAAAAAGAAAATCCTGAAGAAAGAGTTGCTTTTTATAAAAAAACTTTAGCAACATCTCCTGTAGGTAAATATCAAAATCGAGAATTTTTTGCTTCAATATCTTTGAATTATATTGCTCAAAATTATCAAAGTTATTCTTTATCGGAGATAAAAGACGAATTAGATTTTATTATTTCAGAGCTCCAAAAAACTGAAAAAGAATCGCCTTTAGATTTCAGAAATTTATTAAGATTATCTTCTGTTTTTAATAATTATTCAATGTTAGATCCTTCAAAAATATCTTTGGCCAGAGAATATGGCAAAAAATGTGTTGAAGAATTTCCTAATAATCCTCAAGGCTATTGGACTTTGGCTCAAGCAGAAGTGATTGCCCAAAATTATCAAGAAGCTTTGAATTTAACTAAGAAAGCAATTGAGATAGAACCAAGAATTCTTCAATCTTATGAAATTGCTTTAAAAGTTGCAAATTTAGCTAAAAATAAAGAAGCAGCCCAAGAAATTTACAAGGATGCTATTTCTATTAATCCAAGTTGGGAAAGTAGCTTAAAAGAATATCTTTCTCAATAAGATGGCTCTTAAAATTCTTGAAAACTATTCCCTTGAAAAAGAAAACTCTTTTTCTATTAAAAGTAAAGCTAAATACTTCATTGAAACTTACAATAAAGAAGATATTATTCAAGCTTTAAATTTTGCCTTTCAAAAAAAATTACCATATTTAATTATTGGGAATGGCAGCAATATTTTATTGCCAGAAAAGTTTGAAGGAGTTGTTATAAAAATTAAAAATTCTAAATTAAAAATTAAAAAAGATTTAATTGAAGTTGAAGCTGGAGCACCTTTGAATTTAGCTTTATCTGCTGCTTTAAAAAATTCTCTTTCTGGGCTTGAATGGGCAATAGGAATACCAGGAACTATAGGTGGTGCTATTTATGGTAATGCTGGTGCTTTCGGAAAATCAATGAAAGATATTCTAAAAACGGTAACAGTTTTAGAAGTTAAAAATAAAAAATTTAAGATTAAAAAATTAAAAAATAAAGATTGTAAATTTGGTTACAGAGAGAGTATTTTTAAAAAAAAGAAAAATTTAATTATTCTTTCTGCAACTTTAAAATTAAAAAAAGATTCTAAAAATGAAATTAAAAAAAGAATAAAAGAATATTTAAAAATTAGAAAAAAAACTCAACCTTTAAATTTTCCTTCGGCTGGTTCTGTTTTTAAAAATCCAGAATTTAAAATTAAAAATAAAAATTTATTTAAAAAATATCCAGAACTAAACGAATTTCAAAAAAAAGGAATTATCCCAGCTGGCTGGCTAATTGAAAAATGCAATCTAAAAGGAAAAAAAATAGGTGGAGCGAAAATTTCTGAAATTCATGGGAACTTTATTGTTAACTTTAATAAAGCAACTTCTAAAGATATTTTAAAATTAATTAATTTAATAAAAAGGAAAGTTAAAAAAAATTTTAACATTGAGCTAAAAGAAGAACTTCAAACTATTGACAAAAATTTTTAAAATGAAATAATTGAATAATATAAAAAAATTTTAAAAGGTCGTTTCTAAAATTGAATAAAAAAATGGCAAAGAAAACTAAGAAAAAGGGAAAGAAATAATCTTTTCCTGAAACAACCCCGAGTTTAAACTCGGGGTTGTTTTTTTAAAAAAAAGAATTAAAATAAAATTAAAATTAAATTTATGGAAATTAAAATTAAAGGCACAAATATTAATTTAACCAACGAATTAAAAAATTTTATTGAAAAAGAAATTGGCAGTTTAAAAAAGTTTTTATTGGGAGTTAAAAAAGAAATTAATTTCTTTGTTGAAATTGGGAAATCTACAAAGCACCATAAAAAAGGAGATATTTTTTATGCCGAAGTTCAAACTAATTTACCAGAAAAAACCTTAAGGGCTTCTTCTTACAGTTTTAAACTTAGAGAAGCAATTAAAGAAACAAAAGAAAAGATAAAAAGGCAGATAGAGAAATATAAAAGAAAGTAAGAATTTCTAAAAACAAAATTTTATTTTGGCTTTTATTTAGATCTTATTAATTTTTTCACTAATCTTTTTTAACTGGTAAAATATTTTTTAATTTTTATATCTTAATCTTTTAATATTATTATGTTTCTCTCAAAATTGTTAGGCGATCCAAACGAAAAATATTTAAAAAAAATTAAACCTTTAGTTGAAAAAATTAACTCTCTCGAAAAAGAATTCGAAAAAATTCCCTTAGAAGATTTTCCTAAAAAAACTGAAGAATTTAGAGAGAGATTAAAAAAAGGCGAAACTTTAGATAATTTATTGCCAGAAGTTTTTGCCTTAGTTAGAGAAGCTGCTAAAAGAACTTTAGGCCAAAGACATTTTGATTGTCAATTATTAGGAGGAATCGTTTTACATCAAGGGAAAATTGCTGAAATGAAAACCGGAGAAGGAAAAACTTTAGTTGCTACCTTGCCCGCCTCTTTAAATGCTTTAGAAAAAAAGGGAGTCCATATTATTACTGTTAATGATTATTTGGCTAAAAGAGACACGGTTTGGATGGGACAAATTTATCACGCTCTTGGGTTATCGGTAGGCTGTATTGTTCAAGAGGCTGCTTTTATTTATGATCCAGAATACCAAAAAGAAGTTAAAAGCGAAAAATTAAAAGTTAAAATTGAGACAGGAAAATTAAAAGTTGAAGGTGAGGAAGAAGAGCGTGACAAAGAAAGGGATTTATTAGGAAGCTTCAAAATTATTGAAAGTTATTTAAGACCAGTTCCTCGTAGAGAAGCTTATTTAGCAGATATTACTTATGGCACCAATAACGAATTTGGTTTTGATTATTTAAGAGATAATTTAGCTTATTCTTTGCAAGACCAAGTTCAAAGAGAACACAATTTTGCTATTTTAGATGAAGTTGATTCTATTTTAATTGATGAAGCTAGAACTCCTTTAATTATTTCTTCACCAGCCCAAGAGACAGAAGATATTTATTATTTTTTTGCTAAAATTGGCGAAGAGCTAAAAAAAGATTTAGATTATCAAATTGATGAAAAAGATAAAACCTTTCAATGGAGAGAAGATGGTCAAGAAAAAGTCATTAATATTTTAAAAAGAGATCCCTGGCAAGAAGGTGATTTTAAAACAATTCATAAACTTGAAAATACAATTAAGGCTAAAGAGTTTTTTATTTTAGACAGAGATTACATTATTAAAGATGGTGAAATTATTATTGTTGATGAATTTACAGGAAGATTGATGCCGTCTCGAAGATGGTCAGCTGGTATTCATCAAGCGGTTGAAGCAAAAGAACATATTAGAGGCCATAAAGAAGTTAAAGTTAAAACAGAGTCAATTACTTTAGCTACAATTACTTTTCAAAATTATTTTCGTCTTTATAAAAAATTAGCTGGAATGACGGGTACTGCTTTGACTTCAGCCGAAGAATTTGACAAGGTTTATGGTTTGCAAACTATTGTTATCCCAACTAATAAACCGATGATTAGGATTGATTTGCCAGATAAGGTTTTTAAAACAGAGAGAGGAAAATTTAAAGCGATTGTTGAAGAAGTGAAAACAAGGCATCAAAAATTACAACCTATTTTAATTGGCACAACTTCTATTGAAAAAAATGAATTATTGAGTAAAATGTTAATGTTAGAAGGAATTCCTTGCCAAGTTCTAAATGCAAAAAATCACCAGAAAGAAGCCCAAATTATTGCTCAAGCAGGAAGATTAGGCCAAGTAACAGTAGCTACTAATATGGCAGGGAGGGGAGTGGATATTATTTTAGGCGGCAACCCTCCTGATTCTGAAGAGGCAAAAAAAGTAAAAGAGTTGGGTGGACTTCATGTTATTGGTACTGAAAGACACGAATCAAGGAGAATAGATAACCAATTAAGAGGCCGAGCTGGTAGGCAAGGAGATCCTGGTTCTTCACAATTCTTTATTTCTTTAGAAGATGATTTATTAAGAATTTTTGGTGGAGAAAAAATTCAAAGATTAATGCAAGCTTTAAATATTCCAGAAACAGAAGCTATTGAATCAAAATTTTTGTCTAATATCATTGAGT
>Ga0315298_1011229_pt1 | contig 10566 bp, 8 predicted proteins | sample WHS_1_MG_FD_203077 | JGI IMG/M metagenome (GOLD analysis project Ga0315298, IMG submission 203077) | Extremophilic microbial mat communities from Washburn Hot Springs, YNP, Wyoming, USA - WHS_1_MG | ecosystem: Environmental > Aquatic > Thermal springs > Hot (42-90C) | place: USA: Wyoming...
TGGGCGTTGCGTCAGTGGCGGCTTTTGAGTGGTCATCCCAGTTCGGTAGGCCGCCTGGCGCGCCATGCCCTTTACCTATATGCCACGGAAATAACGGACTAAGCGCTAAGCGCCGGTATGGATTTATCATTACCGCAACGAGTGGAGCACCGCGTCCTCCCTGGTTTTGCAAAAGCCTGTATGACAATTACTGCCGACACGCAGGATGAGGTGCAGCGGGTTTCGTGGTAGATTTACCAATATGTATTATTTGTGAAACACATTGTACTATTTATGAAACATAATTGTGCGTGTGAAAGGATGCTGTAGAAAGTGCTTACTCATGATGTCCGCTTCTCCAAGGTAGATTGATACCGATGCTACCCTGGTTATTGCGTGCCTGGCTTTTGTTTGTGGTCATTGTGGTGCTGGCTGGAGAAGGCCTGGCTTATGAAACATGGCAGGATGTTTGTCAGGAATACAGCACCAACTTGCGGGTGCTGGCAGCCGCTGTGGCGGATGGCACGCATTTATTTCTCAAGGGGACCCAGTCTTCATTGGCCATGCTGGGTCAGGACACGGGCACAGGAGCCGATGGCACGCCTCTGGCGATTCACGAAAAATTGCAGGACTACCTGGTCCTCAATCCCGATTTCAACAGTGTCGGTGTGCGTACGGCAGGTGACGGAGTGGTGGCTGCCGGGATGGACAAGGGACTGCTGCGGACCTTGCTTTCACTTCCGGCATCGCCGGATGCCCGATCCCGGATTACGGACCAGCAGCGGCAACTGATCCAGCGTTGTAGACAGGCTTCCGACCTTTGCGTCGGTCCTCCTTTGGCGGTGCGTAATCCGGAACACCCCCAACATCCACACTGGGTGGTACCGCTTTTCCTGGGGGCACAAGGGATCCCCTACCGACATTCCGTAGTGACCAACATGGTGGCCCTGCTGCCCTTGCAGCACGGCCAATTCCCTTTTTGGCACAATCTGCAGCTTCCTGCCTTGAGTTCGGTCTTTCTGCTGCGCCGGGATGGCTTTCTGGAAAGCCTCTATCCGCTGCCCACACAAAGCCCCTTTGGTACACGCCAAAACGGCATTGCCGTCCAGTCCATCCGGGCGCACCCCCAGGCCCGCTCTGCCAGCTTTTATGGCCTGGCTACGGCGTTCAATCAATGGCGTCTCGGGGCCTGGAACCAGGTGCGAGGCTATCCGCTGGTAGCCGGTGTGGGGCTGCCACGTTCCTTTCTGCTGGCCGCCTGGTGGAATCGGATGACCGGACCTTTCGCGGCCATGCTGGCTCTGCTGCTGCTTTCTACCTTCGGCTATTGGACCTTTCGCCGCATCGGCGAAGACCGGCAGCGTGAAAGATCGGCCCATGATCTGAGGTTGTGGGAGGCCAAGGAGCGGGCGGAAGTCACCCTCCATTCCATTGGTGACGGGGTGATAACGACCGACACCCAAGGTCGGGTCACAGATATCAATCCCGTAGCTGAATCCATGCTGGGTTCTGCACGCTCAGACCTTCTGGGGAAACCGCTCGAAACGGTTTTCCACATTGCCCATGAGGGGGATCACCTTCCGGTAGAAAACCCCATCCGCAGAGTCTTGCAGGAAGGCCGGATCGTGGGGCTGGCCAACCATACGGTTCTCCTGCGCGCGGATGGTCAGGAGATCGCCATTGAAGATTCTGCAGCACCGATTCACGGACGGGATGGTCAGGTGTTGGGCGCCGTACTGGTCTTTCATGATGTCACGGAACGGCGTCGTTTGACCGAGCACCTGGCTTATCAGGCGCATCACGATGATTTGACCGGCTTGCCCAACCGCAAGTGGTTTCTGGAGCAGCTCCGCCAGGCCACAGAGACGCAGCCCCTGCCGGGAGACCTCCTCCTGGTTGGCATTCTCGATCTGGATGGATTCAAACAGGTCAATGATCGCTGGGGACACGACCAAGGGGATCAACTGCTTTGTACGGTAGCACAACGGGTCCGTGAAACGCTGCGGCCTGAAGATAGTGTCAGCCGCCTGGGCGGGGATGAGTTTGGACTGCTGCTGCCCCATATGCAGGATCTGGAAGACGCCCAGCATCTCGCCTACCGGCTGATCCATGCGTTGAACCAGCCTATTGAGATGGACACACAGGTGGCGAACGTCTCAGCCAGTATCGGATGGACGATTCTCCCCGGGGATACGGGTGATGCCCCGCAGATATTGCGGCATGCGGATCTCGCGCTTTACGCGGCCAAAGCCCGGGGTCGCAATCAGTATTGTTTTTATGAAAAAACCCTGGATGTTGAACAAGAACAGCTGATGGAGATGTTGGCGATGACCCAGGAAGCGCTTGAAGCCCAGAACTTGGTCATGTACTACCAGCCGGTAGTGACCCGGCCTGCCCCTTCTGCGTCACCGGAGCAGGGCGTGATTGGTTTTGAGGCCCTGATCCGCTTGCAGCATCCCCAACGGGGGCTGCTCACGCCCGCTGTGTTCGCCGAAGCGCTGGACCATCCCCGCCTGGCCCGTCGGATTGGCTGCTTTGTATTGGATGCGGTCCTGTCCCAGGGAGAACAGTGGCACCAGGCCGGGCTTCCCTTACGCCTGTCGCTGAATATCAGCGCCCGGCATCTGCTGGATCCCGAGTTTCTGAATGACTTGCAGTGCGCTCTGGCTGCACATCCCGGGATAGCCCCGGCGTATTGCGAAATTGAAGTCACCGAAAGTGCCCCCATGCTGGATTTTCAGAAGGCTCAGGAAACACTCCAGCACTGTAATGCCCTGGGTCTACGCATCGCCCTGGATGATTTCGGAACGGGGAATGCTTCCTTGAGCTATCTGCAGAAACTGCCTGCCCAGACCATCAAGATTGACCAGAGTTTTGTCCTGGACATGCTCAATGATCCTCGTGACTTTGCCATTGTTGCTGGCGTCGTAATGACCGCCCGCATGCTGGGTCTGGAGGTCATTGCCGAAGGCGTGGAAACCGTCGGGCATTTACAGTTGCTGGAGGCTCTGGACTGCCCGGCCCTGCAGGGCTATCTGTTTGCCAAACCGATGCCCGCAGAGGCCGTGCCAGCCTGGGTAAAGGCGTTTAACATAATAAATTACATCGGTAATTCTGCTGCACCACGCAATCACCTCATGGGTATCACGGATACAGGGCTGTTGGGCGCGCACCAGATACGCGTACAAGAATCCATTCAGTACCTCCAGGGGAAGGGCTGTCTGCCGGAGCGGATCTTGGGCCGCGATGATGCAGAACATTGTCATCTGGCCCTGTGGTTGAACCAGCTGCCCGACCGCGCCGCTTTGCCGGTCGACGTGGATCAGCTCCATCACCGCCTGCACCAACTGCTAAGAGATCATGTCGGTCCACCGGGCAGTCCGCAAGCGCGGCAATTAGCTCAGGAGCTGCTGGAAACCAATGCCCAGCTGATAGATGTGTTACACCGCTTTCTGGGGCATCCCCATGTTCGGTAGGTGGGTGCTCTTTACCGGGCCTCAAAGGAAACGGTCTGCGTGGGACGATCATGGGGGGTATGCCAGATGAAGATTGCTAGAAAAATCCATTCCCTGTCCGGAGAAAGCATCACGCCTTTTCAGAAAAGGGTACTCACCCTATTGATCGGGGATTCTGGCCTGTCGGCGGAACGGATGCTGGATATCCTCCTCATGGAGGCCCTCCTGGGCTATTGCGTTGATCGCAGCACGGGGGTCTCTGGTGCTCCGGATATGTCGGCAGCGAGAACCCATGACATTACCCGTCCACAGGGTCCTGAGATCAGTGACCGTGCTTAATGCAGTGGATAAAAAATAGCGAGGAGAGATAACTGTGGCAGAAGAAAGTCAGGCAGTACGGGCATTACTGGAATATCTGGAGGCCCAATTGGAAGGTGATGGGCCGCGTATTGAGCAGATCCTTGTTGAGCACCCCGACTTTGAAGCCCTCGCGCAACCCATGATTTCCCGAGTATTGGGTTTACAGGAAAAAACCCATCAACTGGTGGAGCACTTGCGGGCGGTTACCGTCAATGTGGATGGGGCGGCGGCGGATATTGAAACAGCCATGCAGGAAGTGCAACAAAGTTCTGGTCAGGTTAAATCGGCCATTACGGATAATGTGTCTTCGGTGCAGTTGCTGCTCAAAAAGATTCAGGAAATTAGTCGGGTCGTGGGTACTATCAAGGATATTTCCTATAAAACCAATCTGCTCGCCTTGAATGCGGCCATTGAGGCAGCGCGGGCAGGAGAACATGGGCGGGGGTTTGCAGTGGTGGCTGATGAAGTACGCAGCTTGGCAGCCCATGTTCAGGAAGCAACCGTCGAAATCCGGGAGAGCATGGAACAGATTGCAGATTCCGGAAAAGCCATGCAACAGAAAAACAGCGCAGTTCAGGAGCAGACGGCTGGCGTCGATTCTGTCGTGCAGCGCTTATTGGACAAGTCGCATCATTTGCGGAAGATGACCACGCGATTACAGTTTGAAGCGACACAGGAGACGCACCAGCATTTCGTCGAGGTGGCCTTGCGCGAATCCGAAAAGGGCACCCAGGCACTGTCTCCAGATCACCTGCCGCTGCCCATGGATTCTCATGCCTGCCGTCTGGGGAAATGGTACGATGGTACCGGCCGGATGCAGTTTGCTTCCCTTCGTGGTTTTCAGGACTTGGCCGTCCCGCATCAGCAGATTCATCAGTTAGCTGTTCAGCTCCTGCAGGCGACGCAAGAAGATTCACCAGATTTGCCGGCCTTGCGCGAAGCACTGCAAAAGCAGCACGAAGCATTCCGAAAGGCGTTATCGACGATGCATTCGGATTTGTCCGCTTGAGGCTCTGCAACTCATTATTTATAAGTGGGTTTATCAAACAGATACTCCGGGGTATGCTGCACGCCCAGGGCATTTAGAATCTCTGCCGTTTGATGGTCCTCAACGCTCTCCGCGACCTCTTGAATCGACGAGGTCATGGGCCATGACCACCATGGTGCGTGCGTGTGTTGGGTCATTTAATATCACGGATCGGCAAGCGTAAGATCCGAACAATCAAAATGCAGCGGCAGGATAAAAAGGTCACTTAAGAAATGGGTGACACGACAACTACCTTGACAGACCCCGGTTTTTTCGTTCCATGCTATGGCAAACTGATCATAGCCAAATATATAGGAGAGAGTATCTCCAGGGATGGAGCTGGTTTTTGTCATCCTCGTTTGACGCTAATCACGACTGAAAACTGATCAATGACAGGCGCGATTTGGCACGATTGAATTTTTTTCGTTGAATTTGGAGATTAAGAAATGTCCGTCGCAAACCTTTTTAAGTTGTTAGCATTTACCAACGACACCATAGTCGTTAAACGGATACACCGGACGGTAGCGGGTAATCCGTCTACATTGATGTGGTGGGCCTTGACGTTCATTGCCCTGAATATGGTTTTGCCGCTACCGTTTGACTACCTAGTTCATCTCGGTGTTAAAGCACCTGCTGTTTCATCGGAGATAATGCTTCACCTCCTTCTGGCGATGACTATCATTGGCATCCTGATAATGGATGTTTTGGTAATACGGAGTATTCGCCGCCGGCAGCGAAAATCATCGGGCGTTCCATTAACGGAGTAGCCGCGTATCCTGCAATTTCGCTCAATGAGCTTGGTGGGCGTGGTCACCTCTTGCGCAATGGCTATTGGCATAGTTCTACCTGGTGAATAGCAATTAAATCTCTTACATACAATGCGTTGCAAAAAAAGCGACGTGCTCAGTGACGACATGGGTCCCGACAAAATGTTTAAAAAACCTGTAGCCAGACTACTAAGGTGGTCTGTTTCTAATCGACTTCGAGTCCTATTGTCTAGTGTATCTGAACTGTTTCAGTCCCAATCGGACCGGCGGATCCTGTGGTGGAGTAACATCTTTTTTGTAGCACTGGGCGTAGCGTTTCTCGCCCTTGCCTTTTGGCAAGCAACCGTGCTGGAGCAAGCTATACAGACAGACTTTTCCAACTCTCCCCATATCGTCCTGCTCACTAATCCGCAAGGCCAGGTAATTTCCTCTTGGAAGAGTGGTTATTGGGCACCGCCGGAGCCCCATTCACACCTCCCCGTCGGCACGGTGGCCATATCTGTACCAGGACACCCAGGGACGTTACATATGCAATGGGCCCCAATGTTGGTCCGTCAGGTATACTGGCGGGCCGAACGGGAACGATTGCCTATTTTATTAGCTGGTCTATTGTTGATTGCCGGCGTCGGCTGGTTTACCAACAACCTGCTCCGCCAATTGATACGTCTGCGTCAATATCAGGTCGTCACCTTGATGGTTCAGCAGGATCTCCTGAGTCAGGACGCCCCCCAGGCCATGTACCAACGGCTGGTGGATAAGGTAGTAGACCAGACAGAAGCAATCGGGGCTTATGTCATTTCCAGAGAGCCGGAAGGCTCGTTTTTGACCATACAGGCGATGGCCGATACGGACGATGATTCAATTTCCGCTAGATCTGCACCCTCACGATATCCCGTGCAAGGAATATGTCCCACCATCGTGGCGGGTGAGGTGGTCCGTACAGGACTTCAACAAGGCCCGCTGAATCCAAATTCATTGGCACTGACGCAAGATGCCAAGGATGACCGGGGTGTATTTGACCGTGTCCGCAGTGTCATGGCCATCCCGGTATTTGTGGGTGGAGGGGAAACCCCTTTCGTTGTGTTGGTGATCGAGAGCGAAGAAATCCGGCATTTCACACGATCATTGCAGGAAACATTGAAACAGTTAGCTACCAGCTTGGGGTTGGGTCTGAGTCGATATTTTGAACAGCGCGAGTTGGAACAGGCAAAAGCAGAAATTGAAACTCTGGCGCGCCATGACATGCTGACACATTTACCAAACCGCCGGTTTCTGGAAGAACAACTGAATCAAGCCTTACCACGTGCAGAGCGGTATGGGAAACTGCTGGCAGTGTGTATGCTGGATCTGGACGGCTTTAAACCCGTTAACGACGCCTATGGCCACGAAGCCGGCGACGAGGTGCTCGTGACCCTGGGGAAACGATTGCCGGAGGCATTGCGCAAATCGGACTTTGTGGCTCGCCTGGGAGGTGATGAGTTCGTGCTCCTGGTGGAAGATCTCTCTGGACCGAATGATCTCACCCCGATCCTTGCCAAGGTAGAAGAAGCCATGAATACCCCTATCCCACTGAGCCATGGCGAGATCGTCCAGATCAGTGGAAGTATGGGGATCGCTCTATATCCCTTCGGAAAAGAAGAAACGGGCGACCAACTGCTGCGCAGCGCCGACCACGCCCTCTATGAGAGCAAGTCCAAAAAGTTGCATAGGGAGCACTTTTGGGTGCTCGATGAAAAAAATGCAGCACGGGAACGGCAGCGTACGCCAGTTCAACGGCTCTTGAGCGAAGGCGCTATGGAGGTCTGGTATCAACCGGTTCTGAGTGGCGATAGCCGCAAAGTGGTGGGTGTGGAAGCGCTGGCACGGTTGCGGGATGAAGATGGCAGAATCCTGTATCCGGCAGAGTTTTTGCGTCAGTTATCGGTCGATGATCTGACCAATCTCAGCAGCATGGTCCTCACTCAGGCGCTGGAAGACCTGAAAAAGCTGGATAATCTGGGGTGGTCATTGTGGGTATCTTTCAACGTCGTCCCGGAGTCATTCTGCGGGAGCTGTGTGCCCTGCCTGCAAGGAGTAATTAGCGCTAGTGGGGTGGCTCCTCAACGGATTACTCTAGAGATTCTGGAGGGCAGCGATTTTCTGGAGCGCAACGTAGCCCTGTCCGTCTTGCAGGGCATCAAAGAAATGGGCATTCGCCTGGCGCTTGATGACGTAGGCAGCGCCTACGCCTCCCTCTTACGTCTAAAAGAACTCCCTATTGACGAGATCAAACTAGATCAAGGCTTTGTTCGGTCTCTTGGGGCAAGACCACAAGACCTGCATTTCGTCCGCACTATTCAGGACCTAGCCTCAGAGCTGCAACTGGACCTGGTAGTGGAAGGTGTGGAAACCGCAGACATCCTTGATGCCATGCTCACGACCGGTGTGCCCCATCTACAGGGATATGCGATATCCAAGCCCTTGCCGCTGACCGATCTGCAGCAGTTTCTCTCTGGTTATGTCATGGATACCGACATACGCCCGGTCAGTCTACTCGGTTTTTATGCTGGCACATTGAAATCGCACACCGCCATAAAAAATATGCTACTAATCAATCCGATACAACTTGACCTGGCATCTCTTGCGGATGGTCACCAGTGTCGCGGTCATAGCGTATTACATCGTTTTGGGTATGGAGACGATAGCCATCTGGTACAATTACACGATGCCTACCACCTTGCCCTTGGTGCCGTTGCAAGAAATATCAGTGACCATGGTTCATGGAGGGTTATGGAGTTTGCCCTGAACGAATTTTTGCAGGCTATTCTGGATGTCCGGGAGTAGATAATGACGGGCTTATACCGGACATTTTTGTGCGCTACTGGGTATGAGTAATATCCACTAGCTCCATTTAAGGGATATACAAATTATTCACGGACTAACCACCTGCTTACTTGTGCGCGTGGAGCTGATAAATATATTTTCTTTATTTTTCAACGTTGTGGACATCTGTATCGCGATTCGGGCATAGCGCAACCGCGTTGGTCACGGTGTCGGAGCCATTATCGGCAAGCTGGCGAACGCGATGCAGTTCGAGGAATGCTAGCCCGCGGCGTTAATCCGTGGCTACCCGGGCAGGCTCGTAAAGTGGTCATCCCCGCCCAGTATGTTTTACCACCCAAACCTTGGGTAGGTATTGTTGTAGATATCCCTGCGCGGCGGATTTATTACTTTCCAGCCCATGATCATGTCGTATTTACTTACCCTGTTGGGGTGTTTCTACCCGGCTGGAAAGAAAGCTTGACGACTACTGAAATCATTGCCAAGTACCGGATGCCTGCATGGAATGTTCCGAAGAACATCCATGCCTGGTTCAAGAAGAAATTTCACATGAATATACCATGGTACTGGCCGCCTGGCCCCGAAAATCCTATGGGCGAATTGGCGATGGAAACGGGACTCTCTGGTATTTTCATTCATGGAACATACCATCCATGGGGCGTAGGCATGCGGTCCAGTCAGGGCTGTTTTCAGATGTATCCTGAAAATATCGCGCAATTGTTCCCCATGGTTCCGGTCGGGACCCCGGTTCGCATTATCGACCGGCCCAATTTGGTCGGCATTGATAATGGCCAGCTTTATCTTCAGTCCTATAAGCCCTTGGACGCTTATCATAAAGAGGGATTTTCAGACCTCCAGCGCGCCGTTATGCGCATCAAGCTATTCATGACGAAACATGGAGTTCATGAAAAAATTAACTGGGGCAGGGTGCGTCGCATCGTTGAAGAGCACAATACAGTCGCTTTACCCATAGGCGTTCATTCACCTAGTTATCAAACACTATCTGCAGCACTTCCAGCCAAGCCATATGCTTACGCCCCGTATGGTCCTGCAGCCAATAGTGCGGCCGTCCCTCCGCCCTTGGCTTTAGCGAAACCCAAAAACCAGGAACACCTACATGTACAGGTTATCCTTAAGGGTCAGAAGGATTGACTCTTTGAGAGTATCCTAGTTCAGTTCGTGTAATCTTCAATATCCTTCTCCCCGCCATTCGTATTTCGGAAAAATTTTACGACAAAGCGGCTATACTCGGAGAGATAGGCAATAATTCAAGCCTGTAGGACATTTTTAACCTCCTGATGTGGCTAATGTGATACTGGATTCGCCGTTTCCAGGCGCTGATGTATGCTTCAGACCATCCTGCCTGCATGGTGCCTTAAAACTGCATACCCAAGCCCACATCGCCGCGAAGAATATTGGGCGCGCCTCGCTGTGTAAAATCATCATCATGTAATCCGACGTACAGGGAGACATTGGCCATTAGGGGATAATAGGCGTTCACCCCCATTTGTAGAAGGTCTGAAGTGCGATTGAAAGTGGTTGGTGCGAATCCAGAGAGATGCTGGGTTTCCGAAATACCGCCAAGGTATCCGACATATCCGGTGAAATTGACGCCTGGCAGAGATGCTGCCGCATAAAGACCACCACCCAGACCGTTGGTGCTCAGCGAAGAGTGAGAGTCATAATAGGCATTGGACTGTGCAAAGCGGTTATACTCATAGCCGACATAAGGCCCGACAGCCAGGATATTGCTGGCGTTGAAAAGATAGCCGAGCTTGAGCCCAATGGTGTTGGTATTGCCACCGGTGTAACCCTGGTAAGTAGCCCCGAACTCATGGCGGTATTTCGCCGTGCCGAACAATCCACCATTGTAAAGGCTGGCCCGTAGACCGAGTCCACCGTTGGTGTTCCCATACCGATTGGTGGCCCCTTGTACATTGCCGGAAACACCAACCTGATTCATGACGCCATATACGGACGCTTCTGCGCCCAGGGGTAATGCCAGTGCGAGGGTCAATGCGGTAAGCCATATTTTTTTCTGAATCATCGGAACACTCCTGTTGGTTGAGTCAAAAAACAGCCGGAAAGTGATGGCAGGACTTTCGAAGTCACACCGTTACGATCAAGCCACTCGGGATAGACAAGAAGTAGGCAATCT
>Ga0315298_1011231_pt1 | contig 10565 bp, 9 predicted proteins | sample WHS_1_MG_FD_203077 | JGI IMG/M metagenome (GOLD analysis project Ga0315298, IMG submission 203077) | Extremophilic microbial mat communities from Washburn Hot Springs, YNP, Wyoming, USA - WHS_1_MG | ecosystem: Environmental > Aquatic > Thermal springs > Hot (42-90C) | place: USA: Wyoming...
GGCCGTGATTTCCTTCGCCTGCTCCGGCGTTAGCGGATTAACCGCCGGGGCGCCCGGGGAGGCCGCCGGATTTTCCGCGCCGCCGGCGGTGGCGGCCAGGGCCGGCACGGCCAGCGCCAGGATCAAAAGGGCCGCCAGGGTAATGATCAGTTTCTTTTGCATTTCTCGTTTCACCTCCTTGCCTTTCTTTCTTTTAGCTTACCCGTTTTAATTGGCAAAACCTTTTCGGGGAAGTTACAATTCTGTTACGATTCATAAGTTTTGCCGCCCCGGAATATTTATTAAGGGACAAACCGGAAGGGACAACCCGGCCCGGCGCGCGGGCGCTTAAGCCGGCCGCCTTCCGGAAAAACCACCTTATAAATTACATTTTTACAAGGGGTGAGCGGAAATGACAGATTGGCACGTCTTAACGGGCGAAGAAGTACTGGCGGTTTTGCAGACCAGCGCGGTGAAGGGCCTGTCCGGGCAAGAGGCCGCCCAAAGGCTGGCCCGCTTTGGTCCCAACCAGCTGGTCAAAACCCGGCGGACCTCTTTGCTGGCCATGTTTGGCGGGCAGTTCCGGGACTTTATGGTGATTTTGCTGCTGGCGGCCACGGCGGTTTCCTTCTTCCTGGGCGAATACGTGGACGCGCTGGCGATTCTGGCCATTGTCACGGTCAACGCGGTGCTCGGCTGCGTTCACGAGCATAAGGTGGAGAAATCTTTAGAAGCCTTAAAGCAGCTCGTTGCCCCCGAGACCCGGGTCCTGCGGGACGGCCTGGAAAAAAAGATTCCGGCGGATCAGCTGGTGCCGGGAGACCTGGTTTTCCTGGAGGCGGGCGACCGCGTCCCGGCGGACCTGCGCCTTTTGCACGCCGTCAATCTGGAAACGAACGAAGCGCCTCTAACCGGCGAATCGGCGCCGGTGAAAAAAGACCCGGCCCCGCTCACCGGCTGCGCCGGGCCGGGTGAACTGACCAACCTGGTCTACCTGGGGACGGCGGTGACCCGCGGCCGCGGCCGCGGCGTGGTAGTGGCCACGGGAATGGCCACGGAGATGGGCCGCATCGCCGGCCTCATCCAGGAGGCGCAGGACGACCAGACCCCCCTGCAGCGCCGGCTGGCCCACCTGGGCAAGGCGCTGGTGGGGCTGTGCCTGCTCATCTGCGCGCTGGTGGTGGCGCTGGGGATTTATCGCGGCGAAGAAATTTACCAGATGTTTTTGGCCGGGGTCAGCCTGGCCGTGGCGGCCATCCCGGAAGGGCTGCCGGCCATCGTCACCATTGCGCTGGCCACCGGCGTCCAGCGCATGGCCCGCCGGCAGGCGATCATCCGGAAACTTTCCGCGGTGGAGACCCTGGGCTGCGCCACAGTGATTTGCGCGGATAAAACCGGCACGCTGACGCAAAACCAGATGACCGTCAGGAAAATTTTCGTGGGCGGGAAACTGGCGGAGGTGACCGGGGAGGGTTACGATCCCAAGGGGGACTTTAGCGGACTGGACCGCCGCGAGCGCGCCCTGCAGCTGTTCTTAAAAATCGCTGCCCTGTGCAATAACGCCGTTTTGGCCAGGGGGGAAATCTCCATCGGCGGCATGCTGCGCGGGCTGCTGAAAAAAGGGCGCCCCGGCGGCCCCGTCTGGGGGGTGCACGGCGATCCCACGGAAGGAGCGCTTTTGGTCCTGGCGGCGAAAGGCGGGGTCTGGCGGGAAGCAGTGGAAAAGGAGGAGCAGCGGGTGGCCGAGTTTCCCTTTGACTCCGAGCGGAAAAGAATGACCGTGGTCTACCGGCGGCCCGGCGGCGCCCTGTACGCCTACGTAAAGGGAGCGCCCGACGTGGTGCTGGAGCTGTGCACCCATTGCCTGGACGCCGAAAACCGCGTTGTTCCCCTCTCCAGCCGGAAAAAGGAGGAGCTTTTGCGGATCAACGGCGACCTGGCCGCCCGCGCCCTGCGGGTGCTGGCCCTGGCCTACCGGGAACTCCCCGCCTCCGTCGCCGGCGCCGGTAACGCCTTAAGTGAGCAGGAGGTGGAAAGGGGCCTCGTTTTCGCCGGGCTGGCCGGAATGCTCGACCCGCCCCGGCCGGCGGCCGCCGCGGCGGTGGAAAAATGCCGCCGCGCGGGGATCAAGGCGGTCATGATCACCGGCGACCACCGCCTGACCGCCGCCGCCGTGGCCGGTGAACTGGGCCTGCTGGGGCGGGAGAATACCATCATTACCGGGCCGGAATTGGATGCCTTAGACGACGGGCAGCTGCGCGAAAATGTAAAGCGGGTGAGCGTCTTTGCCCGGGTGGCGCCCCGGCACAAACTGCGCATCGTGCGGGCGTTCAAACAAAACGGGCACGTGGTGGCCATGACCGGCGACGGGGTCAACGACGCCCCCGCCGTCAAGGAAGCGGACATCGGCATCGCCATGGGGATCACGGGCTCCGACGTCACCAAGGAAGCGGCGGCTTTTGTGCTGGCCGACGACAATTTCAACACCATCGTGGCGGCGGTGGAAGAGGGCCGCGGCATCTACGAAAACATCCGGAAAACCATCCGCTACCTCCTCTCCTGCAACATCGGCGAGGTGCTGGTGATGTTCCTGGCAGTGCTGGCCGGTCTGCCCCTGCCCCTTTTACCCGTACAGATTTTGTGGATGAACCTGGTCACCGACGGGCTGCCCGCCGTGGCCTTAAGCCTGGAGCCGACGGCCCGGGACATCATGCACCGGCGGCCCCGGGACCCGCGGGAGAGCATTTTTGCCCAGGGGTTGGGCTGGCGCATCTTGACCGGCGGGCTGCTCATCGGCCTCTCCACGCTCCTTTTATTTGCCGCCGTTTACCAGGGGGACCCGGCCCGGGCGGCCGAGTCCCGGACCATTGCCTTTAATCTGTTGGTTTTCCTGCAGTTGTTTTACGTCCTGGTCTGCCGTTCGGAGCGGGAATCAGTCCTGGAGCAGGGCTTTTTCACCAACCCTCACCTTTTGCTGGCGGTGCTTTTCTCGGCGGCTCTGCAGGCGGCCGTGACCCAATTCCCGCCCCTGCAGGTGATTTTCCGCACCGTCTCCCTGAACTGGGAGCAGTGGGGGATGGTGCTGGGGGTGGCCGCTCTGCCATTTTTAGGGAACATCTTCTATTCCCGAATAAAATTGCGGGCCAAAGAGAAAATTGTTTATCTGAAAGTATAGTGAGCAGGAAATAATAAAGAAAGGTAGAATTACGGTAAAAAGAGGGATGTGGACAGATCGATGGATTTTTTAAAAGTACATGGTCTGGGCAATGATTTTGTGCTGGTGGATGCGATTTTCCGGCCGCCGCCGGACCTTTCCGGGGACGGCCGGAAGAACGTGGACTGGGCGGAACTGGCCAAAAAAATTTGTCACCGGCAGCTCGGGGTGGGGGCGGACGGCCTGGTGATCCTGCTGCCGGCAAAAGATGCCGGCGTTAAGATGCGCATTTTTAACGCCGACGGCAGCGAGGCCGAAATGTGCGGCAACGCCATCCGCTGCGTGGCCAAATACCTTTACGAGCGCGGCCTGGCGCCCGCGGAAGTAATTCAAGTCGAAACCCGGGCGGGAATCGTGCGGCCGCAGGTGATCACCGGCGACGGCGGCCGGGTGGCCGGCGTGCGGGTGGACATGGGCGAGCCCCGCCTGGAAAGATCCCAGATCCCGATGGCGGGCCCCCCCGGCCGGGTCATCGGCGAGCCCCTGTTGGCCGGCGACTACGTGTTTAACGTGACGGCGGTTTCCATGGGCAACCCCCACTGCGTGATTTTTGTGCCGGACGTCGAACAGGTCCCCCTGGCTGAAGCGGGGCCGCTGATCGAGCGCCACCCCGCCTTTCCCGAGCGGACCAACGTGGAGTTTGTCCAGGTTTTAAATCCGGAAGAAGTGAAAATGCGCGTCTGGGAGCGGGGGGCGGGGCCCACCCTGGCCTGCGGCACGGGCGCCTGCGCCGTCGCCGCGGCCGGCTCTTTAAACGGGCTGACGGAGCGCGCCGTAAAAGTTCACCTGCCCCTGGGCGTCCTGCTGATCGAATGGGCCGCCGACAACCGCCTTTACATGACCGGCCCCGCCGAAGAAGTTTTCACCGGGAACTATCCGGTGTAGAATATATAGAGGCACAAATAAGTTAAGGGTCAGGCACTTAACTTATTGTAATGAAAATCAGTCACAGAGGCACAAAGGCACAAAGGAGAGAAAGGCCCAAAGACACTCAGGCACTTAACTTATTCAGTGGAGATTTGGCGGGCTCTGCGGTCCTAACGCAGTTGAGGTCAGTTCAATGTCTCCGTTCCGCGGCAGAGAACCGTTCCCGTGGCATTTACACTGGCATTTTTGTCAGAGAATCGTCCCCTGACACTGACACTTTTACCCCTAATTCCTAACCCCTAACCCCTAATTCCTATTTTTTAAGGGAGGTTTTACTTTGCAGTTTCCCGAAGCGCAGCGCATCAAAAATTTGCCCCCCTACCTTTTTGCCCGCATTGAAAAGCTAATTGAGCAAAAAAAGGCGGAAGGGGTGGACGTGATTAGCCTGGGGATCGGCGACCCGGATCTGCCCACGCCGGAGCATATTGTCGAGGAGTTGATCAAAGAGGCGAAAAATCCCGCCAACCACCAGTATCCTTCCTCGGCGGGAATGCTGGAGTACCGGGAGGCCGTGGCCGGCTGGTACCAGCGCCGCTTCGGCGTGGAACTGGACCCGCGCTCGGAAGTGGTCGCCCTGATCGGTTCCAAAGAGGGCCTGGCCCACCTTCCGTGGTGCTGTCTGGATCCGGGGGATACCGTCCTGGTGCCCGATCCCGGCTACCCCGTTTACTCCGGAAGCTCGATCCTGGCCGGGGCGGTCCCTTATTTCGTCCGCTTAAAGCCGGAAAAAGGCTTTTGGCCCGACTTTGCGGATATCCCGGCGGAAATAGCCAAGAAAGCAAAACTGATGTTTTTAAATTACCCGAACAATCCCACGGGCGCGGTGGCGGGGGAATCCTTTTTTGCCGAAGCGATTGCCTTCGCCAAAGAGTATGCGATTTTAGTCGCCCACGACGCGGCCTATACCGAAGTGGCCTTCGACGGCTACCGGCCGCCGTCCATTTTGCAGTTCCCCGGCGCCAAAGAAGTAGCGATTGAATTCGGCTCCCTGTCCAAGACCTTTAACATGACCGGCTGGCGCATCGGCTGGGCCGCCGGCCACGCCGGGGCGGTGGAGGCGCTGGGCCGCCTGAAGTCAAACGTGGATTCCGGCCAGTTCAACGCCGTGCAAAAGGCGGCCGTTGCGGGCTTAACCGGCCCGCTGGACAACTTGCAAGCGGTGAACGAAATTTACCGGCAGCGCCGCGACATTCTCGTCGACGCCTTGAACGCCTTGGGCTGGCGTTTGGAGAAGCCGAAAGCCGCCTTTTACGTCTGGGCGCCCGTGCCGGCCGGGCACACATCCGCTTCGTTTGCCGAAACCCTGCTGGAAAAAGCCGGTGTGGTGATCACCCCCGGCACCGGCTACGGCGCCGCCGGCGAAGGCTACTTCCGGATGTCCCTCACCGTTCCCACCGGCCGCCTCAAAGAAGCCCTCGAACGGATCAGGCGGAACGTGGGACAGGTAACTTTTTAAGAAGCATTCGCAAAGGAGGAAAAAACCGTGAAACTGGCCGCCAGAGCCAAACAAATCAGCCCTTCACCCACATTAAGCATCGATGCGCAGGCGAAAAAGATGATCGCCGCGGGCGAAAAGGTAATTAACTTCGGCGCGGGCGAGCCCGACTTCGATACCCCGGAGCACATCAAGCAGGCCGCCGTCGAAGCGCTGCGCAAAGGGATGACCAAATACACCCCGGTCGGCGGGACGCCCGCGCTTAAGGAAGCCATTGTTCACAAGCTGAAAACGGACAACGGCTTAGACTACGCGCCGGAGCAAATCGTCGTCTCCTGCGGGGCCAAGCACTCCCTGTACAACGCCATCAGCGTGCTTTGCGACCCCGGCGACGAGATTATTTTGCCGGCGCCGTACTGGGTGAGCTACTTAGAGCAGATCAAGCTGGCCGGAGGGCGGCCCGTCATCGTCCAGACCCGGGCGGAAAACGGCTTCAAGCTCACCGTGGAGGAATTGGAGGCGGTGGTCAGCCCGCGGACCCGGATGATGATCCTGAACAGCCCCGGCAACCCCACCGGCGCGGTGTATAGCCGGGAGGAACTGACCGCCCTGGGCGAAGTGCTGCGGCAAAAGGGCGTCGTCATCATCTCTGACGAGATCTACGAAAAACTGATCTACGACGGTTTGGAGCACGTCAGCATCGCCGCGCTCGGCCCGGACTTAAAAGAGCTGACCGTGGTGATCAACGGCGTCTCCAAGGCCTACGCCATGACTGGCTGGCGCATCGGCTACGCGGCCGCCCCCGCTCCCGTGGCCAAGGCGATGACGGATTTGCAGAGCCATTCCACCTCCAACCCCGCGTCAATCGCCCAGGCGGCCAGCGCGGCGGCGCTAACGGGGACACAGGAACCGCTGCGGGCCATGGTGGCGGAATTCAACCGGCGCCGCGACTACATGCTGGAGCGCCTGCTGGCCGTTCCGGGCGTTTGGTGCTTTAAGCCCGGCGGAGCTTTTTACCTGTTTCCCAGCATCGAGGGGATTATCGGGCGCGCCTACCGGGGCAAAACCATCGGCAGCGCCAGTGACCTGGCCGCGATCCTTTTAGAAGAGGCAAAAGTGGCGGTGGTGCCCGGCGTGGCCTTCGGCGACGACCGCTGCTTGCGCCTGTCCTACGCCACGTCCATGGAAGACATCAAGGAAGGGCTGGACCGGATCGGGGAGGTTTTAGCCGCCGTTAAGTAACGGCAGGGCTGGATTTACGCGGCGGCGCCCAAAAAGATTTCTTAGCCGGGTCAGCAGCGTCAGCAACGCCCCGCCGCCAAAGAAAGGAGAATTCTTTGCTTAAGAGTATGACCGGCTACGGCCGGGCCAGCGCCACGGGCGCGGGTAAAAAAGTTACCGTGGAAATCAAATCGGTCAACCACCGTTATTCGGAAGTGGTCGTCCGGCTGCCGAAAAATCTGCTGCCGCTGGAGGAAAGAATCCGGGGGCGGATCTTAGAGCGCATTTCCCGGGGGCGCGTCGATTGCTACCTGAGCGTGGAAGAAGCAGGCCCAAAAAAAATGGCGGTGAAAGTTGACAAAAACCTCGCCGCAGCGTATTATAAGGCATTGAGAGAAATGCTGCAGGAACTGGCAATGCCGCCGGACGTAAAACTGGAGCATTTTCTGGCCCTGCCGGGGGTATTCGCCGTCGAGGAACCGGAGGAAGACCTCGAAGAACTCTGGCCAGCCGTAGAACAAGCCCTGGCCGGGGCGCTAACGGCCCTTACGGAAATGCGCCAAACCGAGGGCGCCCGGCTCCAAAGCGACATTCTGGGCCGGGTTGACCGCCTGGAACGGCTGAACCAGGAGATTGAAAGCAGGGCGCCGGCGGTGGTGGAAGAATACCGGGAGCGCCTGCAGCAAAGAGTGCTGGAACTGGTCCCCGGCGACGCCGTCGAACCGGCCCGCCTGGCGGCGGAAGCCGTTCTCTTTGCCGAACGTTCGAGCATTGCCGAAGAAATTGTGCGCATCGCCAGTCACCTCCACCAACTGCGGCTGACCGGCGCCCAGGACGGGCCGGTGGGCCGGAAACTGGACTTTCTGGTGCAGGAGTTAAACCGGGAAATCAATACCATTGCCCAAAAGTCCAGCGATTTGCGGATCAGTCAGCTGGTGGTGGAAGTCAAAAGCGAACTGGAGAAAATCAGGGAACAGGTGCAAAACGTGGAGTAGGATCATACGGGAGGGAAAGAAGTGGATATCAAGTTAATTAACATTGGTTTTGGCAACATCGTTTCGGCCAACCGCATTATCGCCATCGTCAGTCCGGAATCCGCCCCCATTAAACGGATCATCAACGAAGCGCGGGACCGCGGGATGTTGATCGACGCCACCTACGGGCGGCGCACCCGGGCGGTGATCATTACGGACAGCGATCACGTCATTTTATCGGCCGTCCAGCCGGAAACGGTCGCCCACCGCCTGGGGAACCTGGGCAGCAAAGAAGCCCCTCCTCCTTCCGCCGTCGAGGAGGAAATGGCCAATTAACAATGGCCGCCAGAGGCGTCCTGGTTGTCTTGTCCGGGCCTTCCGGAGCGGGCAAGGGCACGGTGAGCCAGGCTTTGCTCCAAGCCGAGCCGAACTTGACGCTTTCGGTCTCCGCCACCACCAGACCGCCCCGGAGCGGCGAAACGGACGGGGTCAGTTACTATTTTGTCTCGCGCGAGAAATTCTCAATGATGATTGACGGTGATGAATTTTTAGAATGGGCAGGGGTCTACGGCGATTTTTACGGCACGCCCCGCCTGCCGGTGGAAGAGGCCCTGGCGCAGGGAAAAGACGTCTTGCTGGAGATCGACGTGCAGGGAGGACTGCAGGTTAAGAATAAATTCCCGGAGGCGGTTTTAATTTTTCTGCTTCCCCCGTCCTGGCCGGAGTTGGCGGCCCGGCTGACGGGGCGGGGCAGCGAGCCGCCGGAGGAAGTGCAAAAGCGGCTGCAGTGGGCGAAGCGCGAGCTGCAGTCGCTGCCCCTTTACGATTACGCGGTAATCAATGACCGGGTGGAAAAAGCAGTTGAACAAATCCGGGCGGTGATTACCGCCGAAAAGTGCCGGACGGAGCGTTTTTCAGACTTTAAAATTTAGTGCGGGGGATTGCGATTGCAATGAAGCAACCATCTCTGGACGAGTTAATGAAGCGGGTCGACAGCCGCTACACGCTGGTTGTGGTGGCCGCCAAACGCGCCAGGTTGCTGACGGAAGCGGAGGAAAACGAGGTCAACGGAGGCAAACCGGTGACAAAAGCGCTGCAGGAAATCGCCAACGGGAAAATTAAATTCCGGCACACTAAACAGGGGAGGAAGTAGGAACGGTCGTCGGTCGTCGGAGGTCAGAGGTCAGAGGCCGGATTTCAGACGGCGAACGTCTTCAAGCCAAAAAAGGCCCTGACCTTCCCGACGGCGCGGATAGACTGTTGGTGGAAATGCTGAAAGGAAAGTTCATTACGCTGGGCGTAACCGGAAGCATCGCCGCCTATAAAGCGGCGGAGGTGGCCAGCCTGTTAAATAAAGCGGGGGCGGACGTGCACGTGATCATGACGGCAACCGCCCAAAAATTTGTGGCGCCGGCCACCTTTGCCGCTCTCACCGGCAACCCCGTCCACACGCAGCTGTTCGCCGGGGCGGGGGGACCGGATGGTGCGGACAACCCGGGTGTCGCTGGCGGCCTGTTTCCCCACATTGAACTGGCCAGAGCGCATTTAATCGTAGTGGCGCCGGCCACCGCCAATATTCTGGCCAAGGCGGCCCACGGCCTGGCGGACGACCTGTTGAGCGCCACGCTTTTAGCCGCGCCGGGGCCTGTATTATTTTGCCCGGCGATGAACGTTCACATGTACCAAAACCCGGCCACCCAGGCCAACCTCGCCGCCCTGAAAAAATCCGGCCGTCACGTCTTAGAGCCGGGGACGGGCGCGCTGGCCTGCGGGGAAACGGGCGCCGGCCGGCTTCCCGAGCCGCGTGAGATCGTGGCGGAAATCGTCCGGCTGCTGGGCGGCCCGGCCAGGGACCTGCAGGGACTGGCCGTGCTGGTCACCGCCGGCGGCACCCGCGAGCCCATCGATCCCGTGCGTTTTATCTCCAACCGCAGCTCGGGCAAAATGGGCTACGCTTTAGCGGCGGCGGCGGCGGCGCGCGGGGCGGACGTCACGCTGGTGACCGCCCCCACCGCCCTGGCCGCGCCGGGGGGCGTCCGGGCGGTGCTCGTGGAGACCGCGCAACAAATGCGAGAAGCGGTGCAAGAACATTTCCCCCGGGCGGACATCGTGATCAAAGCCGCCGCAGTGGCCGATTACCGGCCCGCCCGGCCGGCGGAGAGGAAAATTAAAAAAGAAGGCGAAACCCTGATCATCGAACTGGTAAAAAACCCCGACATCCTCGCCGAACTGGGCCGGCTGAAAAAACCGGGCCAGGTGCTGGTGGGCTTCGCCGCGGAAACAGAAAACCTGCTGGCCAACGCCCGCCGGAAACTGACGGAAAAAAACGTCGATCTGCTCGTGGCCAACGACGTCACCCGGCCGGGGGCCGGCTTCGGTGCGGACACCAACCTCGTCAAACTCATCTACCGGGACGGCCGGGTCGAAGACCTGCCCCTGCTGAAAAAAACCGAACTGGCCCACCGCATCCTCGACGCCGCAATCGGGGTCAGACCCTTAACTTATTAACTTATTTGAAGTATTTGTGACCATGGATGATTGGTGAAAGGGCGGGGAGGTGTTTTTTTGGCTCGGAGACCGCGAATAGAGTTTGCCGGCGCAACGTACCACGTTATCCAGCGAGGCAACAACAAAGAGTTTATTTTTACTGGGCCGGAGCATAAGGAGTTCCTGCTTGAATTGCTGCAGCGCGCCGTTTCCATGGACAAACTGGATATTTTTGCTTATGTAATTATGGACAATCATCTACACTTAGCTGTGCAGACGAAAACGAAACCTCTCAGCACAGCAATGCACCGTTTAAATACCCGTTTCA
>Ga0315298_1011232_pt1 | contig 10564 bp, 14 predicted proteins | sample WHS_1_MG_FD_203077 | JGI IMG/M metagenome (GOLD analysis project Ga0315298, IMG submission 203077) | Extremophilic microbial mat communities from Washburn Hot Springs, YNP, Wyoming, USA - WHS_1_MG | ecosystem: Environmental > Aquatic > Thermal springs > Hot (42-90C) | place: USA: Wyoming...
GCCAGAATGGCAAAAGAAGATTGGCTTAAGGCTGTGGTAAACTAAAAACGAGAAAGAGCGGCAGACTTCCACGAGGTAGATGAGCTGCCCCTCAAAAAGAAAAGCCTGACTAAACGAGACACTACCGAGCAGTAAAGCATGTACTGCCGGCGGGTGACAGACATCTATTGACGGGACGCAGGACGGCAGGTACAATCTTGACACAATGTATCAGAAGACCGTTCTGGCAAATGGTCTGCGCCTTATTACCAGCAAGATGCCTCACACGCGTTCAGTGTCGGTGGTATTCTTCGTAGCTGCCGGACCCAGATACGAGCTGGACTCTGAGGCTGGAATTGCCCATTTTGTGGAGCATTTATGCTTTAAGGGGACTTACAGGCGCAAGACTGCCAAAGAAATAAGTGAAGCCATCGAAAGCATTGGCGGGCTGCTGAACGGCGGTACCGATAAGGAGCTGACATCTTTCTGGTGCCGGGTGCCGAGTAAGCATTTTTTACTGGCCGTTGATGTGCTGGTGGACCTGGTGCGCAACCCCCGCTTTGAGGAAAACGATATTGAGCGCGAGCGTCAGGTAATCATAGAAGAGATGAACATGAGCCTAGATTCGCCCAGACAGCGTGTAGCCATGCTGATTGACGAGCTCTTGTGGCCAGGGAAACCACTCGGCCGCGATATTGCAGGGAGCAAGGAAACTGTTAGCTCGTTAACGCGTCAACAGATTAGGGAATTTCATGCCAGCCACTACCTGCCTAACAATATAGTGGTGAGCATTGCTGGAGATATTGATGAAAAGCAAGCACACGATGCTGCTCTTCAGACTCTCGGTGACTGGCAAAGCGGTAAAGTACCGGCTGGCTTCTCGAGCAGTGGCCTTGATGGGGAAAAGCGTTTAAGTGTCGAATTTAGAGAAACGGAGCAGCTCCAACTTTGCCTGGGCGTGCCCGGGGTGTCCTTTTTTGACCCGGACCGTTATGCCGTGGACCTGCTAAGTATCATCCTGGGCGAAGGAATGAGCAGCCGACTATTCCTCAAATTGAGGGAGGAGAAAGGGCTTGCCTACGAAATTCACAGCTATGCTGACCACTTCACAGACACCGGCGCACTTATAGTCCACGCCGGCATTGACCCGACACAAGGAGAGGCAGCATTGAAGGGCATCCTTGAGGAATTGCTTGGCATTGGAAATAGTCTTTCCTCAGAGGAGCTTGACAAGGCCAAGGAGATAGCTAAAGGAAGGTTGTTGCTAAGTCTGGAGAATAGTCGTAGTGTTGCCGGCTGGTTAGGAGCACAGGAATTATTGACCAACCGTATACTCAGCGTCGATGATGTCATCGCTCTGGTCGAGGCAGTTACCGAAGCTGACCTGAAGAGGGTGGCACACAATCTGTTTGACTCACGATATTTCTGTCTGGCTCTGGTGGGGCCAGTGAGGGAAGCAGATTCATTTGCAAAGTTACTCGGTGTCTAAAAGGTCAGGGGCTACCTCATTGCTGAGGTAGCCCCTGACTGCTGAGCGATTAGTACTCAGGCATCGACGGTGTCGCAGCCTTTTCTTTTTCTGGGATATCAGCTACGAGTGATTCGGTGGTGAGTATCATGTTGGCGATGCTGGCAGCGTTCTCCAGGGCAGTTCTGGTAACTTTCAGCGGGTCAATAATGCCCTTCGCAACCATATCGCCAAACTCGTCCTTTAGAGCATCGTAGCCGACACCTTTCTTGCTGCGCTTCACCTTATCTATCACCACTGAACCTTCCTGACCGGCATTTTCTGCTATCCAGCGCAACGGCTCCTCCAAAGCTTTTCTCAGGATGGAAATGCCCACAGCCTCATCACCTTCCACCTTGACCTTGTCCAGAGCCGGCGCCGCATTAATCAGTGCCACTCCACCGCCGGGAAGGATACCCTCCTCAACAGCAGCCCTTGTAGCCGAGAGGGCGTCCTCGACGCGGTGCTTCTTTTCTTTTAGCTCTACCTCGGTGGCTGCTCCGACCTTGATTACTGCTACACCGCCGGCCAGCTTTGCCAGCCTCTCCTGCAGCTTTTCTTTATCGTAGTCAGAAGTGGTCTCCTCAATTTGGGCTTTTATCTGCTTGATTCGAGCCTGGATGGCCTCTTCTGAGCCCTTGCCTTCCACAATGGTGGTGTTGTCCTTGTCCGCTACCACCTTCCTCGCCCTGCCGAGGTCAGCGACAGTAGCTGAATCCAGCTTTCTACCCACTTCCTCGGAAATGACCTTGCCGCCGGTCAGAATGGCTATGTCCTCCAGCATTGCCTTGCGCCTATCGCCGAACCCCGGTGCCTTCACCGCCAAGCAGTTGAGCGTACCACGCAGCTTGTTGACGACCAGGGTGGCTAGAGCTTCGCCTTCCACATCCTCCGCGATTACTACAAAGTTCTTGGAGACCTGCAGGACTTTTTCTAGAATCGGCAAGAGCTCGGAAATTGCCGAGATCTTCTTGTCGGTGATCAAAATGTACGGGTCTTCCAGTTCAGCCTTCATCAGTTCGGGGTTGGTGATGAAGTAGGGGCTGATATAGCCGCGGTCGAACTCCATACCCTCGACATATTCGGTCTCAAATTGCAGCCCCTTTGATTCCTCTACGGTGATCACACCATCCTTCCCCACCTTCTCCATCACCTCAGCAATCAAATTACCGATCTCGGGGTCAGCGGCTGAGATGGTGGCAACTTGAGCGACCTGCTCCTTAGTGGTGACAGGGATTGCCATCTTCTTCAGTTCCTCCACAAGGGCAGCCACTCCTTTTTCTATGCCACGCTTTATAGCCATGGCATCAGCCCCTGCAGCGATGTTCTTGAAGCCCTCACTGATAATAGCCTGGGCCAGAACAGTAGCAGTGGTAGTGCCGTCACCACATTTATCGTTGGTTTTGGTAGCGGCCTCTTTCACCAATTGGGCCCCCATATTTTCGAACGGGTCTGGCAATTCAATGTCCTTGGCTATGGATACCCCGTCGTTAATCACATTTGGGGCACCAAATTTTCTCTCTAGAGCTACAGGGCGCCCTCTGGGGCCCAGCGTGACTTTGACAGCATTGGCTAGGGCATCAACGCCCGCTTTTAATGCACGCCTTGCTTCTTCACCATAGATAATTTGTTTTGCCATTTCGTAGACCACCTCCTTTCGTCTATTTGACCTTCTTTGCTAAGATATCGCTTTCTCTGAGGATGACAAGTTCTTCATCATCTTCCTTTATCTCGGTGCCTCCATATTTGGCATAGATGACGACATCGCCGACTTTTACGTCCATAGCTATCCTTTTGCCGTCATCTGTCATCCTGCCAGGACCAACTGCAATTACCTCTCCTTCCTGTGGTTTCTCTTTAGCTGTGTCCGGCAGGACTATGCCACCTTTTGTGACCTCCTCCTTGGGCTTGGGTTTGACCACTACCCTATCACCCAGCGGTTCAAGCTTCGTAGCCATTTCTCTACCTCCTTTCTTTAATTATTTTTAGCACTCTGTGCGTTAGACTGCTAATAATTTTAGCACAACTGGCGTGCGCTGTAAAGGGGTTGTCGCCTGCGCATGGTCAGGTGGTCACAGCAACCTTTTTATCCTCGCCACTAACTCATCAAACTTCTGACCGTAGACCCTTTCGTGTTCCACTATGAAATTTCTCCAGTGGGGACTGGTGCGAGCGGTTGCTTCCACTGAGCTCTCGATGTCGATTGAGATGTTCTTGTTATTGGTCTGTCTGAGCATTTGTCGGGCTGCCACTTCCACCTGCTGCTGAATGCTTTCCTTAATAGTGTTAAATGCCCTCTCTTTTTCCTGCCGATACTGGCGGCGAAGCGATTCCAGTGTCTTCAAACCGTGTTCCAGCTCTGTGTAGCGATTCTGTTCTTTGAGCGTTTCGCAGCCAAGTAAAGCGTTACGGCAATGCTCGAAGTCGGCATCGCTGCTGGTAAGTGTGATGGCATTCAGCAGTCGGACTTGTGTTTCCCTTACGATCGATTCGTGTCCCTGCTCTTTATATTTCTTAAGCTCCAACCACAGACCGTTGACGTCAATTTTCTTGGTAAAGTAGTCAGCCAAAAGCGAGGTCAATTTCTCCGAGACTTTCAGTTTCTCCTTCTCGGCAGGTGATAGGTCTCCGATTTTGGCCAGTTTCTCCTTTGCCAGTGGGGAAAGCTCCATGGTCAACCTCCTGCTTTAGAGCATACCCTGGGACAACAGGAAAGGGACTGCCCCAGCTACTTCGTTTTCTTCATTCCACTCGCCGATTTCACACACCTTTATTATATTGCTAGGCAAATGCTGGACTAAAAGTTGCCAGTGCACTTCACCCTGTCCTGGTGTCAGATGGTCTTGCAGTCCGCGGACATCATGCAGATGGACGCCTATCGTCCGGTCACTGAATCGGGTGAGCCATTCCTTGTGACTGGCTATGCCCAGCCGTTGCTGCACTTCAGCATGTCCCACATCATGCCAGTAGCCCACTGAATCGCTATTTATGAGACAAAGCAGTTGCTCCATTTCAATTATGTCAGGGATTTCGTGAAGGTAGAACCTCGTTTCCAGGCCTATTGCCACACCCTTTTCTTTAGCGTAGTAGCTCAGTTCTAGCAAACTCTCCGTGGCCGCATTCACAAAAGGCAAGGCCTTTCGCTTTCGTTCACTCAGTAACTGGTGCACCAAGGCTTTACGTCCGTCCCCACATATTCCATTGTGATATAGTTGGCCCAGTCTCTCTTGTGAGTCGTCGCTTAAGGCGACCTCGCCAAGGTGGAGGACCACAGCTTTAGCTCCTAGTTTCACCGCCAAATCTATAGTCCTTTTGGCAGCAGCTACCGCCTCTAAACGCTCTACCTCATGAATTGAGCTTAAGGAAGCGATACCTGTAGTTGTACGGGGTGAAATGTTTGGACAGGGGCAATGGACACTAGATACTGGCAAAGATGCATGCAACAATTGATCAGCTAACTCCGGTGTAAGCCAAGAACTTGCTTCGATGTGGGTAAAACCCCACTCCTGGACTTTATGCCAGAATAGACGTAAATCGGGAAACCTGTTTCTTGCCCACATTGTAGATAGAGAAATTTGCTTCGTCATCTGGCCTGCTTTTCCCTCTGTAGTTTGTCGAACTCCCTCAACAATTCCTTCTCTTTATGGCTGAGGTTTCGCGGAATCGTCACCTTGACCCTGACGTATAGGTCTCCTCTGCCTCTTCCTTCAGGACGAGGAAGCCCCTGATTCGGTATTCGGAAGAGTGTATCTGTCTGGGTTCCTTCAGGGATGTTAAGCTTGACAGGACCATACAGTCCCTGCAATTCAGTTTCGCCGCCCAAAGCAGCTTGCACGAAGGTTATCTCTTTAGTGGTGTACAGGTCATCGCCACGCCTTTCAAGGAACGGATGTCTTTGAAGCTTTAATACGACATAAAGGTCTCCAGGAACCGCACCATTGTCTCCTGGCTCGCCTTCGCCGAGTATTTTGATTACGTGACCGGTGTCAGCTCCTGCCGGAACCTTCACCTCAATTTCCCTATGTTCTCGAATAATGCCAGTGCCCTGACAAATGGAGCACGCTTCGGTAACGATGTTACCTGTACCACGGCATTTCGAACATATATTGATCTGACGGAAAATGCTATATCCAGTGCGCCGTTCATAGACTATTTGTCCTGTGCCCTTGCATCGATCGCAGGCGATGAGACCCTGTGGACTGGCGCCAGTGCCCATACAGAGATTGCATGTTCGCGTACGCTCAACCTCAATCTTCTTATCTGCACCAAAGGCTACATCTTCGAGTGTGACCTCGAGTTCATACCTAAGGTCAGCACCCTTTCTATGGCTGCGTGTGCTTTTTCTCGTCCCAAACAGTGAGTCAAATATGCTATCGCCGAAACCAAAGTCGAAATCGCCGAGGCCAAATTCTCTGAACAGACTGGCAAAGTCCACGCCTCTATATATGTCGGCGGCCGTGTAGCCTTCAAGACCAGCATGTCCGTAGGTATCATACAGGCGACGCTTTTCACTGTCGCTCAGAACTGCATAGGCCTCATTGATTTCTTTCATTTTTTCGATGGCTTGCCTATCGCCCGGATTCCTGTCCGGGTGATATTTCATAGCCAGTGCGCGATAGGCACGTTTAATCGTCGCCTCATCGGCGTTTCTATCGACACCCAGTATTTCGTAATAATCACGTTTTGGCATGTGCTATACCGACTTCCAGGTTATCCCGTTCCAAATTCTAAGGAGCTTACCGCACCTGGAGCATAGCACATAAATAGCCCCGTTAGTCGCCTGCTCGCGGCAGCGTACCAGCCGGCCGCAATTGGAGCAGTAGATTTTCTTGACACAGATCTTCATCTTGCTACCTCCGTACCATAACGCGGAACAGCACTCAATCGGTCTTTTGTCGCATTGGTGGCGCTTGTTCGGGTAGTTGTGGCAAATTGCTTGTTTAACTGGTGCACAATAACTTTCGTGACAATTCTCATCACCCATCTACTAGAGTATTGCTAACTTAGCTCAGTGTTCTGAGGAACGAGTAGAAGCGGGTCAAAGCGTCATCGCTACCTAGGAGATTACCTTGGTTATCCACAGTGAGTCCCCAAAACTGGGTAAGACCCGTTTGACATTCTCTCCTGAACAAGCTCGGTGCCCAGTCACGGCACGCGGATGGTTTAAAGGGATGAATCTTACACAAAGCCAGCCTTTCATCGAGCTGTTCAAGAAAGATACAAGCACCATTGTGCTGGCGGAGAAGGAACCGGTCCTCGCCAAAATAGCGGCTGTCAAGGTAGCTAGCAGCAAATTCTTCCCAACAAAGACCAAGCCCATCGGCAATAGTCCTCGCCTCCAGCAGGTCGACGCGTGGCTGGTACCGACGGCAGCAGATCCCGCAACGAAAGCAAGGCAGATCAGTAAAGACTCCACTATCTGCCGTCCTTCCAGCAACGGCTTCTAACTTTTCTAGGGCACGCCTACCCTCCAGTGTTTTCAAGCCAGCCATTGTCAGACTTCCTGACAATGCGAAACCAAAACTGTTTCTGCTGTCTTGTCTTTATGCCCGCTTATTCACTTTGCTCCTGTCCCTGTAAGGCGCCTTGGCAGGCGGTCTAATATAAAAGTCTACCTTAGAGGCACAGCATGAGATTAACTTTTCCCCCTTGCCCCCACAAGTGGGACAGAAAGCCGGGTCATCACACTGGCTCATCGGACGCATTAATTCGAACTCCCTATCACACTGCTGGCAATAATACTCGTATATAGGCATGGCTACCTCCTATATCATCTAACATGAGCAGTCTCCTTTTCAAAAGGACTTACCTCGTTTGCCTTCTCTGAGGGTGTGAAGTTGCCATCCAAATCAACAGTGCCTATAGTGAAAGACGGCTTATGCGCCTCAAGGACGTGTTTGTCCCAACACCAGCTATGGGTAAGAGCACCACAGGAACAACGGAATGCGCTTCTGCCGATGAAAAGCGGAGTGCCACATACTCGGCAATTCATAGCATTCACTCACCCTCCTTTACATTGACCTGGAATTTACGAATGCTCGAAAACTACAAAATTAGCAGTCTACCTTCTAGACTGCTAATTCAATTATAGCAAGCAGTTCGCTAGAAATCAAGAGTATGGCGCATAGCTTGGCATTCTGTTGCACAGCCTCAAGTTTGCCATGCGGTTGGGTGGACAGGACATTGCTTGTTTACACGGTAACGTGTAAAATAGCCAAACAATGGGTGATTATCAACCGAAGGCTTACTGGGATAAGCATACCATTCGTGCGTTACGGCTACACATGGGTTTGACCCAGGCTGAATTAGCCAGACTCCTTGGCATCAGACAGCAGACGGTGAGCGATTGGGAAAGTGGTATCTACAGGCCCAGAGGAGCTTCAGCTACTCTTCTCAATATTGTTGCTGAGCGCTCGGGCTTCAGGTACGGGGCAGGAATGAAATAGCGGTATGGGACATGAAGCAAGTAAAGATAGGATGTTGCGGCTTCGCCAAGGGAAGAAATCAGTACTACTCGGTGTTTAGGCTTGTGGAAGTACAGCAGACCTTCTACAATCCGCCTTCTGTTGATACGGCACTGAGATGGCGAAAAGAGGCGCCTCCTGACTTTGAATTTACTGTCAAGGCATGGCAACTGATTACTCACCCGCCGTCCAGCCCCACATACCGCAGGCTCGGGTGGGAGGTGCCGCAATCAGAAAGAGAGCAATATGGACTTTTCCGCCCCACCACCGAGGTCTTGAAGGCCTGGGAGAGAACCAAAGAGGTCGCCCTTGCGCTTCAAGCACAGGTTGTTGTATTTCAGACCCCTGCATCCTTTACTGACTGTAAAGAAAACATTGAAAACATGTGTCGCTTTTTTAAGAGACTGGGGCCTGAGAATTTTCTTTTCGCTTGGGAACCGAGGGGAAACTGGAGCAATGAAAGCGTGACCCTTCTTTGCAGCGAGCTAGGGCTTGTTCATTGCGTTGATCCCTTGGAGAAAGTCCCACTTTATGGTGACTGGAGGTATTTTAGACTGCACGGCGGACCGACGTATAGACATAAATATACCGATGAGGAGCTACACAGGCTGAGTACTCTCGTAGACAGAGACTCGTACATTTTATTCAATAACATCAACATGTATGAAGATGCTTTGAAGTTCAAGAGGCTGTTGGAGCTCAGCGATGGGTGCTCAGCATAAAGTGGTTTACAGTTTAGGGACAAGCACCCGTTCCAGCGATGAGTTCCTCTTGCTACTCGACCATTATGGAATCGGTTTGGTGATCGATGTGCGGCGCTTCCCGGTAAGTCGGTTTGAACATTTTAATCAGAAAGAGCTTACGAGGTTGTTGCATGGTGCTGGAATCGAATATTTGTATCTGGGAGATAAACTGGGAGGCTATCGGAAAGGAGGCTATCAAGCTTTCGTGAGCACTCCCGAGTTTGACAGCGGAATGAAAAAGCTGGAATCTGCCATTTCAAAGAAAACAGGCGCTATTGTGTGTGCAGAGAAGTTTCCCTGGAGATGCCACCGTCGGTTCATTGCTACGGAACTTACTGTCCGGGGCTGGGAAGTGAAGCATATTATCGAAGAGGGGAGGCTATGGAGTCAAAAATAGCCAGCCAGCTCGAAAGGTGATACTTTGGCAAGATGGCAAATAACAGAGAAGTTGCTGGCAAAGGTCTGGCAACGAAAGCTAGTATCCCATCTGGTAGCTGATACTGGTGAGGAAGTAGAAGTCGTTCATCCAGGGAGACGGAACAAGGTCGGCGGTTCTGACTTCACCAATGCCATCCTGTCAGTGAACAACAAGATGGTCGAGGGCGAGGTGGAACTTCACGTTGCCTCTAGCGAATGGTACACCCATGGGCACAATCTAAGCGCCAAATATGATGGAGTTGTCCTCCATGTCGTTTGGTACCACGATTCCTACTATCCGGCAAGAGTACAAAGTCGCAAAATAATTCCTACTGTAGCCCTAAGCCAAGCATTCGGGGGTATTGTAAAAAGGCTGAGCAGCGATTCCCAGGCAGGCGGCCGTCTTCCCCCTAATTGCCAGAGCAGCTACCGTGCACCAGTTCTTGGCCTTGCCTCACTGATCGGCGAGTTGAGGTTCTTTAACAAGGCACAATTGCTGAAGCGGACACTGCAACGAAAGGCGAAGGCAAGCCAGGTGCTGTTCAGGTATATATGCAGGGCCCTGGGGTATGCCCAAAATTGTGAGCCTTTTCAGCGGTTGGCTGACGGGGTGGAGATTGAGTTTCTGGAAAAATGCACAGACAACTTAAAAAGAAAGGCATTTTTGTTCGGTTTTGCCGGTCTGCTACCCAGTCAACGAGCAAACAGAGCTCCGGGGATACGAGAAGATAGTGAGGCAATAGAACTGGAGGCGGTATGGCGGTCTACTGGCAACGACAACATACTGTGCCAGACCGACTGGTGCTTCTTTCGGGTAAGGCCTGACAATTTGCCGCCCCGTCGCATTGCTGCGCTCGCCGAATTGATTTCTCGCTACAGTTATTGTGGCCTACTGGACAGCGTTATAGGTCTGGTGTCGCAAGCACCTTCGGGAGCTGAACAAGCTTGGCTGGAAAGCGAGTTAACCGTTAGAGGAACAGGTTACTGGGGGAATCATATTGATTTCGGGCTGGCAAAATCCAGCAATTCAGCCATTCTGGGCAGAGAAAGAGCAGCCGACATAGCCGTAAATGTGGTTCTCCCTTTTGCTTTCGCCTGGGGCGAGATAGACAGCAAAACAGGACTAAGCGACAAAGCATTTTACATTTTCCAAAAGTATGGCAAACTTGCCGACAACGAGATCGTAAGGTATATGAGGCAACAACTCGGTCTAAGTTCGGACGTAACCCTTTCTGCGAGCCAGCATCAGGGGCTGATTTATTTGTTTGAGACCTACTGTCATTCCAAGGCTTGTGACATTTGCCCTTTGACTAAGCCAAGGTGAGACTAGGTAGCACATCCACGCCATAGTCGCTGACCTTTCCCTGGAGAAGACGAAAATAGCCGCAAGCGGCAACCATGGCTGCGTTGTCAGTGCAAAGGGACGGTGGTGGGAAGAAAACCGGTATTGGGGA
>Ga0315298_1011233_pt1 | contig 10564 bp, 10 predicted proteins | sample WHS_1_MG_FD_203077 | JGI IMG/M metagenome (GOLD analysis project Ga0315298, IMG submission 203077) | Extremophilic microbial mat communities from Washburn Hot Springs, YNP, Wyoming, USA - WHS_1_MG | ecosystem: Environmental > Aquatic > Thermal springs > Hot (42-90C) | place: USA: Wyoming...
CCGCGCCGCCGCCCGCGCCGGCGTGCGGCGCATCATCTACCTGGGTGGGCTCGGCGACCCGGGCGGCGACCTGTCCGAGCACCTGCGCTCGCGCCAGGAGACCGGCGCCGCCCTGCGCGAGGGCGGCGTGCCGGTCACCGAGTTCCGGGCGGCGGTCGTGGTGGGCGCCGGCAGCATCTCGTTCGAGATGATCCGCTACCTCACCGAGCGCCTGCCGGTCATGGTCTGCCCCCGCTGGGTGTACACGCGCGTCCAGCCGATCGCCGTCGACGACCTGCTCGCCTACCTCGTGCGGGCCCTCGACGTGCCGGAGAGCGCCGGCCGCGTGATCGAGATCGGCGGCGCCGACGTGCTCACCTACGGCGACATGATACGGCGCTACGCGCGCGTGCGCGGGCTGCGCCGCTGGCTGGTGCCGGTGCCGGTGCTCACGCCGCGGCTCTCCTCCTACTGGGTGCACCTCGTGACGCCCATCCCGTCCACCATCGCGCGGCCGCTCATCGAGGGCCTGCGCAGCGAGACCGTGGTGCGCGACGACCTCGCCCGGCGGCTCTTCCCGGAGATAGAGCCGGTCGGCTACGACGACGCCGTGCGGGCGGCGCTCGCCTCGCTCGAGGCGGGGGCCGTGGAGACGGCCTGGTCGGACGCGCTGGCGACCACCGCGCCGACGGCGGCGCCGCGGGTGCTGACGACGCAGGAGGGCATGATCATCGAGCGGCGGCAGCTCGTCGTGGCGGCGCCGCCGGCGCGGGTGTTCGCGGCCGTGTCCGGCATCGGCGGGCAGCGTGGTTACGGTCCTCACGGGTGGGCGTGGGCGCTGCGCGGGGCGCTCGACCGCCTGGTGGGCGGCGTCGGCCTGCGGCGCGGGCGCCGCGACCCCGACCACCTGCGGGCCGGCGACGCCGTCGACTTCTGGCGCGTCGAGGCGGTGGAGCAGGACCGCCTCCTGCGCCTGCGGGCGGAGATGAAGGTGCCGGGCGCTGCCTGGCTGCAGTTCGAGACGCTGCCGCACGGCGACGGGCAGACGCAGCTCGTGCAGACCGCGTTCTTCGCCCCGAAGGGCCTCGCCGGGCCCCTGTACTGGTACCTGCTCTATCCCGTCCACAGCCTGGTCTTCTCGGGCACCGTGGCGGCGCTCGCGGCGCGGGCGACAGCCGCCGCCGACCCGCGCTGAGCCTGGGCGACGCTGGGACGATGGCCAGGAGACCACAGCCGCCCGGCGGCCGCGGACAGGCGGAGGCACCGCCGCCGGGCGGGGAGGGCGGCTCGCCGGGGGTGGGCGACTGGCGCCGCCGGCTGGCGGCGCTGGCCGTGTTCGGCATGCGCCCGGGGCTGGAGCGGGTGCGCGCGCTGCTCGCCCGCCTCGGGGAGCCGCAGCGGGCCTTCCGCGCCGTCCACGTGGTCGGCAGCAACGGCAAGTCGTCGACCACGCGCTACGCGGCCGCCGTGCTCGGCGCCCACGGCCTGCGGGCGGGCGCCTACCTGAGCCCCCACCTGCGCGACTGGACCGAGCGGGTGCTGGTCGACGGCCGCCCGGTCGCCGCCGCGGTGCTGGGCGCGGCGGTGGAGGAGGCCCTGCGCGCCGCCGCCGCGCTGCCGGCGGCCGTCGGCGAGGCGACCCAGTTCGAGGTCCTCACGGCGGCCGCCTTCCTCGCCTTGGCCGAGAGCGGGGTGGAGGCGGCCGCCGTGGAAGCGGGGCTCGGCGGCCGCCTCGACGCCACCAACGTGCTCGCCGCCCCGGTGGTGGTGCTCACCAACGTCGCCCTCGAGCACACCGACGTGCTGGGCTCGACGCGGGCCGCCATCTTCGCCGAGAAGGCGGCCGTCATCGGTCCCGGGGGGGAGGCGGTGTTCGGGCCGCTCGGCGACCTCGAGGGGGCGGCCCGGGAGCACTGCCGGCGCGTCGGCGCGCGGGCGCGCTTCCTGCGGCCGTCGGACAGGGGCCGCGGCGCCGCCGGGGCGGCGGAGGGCGAGCCGGAATGCCCCGCCGGCGACGTCGCCGTGAGCGGCGGCCCCGGCGAGTTCACGGTCGTCCTGCGCGTGGGGGAAGACGGCGCGCGCGAGGTCGTCGACGGCCTCGCCCTGCCCACGGCGGCCCCCTACCAGCGCGACAACGCCGCCCTCGCCGTCGCCGCGGCGCGGCTCCTGCTCGGCCGCCTGGACGCGGCGGCGGTGCGCGGCGCCCTGGCGCGCACGGGGGTGCCCGGGCGCCTGCAGGTGTTCGGGGAGCGCCCGCTGCGCGTGGCCGACGGCGCCCACAACCCGCACGGCATGGCTGCCCTGACGGAGGCGCTGGCGGCGCTGTCCCCGCCGCGGCCGCTGGTGGCCGTCGTGGCGGCCATGGCCGACAAGGACGTGGAAGGCGTGCTGGCGACGCTCGCGCCGCGCGTCGAGGCCGTGGTCTGCACCCAGGTGGCGAGCGAGCGCAGCCTGGGGGCGGCGGCGCTGGCGGCGCGGCTGCGGGCCCTGCAGGCGCAGGGCCGGGTGGCCGCGCCGCCCGGTGGCCCCGCCGTGACCTGGACGCGCGACGCCCACGCCGCCGTGCGCCGCGCCGTGCGGCTGGCCGGCCCCGCCGGCACGGTGCTCGTGACCGGCTCCCTGTACCTGCTCGAGGAGCTCGCCGACCTGCTCCCGGGCGGGCCGGGCTAGTCGCCGCCGGCGGGCGCCGGGCGGCGGCGGCGCGGGCCCGGCCCCGCGGACGCCGGCGGCGCCCTCCGGTATACTGCCCGCGACCCGTGGGAGGCTGCATGGCACGTCGCAAGGCGCACCCGCTGGTGCGGCTCCTCATCGCATTCCTCGTCGTCGTCGCGGTGGCGCTCGTCGCCTTCCTCGTCGGCTACTTCATCGGCCTGCGCCTCGCGGTGCTGCCGCTGCCGCTGCTCGCCGCGGCGCCGGCCTGAGCGGCGCCGCCGGCGCGCCCGGGCCGGCGCACGCCTGCCGCCGCGGCGCGAGTCGAGTATCATTGCCGCCGTGCCCGGCGGGGGAGTCGCGGCGCGCGGCCGCCGTCGCGCCGGGCGGCAGCAGCCGCGGCGCCCGCGCGCCGCCGACCGGCAGGAGGAGGACCCGTGCCGCACTCGATGCCCGCCACCGTCGCCGCCAGCGGCGACAACCCGCTGCAGGGCGTGGTCGACTTCTTCTCCTCGCCGCTCTGGCGCTTCCTCGTCGACATGGCGGTCGTGTTCGCCGTCGCCCTCTGGCTGGCTTGCGCCTACTGGGTCTACAAGGACGCGCGGCGGCGGCTCGGCGACCGGCTGCTGCTCGTCGTGGCGGTGCTCACGGGGCTCGTCTTCGGCCCCTTCGGCCTGCTCGTGTACGCCATCGTGCGGCCGCCGGAGACGCTGGCCGAGAAGGAGGAGCGCGAGCTCGAGGTGCAGGTGCTGGCCTCGCGCCTGGAGGAGGAGCGCTGCCGCTTCTGCAAGACGCCGGTGCGCGAGGACTACCTCGTCTGCCCGACCTGCGGCAGCCGGCTGCGGGTGAGCTGCCCGTCCTGCCACCGCGCCCTCGAGCCCGAGTGGCGCGTCTGCCCGTACTGCGAGGCCGAGGTGCGCGGGGCGGCGGTGTTCGACCGTCTCTGAGGCCTCGCCGCCCGGCCGCCACGGGGCGGCGGCCGGGCGGCGAGGCCGCGGCGCGCCGGCGGTACGTCGCCGCCCGCGTCGGCCGACACTCACGTCAGGAGGATGCCCGTGGAACGGACGTTCATCATGGTGAAGCCGAACGGCGTCGCCCGCGGCCTCGTGGGCGAGATCGTCTCGCGCTTCGAGCGGCGCGGCTTCGTGCTGCGCGGCATGAAGGCGCTGCGCATCGACCGCGAGCTCGCCGAGCGCCACTACGCCGAGCACGCCGGCAAGCCGTTCTTCGAGAGCCTCGTGCGCTTCATCACCTCGGGCCCGGTGGTGGCGATGGTCTGGGAGGGGCGCGAGGCGGTCAGCGTGGCCCGCGCCATGATGGGCGCCACCGACTCCGCGCAGGCGGCGCCGGGCACCATCCGCGGCGACTTCTCGCTGAGCAAGGAGGAGAACGTCGTCCACGGCTCCGACAGCCCGGAGAGCGCCGCCCGCGAGATCGCCCTGTTCTTCCGTGAGGACGAGCTGGTCTGAGGGGTGCGCTGGACGAGGCGGCGCGGCGTCGCCGCCGCGCCGCCTCGTCCTCGCCTCGCGCTCGCCGCAGCGGCGGGCCCTCCTGCGCCTGCTCGGCATCCCCTTCCGCGTCGTCGTCAGCGGGCACGGTGAGCGCCACCACCACGGGCGCCCGGCCTACACGGTCGAGGCCAACGCGCGCGGCAAGGCCGAGGAGGTGCTGGCCCGCGTGCGCCTGCGTGGCGACGAGATGGTGCTGGGCGTCGACACGGTGGTGGTGCTCGACGGCGAGGTGCTCGGCAAGCCGCGCGACGCCGGGGAGGCGGCGGCCGTCCTGCGCCGCCTGGCCGGCCGCCGCCACCTCGTCTACAGCGGCCTCCACCTCTGCGACCGTGAGCGCTGGGTCGGCGGGCACGCGGTCACGGCGGTGACCTTCCGCGACCTCGACGAGGCGGCCGTGGCCCGTTACGTGGCCAGCGGCGAGTGGCGCGAGCGGGCGGGAGGCTACGCCATCCAGGGGCTGGGGGCGGCGCTGGTGCGCGAGGTGCGGGGCGACTACGCCAACGTCGTCGGCCTGCCGGTCGCCCTGCTGCTGGACGCGCTGGCGGCGCTGGGGGCGGCGCCGTTCAGCTGGCTGGCCGCGTCCTGACCGGCGGCCCGAAGCCGGGCCGTTGGCGCCGCCTCGCGGCGGCGTATACAATCTCGATTCTGGTTCGACGTCGTTCCCGGAAAGGAGCTGGCCATCGGCTTCTTCGACTTCCTCGGCGGTTTCGGCGCCCGCGACATGGCGGTCGACCTCGGTACCGCCAACACCCTCGTCTACCTGCGCGGCAAGGGCATCGTCCTGAGCGAGCCGTCGGTGGTCGCCATCGACCACCGCACCGGCGAGGTGCACGCCGTCGGCGCCGAGGCCAAGCGCATGCTGGGCCGCACGCCGGCCACCATCAGCGCCGTGCGGCCGCTGAAGGACGGCGTCATCGCCGACTTCGACGTCACTGAGCAGATGCTGCGCCACTTCATCCGCAAGGTCATGCAGAACCGCTTCGCCCACCCGCGGGTGGTCATCTGCGTGCCGAGCGGCGTCACGGGGGTCGAGAAGCGGGCCGTCGAGGAGGCGACCTACTCCGCCGGGGCGCGCTGGGCGACGCTCATCGAGGAGCCCATGGCGGCGGCCATCGGCGCCGGCCTGCCGGTCGCCGAGCCCACCGGCAGCATGATCGTCGACATCGGCGGCGGCACCAGCGAGGTGGCGGTCATCTCGCTGGGCGGCATCGTCGTCAGCCAGTCCATCAGGGTGGGCGGCGACGAGCTCGACGAGGCGATCATCAGCTACGTCAAGAAGGAGTACAAGCTCCTGATCGGCAGCCAGACGGCCGAGGAGATCAAGCTCGAGATCGGTTCCGCCTACCCGCTGCCGCAGGAGGAGCAGGCCGAGATCCGCGGGCGCGACCTCGTGACCGGCCTGCCGAAGACGATCGTCCTCTCCTCGGAGGAGGTGCGCGAGGCGCTCGAGGAGCCGGTGCAGGCGATCATCGACGCCATCAAGGCGACCCTCGACAAGACCCCTCCGGAGCTGGCGAGCGACATCATGGACCGCGGCATCATGCTCGCCGGCGGCGGCTCGCTGCTGCAGGGACTGCCGGAGCGGCTCCGCGAGGAGACGCAGATGCCGGTCCACCTCGCCGAGTCGCCGCTGACCTGCGTCGCGGTCGGCTCGGGCAAGTACCTCGAGGAGCTCGATGTCCTCGTCAAGAGCAAGCGCAACTCCCGGCCGCGGGGCCGCTAGCTCCGTCCTCCGCTGACCCGTGGACCGCCGGCGCGCACTCCGGCGGCGGCTCGTGGTGGTGGCCCTGCTGCTGCTGTCCGTCGCCCTGCTCACGCTGTACTTCCGCGAGTCGGGGAGCGGCGTCAGCCACCGCGTCCAGGAGGTCGTCCTCGAGGTCGTCACGCCGCTGCAGACCGGCACGGCGCGGGCGACGAAGCCCTTCCGCGACGGCTGGCACTGGGTGGTCGACCTCTTCCGCGCCAAGTCCGAGAACGCCGCCCTCCGGCGGGAGGTCGAGCAGCTGCGTGCCGGCCTCGCCAACAAGCTCCTCGTCGAGGCCGAGAACGCCGAGCTGCGGCGGCTGGTGGGGCTCCGCGACGACCTCGTCTACCCGAAGGGGGTGCGCTTCGTGACCGGGCGCGTGGTGGCGCGGTCGACGAGCGCCTGGTACTCGACGGTGACCATCAACGTGGGCAGCGCCGACGGCGTGCGCCGGTACGACCCCGTGGTGAACGGCGCCGGGCTGGTGGGCCGCGTCATGCAGGTCACCCGTGACGCGGCCCAGGTCATGCTCATCACCGACCAGCAGTCCTACATCGACGCCGTGGTCGAGCCGGGCGGCGCCCAGGGGCTGGTGGCCGGCAGCGTGACCGGCGACCTCAGCCTGCAGTACGTGGGCAAGGACGAGAAGGTCAAGGTCGGCCAGTACGTGGTCAGCGCCGGCCGCGCCAGCACGGTGTTCGTGCGCGGCATCCCGATCGGCGTCGTCGAGAGCGTGAGCAGCCGCGAGGTCGAGCTCTACCAGACCATCGCCGTGCGACCGTTCGTCGACTTCGGGCGTCTCGACCTCGTCCAGGTGATCGTGCGATGAGCCGGCGCAGGAGGGAGGCTGGTCACGAGGCGGCCTGGCCGACCGGCGCGGAGCTGGCCCGTCTCCTCGCCGTGCTCGTGGCGGCCGTCGTGCTGCAGACGACGGCCGCCCCTCACTTCAGGCTCTGGGGCGCCTATCCCGACTTCGCGCTGCTCGCGGTGGTCGCCGTGGGGTTGCTGCGTGGAGCCGAGGCGGGGGCGGTGTTCGGCTTCTTCACCGGCATGCTGAGCGGCATCGCCCTCATGGAGCCCTTCGGCCTCAGCGCCTTCGTGCTCGTCCTCGTCGGCTACCTGGCCGGCCGCTACGCCGAGACGAGCGATGCCGGCGCCGGCCACGTGCCTTTCGTGGCCGTGCTCGCCGCCGCCTTCGTCTCCCAGGTGCTGCTCGCCACCGCCCAGTTCCTGCTCTCGCGAGAGGTGCCGGCGGGCTTCTTCCTCGGGCAGGTGCTGGCGCCTTCGCTGCTGCTGGAGGCGCTGCTCGCTGTGCCCGCCTACCTCGCCGTGCGCGCCGCCCTGCGAGGGGGAGGTGAGGCCAGTGTCGCCCGTGTCGCCCGTTGACCCCACGGGGCTGCCGCCGGTGGTGCGCCGCGGCCGCCGCGACCGCCCGGTCCAGCACCTGCCGTCCGTCGCGGTGCGCGCTGCCATCGTCGCGGGGGTGGCCCTGGTCCTGTTCGCGATCGTCTTCTTCCGCCTCTGGTTCCTGCAGGTGCTGAGCTACGACACCTTCGTCGCCCGGGCCAACGACAACCGCCTGCGGACGGTGAAGATCGTCGCCCCGCGGGGCGCCATCGTCGACCGGCGGGGCGAGGTCCTGGTCGAGAACCGGCCGGGCCTGGCCGTGGGCGTCAGGCCGATGGACGTGCCGGCGGGCCGCCTGGGCGAGGTGGCGCAGCGGCTCGGCAAGCTGCTCGGCGTGCCGCCGCGCCGCATCGTGGCCAAGGTGCGCAGCCAGCAGTACCTGCCGTACGAGCTCGTGGTCGTCAAGGAGGACGTGCCGCGGGCGGTGGTGGCGCGCCTGCTGGAGCACCGGCCCGACCTGCCGGGGGTCGAGGTGCGCAAGAACTACCTGCGCGCCTACCCGCACGGCTCGCTCGCCGCCCACGTGCTGGGCCACGTCGGCGAGATCAGCGCCGAGCAGCTGAAGCAGCGGCGCTTCAAGGGCTACTCCCCCGGGGACGTCGTCGGCCAGGGCGGCCTCGAGTGGACCTACGACCGCTGGCTGCGCGGCCGCGACGGCGTGGCCAAGGTGCAGGTCGACGCCCTCGGCCGGCCGAAGCAGGGCGGCGAGGTGCCGGGCGGCCGCCTGCCGGAGGCGGGCGACACCCTGGTCACGACCCTCGACGCCCGCGTGCAGGCGGCCGCCGAGGAGGCCCTGCGGCGCGGCCTCGCCCTGGCCCACGCCAGCGGCAACTGGGGCGCGAACGGCGGGGCGGCGGTCGTGCTGGACGCCCGCGACGGCGGCGTCCTCGCGATGGCCAGCTACCCGACCTTCGACCCCGCGGTGTGGGTGGGCGGCATCAGCGAGAAGGACTTCAGGGCGCTGACCGCGCCGGGGGCGAACTACCCGCTGCTCAACCGGGCCATCCAGGAGGCGAAGGCGGTCGGCTCGACGTTCAAGGTGGTCGACGCCGTGGCGGGCCTCGAGGAGGGGGTCATCAGCCCGTCCACGACCTTCTACTGCAACGGCAGCTACAAGGTGCCGGTCGCCACCGACAACCGCGTCTTCCACTGCTGGTCGGCGGGCCACGGCACCCTCGACCTGACCCGGGCGATCGTGGAGTCCTGCGACGTCTACTTCTACAACGTCGGCTACCGCTTCTACCTGCGCGCGGGGACCCCCCTGGCCGACTGGGCCGTGCGGCTCGGGCTCGGCCGCCCGACGGGAATCGATATCCCCGGCGAGGTGGCGGGGAGGGTGCCGACGCCGGCCTGGAAGCGGTCCTACTTCAAGGCTGAGGTCGACAAGGTCTGGACGCCGGGCGACTCCCTCAACCTCGCGGTCGGCCAGGGGTACGTGGAGGCGACGCCGCTGCAGCTCGCCGTGCTGTACGCGGCCATCGCCAACGGCGGCACGGTGGTCAGGCCGCACCTCGGCCTGCGCATCGTCGACGCCCAGGGGGAGGTCGTGCAGGACCTCGTCCCGCCGCGGGGCCGGCGGGTGGAGATGTCGCGCGCCACGCTCGACGTCGTCCGCCGCGCGTTGCGCCTCGCCGCCTCCGCTCCCGGCGGGACCTCGGCGCCGGTCTTCGCCGGCTACCCGGTGGCGGTGGCCGGCAAGACCGGCACGGCGGAGGTGTGGGACGGCGGCCGCTACGTGGACTACGCGTGGTACGCGAGCTACGCGCCCGCCGACGACCCGCGCTACGTGGTCGTGGTCATGATCGAGAAGGGCGGCCACGGCGGCAGTGTGGCGGCGCCGGCGGCGCGGGTGATCTACGACGCCTTGTTCCACGTGAAGGCCGGCGCCTTCAGCGGCCACGTGGTGGGGGACTGACCGTGGAGTGGGTGCTCTCGCCGCGCGCCTGGCGCGTCTACCTGCGCCACCTCGACTGGCTGCTGGTGCTCGCTACCGCCGGCCTCGTGACCTACGGCGTGACCATGATCTACTTCGCCACCCGCGGCGACGTCGCCGGCCACCCGCTCGCCTACGTGGCTCAGCAGGGGCAGGCGGTGGCCGTGGGCGTGGTCGCCGCGGTGGCCGTCTCGCTGCTCGATTACGAGGTCTTCCGGCGCTGGAAGTGGCTGTTCTACGCCGTGGCCGTGGGGAGCCTCGGGCTGGTGCTGGTGGCCGGCGAGGTCGTGAAGGGCGCCCGGCGCTGGATCGACCTCGGCGTGACCAGCTTCCAGCCCTCGGCCACCGCCCTCGTCCTCCTCGCCCTCGCCTTCGCCGCGTTCCTCGCCGACCGGGTCGACGAGCTCGGCTCGCGGCGGGTGACGGTGGCGGTCCTCGCCCTCGTCGCCGTGCCGGCCCTGCTCATCTACCGCGAGCCCGACTTCGGCTCGGCGGTCGTCACCGTGGTGCTGGCGCTGGCGCTGCTGTACTTCTGGGGGGCGCCGTGGACGCACTTCGCCGCCGTGGCCGGCGCGGCGGCGGCCGGCGCCGTGGCGGTGCTGAAGGTACTGCCGCTGGTCGGCGTGACGCTGATCCACCGGTACCAGATGGACCGCCTGCTCGTGTTCCTCAACCCCAACCGCGATCCCACCGGCGCCGGGTACAACATCATCCAGTCGATGATCGCCGTCGGCGCCGGGGGTCTCGGCGGGCGCGGCGACCAGGCGACGCAGACGACCCTCGACTTCCTGCCCGAGCACCACACCGACTTCATCTTCGCCGTGATATGCGAGCGCGAGGGCTTCGTCGGCGCGGCGCTGCTGCTCCTGCTCTACGGCCTGTTCATCTGGCGGGCGCTGCGCATCGCCGTCGCCGCCCGCGACATGTACGGCAGCATGCTGGCCGGCGGCATCGCCGTCACGGTCCTGTTCCAGGTGTTCGTGAACGTGGGTATGACGATTGGTATCATGCCGGTGACCGGCATCCCGTTGCCGTTCGTGAGTTACGGCGGGACGGCGATGGTGGCGTTCCTCGTCTTCGTCGGCCTGCTCCAGGCGATCCACCTGCGCGCGACGGTGACCTCGAGCCCGAGGGGGTGGCGTGGCCCGTGACCTGAACATCCGCAAGCTGCTGAAGGCGGTGGCCGACGCGCGCGAGGCGGCGCCGGCGCCGCGGCTCTGCGTGGTCGGCGCCGACGCCGGCCGGGCGCGCGTCGCGGGCCTGCTCACGGCGGGCGCGTCCCCGGACGGGGCGGGGCTGGTCGAGGAGCGCGCGCCGGGCGACTTCCCGCGCGACCCCGTG
>Ga0315298_1011234_pt1 | contig 10563 bp, 12 predicted proteins | sample WHS_1_MG_FD_203077 | JGI IMG/M metagenome (GOLD analysis project Ga0315298, IMG submission 203077) | Extremophilic microbial mat communities from Washburn Hot Springs, YNP, Wyoming, USA - WHS_1_MG | ecosystem: Environmental > Aquatic > Thermal springs > Hot (42-90C) | place: USA: Wyoming...
ATACATAGCCACCCCTAACATATACCCTCCTTTTTATTCAAGAAGGGAATATTATTTAGCTTTTTATTGTCTTTTGCTTATGGAATTTTCAGGGCCCTATGCTATGGAATTTATTGTACCTTTGAGGTTTAGTTTGATGATTTCATCCCTGAGGATATTCCAATTCTCAGGTAATGAAGGGAATAAACAGAAACTCACCATGGGGAGAACTTCAAGGACAGATATTTCTTGGGGATGACAGTTTCATAGAAAAAATTAAGGATTTATTGGCAGGCAAAGAAGCTATAAAAGAAATTCCACGGCAGCAACATTACGCAGGCAGACCAGAACTGAAAGAGATTTTTAAGAGGAGAAGTTCAAGAGGGGAAAGGGGCAGAAATGAAAAGATTTATAATGCGCACATTAGATACGGATATAGATTGAAAGAGATTGCAGATTACCTCGGCATTCACTATACTACAGTCAGTAAAGTGATTAAGGAAATAACATACAAAAAATAACTCCATAAATAATATTTCAAGACCTGACCCCAAATAAACTGGCATGAGATTCACGATTCGGCAGAGGCCGCTATTCGCAGGGAAAAGCAAATAAAGAAGTGGAACAGAGCTTGGAAACTTGAGCTGATTGAAAGATACAATCCACAATGGGGCGATCTGTATGAGGACATTAGCGGTTGAAATCCTGGATTCCCGTTTACACGGGAATGACGGCTCTTTGGCCTTGTATAGCACCCATCAAATCAGTCCAGAAATACTTTCCCATATGTCCACAAATGATTTTTACGTAACAGCACTTTTCTGAAAGTAAGCATCTCCTTTTCCGTGATTGAAAACAAACTATCCTATTACTTTACTTAATATCCTGATAGTTGTCATTTTAGCTTGTCTGGAATCTTTTTCTCTTTTTTGCCAGCTTCTGGCAAATTCAGATCAGAACCGGGAGACTCTCTGGACTCAGAATGAGAGAAAATGAAAAGTTGCTTATACTCCTCTATAAGTTTCAATGCCTACCCTAATTTTGAAAAAAATGTCGGAGGGACCTCATCCATAATTCTTAATAATTTCTTTTTTTTCATATACACCTTCCTCTATTTCTACCTCAGTGAAGCTCCCCGACCAAAGGTCGGGGCTTCACTTTCTTTGAGGGGCTATGCCCCTCAAACTCCCGAAAGGATTTTTATTTCCTTTGGGGATTCAAAGGGGCAAAGCACCTTTGAGTTTTACGAAAACTGCCTGCCATTCATCCCCGACCAAAGGTCGGGGCATTCTGGCAGTTTTCGTAAATTGGGGAATGGCCCTCTTAAGAGAGCCGATCCCTGAGCTCTGAAGCATAATAAATGGTTTGTTTAATTCCTTACATAGCTTCTTTACGCAGAGGCATGCATTATGAGAATTACAATTTACAGGGCAGAGCACAATATCTGCCCACTTTATCATCTCCTCGAGACGACCATTGCCATTGCTACAATCACCATTATGGTGCTCGAATATTCCATTGAATTCTTTCTCCACAATGTCCCTATAGTGATGTTTGAGCCTGTCCATGCCGCCAACATAAAGAATACGCGTTTTGCATAGATTGATTCTCCTGTCTTCTTGTGTGAATTGAGGTAATCTTTCTGGAAAATTCTCTATTGGCACAGGGCTTCTCAATTTCTCCTGAATGATATCAAGACGCCTCTCAAGCCTTTTTCTTAGATCTTCTTCATTCATCAGTTTCTCACGAAGCTGAGAGTTCTCTTCTCTCAACCTTTGAAGCTCTTGGCCTTCTTCAAGATAAGTCAAACGTTCTTTCAAAAATCGAATCTCCCCTTTGAGCCTTGTAACCCCGTAGTCCATATCAGATATGACTTTCTTTACCTGATCCCGCTCATCCCTTACTTTATTAATCTCCTTGAGAAGCCTGTCTTTTTCCTCTTTAAGGCGAGAAATCTCATCTTTGAGTTCGGCTATCTCCTTTGCCTCAGCCCTTCTTTCCGCACCCTGAAGGTGAGACATCATATGAACATCACCAAAGACCTGTGTAGCAACAGAGGATGGGGCATCTGCCCTTGTCATGATTGCCCAGAATGCCCCTGCTATCTCACCATTTTCTACAGCCTCCTGCCAGGCACAAAAAAGGCCCTCACCCTCAAACCTGTCTATACGTCTCATGATGAGCCAGTATTTCTCGTTTAGATATTTCTGAACATATTTTGATACAAAAGGTAAATTTATACAGGCCTGAATCATTGAGCTATGAAGTTCATAAGGGGTTAACCCCTCTTTGTATCCAAACCGCATAGCTATCTTTTTAAGCTCTTTTAAGGTCAGGCAGGTTCCAATGATGGGGCAGAGGAACTGCTTCAATGATGATAGCGGACGCCTGATTTTGTATGGAGCCGTAGAAATCAATTTATAACTCCTGTTTGTCATTCGAGTTCAATTGATTTTTAAGTTCTTCCAGTATCTCACCCTTATCCAGAATGCCCTTTTCAGATAGCAGGTTAATAAGGGCCTTCTGGATATAGAGATTAGAAAGAGCGATTTTCTCAATTCCTATATCCTCAATTTGGCTTAACTGCATCAAAAACACCTCCCTGCCTTTTTTCTTGACATCAATTCTCCATTTGTTTTATAAATAACAAGCCCGTTGATACTCATTCATCGGGCACCCTTGAGGGAGGTAGCTGAGCTCGCCGGCGAGACTACCTCCCAATTTTAGATTTTATTAGAAATAGGCATTTAGCCTCACCCCGTAGATAACTCCATCCCTGTCTTCATTATGCCTCATGTCATCTTTTATGTATTGAACATCAAAGGTTACATCACTAAACTCTGTTATCTTGAACTTGGCATAAGCCTCAATCACATTGGTGTTGTCTATCTCTGCCTTATCTGCACCATTCAGGTATGCATAACCCAGACCTATCACATCGTTTTTTCGACCCCACAAATTCCCGCTTATATTTAAGCCTCCTGAGTAGACTGCATCGTGAACCACAGCAGCAGCCTTGTCATCTTGCCATCCAAACCTCGCAAAGACTCCAATTATTTCGCTTAGCTTTTGGTCTGCAGAGAATCCTAAGCCCTGAAGCCTTTCATCGCCTGCTCCATCCCATTTGGGAAATCTTTTGTTTGTTGTAAAGCCATAGATTCTGTAGTTACCTTCACCCATGAGTGTTTCAAGTTTGTATCCGAGTTGTAGTGCATAGTAGTCATATTCTTTATATTTCTCCACATCTGCAATTACATCATGCCATTCCTTTTTTCCTTCGCACCAGTATCTCCCAATCACTTCTGTTGTTTCATACCCTGTTTTCGAAGTCATTATTAAACCTCTGATAGAGAAGTTTGATATATCCAGCTCCGCAACAGCTCCAAGATCGTAGGAAGGCAGGTTTGCGAGGGTATTGTTGACAAATATGTCATTCATAAACTGGGCGACCTCGTCGTTTGCAAAGGTGTTATCATCTATGTACGCAGTAGAATCTATGATCCCGAGGGTTACCCCGAGAGAGATATCTTTGGTAAAGATAAATTTGTGTTTATACCAGGCCTCAAGCAGATAATCCCTGTTCCTACCGTTTATATTTTTGAGGTCATCCTCAAGGTCGTCTGCATAAGGGGCCAAAGAAAATGGGACTACAGCATTCAATCCATTCCCGGCAGCATAGCTGAGTGTTATCTGGAATTCATCTCTTTCTGTAGGATGAAAGTTTACCCTAAGATCCAGAACTGCTGCTCCTCTGCCAGTGTCTTTAATTCCTTCGATGTCAAAATCTCCATACTGATAAACACCCGTTAGAGTTCCCTCAAGCAATAGTTTTTCATTTAAGTCGTATGCCAGAGTTAAAACAGGTGTTGTAAACACCATGATAAGAGTTGGAATAATAAACCGACTAAACAATCTTTTAAGCATTTTTTAACCTCCTCATGTTTCTGCTCCATCTGGTTGTCCAGTCGGTAATAAGAATTTTTAATTTAAACTCGATTTTTAGCTCTGCCTGTGCAGTGGCTTACTTATTTTGAAACCTTTTCTTCTCCCTCCTTTCTATTTGAACAATTTTTGAATCATGTATGGTTATCACCATCTCCCCGTAGTTTATTTGCTGAATGGATTTGATTATCTCATCCAGTATTGCTTGATTTATTTTTGGATTCTGATGTGCCATTTTGCAATTTGAATTTTGCATTTTAAATCTTCTTTATCCTCCAAGCCCTAAAAGCCTCCCTCCCTGATAGATAGTAAAGCTAACTATCCAGGCAACGGCAGTTGTATAAAAGGCAGCAAAGAGAGGCCAACGCCAGGAATTTGTCTCTCTCTTTATGACTGCAATTGAAGCCGCACAGGGCACATAAAGGAGAACAAAAACCATAAGACTATAAGCAACCAAAGGATTAAACATTTTACTTCCATCAGCACGGGTTTGATTTTGAAGCGCCTGGCGTAAACTCTGTGATTCCTCCCCTGCTTCTCCAACAGAATGTAGTGTTCCCAATGTCCCAACGACAATCTCTTTGGCAACAAATCCTCCCAACAGACCTACAGATACCTTCCAGTCATCAAAACCCAAAGGCTTAAATACCGGAGCAATAGCCCTTCCTATCATCCCGGCATAACTTTTTCCCATCTTCTCGAATGCCTTTTCATTTTCCAATTGAACAATAAGCTCATCATTGCCCTTCGCCTGCTCAATCAAAATATCGTAATCTTTAGAATATTGCGGATTCCAGGGAAAATTATTTAAAAACCATACAAAAACACATGCAACAAAGATGATCGTGCCTGCCTTCTTTAAATAAACTACCCCTCTTTCCCACATATGAATAAGAAGTCCTTTTATTGTGGGTAATCTATAAGGCGGAAGTTCCATAACAAAGGGAGCAGCCTCTCCCTTAAAGAGAAATCTTTTGAGGATTTTAGCCATAATGATTGCCACAATGATTCCCAGAAGATAAAGGGAAAAAAGTACATTACCGGCTACCTTATCAGAGAAAAAGGCGCCGATAAACAGGGTATAAACTGGAAGCCTTGCTCCGCAGCTCATGAAAGGGTTAACTAAAATAGTTACGAATCTGTCTTTTCTATCCTCTATGGTACGCGTTGCCATAATTGCGGGAAGATTGCAACCAAACCCCAATAACATTGGAATAAAGGAGCGGCCGTGGAGCCCTATTTTATGCATGAGTCTATCCATAATAAAAGCAGCTCTTGCCATATACCCTGAATCCTCTAAAACTGCCATAGCCAGAAATAATAGAAAGATGACCGGCACAAAAACGAGCACGCTTCCCACTCCTCCAATTATTCCATCAACCACTAATGATTTAATTACGCTTCCTTCTGGCAACATACCACCAATCAAATTTCCTAACCATTCCTGCCCTGTTTCAATCCAGCCCATTAAGGGCTCACTAAATTTGAAGGTGAATCTAAACACAAGCCACATTAAGCCCAAAAAGATAGGTAACCCCAATATTCTGCTGATTAATACGCTATCTATCCTGTCCGAAACAGTATGTCTCATCTCATAACTTCTCTTAACAGCTTCGGAACAGGCGCCACTTATAAATCCATACCGCCTATCAGTAATTATTGAATCAGGGCTATCACCAAAAATACTCTGTAAGTGATGCGTACTCTTTTCTAACTGTGACAGAATTTCACCAGAATGTGGGCTTTCTTTAATTTTCTTGATAATCTCGCTATCATTTTCTAATAATTTTACTGCCAGCCACTGTGAAGGATACTTTTGTATCAGATTCTTATCTTTTGAAAGAAGACTTTCTAATTTTCCCATTTCTTCCTCAGTCTCTTTTCCATAATCTATAGTTGTTTTTCTTAAATGAATTTTCCCCTCCACAAGTTTGATTGCTTCATCAAGTATTTCATTCATTCCTTCCTTTTTGGTTGCTACAGTAAAAATAATCGGGCAACCAAAAAACTCAGAGAGTTTATCTTTGTCTATGTTAAGCCCTTGCTTTTTTGCTACATCATACATATTAAAAGCTAAAACTAAAGGGACGCCCAGTTCCATAAACTGGGTCGCCAGATAAAGGTTTCTCTCTAAATTTGAAGAATCAATAATATCAATTACGACATCCGGTTTTTCTTCTATTACAAAATTTCTGGCAACAATCTCATCCAATGAATGAGCAGTAAGACTATACGTTCCGGGTAGGTCAACTATATTTATCTCATAACCATTATAATTTAGTGTTCCCTCTTTCTTTTCCACAGTTACGCCAGGATAGTTTCCCACATGCTGCCGTGCACCCGTCAGATTATTAAAAATAGTAGTTTTTCCAGAATTAGGATTACCTGCTAGGGTGATAGTTAATTTCTTTACCATTTCATCTCCTCCTTGAATTAAATAGTTAGTCTTATCTAACTTTAAAAGAAAAAAAATTTATTGCTTCACCAGAATCTTACAAGCCATGCCCCATCCCAAGGCAAGTCTGGTGTCTTTTATCACAATCAATAGGGGACCAGCGCCATTTTTGGATAGGACCCTTATTCTTGCCCCGGGAATCAATCCCATACTCAGAAGTTTTGATCGTACCCCTCTTCCTCCGTTTATCCTTATTAAAGTAACCTCTTCCCCTGGGGTAACCATTGTTAGCGGCATAGGTCTTTCTTCCATCAAAATGCCTCCACATAAACGTTTGATGCCTCTTCTTTACGCAAGGAAAGATGATATCCTTTTATCTTAATCTCAACAGGATCCCCCAGGGGCGCAACTCGCTCCACTTCTATTTCAGCGCCTTTTACAATACCCATATCTAGGATTCGGCGATAAACAGGACCGCTACCAGATATTTTTGTAATCTTGCCTTTTTCCCCCGGCTTCAGGTCTCGCAACTTTTTTATATCTCCCATCGTAAATCCTCCTTTTCGGTAAATATAACTATGTTAAATTTTTCTAACTTTAAAACAAAATAATTATTTTAGGACTCTAGCTTTTTCTTTTAACTGCTTGTCACACCTTAGTCTTCTTCCAGTTTTAAAATAATGGTCAAAGCTTTTTAACCAATCCGGCCTTTCGCGTTTGGGACAAGTCTCTACAAATTCTATAAATTTTATAATCCTCTCCAAGGTCTCAAGACTGATTGAGTGTTCTATCTTACAGGCATCGACGTCAGCTATCTCTGGATCGATATTTAATATCTTTGTTAAAAAGGTAAATAAGGTATCATGCCGCTTCTGAACCTCCTGGGCAATCATTTCACCCTCAGGGGTGAGGTCAACATAGCCATACCTCTCATGGATGACCAATCCATCCTTAGAAAGGGTGTGCAGTGCAAAGGTAACACTGGGATTCTTTACATTCAGCCGGTGGCTTATATCTCTCACCCTGACTACGCCTTTTTCCTTTCTAAGGGCAGCGATAGCCTCGATATAATCTTCCATACTTGCGCTTAAGTCCTTACTCTTTCCCATATTCCACTTAATTTAAATCTCTATAGATTTAGACATATCGTTATTTATTAGATTAATCTAACAATTCTTTTTTAATTTTGTCAAGATAATTTTTACATAACAAGGAAATTTTGTTTATGTCACTTCTGTACCTATTATTAAGTTTATGAAAGAAACAATAAGAACAGCTTATCTTGCAGTGTTGGAAGTGATAGCAATAAATAAGTATCTTCTAAAGAGAAGAATAGGTAAATAATCTCAGCTCATTCAGCTTCTTCACTGTATAGTTCTAAAAGAATTTCTAGTTCTTCTTAATGTCACATTGGTTAGTAACCAGTTGCCAATTTTTCAAGCTGTTCTTCTCTAAATTCCTCTACTACTATCTTACCAAATACGCTTATCTCTACTTCTATGTTTTTGTTTACCTTCTTTACAATCCCTACAAACCCTTCATATACACCACTCTTTATCTTTACGACATCACCTGCGGAATACTCTTTCTTGAATAATATTCTCCCAAGCTTGCCAGCATCCTTTAGAAAATCAGCAAAACGACCTTGAAATTCCTTAACCCTCACTGAGTTTTTTAACTCAGTAGGTATGTAAGGACTCGGGTCTCTTATCGTGATTAGATACTCTGGCAGGTCTGTCTCCTCTACTATTAGACCCTTCGTCTTTAGATGCTTAAGTAGCACCTTTGCCTTTCTATTCGAAGCATATATAATAAACGCCATTCTGTTATATATTACTCTTGATAATTTCACCCTTTTATCTAAGGAGAGTATCTTTAGGACTTGATTTACTGGGTCTTTATACTTTTGTTAGGTTGCTTATTTTTCTTGATTATGTGTAGTCATTACATATACAATAAAAAGATGGAAATTAAAGATAGTATTTTCGATACATCGAGTTTAACTACACAGCAGTATGTAACTTTATCTACCCTTAACTTGCAGATTAAAGATGCACTCAATAAATCCTTCCCTTATAAAGTCTGGGTTGTGGCAGAGATTTCTGAGATAAGATGCAACACAAATGGACACTGTTACCTCGAACTTGTTGAAACTAAAGATGTGCAGAAGATCGCTCAGATGAAGGCTACTATATGGGCAGGTAAGTTTAAAGAAATCAGTAAGAAGTTTACCACTGAGACAGGAGAGACTATAAGAAAGGGTATAAGCATTCTATTGCTTGCAACTGTTAGGTTTCATGAACTCCATGGTCTGTCACTCGATATATCTGATATTGACCCTTCTTACTCTATGGGTGACCTTGCCAGAAAAAAGAGGGAAACTATCAAGAGAATCAAAAAAGAGGGGTTATGGGAGCTGAATAAGTCTAAACATCTACCAGAGATTATACAAAATATAGCAGTAGTCTCTTCCCCTACAGCAGCAGGCTACCACGACTTCTGCTCGTGCCTTGATAACAATCCCTATAGGTATAAGTTTACTTATCAACTGTTCCCTGCCATAGTGCAAGGGGCTGAGGCTGTATATTCTGTTCCACAAGCTTTGAAGAAAATAGAAAAGTATGCAGATTATTTCGATGTTATTGTAATTGTTCGTGGCGGTGGATCTCAGCTTGATTTAAGCTGCTTTGATTCTTATGAGATTGCCAGTCAGATCACCATTTCATCACTACCAGTTATCACAGGCATAGGTCACGAAAGAGATGATACGGTATCAGATATGGTTGCACACCTGAAGCTGGGGCAACCAAGAGCAGTGGCAGAGTTTATTATCAATAAAGCAAGGGATTTCGAACTATCTATTGATGATATTTTGGTAACTTTGACCCATAACACTAAAGAGTCTATTGAGAGTAGCAAAAACACAATCGAAATGGTTACTGATAAGCTCAGTAGGTGTGCATGCCAGTATCTTAGAGATAGAAAGGCAAAAATAACTACTATGGTGCAGAAATTAGTAATAAGCACTAAAAACATTATTAAGAAGCCAGAAGAACTACTACTAAGGCAAGAACATGCTATACCTATTCTATGCAGAAAGCTCATAGGGGAAAACAGTAAGAAGACTACGGAAGTAGTGCAAAGATTAATTATTGGCATTAGGAATGCGATTAGAGCACCTAAGGAACTATTGCTAAGGTATAAACACATTATTCAGAGCTTCTGCCTAATAACAGGAGATAATAGTAATAAATATCTAAATGATGTTATAAGGACCTTTAAAAATGTCACATTAAAGCTCCTAAGAGATAATAGTTATGTGCTTGAGGTTATTGAGACGAGGATAAGAGACTTAGACCCTGTTAATGTTCTAAAAAGGGGATATAGTATTACTATGATAAATGGTAAAGCAATAAAAACAATAGAGGGTATAAAAAGGGGTTGTGTTATCACAACGAGACTCTACCAAGGCGAGATAATTAGTGCCGTAGAGTCAACTAAGGAAGGGGGTAATGGTAATGGTTGGTCAAACTAAGGAATTATCTTATAGCAATGCTATGAGAGAACTACAAGGTATAGTAAGAGAGATTGAACAATCTTCTGTGGACGTTGATGTCCTTGCAGCGAAGGTTAAAAGGGCAGCTTTCCTTATTAAGTACTGTAAGGAAAAACTGAGGAATGCTGATATTGAGGTAAAAAAAGCTCTAAAAGAGATTGAACAGATTGAACAAGTAGCTCAGTAAAGTGATAACGTAATTAACTTTGTTTCTCTTTTTAAGACTTTAATAGGTATTAACCTTTGGTATTCTCTTATCTGGTATCTCGATGGTTTCTCCTGTTTTTGGATTTCTTACTATCCTCCCCTTGCGTACTACTACAGGAAACATACCAAAGCCTACAAGGATTACTTTGTTTCCTCTTGCAAAACCGGACCTATTGGGTCAACTATTGCCTCAATTACCCTCCCTATGTCTTTCCCGTTACATTTGATACCCTAAGAACTAATTCTCCCTTTTTCATAGTAACCTCCACGTTCTCGACTCAAACTTCCCATGGTTTTATTGTTTCTAAGCTTTACCCACATAATAGCACATTAAATTTTACTGTTTTTTAACCAAAATACCCCTTAGAACATATAATATAATTATATGTTATGTCTGGAAAAAGTCTGGAAAGGTGCCAAAAGAAAATACTACCCCATTAGAGTTTGAAAAAATTTTTTTTACATCATTTCGACCACTGTCTAC
>Ga0315298_1011235_pt1 | contig 10560 bp, 13 predicted proteins | sample WHS_1_MG_FD_203077 | JGI IMG/M metagenome (GOLD analysis project Ga0315298, IMG submission 203077) | Extremophilic microbial mat communities from Washburn Hot Springs, YNP, Wyoming, USA - WHS_1_MG | ecosystem: Environmental > Aquatic > Thermal springs > Hot (42-90C) | place: USA: Wyoming...
AATCTTCTTGATTTTTTATATAAAATTCCTTATAGAACCATGAGCTTCTATGTATACGGCTATAGATAGGACTTATTATAATTTTAGTAAATGATAAAACTAAGGAACTAAAAAATATATACTAAAGATCTTAAAATGTAGAATGTTAAGAAAGAACTTAATGAAAGTATACTGATAGAATTTGCTTGATTCTTCATCTTTTTGTTCTTTATATTATTTATATTTTTCAAGAAATTCTCCATAATAATATGTCCATATCTTTTCTACTAATTCTTTAAAGGTTTTTTCATCTAATTTCCCATCAAAAAAGTCCTTATTTCTATAAACGGCATAGCCTTGTTCACTACTTATTAAGTTAAGTTGTAATATCTGTTTTTTAGTATCTTCCAAGATACTTGCAAGCATATTCATAAACATAAAAAACTTAAAAATCCTATTGAGTTCTTTTTCATCTACATCTTTTCCAAATTTTTCTTTTACATCATTCCAAAACATTTGGACAAGTGGTCCTGATAAAGCATTATTTAGAAAATTCTCAAGGCCAAATATAGTAACATTTAGTTGAAATAACACCTTACCTCCAGAAGTTAAACGATAAAGGGTATATTTAATATATTTATCTTTTTTATCTTTATCTGTTATAGAGAAAAGAACCATATTAATTATAAGTTATAATTCTATTTATAAACTCTTCCAATTTTTGTTATAGCATATTTATAATTATAGGGTGGAAGTATTATGGTTAATGATTTTTTATATGGAAAATGATGATTTTTTATTTAAGTTTTTTATAAAACTATATGCCCTCGTATGCACGATCATGGATAGAATTCAGGAAATCCTACAATGGTTAACTTTATTAAAAATTTATATAGGGCAATATCAGCAAAAAATAAAGAGCTAATGAGTAAATATGGAGGAGTAATAATAAGAAATATTCAAAAGCTTGGCTTTAAAATAGAAGAAATTATTAGAAGTGGAAAGTTAATATCAAGAATCTTTGCAATCCCGGTAGATAATAAAACTAAAGAACTCTAAAAGATATATGCCAAAAATATTAAGGTATAGAGTATTGAAAAAGAACTTAATGAAAGTTTATGGGTAGAAATTATTTAGGCTGTTCGTCTTTTTGTTCTTTATGTTGTTTATATTTTTCAAGAAATTCTCCATAATAATATGTCCATATCTTTTCTACTAATTCTTTAAAGGTTTTTTCATCTAATTTCCCATCAAAAAAGCCATCAAATCTATAAAGAAAATAACCTTTTTCGCCGCTCATTAATCTAAGTTGTAATACATGATCTTTAGCAGCTTCTAATAGACCCTTAAATGTGAGCATAAGTGTAAAAAATTTAAAAACCTTGTAGAGTTCTTTTTCATCTACATCTTTTCCAAATTTTTCTTTTACATCATTCCAAAGCATTTTGTAAAATGGTTCTGATAAAAGTTCCTTTAGAGAACTATCAAGACCAAATATGTCAACATTTAGTTGAAGTAGCACTTTGCCACCAGAAGTTAAACGATAAATGGTGAATTCAGTATATCTGTCTTTTTTATTTAGTTTGGATAAGATGCCCATATTATTTATAGTTTACAATCTTATTTATAAACGTAGTTATAAGGTATGGAGGTACCATAGTTAATTATTTTGTATGTGGGGAACTACAGTTTTTTATATCAAATTTTTTATAGAACAATGCCTCCATATGTATGGATATACTACAATAATGGAGGGCGTAGTGTGATGGCATATTATTTTAATTATTTACTATAATCTTGGTTATTAAATATCAAATTACTGAAAAAATTATAGAGATTTATTGTCTCTATATGTAATTTAATGAAAAAAGAAAAGAAAAGATTTATTGAAGATTAATTATGTAATTTTATTAAAAATTATATAAAGGATAATGTTTATAACAGAAAATATAAACAGCAATAGATAAACATTATTTATTAGCAGATAATTAATAAAATTTCAGATAATTATTTTATTTATTTTAAAAAATAAAAAACTTATATTAAAATATAATAAAATGATAAAAAATAAAGAAATAGGGAAACAAACACTTAATATTCATAATAAATTATTAGAAAGGTTTTTGATAGCAAATATATTTAAAACTATAAATAAGGATAATTTAGAAAAAATGAAAATTCTCATATTATTAATAATAAATGTAGCGGCTTATTCACTAACAAATATTATTAATAAAAATAAATATGAATTTTTCTAAAGATAAGACGAAATTTAAATATCTAAGATCACAATTTAGCATATTTAATAACTTAAACATTAAAATCAAAGGATTGAAATTAGATCATATAACTGTTGTTGTTATTTTAACTTTTATTACTTTTATTTTTCTTATCTGGAAGGGATATACTATATTGACCTCTTTTATATATGCCATATCGTTATCATTAGTATCAGTATTTTTAACTATATTAGTGGAATGGATATATCATACTAAAATTAAAAATAAAGAAATAGATTTAACAATAGGAAAAATAGAAAAAGAACCTAGAGAAATTGAACATAAAGAAAAAATAGAATTAAAATGGTCGGATATAACAAGTAATCCTTACTTAGAAAAATTTTTTAAAAGATTAGAAGAAAAAGGAATTTTATCATTAAAAGAATTAGAGAAAGAAGTGATTGAACAATCAGAAAAAGTAATTTTTATTATAGAATCAGGAGAAGGGACTTCGAAATTTTTTAGATCGGTTTTTAAATGGAAAAAGAAAAAAGAAATAAGTGGAAAATCAGAAGATGGAGAGGAAAGAAGTGAAATATACTTTTCTGAATTTATGAAAAAAGAATTTAAAAAGAAAATTGGGGATAAAATAGAAATATATCGTATTCCAATACCTGGAATTAGTAGTTTTATAGTTTTTTGTAATGAAAATGAACAAAAATGTTCTGATATAAATAATTTATATGACATTATATATAAAGGATATTCAGATTATATTGATGTTGAAGTTAGAAAAGATTTAAATGAGCTAAAAAATGAAGGAAAACTGAAAGAGTATGAAGAATTAAATAGGTGGTATGAAGAGTATAAAAAAGCTTTAAATGATAGATCAAGACCATTAATAATTATAACAATGCCTTATAGGATTTCACTCTTTACTTTATTAAAAATAATAAGTTATTATTATAAGAATAAAGATCATAATATACCTAAGACTATTGAACAAAAAATAAATCAAATTCTTGATCAAAAAATAAAATTAAAGAATTCTGGAATAAGATTTTTATATTTATTTGAAGCCGTTGGCTTTGATGGAGATGAAGAGATATTAGAGCAGTTTGAAAAATTAGAAAGTAGTATAGTAGAAAAACTTAAAAGATATTATGGAATCAAAAACAAAAATTATTTTTCAGAATTGTTGAAGAAGAAAGATTTTGTAGAAAAATTTGAAGAAATGTTAAAAGAAGAAGATAAAGATTTTTATAACAAAATTAATAATGACGTACTCTATGATAGATTAAAACAGCTAATAGAATATATTCAAACAAAAATTTTTGGAATGTCTATGTAAAATATATCAATTTAACTTTTTAAAATTATTTTTTAGATGATAATATTAATATTTTAATTTGATATTTTAATTTAAAAAATAAAAAAGATTTATATAGTCATTCGCCAACTATAAAGAATATATCTCAAAAATTATATAACTATTATCATCTTATCATTAAAAAATATAAAAACGCGATTGGATATAGCTTTTATATAAGTTTTAATGTGATTGTAGATAACTAATCTTTTTTGAAGATTTATAAATCATACTTATATTAATTAATTGCTAAATTTTTAGATAATTATTGCGTAATTTATTAAATATATTTTTAGTGTAATATATTTAAACATTTTAAACACTATTATAATACTACATCTATGAATGAAATATACTGAATATCAGTGATAGCTTGTGGATACTGGCGATAATATATCTTGTAGAGACTGCAGTGGGGGCATATAAATTATCATCAATTGTTGAGATATTTATAGTAGTATTGGAGATTATCTTTGCAATTATCTTTATACCGTTTATAGCCAGATGGATTGCACAGGTTTATGAAACAAATAAAATTTTAGGAGTAATATTATATTTGGTAATATCTGGAATATTTATTGTATTAGATCTAATAGGATTTATGCTTTACGTGACGTATAATACGATTAGTGCGATAAACTCAATGTTTCATTATATATAATATATTCAGCATATAATTAGATAGTTTTGATATAAGTAATCCTAAATTAATCGATAATATATATGTAGTATTACTATTTTTTATTTTCATTATTTCTGTTAGATGTAGTACAAGATTTAATTCCAGATATAACATGGTTAATTAATGATTTGAAGTTTGATAATTTAAAATGATCAAGAATCATATTAACATAAGTCCATATATCACTAAATTTAATTTTTCCGGAAAGACCAATTATCATAATTATTAATGTATTTATTATGAAATATGCATACATAAATAATGCAATAATTTGATATATTTCAGCTAGAGCTATATTAATATGATAAAACGTAGATATTATAAACGGATTATTCAAGATTATTCCATAAATATAAGATTTCAGTTCGAAATCTGTCATAATAGCCGCTCCAATTATTGGTAATAATAATGAATAAATTATGTTAAAATATAAAATAAATATTCTAGTTCTATTTGATAATTTAAGGCTTAAAACTTTAATTAAAACAATAATTGGTAAGATTATTAATATTAAAAGTATCAATGGATAGTATACTAATGATGTAATATTTTGTATTGTATTCATCGTAGTACAAATAGTATAATTAGAACTTATATTAGATATCATGATCTATTTTTTATTATATTTATGGAATTTTTTATATACCTCCCATATAAATATACCAGTCATTATAATAAAGATAATCACCATAAATTCTATTTGATATACAGTATGTTTGATAGTATTTATGGTAAGTAAAGAATATTTATTGATGGACAATGTTGTACCTTGTAATATTGCTTCTGTAATACCTGTAGTATTGGCGGTTATATTTAGTTGTTGTAGTATCACAGATTGTCCTACCATAAGCTCTGTTAATGCAAATCCATATGGTAGTATAATGCCTTCTGCTAACGATGATATCCACATTATTAAAACTGCTAATAATGAACCCAGTAACAATTCAAATGTTGAATCATTCATACTACAAAATTATAGAATATTTTTTATATAGTTTGCTGTAAAACATACGAGAGGGAAAGTAAGATTATGTATTACGATATTTGAAGAAATTTTTATCCAAAAACAATTTAGCTAGACCAATAATATCTATTTATGTTTGTCAAAGTATTAATTGTTTTATAATTAAATAATTAAAAATAAAACTTATTTTCCAGATAATATATTCATTAATTCTTTAAATCCTTCTAATTCCTCTTTAGTAATTTCATATAATTCAGCAACTGCTAAATCAAGCTCATCTTCAACTTTTTTAAGTTCCTCCTTTGCATTAATATTTTTACAATCATCAGGTTTATTATTGGAATATATACATTTTGCTAATTCATGAGCTTTTTTAGATAAATCAGCAATTTTCTTATGTAAATTGTTATTGGGGTCGAATTTGGGTATTTTAATATTATCTACAATATGGGTTTCTTGTCTTAATTCATAAGTATAAGATGCTATTATTGAACGAGTTATAGTTGAATTTAAAACTCCCGCAATATAATAAGCTTCATCAGGGGATTTAGCTTCTACTAATATAATTCCGTCATCAGGTATTACAGGCTTTTCATTAATGGGCTCAACAACAGCACAAGAAAAACTTAATGCTTTACCAGTAATAGCACCTGTTATTCTTTTCCATACAACTTTATAAAGTGCTAAAGATGCCCTAACATTGTTCATAACATAATAAAATGGTACAGTCATTTTCTCAGCTTTATCAAATGGATACTTTTTATAAGGTGCCATTTTTTGTTTAAGAAATCCTCCACTTCTATTTATTAAATCATTAAAAAATTGATAGAAATACTGATATGTATAAGGATATTTTGTTTTCATTATATGATGGGGAATAGGATCTCCTTCTTTATCATGCGGCAATATTATATACTTATCTTTAAACTCTATGTACCATTTTTTTACATCTCTACCTATGATTAACGGATAGACGAGGTCTGGTTCTACTTTAGCTTCAATTTGTTTAACTTTCTTTTTTTGTCCACTTTCGGGTGGGTTAGTTATAATTAACATACCATCAGGAGCTTTTTCAAGTATTTTAACATAATAAATTTGGTTAAGAGCTGTATAAACCCCCGCATATGCCTCATAATATTTATTTCCGTTTATTACTTTTCTAACTGCATTTATAATATTTGATTTAACTTGCATCCATGGCGATGATGGATCATTGGGAATTAATGGCATCATTGATATTTCATAATGTTTTGTTATTTTAAGAACGTCTTCTAAAGATATATCCGGATCTATTTTCTTTCCATTCCATACAATATGTTTAATACCATTTATATTTTCTTTCTGTATTTCTCTAATAATTGGATCCTCATTATTCTTTATATTATTTAATTCACATACTTTTTCAACAACAATTGCTCCAGTTCTATTTGTTGCACCTTCAAAGGGCATTAATGTTACTAAATCATGAATAATATGTATTTTTGTATTTTTAGCTAAAAATTCTCTAAAACCAGCGCCAGCCTGTGTTTTAAATACTGTAAATGTTAATACAAATCCTAATTTTCCACCTATTTTTAAATATAAATCAAAGCATCTTGCTAAGAATAACATAGATAGATCTTTTTTGAATTTATTGGCCCCAGTTTTGCCTTCAATTCCTAATAATCCATATTTTTTCCAAAGTTCTTTACTTGATTCTCTATATTGTTCAGGCAAGTCATCCCACCTTACCCATGGTGGATTTCCAATAACATAATCAAATTTGCCATTTAATATTGGTGCAAATGCATTTCTAATTATAGCTATCCATACGTCATCTTTACCTTGTAGTCTAAGATCAAGTAATTTTTTATAAAGATCAATTAAACTCTTTTTCTCTGAAGAATTTAAGTTATATGGTGAAATTCTAAATTCAAATTCTTTAAGCGTACATCCATTTTCTAAACACATTTTTATATCATCTAATATTTTTCTTAAAAGATCTGTATTTTGTGCAATATTAACGGGTATTTTAAATTCGCCAACTGCAGTTCTTAATATATAATATTTTTCTGTAATTTCTGCTTTTGTTTCAATCATTATTGAATCTGCTAAATAAATTGGAATTTCAATACTTCCTAAGCTACTTTGTTGTAATAGATCTGCAATAGCTAATAAATAATTTGTTCTTGCGGTTAAAACTGCTAATGGATTTAAATCATAACCAACAACATTTTCAAGTACATATTTAGCTAGCCTATCTGTTAAGAAATGTTCATTAGCATATCTTATTAATTTACTAATATAAAGTATAAGAAAAGTACCTGATCCACATGCTGGATCTAAAACTCTAATTTCTAATGGTTTTAACGAATCTTCTTTTCCCATATTTTCTAAATTTTCATAACTTAATCCAACTTCATTAATTATTAATTCTGCTAACCAATCAGGTGTATAATATTCTCCTAAATTATGTCTAATATCTCTCGGAACAATATTTTGATATAAATCTTTTAATAAATCTCTAGCAAATTCTGGTTCTAATTGTGGAGTTGCTATTTCATAATCTGAAAGTCTTCTTGCAATTTCAGCAATAATATCTCCCAATTCCTGATCTATTTCTTCAACATACCATGAAAAATAATCTCCTTCTAAAAAGTTTTCAATACCTAATAATTTTTTAAATATACCACCACTTTCTAATTCTTTTAATATATTTTTTAAACCTTCAATACCTTTAGATGTATAAGCATTATCAAGTTCTGCAATATATGATTTATAAAATCTACCACTTCCATACAAATAAGTTATTTCGGCAGCAATTAATTTCATTATTAATGCATAATATGTATGTATAGCAAAAATTAGAATATCATAATTAATATTAGATTTTTCAAACCCATAATCTTCTGCTAATTCTTTTAACTCTTTAAATTTATTGGGATCATAACCTGTAGCTTGTTTAAACAATCTCATCCAATCTTCAAATAATATTTTTGTTTTTTCATTCTTTGTATTTAATAATTTTGTATAAAGTAATTTTATTATCCTTTTAGATATTTGTGAATTCATACCAAAATCTTTAACAATTTCTTCAGCGCTTAAAATTTTTCTTCTTAAACCTCTTAAAGCTTCTATTAATTTTATAATAGATTCTCTTCTAATTTCATAGGGTCCTCTTAATATCCATGTACTATTTCTTTTATCATATCTAACAAAAGCAATTTTATCACTAATAATTATACCTAAGAATTTATCATAATTACTTTTATCACCAGCTTCAGTAATTATATATTTAATAACTTGTTCTTTTGCTTTTTGAATATCGGAATCTGTTGATAATTTACCGGGAGCTTTATATTCAATAATAACATGCCCATATAGTGCGTCTACTCTTTTACCAGAAGCTAAAGTATATTCATATTTGCCTTCAAAAGGTATATTTAATGGTTTTAATATTTTTTCTTCAATACAATGTGATACTCTAATTCTCAAATCTTCTTCCGTGCGTGCTTGAAGAACCCCATTTCTAATACATATTAATATGTCATCAACATCAAATTGATTTAGGGAGTTGTTATTAGAAGACATAATATTATAATTTATAAATGGTTTATGAATTTTACCTTTAGCTTTTAGTATGAAATAATAAGAGCGTTATATTAATTTTATTTAATTATTTTCATTCTTAAACAGTATTAAAAATATTTCATTAATTTGATAGTCTTTGTTTTATTCAAATATACTGGAAGAAGTTTAAATACATATTATATTAATATTAATAAAATTTTATTTAAATTCATAATAATGATAAGGTGTCCTTTTTGTAATTCTGAAGATTTAACATTAATTAGTTCATGGAAATATAGTGCTTTTGATGTATATAGATATAAATGTAATAAATGTGGAAATAAGTTCAATTATTATAAAGGAAAAAATACAGAATTTTATATACCAAAACCAAGGGGTCAAGAAATAAAGAAAATAGAAGATAAAGATGTTAATTATAATCATGAGGAAGTAAAATCTTGGTTACAAGAGATTGGCGAAGTATTGGGATATTATACTTATCCTGAATTTGGAGATGAACAATATAGGTTTGATATTGTCTATAAATTGTTTAATAGTGAAAAACAACCACCTGTGGCAGTTTTCGAAGTTGTAGATAGTAATACTGTTGATAACTCCCTTTCAAGATTATTTTATGCATATAGAACTTTTAGACCTAAGGGATTATATTTGATAGTTTTAGATAATAAATATCAAGAAAGGGCAAAGAAATTATTAGAAAATACATATCCAGAAATAAAGGATAAAGTAGAAATATTAGATGCAAATAAAATAAAGGAATTAAAAGATATATTGAATAAATACGGAGATGAAATAAAGAAATTAATAAATCTGGGAAAGTAAATATATTTTTTATGAACTAATTAAACAATTCTTTAATAATATCTAAAATTTTCATATATATTAGCAAGGGATTTATAAAAATTTTTTATTAATAGTAAGTAATGACGATAGGATTGGAAAGGAACTTAGATAAGATAATAAATTGTATAACAGAAGAAAATATAGGAGAAGCTAGTTTATATGCACTTGGAAAATTAATACAATATTGTGGAATTGTTGGAAATAGATTTTGGTATAAAACCTATGAGTGACTATAAAGAGGATATAGAGAATATAAAAACGGAAATTGGCATTAGTATAGTTCATTATTTATCTTCATATATGAGAAAGTGTAATATAAAAACAGAAGATATATATTCACTTGATAAAACGATATATATGATAATTGCAGATAAAGTTTTGAAAAACTTAGTAAATATGGGTATAATAGAAATGGGAGAATATCATGTTGCTATAAAAGAAAGTCCTACATTTATTGCTTTAGTATTTAGATTACAATATGGCGTACTATCAAATTATGTGTATGAAATTATTAAAGGAGAATTATTATAGTATTATTAAAATAATTGTTAAATTTTTAATTTCTAATGTTTATTCAAGCTTTTTTAAGTTTTTACCATTTATCATTCTATAATTCGCAGGTATGGGGTTGATTACTCCCCGCTTCTCAAAGTTAATGATTTAAAAAACCAAAATTTGTTATGATTATTTAGTCTTCTGTAAATCTTTATTTTCACCCCAGGATATTACATATAATACATTTTAATTGAATCTTGTATATCTCTTATGTAATTGGTTTTTTACCTCACCTAGTCTATTTACTCTTTTACTATGATGGATAATTTCTTTTAATTCCATCTTATAACTTTTTTATAAAGATTTATAAAATCTATAAAATTTATATTTAAATAGGTATTATAAATATAAATGAGAGGAAAGATTTTTGATGATTTTA
>Ga0315298_1011236_pt1 | contig 10559 bp, 4 predicted proteins | sample WHS_1_MG_FD_203077 | JGI IMG/M metagenome (GOLD analysis project Ga0315298, IMG submission 203077) | Extremophilic microbial mat communities from Washburn Hot Springs, YNP, Wyoming, USA - WHS_1_MG | ecosystem: Environmental > Aquatic > Thermal springs > Hot (42-90C) | place: USA: Wyoming...
CAATCATCGCCTCGGCCAGATTCAGGTATCCGATGTGAATATCGGGCATCAGTTCGCGCAGAAACCAATGCCCGTCCAACTGGACGAAGCCGAGCGCGGCAGATTGCGCGAGTTTGTCGGTGATCGCGCTCTCCAGGGCGGCCTTATGTTCCTGGTAAATCTGCTTCGGCGACGAGCCTTGGAGGAGTTGCGCGATGTCCGCGTTCAACTTGTGGGGAAAATCCAACTCCGACGGGAACTCGCGGACCTTGCCCTCGCCTTCTATCCCAACCTGAATGACCTTGAAGGGCGGGTAGGCCGGGTTCACGCCATCCCGAATGCCGACCACCTTCCCGACGGCGAAATCCAACGCGGGGAAGACGAGCGTCTGCCCCACACTGTAGGACTTCTTCGGCTGATACGCCTCTCCGCGGGCGAGCCTCGCCTGGACCGCCTTGGTCTGCATCGCCAGGCGCTGGCCCACCAGCGCGAGCGCCAGGTCCTTCGTCGCGCAGGGTTTGCCCTGCTGGTGGAGCCACTCGTACAGGAACGCGACATCATCATCCGTGATGAGGAAATCTTTCGTCCATTCGGCAGACTGATCCGGTTTCTGACGAACCAACATGAACCTCCGTTGCAGATGCTACACGACTCCAAAAGATTATATTCTGATTGCGTAAAATGACAAGTCGCGCTCAAGGGCGGTGGTGTATACATCTCGGTAGAAATTGGCCAGACCGATCAGCGGCAACATGAAATGCGTAGGGTCAGGTTCCCATACCTGCCCCCTGCTTCCGGCGGCTATGGAAAGCCGCCCTACGTGTTTTGGCGTGGCGCCACCAGCCTATTGCGAGCGTGGGGCAGGTCTCCATTCCTGCCCTCTGCTCCCGGCGGCTATGGAAAGCCGCCCTACGCGTTCTGGAGTGGCGCCACCAGCCTATTGCGAGCGTGGGGCAGGTCTCCATACCTGCCCTCTGCTCCCGGCGGCTATGGAAAGCCACCTACGTGTTTTGGCGTGGCGCCACCAGCCTATTGCGAGCGTAGGGCAGGTTTCCATACCTGCCCCCTGCTTCCGGCGGCTATGGAAAGCCGCCCTACGTGTTTTGGCGTGGCGCCACCAGCCTATTGCGAGCGTAGGGCAGGTTTCCATATGGTGCCACCGACAAACTTCGGAACCGAGCCTCAAGGGCGTCGGCAAATGGGTGGGAAGGTTTGCTACCCCGCGCCGCTTGTAGTATACTTTCGCGCGATTACCCGCAGTCTTGCAGGTACAGGCTCGGAGTCTGGTCCATGCTGCAAAGGGCTTCTTTCCGCTACACGCTTGCGCTGTATGTTCTGGACATGGTCGCCACATTTGGCTCCCTGTATGCCGCCCTGCTGGCACGGCGCGCGTGGCCCCTGGGAAAACCCTTTATGGAGCAGTACGGCGGCCTCCGCCCCGCCATTTTCGCGATCGCGTTTGTCGCGTGGACCCTGGCCTTGATGGTTTCGGGAGCCTACGACCCCCGCCGCATCCTGCGCACCGAACGGGAGATCACGCGCGTGCTGGGCGCCGTCGCCATCGCATCCCTCCTCTTCGCCGGCGCGCTTTACTTCTCATACCGGTCTGTGTCTCGCCTGCTTGTGGTCTATTTCATTCTGCTGGACTCCGTCGCGCTCATCACCATTCGGCTGCTGCTCCGCATCGTATGGCGGAACTTCGGCGTGCGACGGCTTCCCGCGTCACGGATCCTCATCATCGGGGCGGGCGCCCTGGGCCAGGACATCGCCAACTCGTTCCTCCAGCACCAGTGGATGGGGCTGGAAACCGTGGGCTTCCTGGACGACGATCCGGCCAAGCAGGGCGTACGCATCGGCGGCGTGCCGGTGCTGGGCACGCTTCCGGACGCCCCAAGAGTCGTCGCCGAGAATCGCATCACGGACGTGGTGTTCGCGCTGCCGTTGCGCGCGCACCGGGAGATGGCCAACCTCGTCGCGCGTTTGGAGGAACTCCCCGTCAACATCAAGGTAGCGCCCGACCTGGGGCCGCTGGTCTTCTACCGCACCACGGTGGAAACCTTCGGCGACATTCCTCTCATCGGACTCAAGGAGCCGGTCATCCGCCCCCACCAACGCGTGCTGAAGCGCATGATGGACATCGGCATCTCGGCGGTGGCGCTCGTGGTCTCGGCCCCGATATGGCCGGCCATCGCGCTGGCGATCAAACTGGATTCGCCGGGGCCGGTCATTTTCCGCCAGCAGCGCGTGGGTGAGGGTGGCAAACTGTTCACCATGTACAAGTTTCGCACCATGCACGTCGGGGCCGAGAAGTTGGAAAGAACGCTCGTGGAAAGTGCCCTCGCCCAAAGGGAACGGCTTTTCAAATCCCCCGATGACCCTCGCGTAACCCGCGTGGGGCGGTTCCTGCGGCGCACGAGCCTGGACGAGTTGCCGCAGTTGTGGAACGTGCTGAAGGGCGACATGAGCCTGGTGGGCCCCAGGCCCGAGTTGCCCGCCTTCGTGGAACGCTACGAACCCTGGCAGCGCAAGCGGTTTGGCGTGCCCCAGGGCCTCACGGGCTGGTGGCAGGTGCACGGCCGCAGCGACAAGCCCATGTACTGGCACACCGAGGACGACCTCTACTACATCCAAAACTACTCGCTCCTGCTGGATCTCAGAATCCTACTCCTGACCGCGCTGTCGGTGATCCGCGGCAGGGGCGCATACTAGGCCCGCACCGCTCGTAGGACACCCCCGCGCCAGCGTTCACGGCACCTTTACCCCCTCTGGTACCATTTTCCCATTCTCGCCTCCTCCTATATCCCCTATACTGGGCGTAGAGTCAATACTCGGTAGGAGGCTAGGCATCCATGAATCCAGCACCGACAAGGCGCTTGACGCTGCAGCAGCGCGCCGTGGGCGCTCTTGTTGTATGTGCTCTGCTCATCCTAGCACCAGGCACTGCCCAGGCGCAGCAGCCCCCGTATGTTCCCCCCATGCCTCAAGATGTCCAGACTCCAGACATCCCCGACAGAACGGGCGAAATGAGCATTGCGCTTCGGGCCGACGCGCCGCAGATCACCGAGGACGATGGCGGCTACCAGATAGTCTCCCTGGACGGCATGGACTATGTGAGCATCGCGGGCGCGCCGCGCCTGCCGGTGCAGCATGTGGATGTGCAGTTGCCCGCAGGGACGCGCCTGGCACAGTACAGCCTGCAAGACGTTGTGGCAGAGGCCCTTCCGGGCACATACAACCTCGCGCAGGTGGCCCCCGAGGCCGAAAGCGAGGGTGGCGTCCGGGCCCCCATTCTGTTTGAACCGCCCGCATCCCATGTGTTCCCCGATTCGCCGGTGGAGGTGAGCGGCGCCCAGCAACGCGGCGATGCCCAGGTCATCACCTTCCGCTTCTACCCGCTTCAGTACAACCTAGCCACGCGCACGCTCTCGCTCATCCGCAGTGCGCGGCTGTCGGTGCGCTACCAGCGCATCGGCCGACAGCCAGACCAGGGCGGCATCGGGCCGTCGGAGCCAGCGCGCGCGCCCGCGCCTTCCGATGTCAACACGCAGTCCACGCGCAACCCGGGCTACGCCATCGCCGTGCGCAGCGACCTGGCCCAGGCCGCCAGCATCCTCAACTTCAAGCGCCACAAGGAATCGGAAGGCTTCACCGTGTACCTGGTGTCGCCCGAGGACTGGGCAACCTACACCGGCAAGGACAGCGCCGACAAGTTTCGGGCTTTCCTCCAGGCCAAGTGGCGCGACTGGAACTTGCAGTATCTTCTCATCATCGGCAGCGCCTCGTCCATCCCGATGAAGACGCTGTACCCGTCCAACACCGATCACACCGGCACGTGGGCCACGCCGTCCGACATGTACTACGCCGACCTCACCGGCGACTGGGACAAGGACAGGGACGGCTTCCCTGGCGAGTTCAAGGACGACGCCGTGGACTTCGGGGCCGAACTACTGGTGGGCCGCATTCCCTTTGACACCGAGGTCTACATCAGCACCGTGCTGGAGCGCACCATTGCCTACGAGACGACCTACGGCGACTGGCGGAAGCGCGCGCTGCTGGCGATGGCCATCCTGGACTATCAGCCCAACGGCGGCCCGCAGACCGACGGCGCGTACCTGGGCGAATCCATGCTGGGCTACCTGTCCAAGGCCGGCTTCAGCACCTGGCGCATGTACGAGGAAGACGGCAACGGCACAAAACTGCCCCACGACGCCGCGCTGGATCGCGACGCACTAGCCGCGAACTGGGCGAGCGGATATGGATTCGTCTCATGGTGGGGGCACGGCAGCACCACCGGCGCGTACCGCACCCTGTGGACCGGCGCGCAGACCGTCCGCAAGCCTTTCGCCGACATCTACCACCTGAACTCGCTGGCCACCGACAACCCGCCCATCGTGTTCCAGAACGCGTGCTCCAACGGCGCTCCGCAGACCTACAGCCTGGCGGCTCAGGTGCTGCGCTACGGAGCCATCGCCACCGTCGCGCCCACGGCGATCACCTGGTACCGAACGGGCTGGCGGTCTCCTGCCGACGGGGGCAGCGCAACCCTGGCCTACTACTTCGGGGATGAACTGGTAACCAAAGAGCAGCCGGTCGGCCAGGCGCTGGCCCGCGCCCGCGAGATGCACGCCGCTCGCTACCTATCCTCGCCCGGGCAGCAGCAGACCGTCCTCGCGTTCGCGCTCTACGGCGACCCGTCGCTCCAGATGAAGCCGCGCCCGCGACAACAGACCGTCCAGATCGCCGTCAAGGAGGGGTGGAACCTGCTGGCGATGCCCGCGATGGAGCAACCGCTCCCTCTGCCCGATGCGCTGTCGTCCATCGCCGGCGTGTGGGAAGAAGTCCACGCCTGCGATCCGCTGGATGCGCAGCAGCCCTGGAAGACGTTCTTCGCCAACACGCCGACGCAGGCGAACACGCTCCGCCAACTGAACCCGTTGCAGGGCTTCTGGCTACGGGCCAATGCAGCCGCCACCCTGACGCTCAACGTTCCGGTGCCCTTGACCGCGTCCAGCCAGGCCGTTGACATCCATCCCGGGTGGAACCTGGTCGGGTTCCCAGGCGACGCACCCATGACCGCCAAAGACGCGCTGCGAAGCATCGCCTGGGCGGTAGAATCCGTGTTCGCGCTGGACAACGACGCCGAGAGCGCGTGGCTCAGTTACAGCCCCTCGGCCGCCGCAGACACCAACACGCTTCGGACTCTGGAGCCTGGGCGCGGGTATTGGATTTACGCCACAGCGGCCGCGACCTGGCAGGTTCCGTGATTCCAAAGACGCCGCAGAAAATCAAGCAGCCCTCTTCTCGGAGGGCTGCTTGTTTGTGTGTTACCGGTGCGGCGGGCCTGTCGGCTCAGCGGTTGCCGAGCAGCACGCCCAACCCCATGCGGCTTGCGTCTTCCTCGCCCGGGTTCCACATCGGATAGGCGTCAATGCGCGGGTGGCTGGTCAACCGCACCGGCGTGCCCTTGCCGGTGATGTCCACCAGGTACAGGTTCCAGTTCTCATCCCGCTTGGACTGGAACACAACCCGACTGCTGTTGCAGTCCCAGGCTGGCGCTTCGTCCGCAGCAGGGTGATCCGTTACGCGAACCTCGGTGCCCGATGCAATCTCGGCCACGTAGATGTCGTTCCGGCCGTTTCTGTCCGACTGGTACGCCAGGTAGCGGCTGTCGGGCGACCACACGGCGTTCAGGTTATTGCCCGCGCCGCTCACCTTGACGGCCGCGCCACCCTCGGCAGGCATCACGTACACGTTCCACTGCCCCTCGCGGTTGGAGCGGAAGGCGATGTACCGCCCATCCGGCGAGTACACAGGGTCTGTCTCGTCGCTGCGCTCGCTTGTGAGTTGAACCAGGTCCGTGCCCGTGATATCCACCCGATAGAGATCCCAGTTGCCGTTGCGGTTGGACTGGAAGACCACATGGAACCCATCTGGAGACCAGAACGGATCCTCATCAGCCGCTGGGTCATACGTGAGCCGCGTCTGACCGTTCCCGTTTTCGTCCATGATGTAAATCTCCCAGTTCCCATCCCTGTCCGACTGGAAGGCGATCTGCGAGGACCCGCAATCGGCCGTCCACACGGGATCTGTGTTGTTGCCGGCGTTGGCGGTCAGTTGCAGCAGATCCTGGCCGAAAGCGCCTATCCGGTAGATGTTCCACGCGCCGGCGCGATTGGACTGGAACGCGATCCACGAGCCGTCCGCCGAACGCGCTGGCGCCATGTCCACGCCCGCATCATTCGTGAGGCGAATCACGTTGTTCCCTGCGATGTCCATACGGTACAGTTCCCAGTTGCCATCGCGGTTGCTGAGGAATGTGATCCAGTCCACGCATGCGCACAGCCCCTGGGGCGCAAACTGGGTTACGCGAACGCGGTACCCGTTGTTGCACTGCAGCAGATGCACGTTCTTGGCGTAGATCTTCACGAGGTACACGCCAGTGGCAGGTGCGGTGAAGACGATCTTGGACGCCTTGCCGTCGGCGTCGTCATTCGTGGCCAGCAGCGTCATGTCGGGGCCGTAGAGGGCGATCACCGTGTCCACGCCGCCGAACAGACCGAACGTCTCAATCACGTACTCGTTGCCCGCCGTCGCGTTGAAGCGGATCCAGTCCACATCGTGCTTGTGGTGGAAGTTGTGAGACTGTGGGGACCCGTCCACGGGAATCGGCTTCGCTTGAGCCCCGGAGTTGTCGGTCTCATAGGGGTCAGGGACAATTCCCGGACACTCAGGTGTAGCCGTAGGCGTCCGCGTGGCCGTCGCCGTGTGCGTGGGCGTTGCGGTCGGTGTCGGCGCAGGGTCGGTGCCTATGGGCTTTGTCGGCGTAGCCGTGGGTGTGTTCGTCGCGGTGCTTGTCGGCGTAGCCGTCGGCGTGTTCGTCGCCGTGCTTGTCGGCGTCGCTGTTGGCGTGTTCGTCGCCGTGCTTGTCGGCGTAGCCGTGGGCGTGTTCGTCGCCGTGCTTGTCGGCGTAGCCGTAGGCGTGTTCGTCGCGGTGCTGGTCGGCGTAGCCGTAGGCGTGTTCGCCGCGGTGCTGGTCGGCGTAGCCGTCGGCGTGTTCGTCGCGGTCTTGGTGGCGGTCGCTGTCGGGGTAGGCGTGCGCGGGCAAGGCCCGTGGCTTAAGTTGAACTGTCCCGACCAACTCGCGTAAATCGTGGCCGTTGCCGACACCACTTGCGAATCCAGGTGCAGCGTCGTGGAGTAATGCGCGGTGCCGCCTGTGAACTTCTCCAGGGGTACGGTTGCAACGGAGCCATCAGCCCAATGCACCTCAATGGATGCAGGTGCACTCGCCTCGTCCGCCACTTGGGTGATGACGAAATGCCACTCGGAGTCATCGCACTCGTGATCGGTGAGCGCCTTGGCCGAGATGACTTTCGTGTCGGCCACACCAAATGGATTGAAAGCCGCCTCTGCAACCTGCGGCACGCTCACGACACCCAAGGGGAGCAGCAGAGCCAGGATCAGCAGCGCCACTCCAGTAAAGTGAGCGTACTGTCTTTTTGTCATCGTAGTGTCCCTTCTGATGATGCAATGGATTCTGAACGGTTTGCGCTCGTTCAGTCGTGCATAGCATACCACCTGGCATGAATTCTGGATATGACCTATATCATGTTTCGTTGAAGACATCGTGAGCCAATGCAACCAAAGCCGCGAAACATAGCAGGCCGCGCGGATAACAAAAACGCGGGGCCCTGCGAAGGGCCCCGCGTTCGGGGGAAGCAGATTCCAGATTGCCTAATGACCTATCGGGATGTGCACGCGATTCCTGTAGAGCCGCCCGATCCCCATGCGGCTCCCGTCCTCCGACGGCGGATTCCACATCGGGTACGCATCCACATGCGGGTCATCGGTCAGCCGCACCAGCGCGCTCGTGTCCAGGATGTCGGTCATGTAGATTTCCCAGTTCCCATCGCGATTCGTGTGGAACACGATGTGCTGGCTGTCGCAGGACCAGGTCGGCGCTTCGTCCGTGGCCGCATTGTCCGTAACGCGCGTCTCCAGCAGCGTCAGGATGTTCACCGCGTAGATTTCGCTCTGCCCGTCGCGGTCGGACTGGTACGCGAGCCACTGGCTGTCGGGCGACCACACCGCATTGAGATTATTGCCCGCGCCGCTGACCTTGACCGCATCGCCGCCCGCTGCCGGCATCACGTAGGTGTGCCACTCGCCATCGCGGTTGGAGCGGAAGGCGATGTACTGCCCGTCCGGCGACCACACGGGGTCAACCTCGTCCGCCGGGTCATTGGTCAACTGGATCAAGTCCGTGCCCGTTACATCCACCACGTAGATGTCCCAGTTGCCGTTGCGCCTGGACTGGAAGGCGATGTACATCCCGTCCGGCGACCAGAACGGATCCTCATCCGGGGCGGGGTCATCGGTCAGGCGCATCTGCCCGTTCCCGTTGCCGTCCATGATGTAGATTTCCCAGTTCCCGTCGCGGTCGGACTGGAACGCAATCTGCTCGCTCCCGCACGGCGTTGACCACATCGGATCCAGGTTGTTGCCCGCGTTGGCCGTCAGTTGCGTCAGGTTCTCGCCAAGCGCATCCACTTTGTAGATGTCCCACAGGCCGTTGCGGTTCGTCTGGAAGGCGATCCATACCGCGTCCGAGGAGCGAGTCGGCGCCATGTCTATCGCCGGGTCATTGGTCAGGCGTACAGGCGTGCCGCCCGCCGCATCCAGCCGGTACAGTTCCCAGTTGCCATCGCGGTCGCTGTGGAACACGATCCACTCTGGGCACGGGCACTCCAACTGCTGCTTGAACTCCTCCACCTTGACCTTGTACCGGTTCTCGCAGCCGCACAGTTCGGGATACTTGGGCCGTATCTTGACGTAGTACGTGCCCGAAGTTTCGGCGACCCAGGCGATCTGCGAGCCTTTGCCTCCGCCAAAGTCGTCGTTCGTGGCCAGCAGCGTCATGTCAGGCCCGTACAGTTCAATGATGGTGTCCACGAGCCGCGACAGGTCAAAGGTCGTGATGACGTACTCGTTGCCCGCCGTCGCGTTGAACTTGATCCAGTCCACGTCAGGCTCCTCGTGGAGACTGTGCAGTTGCGGCGTCCCGTCCACGGAGATGAACTTGGCCTGGCTGCTGGTGTTGTCCACCTCATAGGCGTCCGGCGGCTCGGGCGGACGAGTCGCGGTAACCGTGTCTTCCACGCCGATGGTAACCGGCCCGTTGCAATTCTCGGCGGTAACGCGGGCGCGCAGGCGAGTTACCGTGCCCGCAGGAACTGTGTCCCACAGGGCGTTGAAACTCACCGCTACCATCGTGCTGCGGCTTTCGCCCGCCGGCAGGTCGCCCACATTCCAGACATACGGCAGAATGTCGGCGATGTACCCTGCGCCTTCTACAGCCTCTACCGTGATGACGATGTCCTGGAAACTGCCGCAGGTGCCGGTGTTCGTTACGGTCAGGTAGAAGGTCGCGTTCAGGTCGCAGACCTCAATATCTGCATCAAACGCCACCTTCAGTTCGCCGTTGCACCCGTGCAGTTCAAACGACAGCGTGTCGTATGCCGTGCAGCCGCTAGCGTCCGTAACCTTCACGCGCACGGTGTAGGACCCCGCATCGGGGAAGACCCGGCACGGGCTCTGGCCATTGTAGTCGTCGTACTGCCCGTCGTTGTCCAGATCCCACTCGTAGGTGTACGGGGCCGCGCCGCCGGTGGCCACCGCCGTGAAGCAGGCTTCGCCCGTGCAGTCCGGCAGCGAGACGATTTCCGCCTCTACGGCCAGTTCGTCGTTGATCGCGTAGGTTGTGCTCGCCTGATCCATGCAGTTGTTGTTGTCAAACAGGCGCACGGCCACCGTGCCGGCCTTGGCATGACCGGTGATGGTGATGACCGTCTGCCGCGGGAACTCGCTGTACACGCCGTCGCCGTTGACGTCCCAGACGAAGTAGTACGGAGGCTCGCCGCCGGAGACCCGCGTTACCGTGAAGACGGCGGTCCCCTCGCACTGATCCACGCTCTTGGTCAGGACGATTTGCGGCGGCGGCACATACACCACCGGCACAGGCTCCGAGGCGTCTTCGCACTGATTGTTGTCCACCACAACCACGCTGTACGTGCCTGCAGTGGTGGCCAGATACGTGTCGGTGATCAGCGATGTCGGGCCGTGAGTGGCCACGAGGACGTCATTGCGATACCAGAAGTACGTGAAGTTCGCCTCGCCGCCGCTCAATGTCGCCGTCAGCAGCACCGACGACACGTTGCAGTTCAACTCCCCACTCGTCGGCGTTACGCTCACGTCCGGGTCAGGCACCGACACCACCACCACATCCGCCGACGTGTCCGTGCACCCGTTGTGGTCCGTAACGATGACCTTGTACGTCCCGGCGCTCGTGGCAGAGTACGTGCTATTCGTCGCCCCGCTGATGGCCGCCCCGTTCTTGTACCACTGGTACGTGTACGGGGTCTCCCCACCCGTTACGCTCGCCGTCAGCAGCACCGACGACACGTTGCAGTTCAACTCGCCGCTGGTGGGCGTTACGCTCACGTCCGGATCGGGCACCGACGTTACCACCACATCCGCCGACGTGTCCGTGCACCCGTTGTGGTCCGTAACGACGACCTTGT
>Ga0315298_1011237_pt1 | contig 10559 bp, 9 predicted proteins | sample WHS_1_MG_FD_203077 | JGI IMG/M metagenome (GOLD analysis project Ga0315298, IMG submission 203077) | Extremophilic microbial mat communities from Washburn Hot Springs, YNP, Wyoming, USA - WHS_1_MG | ecosystem: Environmental > Aquatic > Thermal springs > Hot (42-90C) | place: USA: Wyoming...
ATCCGAGCTCGACCGGGCGCGGGGGCAGTACCTGCTCCAGGCCGTCGGCGCTGCCCGGCAGGTCATCATCACCACCACCGACCTGGCGCAGTTCCCGCAAGGCTTCCTGGCGCAGGCCGTGCGGTGGCAGGTCCGCACGGGTACAATCGTGGCGGGCTGACGAGCGAGCAGCCGATAGCCTTGCCAAGGCCCGGACCCTGCACAAGGCTCACCAGAAGGACTCGCCCATGCGCTTCAGAATCCGCTCCATGATCGCCACTGACGCCTGGGCGATCGGCCCTTGGCACCACGACAGCCCCCACACCTCCTGCAACGCCGCCGGCCCGCTTGACCCGACGAGCCGGGGCTACGTCACTGTCGCCTTCAGCAAGCGCGCTATTGCCTCCACGCGCTTATGGCCGGTGCGCACTTCTATGCAACGCACCGACAGCATCGAGTCCGCAGAGAGGGAACGTGGTGGCGGGAAAAGTTCTCGCGTCCTTTGACGCTGCTCATGCGAGTCGGTATAATATGTCCTGTAGCCCACTGGTACCGCAGGTCCGTCCCCAGCCAGCCTGCCGGGTTCTGTTGGCGCGCCTGGGCAATCTGGCTCGCGGCGCCTGGTATGGAGCATCAGCCATGGACGAGACCCATGAGCACGAGCCATCGCCGGAAGACCGTCCCCCGCCTGCGTCCTCAGCTCCCTCCGCTGCAGTGAGCGAGGGCACCGAAAAGCCCACCCTTGCCTGCTGGGTTGCCCGCGCCCTGCTCAACATGCAGAGCGATGCGCTCGTGCTGGCCGACCGCGAAGGTCACGTGCTTTTCGTCAACCAAGCCGCGGCGCGGCACTTGGGTAAGCCTGCCCCAGAGCTCTTGAGCGCCAGCGTCTGGCACCTGTGGCCAGAGCCACAACGGCTGCACATGAAGCTCATCTTCGACAAGGCCGCGCGGACCGGCACCGAGGTCTCCTTCGTCGAGCGGGCGGGAGACTCGTGGAGCGAGTTTCATTTCTACCCTCTCCGCCGTGCTGCGGGCCAGGTCGAGGTGGTGGCCGTCCAGAGCCGCGACGTGAGCCGGCGCATCGCCGCCGAGGAGAAGCTCAAGCGTGTCGTGCTCCAGCTTGTGTCCGTCCAGGAAGATGAGCGCCGTCGCATCGCGCAGGACCTGCACGATGACATCGGGCAGCGCATGGCCGCCCTGCTCCTGAGCCTCAAGGCAACCGAGCAAGCCGTCGCCACCGGTCGCCAAGGGGTGGAGGCAGACCTGAGACGCTGCGTCCGAGACGCGGAAGCCTTGGCTCGGCAGATGCGTAAGGTACTCTACGACCTTCGGCCCCCTGCCCTCACCAGAACCCCTCTCCGCGAGAGTCTCGAGGCCCTCTGCTCCTCCTTTGCACTAGATACGGGGCTGCATGTGGATCTGAGCTGCCAGGAAACCCTGCCACCCATTTCAGAGGCACAGGCCGTCGCCATCTACCGTCTGGTCCAAGAGGCGTTGCACAATGCCCTCAAGCATGCTAGGGCTACACGGCTATGGGTCAGCCTGGATTTTGCTGAGGGTGAGGTAGCGGTATCCGTCGAGGACGATGGCCAGGGCTTCGAGCGTGAGCACGCATGGGATGGCATGGGCCTGCAAGGGATTCGCGATCGCTTCTTGCTTCTCGGCGGCACATTTGAGGTGGAGACTGCACCTGGCCAGGGCACCCGCCTCTACGGATCCCTGCCGGTGGCGCCGCCGGCCACGGAGGTGTCACCGTGATACGGATTGTCGTGGCTGAGGATCATCGGCTCGTCAGGGAGGGCATCTGCAGGCTGCTGGAGGATGCCGAGGACATGAAGGTCGTCGGCCAGGCCAGCAACGGCGCAGACGCCCTCAAGCTGGCCGAAATGCTGCACCCCGATGTGCTCTTGCTAGACATCTCCATGCCGCGGATGGATGGGCTCGAGGCCCTGGCCCAGGTCTCGGCGCTCAGGCCCAAGCCGCAGGTGCTGATGCTCTCGGTCCACGCCGATGCAGGCATGCTGCAGCAGGCCCTGCAAGCCGGGGCACTCGGCTACGTCCTCAAGGAGGCGGCCGCCGATGAACTACTGGCGGCCATACGGGCTGTCGCCCGCGGCAGTATGTACCTGGGCAACGGCATCTCACAGTTCCCCGCCCGTGCCCTCTTGGCTCAGCGTCCGCAGAACGCATTGGGCCGGCTGTCACCCCGCGAGTTGGAGGTGGTGAAGAAGATTGTCGAGGGCCTCTCAACGCGCGAGATTGCCGCAATCCTGGGCTCGAGTGTCAAGACGGTCGAGAAGCAGCGGCGCGATGCGATGCGCAAGCTGGAGGTGGAGAACGTGGCTAGCCTCGTTCGGGTGAGCCTGGAGCTTGGCTTGAAGGCGGGAAAGGGGAGCGATCGTGACTGATTATATCCTCGCCATCGACCAGGGGACATCTGGCACCAAGGCTGCCGTCTTTGATCACGATGCCCGCCTAGTCGGCGTGGCCTATGGCGAGATCACCCAGTACCGCCCCCGGCCGGGCTGGGTGGAGCACGACGCCAGTGAGATTTGGGATGTAACGCTCAAGACTGTGGCCGGGGCGTTCCGCAACGCCCGCATCACCGCTGAGGACATCGTCGCCGTGGGCGTCGCCAACCAATCCCAGACGACGGTGTTCTGGGACCGGGAGACCGGAGAGCCGGCGTGCCGAGCCATCAGCTGGCAGGATCAGCGGACGGTGCCCATCTGCGAAGAACTCAAAGCCCGCGACCGTGCGGGCATTCAGAGCAGGACTGGGATGAATATCGTGGCCAACTGCGCGGCGCCCAAGATCCGCTGGGTGATGGACAACGATCGGGTTATCCAGAGAGGTCTGGCGAAAGGCCGACTTGTCTGCGGCACGATCGACACCTGGCTGGTCTGGAAGCTCTCAGGGGGCGCAGCCCACGTGACCGACCTCTCCAACGCCTGCGTCACCCTGCTCCTCAATACCCGCACCCTGAGTTATGATGAGTGGATGCTGAACGAACTGGCCATCCCCCGTGAAATCCTGCCCGAGCTCCGCAGCTCCAGCGAGATCTACGCCCACACCAGCCCGGAAGCCTTTTTCGGTGTGCGCCTGCCCATAGCGGGCGACGCCGCCGATCAACGGGCAGCGGTCCTTGGCCAGGCCTGTTTCCAGCCGGCGACGCTCAAGAGCACCTGCGGCACAGGTTGCTCCCCGATCCTGAACACTGGCGCGCGGCGACTCGCGCTTGTGGACGGCGTCAGTTCGGCCGTGCTCTGGGGCATCAGCGGCACGGTCACGTGGGGCCTGCAAGGCTGGACCAACGTGGCGGGGGCGGCCATCCAGTGGCTACGCGACGGGCTGGGGATCATCAAGGAAAGCTCGGAGGCTGACTGGCTGGCCGGCCAGGTTCCTGACACGCGCGGCCTGTACTTTGTGCCAGCCTTTGCCGGCCTGGGTGCCCCCCACATGGATCCCTTCGCCCGCGGGGCACTCCTGGGCATCAGTGCCGATACTGCCCGGCAGCACGTGGCCCGGGCTGCCCTGGAAGCGATTGCCTACCAGGTGCGTGATTTCTTCGAGATCATGCAACGCTGGGCCGGGCAGCAGCCGAGCGTGTTGCGCGCCGATGGCGGGGGAGCCAAGAGCGACTTTCTCATGCAGTTCCAGGCCGACATCCTGGGCATCCCCATCGAGCGGCCTGAGGTCATGCAGACCGGTGCCCTCGGCGCTGCCTACCTGGCGGGGCTCGCCACGGGCTACTGGCAGTCGCTGGAAGAACTCGCCAGCTTGTGGCGGCTAGAGCGCCGCTTCGAGCCGAAGATGCCTGCTGGTCGGCGCGAGGAGCTGTACCGGGGCTGGCAAGAAGCCGTCGGGCGGATCGCCGGTTGCTTGAAGGAATAGGAATTTCCGTCCCATACTCCATTGGAGCACAGGGATACGTCAGAGGGATCCCCCTTGATGGGGGGTTTTTCTTTGCCGTTGGATGTTGCCCTGATTCCAATGGGCCCTAGAGTGTGCAATAATGACAGAAGGCTGGCTGAGGCACGCATCCCCGTGGCTTCTGCTTTTCGAGGGCAGTGACCCAGGGGGTGTCTGCGAACCGCCGTAGACGCCCAAGAGGGCTAGACTTTACGTGTGCGGACACGCCTTCACCCATGGTGCATGGGAGGAGGCCTCTGGGGAACTGGTGCAGGCGATGTCCGTGTTGTCTTGGGAGCAAATGGAGGCGCTGAGTCGATTACGGGAAGATGCAATTCCTACGCGCCGGGCGCCCTGGCGGCGCTCGTACTGTTCTTTGCCGATACACTGACGGTCGATCGGAGGGGCACCGGCAGAGCTGGTCGAGGAGGTCTTCGGCCACACAGCACCCCTGGGTGGCCGTGGCGGCGCTCGATCTGCGCAGGTGCATCGAAGCGTCACGGGATGCGTGACAGCGTTGGTAGAGGGATTGCCGCAACGTGAGGAGCATCCGATCGGAGGCTGGAAGAGTGGGGGCGGCGCCGACAAGGCGGGGCCCCCAACTCATCTGCCTGCAGCCGCCGGGAGACGCGCCTTGCGCTTACTGTTGTACTTTGGTCTTGGCTGTCTGAGAGTTGGCGCGGCGAGCGCCAGTGATGAGGAACCTGGGCAGGCCAACGATGGTGTCCCACGAGATCATGCCGAGTGCTTTCCACACCTCCTCGGGCCGCAGGTACATCGTCGCGGGCATGCTGCCGAGCAACACGGCTTTCGCAGCAATGTTGCCATCCTTGATGGTGATTCTGGTGATGGTTGCCATCGGATTGCCGTAGATGTCGTAGGCGACCATCTCATCGGCCGGATGGATCTTCGATGTCAGCAAGCTGAGTCCGGACCACAGCAGCCCGGTGATGAGCTCATTTGGCCCTGCCGCATTCGGCATGAAGCACGCCACCAGGCCCCAAGCGGCCAGAAGCGCCCCGAGCGCCATGGTGAGCCGCGATGGGCCCGTTCTGCCGGTACTTGCCCCAGCAAGCGCGACCACCGCGCAGACCGCTGCCGCGCCTATGGCATAGGCGGAGCTGGCGGTGTCGTCATACCTGAGCAGGAACGGCGACACCAGCAGCCAACCAGAAAGCACCGCGATCGAGTAGTAGCACAGTTTATTCACGACGCACCTCAGGCTCTCCATACCCAAAACGGATGCCGAACTCGCGCGAGGCGTATGGGGGGCCGTGGAGGCTGCGGCGCCTGGCCGCAAAGCCTGCGGCCCCCCCCACAGTGACGCCGGTTCCTGTGATGGCACCGGGCCGGACGGACTAGACGTCGATCACGTCGTCAAAGTCGATGCCCAGGTCCTGGAACACGATCTGAGCCGTCGCGCGGCCGCCGCCGATGATTGCCCCACCCGGGTGCGTGCTCGTCCCACAGAGATAGAGCCCTCCGACCGGGGTACGATACTGGCCCATCTCAGGGATAGGGCGGTACGCGTAACTCTGGCTCAGGTATGCTCCAAAGCCCACGATTGCGCCGTTCACGAGGTTTGCATTCCACTTGGGGTAGTCGTTTGGTGACAGGATGAAGCGCCCGAGGATGTTCTCGTCTGTGACGTTCGGCGCGTAGCGGCGGAAAGCATTGAGGACCTGATCGGCAACATCCGTCTTGACCTCGTCCCACTTGTCGTGGCCGCCGTTCTCGAGATTGTATGGCATGTAGTGCCAGAGATAGAGCACGTGTTTGCCGTGTGGAGCGCGCGTTGGGTCGATCTTGGTCGGGACTACGACGAATGGAGCGAAGCCGCTCCTGGGAATCCGCCCGTAGCGAAGGTCGTCGAACATCTGGCGAAGTTCGGTCACAGACGACGGCAGTGGCTCGACAACCACGGCATCGTTGGCACCCGACCATGGCTCCACGTTGTATTTCGGGGCCTCCTCCAGGGCGATGGCCTGCATGAGCCCCGAGAACAGTGGCTCCAGAATCCTGTTGAGCTTGCCCTGAAGGTCGCTGCTCAGCGGCGTATCCAGCCATTTCAGCAGCGAGACTCGCGGGTCCACCGTGGTGATGACGGCGCGGGCAGCGCTGTACTCTTCGCCATCGGCTGTCGCGACGCCAACGGCCCTGCCCCCCTTGGTCTTGATGGTCACGACCTCGCGGTTCAGGATCACCTCGCCGCCGTTGGCTTCGATGCAGCGGACCAGTGCCCTCGGCAGTTCCACCGACCCACCCTCTGGGAAGCCGGCGTGGCCGATGTGGTGGAATGGGATGCCCAGCAGCATGTGCAGGGCCGTGCCTTTCTCCTCGGGCCCAACCATGGCCTCCGTCGATATCTTGAGGGCCATCGACAGCACCTTCGGATGTGTGAACCACTGCTGCGCAACGTCCCAAGCGCTCATCATCAGGAAACGAATCAGCTCGCGGCCGACGGGGCTCTGGTCGAACTGGGCAATCATCTGGCCGAAGGGGGGCGGAGCGCTGTACATGCCTGCGGCGAGAAGCGGGAACATGGGCATGGCCATGTCGATGAATCTCTTATAGGCCTCGGCATCTCTCTCTGAGAACCTTGCGATCTCCTCACAGGTCTTGTCTACCGAGTGCCAGAACGTGATGGACGTGCCGTCCTCGAAGACATTGGCGGCCGACATCTCAGGATAGAGGTACCTTAGCCCATATTTGCGCTTCAGCCCCAGTTCGTCGTGTGCGATAGCTGGGTTGCCCTGGATCGCGGAATGCATGGTGCCGCCCAGGTCGTGCTTGAACCCCGGCAGTGTACACTCTGTCGTGCTCGTCGCGCCTCCGAGCCACGGGTTCTTCTCGAGCACGACCGTCTTCAGGCCCGCCTTGGCCATGTAGGCGGCCACCATCAGTCCGTTATGGCCGGCTCCGACAACGACTACGTCATACTTGTTGCCCACAGTTGTCCATCTCCTTTCGTTGTGAGTGCCCGACGAATGACAGTGGAGGCGTGCGGCAAAGCCTGATGCGCGGTTTGCCGGCGATCGCGATGGCTCCAACCCCCGAGTTCGCCGTAGATCTCGATCGCTCAAGCCTGGTTGACTGGGTGTTTGAATACTTGAGCGCTCGCGAGGCCATCGCTCTCCGGCGCCGCCGGCGCCTGAGTGAGGCGCGTGGGAAAGCGCCTGGCTGGCAGGCTCTGCCTCGGGCTTCGGTGCCTCTAGGAGCAAGTATAGGGGAGTGTGCAGGCTTTTACAATCCGCTGGACGTCCGAATCTGGCCTGCAAAATGGAGGGACAGAACGAAGTCCTTCGTACGGTGCGGCTAGTACTTGGGGCGGTCCGGCCCTAGTACATTCGTCTTAGCCGAGCCGCGTTTTGTGTGACACAAAGCACGCCCGCCCGATATTGGCACGGGCGGGCGGCGCCCAATCAGCCCATCTGTGCTGGGGTACGAGTGGCCTTTGGCCGCGTTGCGGGCCGCGCGCCGAACGCGACTGTGCGCACCTGCTGCCCCAAGTACTAGCGAATCTGAGGGTGGATGAGCCCTTTCTCGACGGCATGGCCAATGAGTTCCGCGGTATTGTGCGCGTCTAGCTTGTGCATGATATTGCTTCGGTGCGCGCGCACGGTATGGTGCGATAGGCTCAGCTCGGCTGCGATTGCCCGATTGGTTCGGCCCTGCCCGATGAGGTGCAAGATCTCTACCTCGCGGGGGGTGAGTTCGGACGGTGACTCTCCTTCTGGGCGAGGCTTCAGAACCCGCTCCATGGCGCCAGCCGCTGCTGTGGGCTGGAGAAACACAGCGCCCCTGGCTGCGGCTCGGATCGTATCCAGCAGTTCCTCGGCGGCCGCTTCCTTGGTCATATAACATGTGGCACCTGCCTTGAGGGCCTCGGACACGTACTCCTCAGCTTCGTACATTGTGAGGATGACTACCCTCGTCTGCGGGCAGCGTTGCCGAATCGCACGTGTCGCATCGAAGCCATTGAGGTTGGGCATGGCAACATCTAGGACGACCACATTCGGCCTGAGTCGCTCGGCCATCGCCAATGCCTCGTTGCCGTCGCGGGCTTCCCCAATCACACGCACCTGGCCGGACTGCTCCAGCAGGGTTCGTAGCGCCTGTGTCAGCATCCGGTGGTCATCTGCCAGCAATACTGTGATCGGTTCCATGCGGATCCGTCCTCCTAGCCGTTGTCCTGAGACAGCGGAACACATGCCCGGACGATCGTGCCCCTCCCCGGGAAAGAGTCGATGTGGAGCGACCCGTTGAAGAGCGCTAGTCGCTCCGACATGCCCTGCAGGCCAAGACTTGCAGCAGGGTCCCGCAACACTTCATCGACACGAAAACCGATGCCGTCATCCTCAACGACCAGCACCACGGTTCGGCCAACTGTGCGCAGTGCCATCCTGACCTGCGTCGCCTGGCTGTGCCTGAGCGCGTTGTTCAGCGCCTCTTGCGCGACGCGGAAGAGCATGGTCGCCATCAACGGGTCTAGAGCCCTGGTGTCGTCGTCGTACGAGAACAGGACTTGGGGGGAATCAGAGCCGCCAAAGTGCGAGGCATACCACTTCAACGCAGCGACCAGGCCCAGGTCGTCCAGGATTGAGGGCCGAATGGCAAAAGTGAGGTCTCTCATGCGGCCCATGATCCCTTTCACCTCATCTCGAAGGCCTGCAATCTTGGAGTGAATCTCAGGTAGGTCACCCGGCACACTGCTGGAAAGCGTGCTGAGACCAACCGCGAGGGTGGTGAGCGCCTGGCCGGCGTCATCATGGAGTTCGCGCGCGATGCGCTTCCGTTCGGCTTCTTGGGCATTGATCAGTTGACCCACCATGTGGTGAAGCCGCTCTTCTTTCTTGCCTAGTTCCCGCCACAACATCGCGTTGTCCACTGAAATCGCGATCAGATCCGCCAGCCTCACCACCAGACTCAGGTCGCGCTCAGTGTAGGTCCGCGTGTCTCTCCAGTGCTCCAACTGCAGACTGCCGATCGCTTTGCCACGGGCAACGAAGGGAACACAGATAACGCTCTGGCTGGGGAGTGGGTGGGACCGCGCGAAGAGGTCCACGTAGCGCTTCTCTTCGCCGCGGACACTCGCGTACAACTGCGCGACCTCGTCTTCTCCCATCGCCAGGATCGGCTGGCGCAGCAGGAAAACGACTCCCGGGGCGCCCTCACCGGGGGCCAGGCAGGCTTGACGGCCGTAGTCCGGATAGCCGAAGGTGGCCACCATTTCGAGCACATTTCGGGCTGGATCGTACAGAAACATGGCCGCGCCGTCGGTTAGCTCAGACATCTCGGCAATCTTGTCGGTCGTCGCCTTGAGGAGTGGCTCCAGCTCGAGAGTAGAGGTGAGAACCTTCGCCGCTTCCGACAGCAACTGGGCCTCGCGCAGGTCGTCCTCCAACTCTTGCACGGTCTTGTTCCTGCGCTGGCCGTTCTTGGCGCAGGAAACAAGGCGCGTGCGCAACTGGCGGAGAGAGGTGTACAGCGCAGCTTCTTCCTCTGTCGATTCAGCAAGCGGGGGCAACTCCTGCCAGTCACCGTCAAGCCAGGCGGCGCAGGTATCGGCCAACCGTTTGATTAGCTCACGCTGCACGGATTCCTCCCCTCTCACACTGGACCGGATCGAGCCGAAGATGCGACCTATGCTGTCACTTCCACCAGCGGCCTCTTCGCGGGGATGCCGGGGCGGCGGGGGTAGGTGGCGGGGGTGGGCGCGACTTTGTCGATGATGACCAGTACGCGCTGCTCGCGCTGGCCGGGCAGGGTGACCTCTTTCAGCTCGCGCAGGGTGCCGCCCAGCTTTTGAATGGCTGCGGCCGCCGCGCGCACCTCGTTCTCGGCCTCGGGGCCCTTCTGGGCGATAAAGCGCCCGCCGACGCGGCAGAAGGGCAGGCAGTACTCGGCCAGCACCGGCATCTCGGCCACCGCGCGGGCCACCACCACATCGTAGCGCTCGCGGTAGTGGGCGTTCTGGCCGACGGCCTCGGCCCGGTCCCACAGCACCTCCACGTCCTTCAGGCCCAGGTGGTCGACCACGTGCACGAGGAACTCGACCTTCTTGCGCGTGGCCTCGAGCAGGGTGAGCTTGAGCTCGGGGCACACGATCTTGAGCGGGAGACCCGGAAAGCCCGCGCCCGCCCCCACATCGAGGCACAGCCACGGCTGCGGCCGGCAGACGAAAGGCAGTTGGGTCCCCACCACCTCCTGCCCCCAACCGGGCAGGCCCAACAGGCAGGTCAGCGAATCGAGAAAGTGGCGCAGCTGCACCGCCTCGTAGCCCGTGACGGTGGTGAGGTTGAAGCGCCGGTTCCATTCCACCAGCTCTTCATAGTAACGCTGAAACGCGGCCAGGTGCTCGGCCGACAGGTATAGCCCGAGTTGGCGTGCAGCGTCCTCCAGCTTGCCCATCAGCTTCATCGTGCCAGGCCTCCTCCAATCTGCGCAATTATAGCATAGACTGGCCGTGAGGGCCACTGCATTTACTTTCCAAATCCCGCCGTTTCTGGTAACATATGTCTACCAGCAGGAGGGAGACTATGGTCGAGGAGCGGTTGGTATCACCCGAGCGCCAGACGGACGAATCGGCGGCCGAGCCGAGCCTGCGCCCGCGGCGCCTCGATGAGTACATCGGGCAGGAGCGCCTGAAGGAGTCGCTGCGCATCTTC
>Ga0315298_1011238_pt1 | contig 10558 bp, 7 predicted proteins | sample WHS_1_MG_FD_203077 | JGI IMG/M metagenome (GOLD analysis project Ga0315298, IMG submission 203077) | Extremophilic microbial mat communities from Washburn Hot Springs, YNP, Wyoming, USA - WHS_1_MG | ecosystem: Environmental > Aquatic > Thermal springs > Hot (42-90C) | place: USA: Wyoming...
GGTTTCCACGAATGAAAATTCGTGGCCCCATTGAAGCCGGTCATACATCAGCTTAGAAGCATTAAGTCGTAATTCGACTGGTTTCCACGAATGAAAATTCGTGGCCCCATTGAAGCGCTCAGCTAACTGAGCTAACCTATGATTTTTATTTCAACCCGTTTCCACGAATGAAAATTCGTGGCCCCATTGAAGCTTGCTAATCTCCCGCAAACTAAGGCCTTCCGCTCGCATGTTTCCACGAATGAAAATTCGTGGCCCCATTGAAGCGATGTTGAACATTTTCAAGATTATCTGACTCATAGCACGTTTCCACGAATGAAAATTCGTGGCCCCATTGAAGCCTCTGAACGCCCTCGATGTAAGGCAAGAGCTGAGAAGGTTTCCACGAATGAAAATTCGTGGCCCCATTGAAGCCTTTCTCTGGAACTTAGCCATTTCCCTGACTAAAGTTGTTTCCACGAATGAAAATTCGTGGCCCCATTGAAGCTGATTACAGCTGAAGAATTTGAGCAAGCCTTATTAAAGTTTCCACGAATGAAAATTCGTGGCCCCATTGAAGCGTATCGCATGCCCGATGTCCTTGATTACCCCTTCTAAATCGTTTCCACGAATGAAAATTCGTGGCCCCATTGAAGCTGTTGTATTTATCATACCGTTAATCACCAGTCCATAGTTTCCACGAATGAAAATTCGTGGCCCCATTGAAGCCGGTATTTTCTAACTCCACATGCGCAAATTGTCCATACATGTTTCCACGAATGAAAATTCGTGGCCCCATTGAAGCGTCCATTGATACGGCACAAGAGTCGTATTTGATGTTGGTTTCCACGAATGAAAATTCGTGGCCCCATTGAAGCCACAGGGCGGACCGGGATACTGGGATGGCAGAGAGCGTGTTTCCACGAATGAAAATTCGTGGCCCCATTGAAGCATAACTGTTCTCGCGCAGTATTAGCACCCGCGCGCTAGCTGCACTCGCTGTGGTAACCATGCACCTGCTGGAATGTCGGGCTTCGTGCTAAGCTTGTAGGCCACAGGCATGATATTCTTGCCTTCGCCTCTCTCAGGTCCATCCTGGCGATAAGTCCGCACTTCTTGCCAGAAAGCATAATAGAACGGCCGTGGATTATCACGATCTCTTCGCTCTTCGCGAAATCAGGGGGATGGTAGCCGGCTCGCCTCTTTTTCAACTCGACGATGTTTGAAACGGCCATTCACTGTCTCTGCGGAATCTTCGAATGCACCTTGCACCATTCGATGTGGAACAATCGCGGGAAGTAGACGTACTCGTTGAGCGATACGGATCAGGGATGAAGTCGGGCAGCTTATTCTGTTCAAACCATTCGGTCATGGCCTCATCAACGTCTCCGTGCGACGAACTATCATCTTCATTCGTCTGCTGCGGCAAAAATACCCAGCCCACAATGGCGTCCAGCACCAATTGCGAGTGGCCCTGACACTGCATCACGAAAAACAATCGAGACATGCCAACCTGGTCTAGCACGATGGTCCGCGAGGTAATCCGGCCGGTAATACTCTCTTGGATGCTGGGAGCCGCGCCAGAACGGTGCCTTGCGCATTGTGACGCTTTCTATCGATTCAAGCGGAATCCCCGCTTGAGCAAAGCATTTAAAAAGTAACCGTTCTGCCTTGGTCGGTTGTTGTTTTGCATGATGTGGAATTGCCTTAAAATTGTCATAACCGGGCAAGATTACTGGTGTGACGCTGTGCCATTTCCGACTTTCTCTGACATAGCGCCTGATTATATTTTTAGAAGTGGACCTCCAAAGAGGTAGGAGCCGACCTTCTTTCTTTCCCTCTTGACTGATGAGCACCTCACCGCGCAGGCGCCTCTGAGCCCACTCAGCATGTTTGCCATCTCCACCGAACGGTTCCGCGATCATTAGTCGGCGGATCATGCCGTCAGCGTATGGATGTCCGATGGTTGGCAATGGCAAATACGAGAAACGCGGTGGGCAAAAGCTCTCATCGCTTATATGGCCAGCAACATAGCGCTCGGCCCCGCCAGGGAACTGATGTGTGTCTCCTTTTGCAATACGACAGGTCAAAGAACGTAACATAGCTGCAACCTTAACCACATCAACCCCACGGAAGGGAGGATCATCCTCTGAGAGCTCAAACACGGCATATGGTCGTGGGGATAGTATCGTTTGGCGAATATAAGTGACAGTGCCGAACTTCCTGGGCAGGGCACGATATTTCTTTTCCTGGACGCGTGCGAGAAACAAGGCATGGACCCGTTCTAGATCCTCAAGTGTGCCAGACTTTGGTATGCGCCAGATGTCCTGTTCTGGACGATGTATATTCCACGCACGCCACCGTTGTCCCGGCAGCTTGTCTACTTCAGCGTCGGTCAAGATGCGCCCATCACCCACTACTTGGTCAATTCCCCATCCTAACGCCAGTATATTGCGAGCTTCTCTGCAGAGCAACTCGGCGTGCGGTTTAGCCGCTGCAAAATCCGTCTCGTCAATCGGCCAAAGATAGTGCACAGTGTCACCGTCCCGCAGGCGATGCGGTTGGACAATCTTACTGGTTAACCGACTCTCGCGCTCGAAGTTTTTGTCGCTGTCATTATTGGGAACAAAAAGTGTATATGCGGGCGCACGGCGCGCATCTGGAGCGATGATCATGGGTGGCTCGCGCTGTTCGAGCCAATGGAAAGCCTCTGCCTTCGCCTTCGACCATTCGCGACTGCGGCAACCGGTGCGTGAACCGGCCAACAGTGCCTGAAAGAGACGCATTGGTGATGGCGGCCACTCCGGTTCCTCGGCATCACGCTTGCCGTGGAACAGCGGATCCAGGAAAGTTACTGAGACATCAAGATAACGCGTCATAACTATTCTCCAGATATCTCTCCCTTGGTGCGCTGCGCTTTCTTGCGTTCTTCCTTTGATTGGCGAAGCGCTTCATTAGCGATCTTAGCGTCAAATATGCCCTCTTTATCCGGGCCGACTTTGAAGTCTTCGGCTGCCATTTGTGCGAATTTCAGCACGTCATCATGAGATACGGCGAATGGTTTGCGTTGGCCATCATGGTGAACGATGTTCCATTCAACAGGACGCTCGGGATCTGGCACCAATTCACACCCTTCTCGCAAGAATGTCTCTTGCGGAGCTGTGAAGCTGATGAGTGCCAAGCCGAGAATGTACCGGCGCAACTTCAATGTATTTTCGTTCGTCTTAGCCCCAAGAGCGCGTAATGCAACCAGATTCAAGGTCGCATCGCGACGGATGCCACCTTTAACCTCCACACCTCCATGCGTCCACGGCGCTGGCGCGTGACTCAGACCAAGCTGGGACATCGAATCCTGCTGTGACTTGCTTTCTGGTTTGTCAAGCAACCCCTCTTCTACATAATCGATGGGTGGGATGTACTGGGCTGAGCGGTGCATAGGCTTCACATCGAAGGCACGAATCACCGACCGAACAATGCGAGGTAGCTTGACCTGTGTCATTCGAGAATCCCATACGCCAAAAACTATTGAGGTAGGTGAGATTTTCGCCAATGGCTCAGCATTAGCTTCGCTCTTTAATGCCTCGAACGCTTCTTCAAAATCTTTTGATAGGCTAGAGAAGCGCACAATGGCATCAGCGGCCCGGTGACCCGCGTCCAAAAGATTCACACTCTTGTCTTTGGCACGGACAATCACCCGTGGTACAAGCTTGTTGTATGGCTCTCGCTTAAAGAGCTCTTCCATTCGGTTGGCCTGTGAGCCGACACTATCTATCAAGCATACATTAGATCCATCTTCGAAGCGGTCGATATTATAGCCTAGCCATTCTTCTTCTTTCATTCGCTCGGGCTTGGCATAAGTCGGCGGGAATATCACGGCGTCCTTGCCCTCAATTGGCACCAGCCACTGGCGCATTACCAATGCGGCTGCAGGGCTGTCATCTTTCAGCCACTCGTCAAACTGCTCGATACTCGTTTTCATTTTTATTTTTTCTTCGTTCATATCATACCTCCCATAGGTATTGCGAAATCAAATGCCTTGTATCGTTTTTGGTCATCGCGAAAGAGCAATTGAAACCGGTAACGGTTACCACTGCTTACTGCGCAACTTGCAACCGCTGACGCTACCGCAACCGACAGAGGTCTTTTCCAAACGGAATACTCAAAAGTCCATTTCGACCCCTTTTCTTCGGTAGCAGGCACTCGTGGTCGAAAACGCTGCAAGCCGATTAAGCTCAGCAACTCAACTGCGGGATAGGCGATAGCTTCGGCATCCTGAACGTCCAGTGAAAATCCCGTGTCTAACGCATGAGCAAATCGTCGCGCGTCAAAGTAGAAGGGTTCAACTGCCTTCTCGAAATCTGCTTCCTTGATGCAGTATTCCTTCGGTTTGCGCAATATACAGCCGTAATCGAACAATTCTTCTGGATTGGGAATATACGCCAAAGCGTCCTGCGCGGCTCGCGCAATTTTGTGGATCTCTTGACGACCAGCCCAAGTCTTCGGTACAATAATATCGTCATTCCCCGTTTGCCACCAGTCTAAGAGAATTCCGAATGATCCTCCAATCGTAAGAGTGCCTTCACGGGATTTGCTACCAAGTTTTTGATACCGATTTTTTTCCTGTGTGGAGAGATCTTGACCTTCTTTTCTGAGCCGCCGTCTTTTAGCATCGATCTCTTTGAGCTCTTTATATTCTTCTTTTGATAGACTAACTATTTCGCACGAGCGCAATTCCTTTAATAGGCCTTCCAAGCTTGCTGAGCGCTCGCTTGATAAAATATTGAAGGCAGACTCGTCTTGCGCAAACCACCCTTCTACACCAGGCCAGAGACGGTTAGCCAGTTCCAACAGACCACAACAAGCGAAGAACTGACCCGGATTGGTTACATCCACAATCACTGAGAAACTGGGTTCTGAGGTCGTCATGTCTTCACCTCCTCGGATTCCGCTGGTACTGGTACCATGCTAGGGGACTTCGAAGCAGCGATGTCGGCACAGCGAAGTAGTGACTCAAGCCAGGCCAGACCCCAGCGACCAAAGCGCTGCTGAAGCCGACCGAAGCGGCGCATAACTTCGATTGCAGCCTCTTCATTTTCGTCGGGTGTGTGGGCGGAATCCCTTGCATTCGGTTCGAAGTGCGGTCGAGCCCAGCCATGATGTGCTGCAATTAGATGCAGAATTAAATCGTGTTCGGGATGGTTTCGAATGTTCTCCTGAGCAGTAGCATCCAAAAGTGAACCGAATTCGTGTCGGAAACCGCCAAGAATCGGCGGCTGTCGATATTTTTCAGACTTGGCAAGAGGCGGAGCTGTAGTATCTGAGTTATATGCGAAATATTGCCAAATCGGACGCGCCTTGCCTTTGTCGTGCCACCGAGCTGCGATGACCAGAGCTTCCTGTAATTCGCGATCTAGATTGAGAGCCTTTCCTATTTTCTTAACATATTCTTCGACATCTTTGGTGTGCTGTTCGAGTGTTTGTGATGCTCTTACGGTTTCTGGGTCCCCTATTGATGATTGTTGAGGATTTATCATTAATACAAGGTGCTCTGTCACTTCATCCTCGTTTTCAAATGGCAACTTAAGCAGGATATCCGCCCATTTGCGCAGACCTTGCGGTGGTCTTGGTTCGACTTCGTCTGCTCGGTCTGTTAGCAATCGTGTCCATTGCTCACCATCCTTGGCCTCAATCAAAAGCCAGCGCTCTCGTCGATTTTTTTCATCCTTTTCATGGACAATCTCGGCGACATCGATGTCGGTGATTGGTTCAATGACACTCCCGTCCAATATTCCATCCCGTGTTAGTCCACCTGCCTCGACAGGAAGCACAACTGTATGATATTCTAAGTTGAAATTCTTCTCAACGATCTTCGATAGATACGATAGCTCAGCCTCACCACGTTCGTTCAGAAGAACAACAGGAAAATCGCAATCTTTATCCTTTTTGCGATGATTTTCGAGCAACTTCTGTAATGCCTTTTTTACGGAACTAGTATAATCACGCAAGCGCTCATAAGATTCAATTCGGCAAGCATCAAACCACTCACGGATCGCTTCTGAATCCGTATCGGTGCTGAATAAGCTAACTTCCTTCCGCCAAACAACATAGGTTTCTGGCCGATCATTCGTTAGACCGTGGAGATAAGCCGCAACCTCCGGGTAGCCAGGGAAATTCCTGATACTGCTCAGTGACCAAGCATCCAGCAATATATCAGTAAGTGGCAGTCTCATGGGCTTGTTCGAGAAGGCTTTTTCCCTTTCTTCCGCGTTTATCTTCTCAAGTAACTTCCAAAGGCTTCGAGGGCTGGCATCGTAGCTACCATCATCATTGCACGGGAGGCGGGTGAGGATTGCACGGGTAGCCACGATTGCTTGTTCGTTCGTTGCCTCCCCTTTTGATTCGGCTTCGCTTTGTGTCACCACAACGTCTACCTTGGCTAAACGACCCTTGCCACCACGACGATTGACACGACCGAGACGTTGAATCATCGAATCCAGCGTTGTCATGTCGCAGACTAAATGATCTGCGTCGATGTCGATGCCTACTTCACCGGCTGATGTGCTGACCAGGTAGACCGTTTTTTCGACTTTCGATTCATGATTGAGCATATTCCGATATACTGGATTCTCTCGTACAAGACGGTCACGTTCATAGCCCCGGATTGTTCCTGTGAGCAAAGCGATGCGGTTATCTCCATCACTTCCCAACTGGCTTCTAAGTTGTTTACAAATCTTTTGTGCATCCTCTGGTTTATATACGTAGATCAGCACCTTCGACGGCGTAATTTCATGTCTTTGCGCAAGCTCGACGATTTTCGCTATGAGATGTTCGCTATTTGTTTCATGGAAGCGAAGGTTTTTCGCCGCGCTGATTCGTTCTGCTACGATTTCCTCCTCCTCATCTTCTGGCATTAGTGATACCGAATCATCGTTTCCCTCGCGCATAGTAGCAGATAACTCCATAATCTTAATAGGGCGTATATCGCAATCTTTCTGTTGGAATACTTCGATATCGCGCAGCAAATCACTAAATGCTGGGGCTAGATGGGCCTCATCATGGACGATCAGCGCATCTTGGCCGATTAGGCCAGCATGGTGCGTTCTGTAGTATTGGCCGTCGCCATATCCCCGGAATAGCAATTTGCTGCCAATCATGTCGATAGTGCCAATGATAATCGCAGGTCGCGCTGGATCTTTCTTCCACTCTTCGTTGTCCGCTAGCTCGCCGCGCAGCGTGCTAATTGCGATTAAAGGGCCATCCAATCCTGCTGACAAGCTTTGCAATTCATTCGCCATCTTTTTCAAAACTTGAGCATGCTTTTCCCAAGACGGATTATCAGGATCCAATAGTCGAGTTCGCATCTTCTTAACCACATCGGTTGCCTGATCCACCACTGTCCGACGATTTACGATATAGATCAACTTGCGCGGAAGACTGACTGATCCATTACTTGCCTGTGACGCCAGCGCAATCAACCAAATAGGGATGACCGAGGTCTTGCCAAGCCCAGTAGGTAAGACTAGGATCTTCGGCGGTCTTGACTCTGTCAATCGTTTGTAAAGTCGATCTTGCCATCGCATGGGTGAACAATCAGTCAGTGCTTGAAATGCCGAATCGAACTGTATGTTGGTTCCACTCATCTCGAGACCTCGCTATACCTTTCCACTATCCACGAATGGTGGGGTGTCTCCATCATTGCGCTCGTCTTTACCTTTTCCTCCATCAGCTGCACCTTATCAATCAGCCAGAAACAGTGATTGGCCAGCAATCTGGAGTGCATCGACCAACTGAAACAGCTCATGCAGTAGTCTCGGTTCGATGTTTTAGAAAATAGCATATTCTGCATTTCGATAATGGTATCTCTTTCAGGGTAAAGTTCTCCTTCGTTTGCATCCTCGCTACCCTTAAGCACCGTGACTGCGAGGCTGTTGTCACTATCTTGCATTTTTCTCGTATGGCCCTCAATAGCGCGCATTTCATCATTCTGCTGAGTCTGTTGGTCCTTCGTCTGACCAATCAGCATACGCATCGGAAGGCGGTAAACTAGTGTACTTGGTATGCTCTCCCTAACCTCATCATCCTCATGAAAACATCGCCTCTCATAATTTGTCATGCTCTTGAGAAGTCTTTCAAATTTCAGACCCAATCCTCTCTTTTTCTTGGCTGGATATATATGGTCTCCATTCAATATCTCACGGTTGAGATAGTCGCATCGATTTCGCTTATACTTCCCACTCTGTTGTTTTGAAATCGATCTCTCTTCTCTAAACAAATAGTTCTCGGCATATCTTGTTTGCAGAACGATATCATTCCCCCCTTAGATCTGAGTTCCTCCTTCCGAGCTTCCTTATTTCCCATATGGCTCCGTGCGAAATCTGCCCCACCCAGCTCCCGTCAGAGATATAATCGAGACGTATCTTGTTCGCGATCATCAGATACTCATTGCCGTTTTTAAAAACGATGCCATATGCGCCAGTCGGTCTGGGCACGTTGGATTCCTTTATCTCGGCGCATGGGATTCTGCCTGTTGAGTGCGTGTCAAGCCATTCCATTTCAACGGTGTTGTGGATTTCGAGATTCGTAATAGATCCCTTGGCTTTCATCAGAGAATCACTGGGGCGGCGAATTGTTTTTGATTATACATAAATTCTGTCACAAACGGTATGAGAATCCATCTAGCTAAATCATTCTGGTACATTTTGGATGTTTTCTGCGCATTCTATTCTTTCATCTCCCGCGTGATACAAATTCCATACAATTTATTATTTCGCAGAGGCAAAAGAAAAATTACCATTTAATGAAACCCCAGATTTAAGTTCTGGATAAAGCTAAAAGCTTCAATGGGGCCACGAATTTTCATTCGTGGAAACGCTGGTCGATCCGAACGACCCGACCCATATCATCTATCGCTTCAATGGGGCCACGAATTTTCATTCGTGGAAACCGGAGCTTTTGGGTTATTTCTCTTCGTTCCGCGAGAGAGCTTCAATGGGGCCACGAATTTTCATTCGTGGAAACCGCGACACCAGTATCTCTTGGGACATCGTGCTCACTGCTTCAATGGGGCCACGAATTTTCATTCGTGGAAACTGTCCAGATTCTTCGAGATATCTTAGTTCCAAATAAGTGCTTCAATGGGGCCACGAATTTTCATTCGTGGAAACACAAGATCCAGCAAGCCATCAAAGAGGACCGGCGCAAGCTTCAATGGGGCCACGAATTTTCATTCGTGGAAACATGGTACTCTCCTACTAAACGCTCCTTACAGATCACTGCTTCAATGGGGCCACGAATTTTCATTCGTGGAAACTCATTTATTCATTGATTATAATATTTTGCTAATATTTCATCGCTTCAATGGGGCCACGAATTTTCATTCGTGGAAACTGAAAAGAGCACGCATATGGCCGTACGTACGCAAGGAGCTTCAATGGGGCCACGAATTTTCATTCGTGGAAACAATTCGCCGTTCGGCTTAATCATAGCCGAGAACGTATAGCTTCAATGGGGCCACGAATTTTCATTCGTGGAAACAACAAGGGCCGAGAGAGTGGCTCAACAGAAAGCGCTGCAAGCTTCAATGGGGCCACGAATTTTCATTCGTGGAAACACTGAAAGAATAAGGAGACGAAGCAATGACACCGACGGCTTCAATGGGGCCACGAATTTTCATTCGTGGAAACAGGGTAGATTATGCCAAGCAAATACCAAGCAAGACTACCAGCTTCAATGGGGCCACGAATTTTCATTCGTGGAAACCGGTAAAAATTGGCACGACAACATCACTCCTTACCTCCATTCTGCTTCAATGGGGCCACGAATTTTCATTCGTGGAAACTTGGGTCTGCATATCTGTCTTTGTAATAATTTTCTTCTGCTTCAATGGGGCCACGAATTTTCATTCGTGGAAACATGTCTCATCTGTCATGCTCTCTCCCGCCTGCCATACAGCTTCAATGGGGCCACGAATTTTCATTCGTGGAAACCAGATCTTAGCCGAAGGTAGACCGGGATATTGGGACGGCTTCAATGGGGCCACGAATTTTCATTCGTGGAAACATGATGATACCTCTGCAAGACGAAGCATGTCAAATCTTCGCTTCAATGGGGCCACGAATTTTCATTCGTGGAAACATACCCAGGCATTTTACCGGCTTCCTCTTCTGGTATAACGCTTCAATGGGGCCACGAATTTTCATTCGTGGAAACACTTTATTGATTCAGCCATTTTCTTCAATGTTTCATAAGCTTCAATGGGGCCACGAATTTTCATTCGTGGAAACACTCAGATAGTGACACACGGATTATACGTACACTGGAGCTTCAATGGGGCCACGAATTTTCATTCGTGGAAACATTCGCCGCAGGAACTTGGATATCTTCTCCATCTATGCGCTTCAATGGGGCCACGAATTTTCATTCGTGGAAACAGCCAAGTGTGGTATTTGCCCCCAATGTAAGCGTATAAGCTTCAATGGGGCCACGAATTTTCATTCGTGGAAACGAGCAATATCCAGAATAGAGTTGCAGCCTCTTCAATCCGCTTCAATGGGGCCACGAATTTTCATTCGTGGAAACT